>ERZ772957.943-NODE-943-length-20543-cov-4.194162_pt1 | contig 20543 bp, 21 predicted proteins | sample MGYA00580682_ERZ772957 | MGnify/ENA primary metagenome ERZ772957 (study PRJEB29015, sample SAMEA2737921) | human oral metagenome | biome: human oral; feature: human-associated habitat; material: dental | place: China | collected 2025 ...
ACGGAGGGGCCGGTCCCGTTCGCGGGCGCCCGGTCCCTCTTTGAAACGGCGCTTCTGCACGAGAAAAGGAGGTCCCATCATGGGCGATGCGAAGATAGAAGTTCCGAATCCCAAAAAGACCGGCGGCAATCCGGAGATCAAGTACCGGGTCAACGACAGGCCGCCCTTTTTCCTGTCGATTGCTCTGGCGCTCCAACATATCCTCGCGGCCTTCGCCGGTATCGTCGCCGTCCCGCTCGTCGTCAACAATGCCCTCGGCCTCTCCCTGGAGGACAACACCTTCATCGTGAGCACGACGCTCTTCGTGGCCGGCCTGGCGACCGTCATCCAGGCGGTCGGGATCGGTCCCGTCGGGAACAGGTTGCCCATGGTCATGGGGACGGACTTCACGTTCGTCGGGCCCGGAATTGCCGTGGGGTCGGCCTTCGGGCTGCCCGGGTACTTCGGGGCCACCTTCTTCGGTTCCTTCATCGAGATTGTACTGAGCCGCTTCATCAAACCCCTGCAAAAATTTTTCCCCCCGCTCATTACGGGGATCGTCATCAGCTCCATCGGGCTTACGATGATACCGATCTCGATAGACTGGATCGGCGGATACAATCCCGAGACCTACGGCTCCCTTCAGGACCTGCTGCTGGCGGGAATCGTCATGGCCGTCATCCTCATCCTCAACCAGAGGGGAAAGGGATTCCTCTCCTCGGGGGCAATCCTCATCGGGATCGTCGTCGGGTACGTCGTGGCCTTCTTCATGGGGAGGCTGGACCTCAAACCCGTCTCCACCGCCAGTTGGCTGATGCTCCCCAATCCGCTCCGCTACGGCCTCGCCTTCACCCTCTCCGGATTTCTCGCGTTCCTGCCCGCCTATATCGTCACGACCGTCGAGACGATAGGCGGAGGCGTGCTGGTCCTCAAGGCATGCGACGAGGAGGTTGACGGCGACAAGCTCGCCTCGGGCGTCCTCGCCGACGGCGTGGGCAGCCTGCTGGCCGGAATCTTCCAGTGCGGGCCCAACACGTCCTTCAGCCAGAACATCGGCATCATCCCCCTGACCGGGGTGGCGAGCCGGTTTGTCGTGGCTCTGGCCGGGGTCATCCTGATGATAACCGGCGTCTTCCCCAAGATAGGCGCTCTGGTCGCGATCATGCCCAGCCCGGTGCTCGGCGGGGCCGGGGTCCTGATGTTCGGGATGATCGCGGTCGGAGGCATCTCGAACTTCAAAGAGGTGGAGTTCAACAGAAGGAACAGCATCATCCTGGCCATGTCGCTCGGGCTGGGGCTTGGCATCGCCTTCAGGCCCAATCTGCTCTCCCATCTCCCGAACCAGCTTCGGGTCATATTCGGCTCGGGCATGACCACGGCGACCCTGACGGCCATCTTCCTGAACCTCGTCCTCCCGGAGTCGAAGACGAAGGGGGACAAGGGAGCGGCCCTCCCCGAGTAGGGGTTGCACTCAGGGCCGTTTTCGTCATACCCTTTGGGAAGCGCATCGAAAATCGGTCCTGGCCTTTCGTGAAGGGCTTTCGGCCCGTGGCGCACAGAAAATTCACCCTCCTTTAAGAGGTTTCAGCCGGAAGGGGAATCGTTTTTCTAATGAGGGAGCCTGTAATGAGGGAACCAGTGAAGATTGTCGTCGGCATAACGGGAGGAAGCGGTGCGGTCTATGCCCTCGCGCTGCTGCGCCAGCTCCGTATCCTGGAGTGCGAGACCCACCTCGTGGTCTCCAGGATGGGGGCTTACGTGATGGATCACGAGTGCGGGGTCTCCCTGGAGGAACTGAGGACGTTCGCCGACCGTTTCTATGAGGACGACGACCTCGCGGCCCCCATCTCGGGCGGTTCCTTCAGGACCTTCGGCATGGCGGTCGTGCCCTGTTCGATGAAGACGCTCGCCTCTATTGCCGGCGGATTCTCGGAGAGCCTCCTCACCCGTGCGGCCGACGTGACCCTGAAGGAACGCCGCCGGCTGGTGCTGGTGACCCGCGAGTCGCCCCTGAGCGTGATCCATCTGGAGAACATGCTTGCGGCCACCCGTGCCGGGGCGGTGGTGATGCCGGCTTCCCCGGGGTTTTATCACCGTCCCGAGAGCGTTGCGGAGATGGTCGTCTCCTTCTCCGGGCGTATCCTGGACGCGTTGGGCGTCGAACACAGCCTGACCCGGCGCTGGGAGGGCGCCGGGACGCAGTGAACGAGACGGGCGGGACAGCGCGTTGCCCTGCGCGGACCATCCTGCTCGTTGTTCTTATAGTAACCGGAGGTTTTTTATGGAAAGACAGATGCTGCGTTCCGTGCTGGAACGCCTGAGAGCCCAGGACCGGCTGATGGAGTGCACCGTCCCGGTCGATCCGCGGTTCGAGCTCGGCGCCGTGCTCAGCGCCTTTCACAACGAGCGGCCCATCCTGTTTCAGAACGTCAAGGGGTCGAGGATTCCCGTGGTCGGGGCCCTTTACGGGAACCGTTCGATCATCCTGGACCTGCTCGGGACGAGCACGGAGGAGCGGCTGTTCAAGTTGATGGGGGCCATGGGCTCTCCGTCCAAACCCAGGCTCCTGGACCGGGGGCCGGTCCAGGAGAACGTCGTCACTTCCGGAATCGATCTGCTCGAGATGTTCCCGGTGCCGACGTCGAACGAACGAGACGCCGCACCCTATCTTTGTGCAGGGGCGTTTGTGGTTCGCGACACCGAGACCGGCAGGACCCAGATGGCGGTGCGGCGCATCCAGGTGCTGGGGGGCAACAGGCTTTACATCCTGGTGTCCGGGGCCTCCCCCCACCTGCTGGGCGAGCTCCGTCGCTGCGCCGAGAGGGGGAAAGCCCTCGAGTGTGCCGTCGTCCTGGGGTACGACGCGCCCTTCCTGCTGGCCTCCCAGATCGGCTCCGGGAAATACGGCCTGGACAAGTACGAGGTGGACAGCACGCTGCGGGGCGAGCCCCTGGAGCTGGTGCGCTGCAGGTCCATAGACCTCGAGGTCCCGGCCTGGTCGGAGATCGTCCTGGAGGGGAGGATCGAGCCCGGCCGGGCGGAGCCCGAGGGGCCTTTTGCCGAGCTGATGGGGTACTACAGCACCGTCGCCCCCGCTCCGGTGATGGAGGTCACCGCGGTGACGCACCGGAACGAGCCCATCTTCCAGCACGCCTTCCCCTGCCGGGAGGAACATTTGGCCTATGGGATGATCAAGGAGGCCGAGATTTTCGCGGCCCTCTCCCACACCGTGAACGTCCAGGACGTGAACCTGACCCTCGGGGGCGGGTGCCGGCTGCACGCGGTGGTCTCCATCAAAAAACGTGCGGACGGCGACGGCAAGAGCGCCATCCTCGGGGTCCTCGGGGCCTATAAGGACATCAAGCACGTCGTGGTCGTGGACGACGACGTGGACATCTACGACATGGCGGAGGTGGAGGCGGCCATCGCGTCCCGTTTCCAGGCGTCGCGCGACCTGGTCGTCGTCTCGGGGGCGCTGGGGTCGCCTTTGGAGGCGTCCCACATGGAGCGGGGCGTCTCGGACAAGTTGGGGCTGGACGCCACCAAGCCGCTGGGGGACAAGGCGTCCCTCTACGAGGCGGCCATCATCCCCGGATTTGAGAAGGTAAAGAGCTCCATCGACAGATACTTTGTCGGCGGCGGCACACGCCGCGGGCGTTAGGAGGCGGGGACGATGCGTAAAGCCCTGGGCAGCGTGGAGACCCGCAGCCTCGTGGGGGCATTGGAGGCGGCGGACGTCATGGCGAAGACCGCGGACGTCACGCTCGCCTCCCTGAATTACGTCGGTTCGGGGATCGTTGCGGCGGTCGTCGAAGGGGATGTCGCCGCCGTGAAGGCGGCGGTCGAGAACGGGTCCGCTGCGGCGGGCAGGATTGCCGAGGTCGTTGCCGTCCATGTCATTCCGCGTCCGGTTGCCGAGGTGCGGAAACTCTTGTGATGGTGGAGGAGCGTGAACGTAGATGGCCAATGAGCTCGTGATGCAGGTGATGAAGGAGCTCGCCCGTCGGCCGGGCTCCGGACCGGTGATCTCGGCACGGGTGAGGGGGGCGTCGTCCTCCGGTTCCGAGTCGAGGTCTGAATTGAGGTCAGAATTGAGGCCCGCCTCGAAGCCCGATCTGGGTCTGGACTTGAAGGAGGAGCGTTTTCTTCGGCTCCTGGCCAACGGCGGCCGTGCCTCGAATGGGGCCGGGGCGGCGAGCCGCCCTGCCGAGGGACGGAGTACGAACTCGTACCTCGAGAGAGGACGAGGGACGAGGGCGCCGATGTCAGTCGAGAGGCGTGAGATGAGTGCTTCCCGCCAATCCCGTTCCATGAGAGGGAGGAGCGCGATAGGGCTGGATGAGCTGGCGGAGCGGGAAGGAAGGGGCAGGCCGTGAACCGTGCGCTGGGACTGATCGAGGTGCTGGGGCTCACGGCGGCCATGACCGCACTGGATGCGGCGATCAAGGCGGCCGACGTGACCTTCCTGGGCAAGGAAAAGGTGATCGGGGTGGGCAAGGCCATCAGCCTGACGCTTCGCATCGAGGGCGAGGTCGCTGCGGTCCAGGCCGCCGTCGATGCCGCTGCGGCCGCCGTAAGGAACATAGGAACCGTGTTCTCCGCACGGGTGATTGCACGGCCCGATGCGGAGCTGTCGGAGCTCTGGCGCCGTCTCGAGGGCTGAGTTCCGGCGGGGTCGTTCGCGAACGGCGCATGCTTTACGATGTTGTGTTTTGCGATGCTCTGTTGTGTTTTGCGATGCTCTGTTGTGTTTTGCGATGATGTTGCGTTTTGCAATACAGTTGATGTAAGTTGTTTCATGAATCTTGTTTGCGGCTGTGTCGAAAGGACCGCCGATATTTTTTCGAGGAGGACTGTTTGAGATGTCTGAGGCTTTGGGACTGATCGAGACGAAGGGGCTTGTGGGTGCTATCGAGGCTGCGGATGCGATGGTGAAGGCGGCGAGCGTGACGATCGCCAGTTACGAGAAGATCGGCTTCGGCCTGGTCACGGTGATGGTTCGCGGCGACGTCGGCGCGGTCAAGGCTGCCGTGGATGCGGGGGCGGCAGCGGCCAAGCTCGTGGGAGAACTGCATTCCGTCCACGTCATCCCGCGCCCGCACGCGGAGGTAGAGCGCGTCATCCTGGCCAATCGCCAGACGGAAAATTGACGCGTGGCCGATTTCGGAGGGAAGAAATTAGGAAAGAAAGGGGATGGACGACGTGCCGTCGACGTCGGATGCGGCGAGCATCCTTGAGCAGATGAGCGCCCCTGCCGGTATGTCCCCGTCCGTTTCCTCCGGACGGGACGCCCCCGGACGAGTCGTCGCCGTGTTGCCGGCTGCCGGGACAGGGAGGGGCCGGCAGGCCCTTGCCGAACTTTCGGTGCTGCTTCGTTTCGGCTGTTCCCTGGACGTCGTCTCGTCTCCGGGGCTGCGCGCCTCCAGGGGACTTGCGGCAAAGTGCGGGTTTTACGATATCTCCGGGGAGATGCCGGACGGTTTTCTCGACGGTGCCGACTGCCTCGTCGCGGTTCTTGACCGCGGCGCCGCCGCGAGGATCTGCCTGGGGCTCCAGGACGATTTTGGGGCCCGCATCATCCTGGAGGGGCTGTGGCGGGGGATGGACGTGTACGCCGACCTCGCCGGGCTCCTGGAGCCCCGAACCGGCAACGAGGCCCTGAGGGCCCTCTATGGGGGCTATGCGGAGACCCTCGGCCGGTTCGGCGTGCAGGGCATCCGGCGGGGGAGCTACGTCTCCGCCCTCCTGGAGCGATCCAGGGCGCGGAACCAGACCGAGCCCGAGCCTAACCCCAGCCTTGACCTCAACCCCAACCCCGTGCCGGCTGCGGAGAATCCGGAGCCCGTCTCGGGGCGGAGGCTCGTCATCACGGGAAGGGATGTCCTGGAGCACGCGTCCGGGACGGAATGGCGCCTGCCCCCTGGAGCCATCGTGACGGATGTCGCGCGGGAGACGGCCAGGCGACTGGGCGTCGAGATGGTCGCCGCGTCCGGAGAGGGGGGGAGCCGTCGTGCAGGTGGCTAAGGTGGTCGGCACGGTGGTATCGACCAAGAAGAACGACACCCTTGTCGGACATAAGCTGCTGATCGTGCGGTTCCTTGACAAGAATCTCAAGTCCTACGGCGAGACCCGCATCGTGGTCGATACGGTGGGGGCCGGGGTGGGGGAGCTTGTCCTCTGCGTCTCGGGGGCCGCGTCGCGCAACGCGGTGGGGAATGCCTCGGCGGCTGTCGACGCTGCCATCGTCGGGATCGTGGACACCATCGGCATGAGCGGCAGCTAGTGGCCCGGGCGTTCGTTTTTGGAGGAGGAAGATGTTCTTGAGCAGGATTGATTCCATGAAGAGGACCATGGAATACCGCACCATGGTCGACGTGCTGATGTCCGAGGACCGGTACGCCGATCTGGTGCTGGCGGGCGGGACAATCGTCAACACGCTGACCCGCGAGACCTACGTCGGGGACGTAGCCGTCAAGGGACGCCACATTCTCATGGTCGGAGATTGCAGTAAGTTGATAGGGCCGGATACGACCTACGTCAACGTGGAGGGGCGTTACCTGTCCCCGGGATTCATCGATTCCCACATGCACTTCGAGAGCAGTATGCTGACGATTACGGAGTTTTCCCGGCTCTCGATCCCCTCGGGGACGACGACGCTGGTCGCCGATCCTCATGAGATCGGCAACGCCCTGGGGCCGGTGGGCATGAAGGCCATGGCGGACGAGGCGGGCAGGGTCCCGAACCACGTCTACCTGGTGGTGCCGTGCCTGGCGCCAGATTGTCCCGCCCTGGAGACCGCTGGGGTCGACGTGTCCTCCAAGGATATCGAGGACCTCCTGAGCTATCCCAATATCATCGGCATCGGAGAGATACAGGGCTTCTCCAACGCCCGGCACGTATACCGCAACACCCCGGAGATCGTGACCGACATCATGGCCTCCACCAGCTATGCCGTGGGGCTCAACCGGACCGTGGACGGCAACGCACCGGACCTCTTCGGGGCCGAGCTGGCCGCGCACATCCTCGTGGCCGGGGGCCGGGCCTCCTGTCACGAGACGACGACCAAGGCGGAGTGCGTGGAAAAGCTGCGCCAGGGGGTCTTCGTGTTCATGCGGGAGGGCTCCACGCAGAAGAACATGGCCGAGTGCATCCGGGCGGTCACCGAGGATGGCATGGACTCGCGGCGGTGCATCCTCGCGACGGACGATATGGTGGCGGACGACCTCCGCAACTTGGGGCACATGAACGAGATCGTGAGGCGCACGATTCGCCAGGGCGTGGACCCGGTCGAGGCGATACAGATGGTGACCATCAACCCGTCCTCCTACTTCCGCTTCGAGGACCGCGGCGCCCTCGCCCCCGGCAAGCTGGCCGACATCGTCGTCCTGGACGACCTCTACGAGATGTCGGTCGAGGCCGTCTTCATCGAGGGGAAGCTGACCGCGCACAGGGGCAGGCTGCTCGTCGACCTCTCCCCCTACGTCTATCCCGATACCGTCAAGAACTCCGTCCGCAGGGCTCCCTTGAAGAAGTCGGACCTGGAGATACGCAGCGATGCCGCGCAGGTCACCGGAAACTGCCTCGTCGCCATCCCGGACCAGAACCTGACGGACACCCTCGAGGTCACCTTGCCCGTCTCGGGCGGCGTCGTCTCGTGCGACCCGAAGAACGACGTGCTCTACATCGCCTGCATCGAGCGCTACGGACGCAACGGCAACATCGGCAAGGCGTTCGTCCGCGGGTTCGGGATGAAGCAGGGGGCCATTGCGGAGAGTGTGGCGCACGATACGCACAACATCATCGTGGCGGGCGCATCTCTCGAGGACATGGTCGCGGCGGTCAACCGGGTGATCGAGATGGGAGGCGGCATCGCCCTGGCCGACCGGGGCAGAGTCGTGGACGAACTGCGCCTGCCCGTGGGTGGCCTGATCTCGGACGAGCAGTCGGGCGAGGAGATGGCGGAGAGCATCAAGCGCCTGGCGGAGACCGCGCGGACGCAGCTCTCCTGCGCGATTCACGAGCCCTTCATGCACCTGTCCTTCCTGGCGCTCTCCACCAGCCCGAAATGGAAGATTACGGACAAGGGGCTGATCGACGTCGAGAACTTCCGGATCCTCCCGCCTGTGAAGTAACAGAGGGGACAACGTTCAAGGTTGATGTTAGAGTTTTACTATCTCAATCCTGCAAATGGTAACCCTTGCCCGCGCGTTGCTGTATATTTGACTGTAAAGTGTTAATCTATTTGAATAACAGTAATTATTGTGTATGAAATATATTTTTGTCTTTACGTAATCCTCATCTCTTTTCGAGCACCAATCATGGAGGATGGTAGAGGTCATGGATTTGAGAGAGCGTGAACTCAGCCCTATTCTGGTCGAAGGAGTGGAAAAAAGGCGAGAGCAACTTGTGGGTATATCTAGGTTTATATGGGAGAACCCAGAGGTAGGCTACAAGGAATACAAAGCGTGTGAAATTTTAGTCAGCACTCTGGAGGAAAACGGATTCAACATCACGCGTAAAGCCTGTGGGATGGATACCGCTTTCATCGCGCAATTGCGCTCAACCCGACAAGGTCCTTGCATCGCCTTGTTGGCTGAGTACGATTCTCTGGGAGATCAGGGACATGCGTGCGGACACAATCTCTTTTCCGTCGCTGCTGTAGGCAGCGCTCTTGCTTTGGCAGAGGTGTTGGAGAGGATCGGAGGGGCGGTGATGGTTTTGGGCGCCCCAGCCGAAGAAGGGGTGGTTCCCGACGCCGGTGGCAAAATTACGATGGTGGAGCAGGGAGTGTTCGATAACGTTGATGTTGCTATGATGTGCCATGCTGAAGGTCGGACTATTATTGAAAGAGAATTGGTTGCTGCAACGGTTTTAGAATGCACTTTCACAGGGAAAGCGGCTCATGCGGGAGGTTCTCCCCAGGAGGGAATTAACGCTTTAAATGCGGGGGCCCTTACGATCATGAATATCAATGCTTATCGGCAACATCTACCCCCTAGAGTTGTCATTAATCCTGTGATACAGGAAAGTAGCAGGATACAGAATACGATCCCGGAGAGATGCGTCCTGAGCATGTCTGTGAGAGCCTCGGACAGAAACACACTACACAATGTCTTGGAGAGGATCGGGAACTGTATCCAAGCTAGTGCCCTTGCCACAGGCTGTACCGTCGAGACATCACTGAGAAACAAAATTTATGAAGACCTGTTGCCCAATCATCATCTCGGTCTGGCCTTCAAGGAAGCGCTGGATTGCCTCGGGGTCTCCTCTATTCAGAGAGAGGCAGCAAACTATAGTTGGGATGTGGGCAACGTCAGTCACGTCTGTCCGACTCTGGCCCCCTACATTAAGATAGGGCCGGAGAGTCTTGTTGGCCATACGAATGAGTTCAGGGAGGCCAGTAACTCGCCGGATGGCTACGAGGGAATGATCGTGGGAGCCAAAGCCATGGCTTTGACGGGATTACGCTATCTGACCGACATTACACTGAGGGAAAAGGTTCAAACCGAGTTCAAAGCAATACGTGCCTGACGTCTTTACAGTCTAACGCAAGGATGCCCCGTGGACTATAGTCAAGAAAAAGGACAGGCGGCAGGTAATCCTTCGAAGTCGAATCGAATTTGGGTCAGGACGGGCAAATGCAAAGAACGAACAAAACCTGATTTTATTTGGAGGGCTATTATGGTGGATTTGAAGTCTCCTCAAAAGCCAAAGGGCATTCTCAGTGCAATCGAGGTTCTGGGGAACAAATTGCCTCATCCCGTCTACATCTTCTTGATCTTGGCTCTGACCGTGGTGGTCGTTTCCAATTTTACTGCCGGCATTAAGTTTCTCCATCCCGGAACCGGTAAGGAAGAGGTGTTGAAGAGTCTGGCAACCCCTGACGGCTTCCGATGGATACTAAAGAACCTGGTCAGCAACTTCACCCGGTTCCCTCCCCTCGGCATGGTTCTTGTCATGATGATCGGCCTGGGACTGGCCGAGGAGACGGGGTTACTTCGGGCCCTTTTAAGAAAAGCCATCGTTGGTGCACCCAAGTCCTTGGTTACGTTTATCGTCATCTTCTCCGGGGTTATGGGAAATATTGCGGGAAGCGCTACTTTTGTCGTCATCCCCCCCTTGGGAGGCTTGGTCTTCAAAGCTTTAAAACGACATCCCTTGGCTGGAATCGCAGCGGGGTTTGCCGGAGTTGCGGCAGGACTGAGCGCAAACCTGCTGATCACTCCGACCGACGTCCTCTGCGCGGGCATCACCGAAAAAGCGGCGCAGATTTTGAACGCCAGCTTTACAGTGCATCCCGCCGTCAACTGGTTCTTTATGTTTCTGGCCACGCTGCTCCTGTCTATCCTGGGTGTGTTTGTGACCGAAAAAATCGTGGAACCTCGCCTGGGGACCTATGTAAGCAATGATGGGGATCCCTTGACGGAAGAGGATTCTGCACTTATGGAGGTTACGGATTTCGAGCGCAAGGGATTGAGGAACGCAGGGATTGCAACCCTGCTTTACTTTATTGCCATAGCCTCACTGGTCGTGCCTCCCGGGGGCATCCTGAGAGATCCAAAGCTTGGGACAATTGTACCCTCTCCTCTCCTTTCATCCATGATCGCAATTTTGTTCTTCTGGTTTGTCCTCGTAGCTCTGGCCTACGGTATTACGGCGAAGACGATCAGAAACTCGGACGATGTTGTGAGACATATGTCCGAGTCCATGAAGGGGTTTGCCGGATTTATCGTCTTATGCTTCTTCGCTGCCCAATTCGTTGAGTTCTTCGCATACACCAATTTGGGATTATTCCTGGCCGTCGAGGGGGCCGATTATCTGCAGAACAGCGGCTTCATCGGTGTTCCTCTCATTGTGGCCTTCATCATCTTGGTGAGTCTTATCAATTTCCTGATCGGCAGCGCTTCGGCAAAATGGGCGATACTGGCCCCGATTTTCGTGCCGATGTTCATGAAGCTGGGCTTCTCGCCATTCCTGACTCAAGCGGCATTCCGGGTTGCGGACTCGGTCACGAATTGCATCTCTCCTTTGGAGCCATTCATGCCGTTCATCATCATATGCGCGCAGCGCTACGACAAGAGGGCCGGATTGGGTACCGTCATTTCGATAATGATTCCCTATGCCATCGTCTTTTTAATTTCCTGGACACTCCTTTTGGTAGGTTTTTATGTGCTCAATCTGCCTTTGGGCCCCGGCGCCCCTGTGGGCATGTGATCGGTCACATTCCCGTACTACCGAGAGCAAATTTGAGAAGCCTCAGGGATTATTGGCGCTCTCATTTGGCTTTGCTGCTTTTCCAACAGCCTTGGCCTTTTTGACGGGCATTGGGGGGATGCTATTTTTCGCTCAAGTCGCCCCGATCTCCTTTCAGGCCGAATCCATTGCAGCCTTTGAGCGGGGGCTGTGCCCCGAAGTTTCGCCGTGCGCCTTAACCGTGTTAATCTGGAACATCCACATCCACTACTACTTTTAAGGAGAGAACTCACCCATGCTGGATCGCCTGTTCAAGCTCAAGGAACACAACACCGACGTCAAGACGGAGGTTCTTGCCGGCATCACCTCGTTCATCGCCATGGCGTACATCATCTTCGTCAATCCCTCCATCCTCAAGTCCGCCAATATGGACTTCAACTCCGTCCTGATGGCCACCTGCATCGGCGCGGCCGTCGGCTGCTTCCTCACCGCCATCCTGGCGAACGTCCCCTTCTGCCAGGCCCCGGGGATGGGCATGAACGCGTTCTTCGCGTACACCCTCTGCGGGACCATGGGCTATACCTGGCAGCAGGGGCTCACGGTCGTGTTCCTGTCCGGCGCGATATTTCTGCTGATAACCATAACGCCGCTCCGCGGCAAGATTATCGCCGCCATCCCCAACGACATGAAGAGCGCGATTACGGGCGGCATCGGCCTCTTCGTGGCGCTCGTCGGCCTGTTCAACGCCGGGATCGTACACACGACCGAGGCGGGCAAGCTCACCCTCGGCAACATCACCGCGGGGGCTCCCCTGGTCGCCGTGGTCGGGATCCTGGTCGTCGCCGTCCTGGTCACGCGACGTGTGAAGGGCGCGCTGATCATCGGCATCCTCGCCGCTACGGCCATAGCGATTCCCCTCGGCGTCGCGACGCTTCCCGAGACCCTGACCCTCAGCGGCCTCTCCATGGAGCCCACCTTCATGAAGATGAGCTTCGACTTCAGCAGCGTGGGCATCGTCTCCGTCGTCACCGTCGTGGCAACCCTGGCCGTCTACAACACCTTCGATACCCTGGGGACCCTGATCGCCACCGCCACGAACGCCGGCCTGGTCGATAAGGACGGCAACATGCCCGGGTGCGACAGGGCGCTGATCGCCGACGCCGGCTCCACGATCCTGGCCGGGTTCCTCGGCACGTCGACGATCTGCACCCTGGTCGAGTCCGCCACGGGCATATCCGAGGGCGGCAGGACCGGCCTCACGGCCATCGTGTGCGGCGTCCTGTTCCTGCTGGGCATGCTGCTGGCCCCCGTCGCGGAGATCATCCCGGCGGCGGCAACCGCCCCGGCCCTGATCCTGTCGGGCACCATGATGGCGGGCGGGGTCCGGAACATCGATTGGAAGGATATGGAGATCGCGATCCCGTGCTTCCTGATCCTGGCGATCATGCCCTTCGCCTACTCCGTCTCGGACGGCATCGGGTTCGGCTTCATCTCGTACATCGTGATCAAGATCTTCCGCGGCAAGGCGAGGGAGGTCTCCCCCGTGCTCCATGTGCTGGGGGCTATTTTCGTAATCAAGTATATCCTGGCCGGCATCCTCTAATAAAAATTGCCGCCAATCGCCGCCGCGGACGATACCTTAAAGAGGAGCCGTCGAAAGGAGTCGTCGAGATGAAGGACATCATCGTTCTGAAGGGACAGGTCGTATACGCCGAGTCCCACGATAAGCTGACCGTGAGGCCCGACGCCTATCTTGTGGCCGAGGACGGAAAGGTGGCGGGCGTCTACGACGCCCTGCCCGACGCCTACGCGGGCGTCCGCGTCGAGGATTGCGGGGACCGTCTTATCATCCCCGGCTTCAACGACCTCCACGTCCACGCGCCCCAGTTCCCGAACCGGGGCCTCGGCATGGACAAGGAGCTGCTGCCCTGGCTGAACACCTACACCTTTCCCGAGGAGGCGAAGTTCAAGGACGAGGGCTACGCGGAGCGCGTCTACGGACGCTTCGTCCGGGAGCTCTGGAGGGTGGGGACGACACGGGCCGTCGTCTTCGCCACCATTCACGTCCCCTCCGCTCGGGGCCTTGCGAACCTGATGGAGACGGCCGGCCTGGGCGGGTATGTGGGCAAGGTCAACATGGACCGCAACAGCCCGGACACCCTCATCGAGCCGACCGCGGCTTCGCTGGCCGAGACGGTGCGTTTTGTCGAGAGCTTCGGGGAGGGGACGGGGCGCGTGCGCCCCATCCTCACCCCACGCTTCGTGCCCACCTGCACGGAGGAACTGATGCGGGGCCTGGGGCGGATGGCGGAGGAGCGGGGGCTGCCCGTGCAGTCGCACCTGTCCGAGAACGAGGGCGAGATCGCCTGGGTCCGGGAGCTGCACCCAGAATCCCGGGACTATGCCTCCGTCTACGATGCGTTCGGGCTGTTCGGCCGGACGCGGACCGTCATGGCTCACTGCGTCCACGTCACCGACGACGAGATTGCACTGATGAAGCGGCGGGGCGTCTACGTCGCGCACTGCCCGATCTCCAACCTGAACCTCTCGAGCGGCATCGCCCCGGTGCGGCAATTCCTCGACGAGGGCGTGAACGTGGGGCTGGGGTCGGACGTCTCCGGCGGGCACAGGCTCTCCATAATGGACACGATGGCCTCCGCGGTCGAGTGCTCGAAGATGCGCTGGAAGTACGTGGACGGCAGGACGCCCCTGACGACGGCGGAGGTCTTCTACTGCGCGACGAAGGGCGGCGGGTCCTTCTTCGGAAGGGTCGGCAGCTTCGAGAGCGGCTATGCCATGGACTGCCTCGTGATCGACGATACCCGCCTGAAGGACGAGGTCCGGCGTTCCCTCGAGGAGCGCCTGGAGCGCTTCATCTACCTGGGCGACGACCGGGAGATCGCCGCGCGCTACGTGGACGGCGCGCTCCTGCCCGAGCCGAAGGTAATTTAACTATTCTGGCGGCGCGGGACTGAATTGGATTCGAATTTGGAAAGGGGGTTATGACGATGCGTCTGATCGATCTCTCTCAGGAGATTTTCGAGGGCATGTCCGTCTTCCCGATGCACCAGAACACCTTTATCATGACGAACATGACCCACGAGGAGAACATGCGGAAGACCGGGAGCAAGACCTTGGGCTTCTCCGCGCGGAATCTGCTGATCAGCGAGCACTGCGGGACGCACACGGATGCGATATGGGAGTTCGAGCCCAAGGGAAAGACGATCGACGAGATGTCGCTGAACTACTTCTGGGGCAGCGCCATCTGCATCGACGTCAGCTTCGTCCCTGCCAGCCGCTACATCGAGCCCGCCGACCTGGAGGAGGCCGTGAGGCGGTCCGGGCAGGAGCTGCGGGAGGGGGACATCGTCCTTCTGTACACGGGGCACTTCGACGCGAACTTCGGGACGGACAAATGGCAGACCGTCTACACGGGGCTCAGCTACGACGGGGCGCGCTGGCTGGCCGAGAACGGGGTCGTCAACGTCGGCGTGGACGCGCCGGCCATCGACCACCCCGACGACCTGGACTTCTCTGGACACCTGGTCTGCGGGCGCTACAATATGACCAACACGGAGAACCTCTGCAACCTGGATAAGGTCCTCAACAAACGGTTTCTCTATTTTGGGCTGCCCCTCAGGATTCGTGCGGGGTCGGGGTCGCCCATCCGTGCCGTCGCCCTGCTGGACGAGGATTGATCTCCGCCCCGGCGCGCCAGGCGGTTCCGATGCTGGATTTGACGACTTAATGGGGGATTGGCGATGTCCATTTTGAAGGGGTACAAGTGCGGAACCGTCGAGGAGGCGCTCCAGGTGCTCTCCGAGAATCGCGGAAACGCCAAGGTCGTGTCGGGGGGGACGGACATCGTCATCGCGGTGAGACACCACAGGCTCAAGGAGGAGATCCTGGTGGACATCTTCGGCATCCCGGAGCTCAAGAGAATAGAGCGGACGGGGGGCTTCTGGGAGATCGGCGCGGCGCTTCCCTTCTCCCACATCGCGGGAAGCGGCCTTCCCCCCAATCTCATCGGTCTGAAGAAGGCGTGCAACTCCGTCGGTTCCCCACAAATTCGGAACAGGGGGACGATCGGGGGCAACATCGCGAACGCCTCCACGGCGGCGGACACGGTTCCGATGATGGTGGCCCTCAGGGCCACCGCGGTGATCCGGAGCGTCGACGGGGAGAGGGAAACGCCGGTGGAGGAGATGTTCGACTCCAAGGAGAAGTGGCTGAAGCCCGACGAACTACTGGTGAAGGTGCGGTTTCGGGACCCGGGGAAGAACCAGTGCCTGACGAGCGCCAAGCTGGGGCTCCGGAAGGCCCTGGCCATCTCCAGGATGACCGTCGGGCTGTACCTGGAGGTCGGGGACGGCGGCGAGATTTCGGACGTGTCCGTGGCCAGCGGGGCCATCGGCAAGCACGCGATGCGCGAGCCCGACGTGGAGGCCTTCCTGAAGGGGGTCAGCATACGCTCCGAGGATTACTGGCGCGCGTCGGAGGCCTTCCAGGCTTCCTTGGACGAGCGCCTGAAGGGGCGGAGCAGCCTGGGCTTCAAGCGGGAGGCTATCGTGGGTATTATGGACGAGGCGTTATCCGACGCGCTGCGTTATTTTTATTTCGGGGGGGAGCGCGCGTGATGGAGGCGCGTATGATGGAGATAGACATCACGGTGAACGGCGAACCGCACCATGTGGAGGTCGACGGAAATATGAGGCTCATAGACCTCCTGCGGGACAAGCTGCGGCTCACCGGGACCAAGGAGGGATGCAGCGAGGGGGAGTGCGGCGCCTGCACCGTGATCCTGAACGGGGAGACCGTCGATTCCTGCCTCGTCATGGCCTTCCAGTGCGACGGGGACGAGGTGCTGACGATCGAGGGGCTGGAGCGGGACGGGGTCCTGCATCCCCTGCAGAAGAGCTTCATCGAGGTCGGCGCCGTGCAGTGCGGTTTCTGCATCCCGGGGATGATCCTGTCCGCCAAGGCGCTGCTCGACAGGAACCCCAATCCGACGCGGGAGGAGATTCGCCGTGGGCTGTCGGGGAACCTCTGCCGCTGTACCGGCTACAACAAGAGCATCGCCGCCGTGGAGCGGGTGGTGCGCGAGATGCGGGAGGTGCGAAAATGACTTTGAGGACCAATTTGAGGACCGTTGGAAAAAACGTCGTCAGGCTGGATGCCTATGCCAAGGCAACCGGAAGGGCCCTGTATCCCCAGGATATCTTCATGGACGGGATGCTCTACGGAAAGACCTTGAGGTCCTCCAAGCCTCACGCCCGGATCGCGGTGGATACGGAGGCGGCGGAGAGGACGGCGGGCGTGCTCAAGGTGTTCACGTACAAGGACGTTCCGTGCGAGAACAACCATGGGGTGCTCCTCAAGGACCACGAGGTCTTTGCCAGCGAGAAGGTCATCAGGATTGGGGAGCCCATCGCCTTCGTCGTCGGGGAGACGGAGGAGGCCTGCCGCGAGGGGCTGGGGAAGGTCCAGGTGGATTACGAGGAGCTTCCCGCCGTGTTCGACCCCGTCGAGGCCATGAAGGAGGGGGCCCCCATCGTTCATGGCGACACGAACCTGCTGTATCACTACAAGCTCCGTAGGGGGAACCTCGAGGAGGGCCGGGCGGCGAGCCGTGCGGTAGCGAGGAACACGTACCGCTCCCCCATGGTGGATCACGCCTTCATCCAGCCCGAGGCGGCGGTGGGCTACCTCGAGGAGGACGGGACCGTCGTCGTCGCCGTCGCCACGCAGTACCCTCACTACGACCGGGAGGAGGTCTCCAGGAACCTGGGGCTTCCCGAGGAAAGGGTGAAGATCCTGAACACCGCGATAGGCGGGGCCTTCGGCGGCCGGGAGGACATCTCCCCCCAGATCCACGTGGCGATGGCCGCGATGTACTTCAATCGTCCCGTCAAGACCATCTACGATCGGGAGGAATCCTTCCTGTCCCACTCGAAGCGGCACCCCATGGTCATGAAGTACGAGACCGGAGCCGATGCGGAGGGGTACCTGACCTATATGGAGGTGGAGATCGTGGGGGATTCGGGCGCCCATTGCTCCTGGGCCTTCAACGTGCTGCGGAAGGCCGGCGTCCATGCGTCGGGGCCCTACGTCATCCCCAACGTCAAGGTGGACTCCTACGCGGTGTACACCAACAACCCCTTCACCGGCGCCATGAGGGGCTTCGGGGCGACCCAGGTGCCGCTCGCGCACGAGCAGCAGATGGACATCCTCGCGGAGCAGCTGGGGATCAGCCCCCTGGAGATCCGGCTGAAGAACTGCTTCCGGCTGGGCTCCAAGACGGCCACGGGGCAGCTCCTCATGGAGAGCGTCCCGCTTCCGGAGTGCGTCTTCGAGGTGGAGGAGCGCTTCCACTTCAACGAGCGGTGGGGCATGAACAATCGCGTGGAGAGGCCCCGCTTGCTCGACAGGGCGGCCATGCGGAGGATCATGGAGGGTGTGAAGGTCGAGACGAAGGTCGAGACGCTTCCCGAGCCCTTTGAGGAGCCGGCCGTCGCCATGGCGGGAGACGGAGACGCGTGATGAAGAAACGCGGGGTCGGGTTGGGCTTGACGTTCTATGGAACGGGGTACGGCAACGGGTTCCCCGACGTCTCCCGTGCCGAGGTCGAGCTGCTGCCGGACGGGCGCGTCGGGATCCACACCGGCGTGACGGAGGTGGGGCAGGGCGGCAGGACGGTCATGACCCAAATCGGCGCGGAGGTCCTCCAGACGGACATGGATCATTTCGTACTGGTTCACGAGGACACCTCCCGGATGCCCGACTCCGGGACGGCCGCGGCCACGCGCCAGACCTACAACACGGGAAACGCCGTGAGGGTCGCGTGCGAAAAGTTTCGCGCCGCCCTCTGCGAGAGGGCGAAGGAGGCGCTGGAGCTCAACTCCACGGTGGGGCTGACGGTCCAGGACGCCGCGGTCTTCATCAAGTTCTTTCCCGAGAAGCGCATCACCCTGAGGGAGCTTGCGGAGCGGTACACGGGGGAGAACGCCATCAGCGTCAAGGACGAGTACGTCGCGCAGACGACGCAGATGGACGGGGAGACGGGGCAGGGCGCTCCCTATTGGCCCTACACCTTCAACGCCTGTGCCGTGGAGGTGCAGGTGGACACCCTGACGGGGAGGGTGGAGGTCCTCGACGCCGTGTTCGCCCAGGATGCGGGGAAGGCCGTCAACCCCCATCTCCTGGAGGGGCAGATGGACGGAGGGTTCGCCATGGGGCTGGGCTATACCCTGTTTGAGGACCTGAAGCTGGAGAACGGCGTGATGAAGAACGCCTCCTTCTCGAAGTACCTGATCCCCACGGCGTTGGACATGATCGACGTCGAGAACGTCATCGTCGAGGACCCCGAGTCGACGGCGCCCTTCGGGGCCAAGGGGATCGGGGAGCCGGTCATGCTGCCCATCGCCCCCGCGATCCTGAACGCTATTTACGACGCGGTGGGGGTGCGCATTTTGGAGCTTCCCGTCACCCCGGAGAGGATGCTCGCGGCGTTGAGAAAGGCCGGAAAGGCCCCCGAACGGGAGCCCGATCAGGTCTAGGAACGCCTCGAGCCTCTCGGGGGTCCAGACTCATGCTCTGCATAGGGTATTATAAAAATGGTTACGGTGACATGGTATTCATGAGCATGGAGACCTTTGAGGCGATGCGCCGTAGGGGGCAGATCTATCGTGAGCTGGAAATCTCTGAGCGACAGATCTCCGAGGGAAGTGTGAGGAGTGCCGAAGAAGCGCTCTCCGATGTGAGGGCGAGGTATGGTTTATAGGCTCGATATCCCGCAGTGGGTCCAGACTTTAAAAAGCGAGAGCCCTCCCGGTAAAGGGAGGGCTCTCGCTCGAAAAGGCAGGGCACTTCGCACGAGAGGGAGCCGGCCCGCAGTGAATCGAGGCGCTTTGCTCCTCATCGGACATTTCGTTCCTGAATCAGACGAAGTAAAGGTACAGGACACCGTGGCCCAGATAGATTCCCACGCAGATCAGCACGACGCCGCAAAGGAAGTTCAAGACGCGCAGGGCCTTCTGTCCCCGCTCGCTCTGAAGCCAGCCGGAGGCGAGCTGAGCGAAGGTCCCGGATGCGATCAGCACGGCGCTGTAGCCCAACGCGTAGGCGAGGATCAGGCCGAAGGAGAACAGGAGCCCATGTGAGGCCTGGGCCGCGGCCAGCGAGAGCACCGGGGTGATGTAGGCAATGCTGCACGGGCCGATGGCGAGCCCCGACACGACGCCCAGGACCAGAGCCCCCCAAAGCCCGCGCCGTTCCGTGGAGCCGCCGCCCCTCCCGAATGAGAAGAACTTGAAGTGCACGAGCCCCGTCAGATGGATGCCCATGAGGATGAACACCGCGGCGACGAAGAGTGTCAAAAATCGCTCGTTGCCGCCCAGAAGCAGGCCGAAGCTGGAGGTGACGAACCCCACCAGCATGAGGTTCAGCACGATCCCGCTGCAGAAGGCGCAGGATATCTTGAACGCCTCCCAGCGGCTGGGGCTGTCCGTGTTCTCGATGTAGCCGACGACCAGGGGGATGGCTGCAATGCCGCAGGGGCTGAGGATGACACTCGCGATCCCCCAGAGAAAGGCCCCTGCCCATTGCAGGGGCCCGCTCGAGAACATCACGGAGGCGATGACGTTGATGACGTCAGACATTATTCTATGGCGACCCCCGCTTTTTTGAAGATCTCCAGGACCTCGTCAAGGCTGCGGTAGCCGACCTCCTGCTGGACGACCTTGCCCTCGGCGTCCAGGAAGAGGAGGGTGGGGACGTAGCGCACCTTGTACTCCCGAGCCATCTCGGGGTGCTCCTCCACGTTTACTTTCTCCGCCTCCAGCTTGCCCGCGTACTTTTCGTTGATCTCGTCCAGGACCTTGGCCATCTGCAGACAAGCGGGACAGGTCGGCGTGGACAGGGACTTCAGGGTCGGCAGTTTCTTCTCCCCGGCAAAGGCAGGCGAAAGGGCGAGGGCCACCAGAACGAGTGACAGAACGAACAGCTTCATTACAGAACACTTCCTTTCGATAACTCGATAATTAAGAAATGGAATTCCGAAATGCCGCGACGTGTTTATGCTACAGGACCTTCGCGTCCTTGACAAGCCGGGGCTCCTGCGGATTTTCGCATACGGGATATACGGGAGGGAGCGGCAGGTATTCCCGATTACCTATTGTGTTGATAATCTAAGGAAACGCTGATTTAATCCATGAAGCCCCCCTGTGGTACCCCAGCTTGCCTGTTTCGAGTAAGAAACTTGCCGGGGCCGCCGCTATCAGGATAGCGGCGTGGGGGCTTGGGGGCGAAGCCCCCATGTTAATTTTTAGGGAAGCGCTGGATATTTTTGCCCATAGATGTTTTGCATATTTATC
>ERZ772957.944-NODE-944-length-20508-cov-10.926466_pt1 | contig 20508 bp, 20 predicted proteins | sample MGYA00580682_ERZ772957 | MGnify/ENA primary metagenome ERZ772957 (study PRJEB29015, sample SAMEA2737921) | human oral metagenome | biome: human oral; feature: human-associated habitat; material: dental | place: China | collected 2025 ...
GGACACGCGGGCGACGAGGTGGGCTGGGACGACGCCTGGCGCTCCCGGCTGCGAACCGCCCGCTCCCACCCGGTGCCGGCCGTGGCCGCCTGGGCCCGGGAAATCCATGTCGGCTCCTGGACCACCTGAATCCGGTCGAGCCGGGCAGCGAGGAACGAGCGGCTCCACACCTGAAGCTGGTTGAGCCGGGCAGCGAGGAACGAGCGGCCCGTGTCGAAACCACTTCTGGCACCCGGTAGGCAGATCCGGCCACAGGTTCCCGGACACCCACGACTTGGTTTCGACACGACCTGCTCGCTGGCGCTCGCGGGTCGGCTCAACCAGCTTTGGGGCGGGATGGTTTCGATGCGACCTGCTCGCTGGCGCTCGCGGGTCGGCTCAACCGGCTTGGGGCGGGTCCCCCTCAGCTGTCGTCCGGGCCGTCGGGGTGGGCGGCCAGACCGACAGCGCCCACACCTGCGCTATTCCCGACAGCAGCAGCACCCCGGCGCACGCGAGGGCCAGCAGAGTGGGGGAGATGTGCGGAAGAAGCAACCCGCAGGCCCAGATGAGGACGAACCCGCCCGCCAGCTCGCTCGAACTGGAAACCGCCATGGCGCGACCCAGGAAGCGTTTCGGCAGCGCCTTCACGCACCCGACGAACCAGAGGTTCATCGCCATCCCCAACGCGACGGCCGCCAGGAAGAACCCGGCGACCACCACCGCACCGGGCAGGCCGAGACCCGGCGGGAGAAAAGCGACGGCGGCCGCCGCGGAACAGACGGAGGAGACCAGCAGCGGCCTCGAATCGGGAACCCAGCGGGTCACGACACCACCCACCAGCAGGCCCGCGACATAGGCGGTGGAGAACATCGCCCAGCCTGCGGCGCCGCCGTAGCTGCGGGCGGCCAGCACGGGCCCGAGCAGCTGATAACCGGAGAGCCACGCGCCGGCCGCGAGGAAACCACAGACGGCGCAGGCCACCAGCCACGGCGAGCCCCGCAGGAGTGCGCGAAACCCCCCGGCGGAAACCCCGGCATCCGGTTCGCCCTCACCACCGCCGGTAGGACCGGCACATTTCCCGACCGCCAGCAGGAGCGCCGCGGAGAGCAGGAAGGTCGCCGCATCGACCAGGACGGCCACCTCGGCTGATACCACGCTGATCAGGACACCGGCGACGGCCGGCGAAGCGATCCGCGCCAGATTTACCAGCGTCGCCTGGGTCGCGACGGCCCTGGTCAGCTCCTCGCCCTCGACGACCTCGGCAATCATCCGCCGCGACGACGGAAGGGTCAGGGAGGACAACGCCTCCCCCAGGAACAACAAACCGCCGATCACGACGATGCTCGACCTGGCGTGCAGCAGACCCACCCAGAGCAGGACCTGCACCACACCCGCCAGGCACCGCAGCACCTGGGTGGTGCGGATCGGGCTGCGTCCCCGGTCCGCCAGCACACCCCCCGCGAGGGTCATCACCACCGGGGCCAGCGCCCCCACCGCCAGAACTGCCGAGAACTTCGCCACCCCGTCGCGGTCACCCAGCAGCGCGAAGGCCACCGCTATGGGGGCGATGCCGCTGCCGAACGCATTGAGCGCCTGCGCCACCGAGACGGTCAGCACCCGCCTCGCGTGGGAGCCGGTGGGGCCAGCCCGTTTCGTCACGTCTTCTCGTGCTCCTCAGGGGTGTGGTGGCCTGCGGCGTGGGGGATGCCGTTGACGTAGAACCAGCGGCCGTCCACCCGGAGGAAGGAACTGACCTCCCGCATGGTGCCGGTCTGGTCGCCCTCCTCCCACGTGGCCGAGAACGCGACCATTCCCTCCTCGTCCCAGGCCTTGCCCGCCCCGCTGTGTTCGATGGTCAGGCCGGTCCAGCGAAGTCCGGGCTCGGGATCGATCGACTCAGGGCGGGTGTTGGGATGCCAGGTCTCCAACAGGTAATCCCTGAGCCCCAGCGCATAGGCGCTGTACCGCGAGCGCATCAGGGCGACCGCGGTGGCCGCGGGCCGACTGCCCTCGTGAAGGGGACCGCAGCACGTCTCGTAGGGGCGACCGGTGTCGCAGGGACAGATGTCGGGGGGAGCGCTCACGAACCCAGTATGTCGCCTACCGGTCAATAAAGCTCAATCGATGTCGTCAATTGGGAAATGGTGAGGTCGGGGGAGGGCGATTGGATCAGCCGGATTCGGAGGAGAGGGGCGTTCATGCGCCGTTGTTGGCCGCGGAGCGGGCGTCCTTGGCTCGCATCAGGTCCAGGGCAATCATGCTGCCCAGAATTGCCAGCCGCCGGTCCGGGAAGGTGCCGGGCGGGTAGTACAGGGCGTACCGGTCGTGGCCGAGAAACGCCTTGGCGAAGCCCGCCCGCTCCCTGCTGACCTGCGCGACGGCCCCTCCGCCGTTCGCGTTGACCACATTGAACTCGCGGTCGAAGAAATTTCCCTCCACCATGAACTCCTCCCCGGTGCTGAGGGCGATGGAGAACCTGCGGGAGAAGAACGCCACCTTCCTGGCGACGGTCGCCAGCATGGAACCGTCACCCCGCACGATCTCGTAGGTGTCCCGCCAGAAGTCACGAACGTCGCTGAGGTGCGCCAACCGGCTGCCGTCGGCATCCAGCACGTCGAACTCGCGGGGTCCCAGGAAGAACCGGCGGGCGCCGCCCTCCGTGCCAGCCACCATGCCGACGACCCGTCCCTGGTCGTCGAGGATGTCGAACTCGGGGGAGAAACCGCTACGGAACTGCTGCAGGATGAGTAGATCCTGATTCAGAAGACCAGCTTGCCTGCTCATGACTCAAGAGTAGAAGGCCGGGAGGTCAGGATAGGCTGGTGCAGGGGGCAGGAGCGATGGCCGTTTGATCCGAGGAGGGATCATGAACCCGCTGAGTGCCGAAGACTTCATCGCGTGGGCCGATCGGCTAGCCAGGCTGCCCTGGCCGCTCACCCTCGACGCCTTCCGGGGGACGGCCATCGGTTTCGGATGGTCCCCGACCGACAGGCCCTGGGAGTTCGTGGTGGACTTCACCAGCGGGCCGCGGCGGATGGTGCTGTTCGGGGGCAGGTCGGGGGGAATCCACAACATGTCCTTCCCACTCATCAAACCCCCGGGCGAATCCGCGGAGGATGCCGCGCAGCTGAACGAGCTGTTCGTCTCCTACGAGACCACCGGGACGCAGGCGTGGGGCAAACCGTTCTACACCGACCCGAGCGAGGACCCCACCGTCGCCTGGCGGCTGCCCAACCACACCGTCGCCGAAATAGTCGGCGGCCCCGACATGATCCTCTCGACCTTCTTCACACCCCAGGGGTCGTTCATCTACGGGTGAGCCGGCCCGAAGCTGGGTTCAACCAGCTTGAGGGGTCAGCGTGCCACCAGGGTCAGGACCGTGACCTCAGGGGGGCAGGCGAAACGGTACGGGGCGAACGGCGAGGTGCCGATCCCGGCCGAGACGTGCAACCAGGCGTGGTGCCCCTCAAGCCGGTGCTCCGACAGGCCCTTGACGCGGTCCGTCGGGAGGTCGCAGTTGGTGGTCAGCGCACCGTGGCCGGGAACGCACACCTGACCGCCGTGGGTGTGACCCGCGAGGATCAACTCCACCCCGTCGGCGGTCATGGCGTCCAGGATGCGGCGGTACGGGGCGTGGGTGACACCCAGGCTGAGATCCACGCCGTCGGAGGGGGGACCGACCACGGCGGGGTAGTGGTCCAGGTCGTGGTGGGCGTCGTCGGTGCCGCGCAGCTCAATGCGGTACCCGCCAGCCTCGACGATGGCGCGGCGGTCGTTCAGGTCACGCCAGGCGCCGCTGCGGGTCAGGGCCGCCCGCAGCTGTTCGGTGGCCAGCCGCTCCGGGGTCCCGGAGAGCTCGGAGCGCCCTTGGATGACGTAGCACAGCGGGTTCTTGAACTCCGGTTTGTGGTAGTCGTTGGAACCGAAGACGAACCCGCCCGGCACCTCCTGCAGCCGTCCCAGCGCCGACATCAACGGCCAAGTCGCGGTGTCACTGGCGATGTTGTCGCCGGTGTTGATCACCAGGTCGGGTTCCAACTCCGCCAGCGACCGCAGGAAATTCAGTTTCAGCTGCTGGCCGGGCAGCAGGTGGATGTCGCTGAGATGCAGTATCCGCAGCTCAGAGCCACCCGGGGGCAGTACCGGAACCGTCACGTGACGCACCCGGAAACGGGTGGCCTCCACCAGACCCCAGGCGAAGCAGCCCGCCGCAACCGTGGCGAGCCCCTTCGCCACCCTGAACGGCGTTGTCACCGTTCACCGGTCGGGACCGTGGTGGGCATCGGTTGCCCGGGTGATGGGACCGGGGGCGCGCCCACCGTCGGAGCGGTGGTCGGCTGGGGTCCCTTGGAGAACTGCATCCGGATGGTCGAGAACTTCGCGGCGCTGCCCGAGGGGCTGATCTTGCCCAGATAGGTTCCGGCCGGCTGGGGGCTGAAGACCTCCATCTTGGCCGTGGTGAACCCGGCATCCTCAAGGGTCTGCTTCGCCTGCTCGTAGCTCATGCCCGCGACACTCGGGATCGGGACCTTCTCGCCCTCAAGCACCCGCTGGTTCGGGGCCTCGAAGCTGGTGTGGGGGACGTTCTTGAGCGCCGCCGACATTGCGGCCCGCCAGATGCCGCCCGCATCCTTGCCGCCCGAACCCTCCAGGACGGTGCCCGTGGACAGCCGCATCCCGTCGATCGACTTCCTGTGGTTCTGGTAGTACGGGTTGATGTTGTCGACGGCGATGTAGGAGACACCCGCCATGTCGGGGGTGTAGCCGGCGAACCACACGGACATGGCGTCATCGGTGGTTCCGGTCTTGCCCGCCTGGGGTCTGCCGTCCGACATGCGCGCCCTGGTGCCCGTGCCCTGGGTCATGACCGTCGACAGCACGTGGTTGACGCCGTCGGCCACCTCGGGTTCGATCACCTTCTTGCAATCGGCCGACGGGATCTCGATCTCGGTGCCGTCCTTGGCCTGCACGCTCTGCAGGATGATCGGGTTGCAGTGCACCCCCCGGTTCGCGAACGTGGCGTAGGCCTCGGCCATGGACAGCGGCGTCACGTACGCGGTGCCGAGCACCCACGACGGGTAGTTCGCCATGCTGCGCATGTCGGTGCCGTCGGCGAGTTTCACGCCGAGTTTCTGGGCCATGTCGATGGAGGCGCAGATCCCGACCTTGGCCTCCAGCTGGATGAAGTAGGTGTTCACCGAGTTCTGGGCGGCCTTCAGCATGTCGATGACGCCGTAGGCCTTGTCGTAGTTCTTGGGTTCCCAGCTGCCCTGGAAGGTGAACGTGCCCTCGCAGTTCTTGAACTTCTGCCCCTTGAACTGCATGGTTTGCGGGGCGTCGAAAGTGGTGCTGGTCGGCACGCCCTGCTCCAGGGCGGCGCCTATCACGAAGGGTTTGAAGGTCGACCCGGGCTGGAAGCCCTCGATGCCGCCGTACTGGGTGGACACGTTGACGTTCTGCCAGGTCTCGCCCTCACCGCTGCCCAGCTTGGTGCGGCTCTGGGCCATGGCGGTGATCAGGCCGGTGCTCGGCTGGATCAGCACGGACCCGCCCCAGACCGGGTCCTTGGCACCGACGGTCTGGGAGACGGCTGCCTCCGCTGCCTGCTGGGCCTCCGGGTCGATGAGGGTCTTGATGGTCAGGCCGCCGCGCTTGAGCCGGTTCGTCCGCTCCTCGGCGGTTGATCCCAGCGAGGGCATCTGATCGGAGGTCAGGGTGCGCACCACGTAGTCGCAGAGGATCGGGAACTGGGAGGCGGTGCAGCCGTTCGGGGTGGTCTGCAGGTTGGATTTGTCGAAGCCCTCCTGCATGGCGGCATCCGCCTCCTCCTTGGTGATGGCCCCCACCTCGGAGGAGGCCATCCGCTTCAACACCTGGTTGCGGCGCTCGATGGCCTTCTCGGGGTTCTTCACCGGGTTGAAGGCGACGGGGTTCTGGACGATGCCCGCCAGCATCGCGGCCTGGGCGAGGGTCAGATCCTTGGCGGTGGTGTTCCAGTAGTGGTGCGCGGCCGCCTCGACCCCGTAGGCACCGTCGCCGTAGTAGGCGATGTTCAGGTAGCGCTCCAGGATCTCGTTTTTGCTGAAACGTTCCTCGACCGCCATGGCGTAGCGCATCTCCCGGATCTTGCGGTCGATGCTGACGGCCTGCGCGGCCTGCACGCCCTCCTCGTCGCCGCGGTCCTTGGCCGCCTCGATCTGCACCTGCTTCACATACTGCTGGGTGAGGGTGGAGGCGCCCTGGGTGGAGCCGCTGAGGGTGCGGATGACGGCGCGCCCCAGGCCCTGGATGTCGATGGCGCCGTGCTCGTAGAAGCGGTGATCCTCGATGGCGATCTGCGCCTTCTGCATCAGCGGGGAGATCTGCTCGAGTGCGACGTAGGTGCGGTTCTCCTCGAAGAAGGTGGCCAGCTCCGATCCGTCAGCCATCAGGATCTTGGACTTCTCCGACTGTGGCGGGGTCTGGAACTCCGCCGGCAGGTACTGCATGTTGTCGGAGGCGGCCTTCGTGAAGCCACTCGCGAGAGCGACGAACGGCACCGCCAAACCCGATAGCAGAAGCCCGCACAGTACGCTGACGGCCAAGAACATCGCTACGGATTTGCCCTTGCTTCTGGGCGCGCGCGTCTTCATGGCCCAAAGTGTACGTGAGGTTCACGACAGGCCAAGGTTCACGCCTCCTGGGGTACCTCGTCGTCAAGGGCGGACAGGTCCGGCCGGCGGAACAGGCTCACGGTCGCCGCGGCCAGCCCACCCCACAGGGTGAGGATGGCGACGATCATCATGACGATGGCTGCTGCACTCATGCGGACACCTCTTCGGAAACCTCGTGTTCGTTGTTCTGCTCGTCGAAATCAGTGCGGATGCTGCGCCGCCACGGAAGCAGTGTCAAAACCACCGCGATGATGATCAGCGCCGCGGACATGCCCCAGCCGAAGATCACCAGCAGGTGCTGCGGGTAGTTCTCGTAGGGTTTGCCGAGCTTGCCGATGAAGTCGTTGATCAGCATGTAGCCCAGCACCAGCGGCGAGGCAACACCGACCAGCGCCATCCAGCCCCGGCCCACCTTGAAACTGGAGAAACGGTTGAGGTGGTCGCGCAGCACCGGGAGTTTGCGGACGAACCACACCGTCGCGATGATGCACGCCAGGGCCCCGCCGAGGATGCCGTACTTGTTGACGAACTCGTCGGTGATGTCGAGGAAGTACAGCCCCGTGGTGGTGGACAGCAGGAAGATGGACAGGATGGTCATCGGGATGCCGATCACGAGGGTGGCCTGCACCTTGGGGATGCCCAGCTTGTCGCGCACCGCGGAGACGACCACCTCGACGATGCTCAGCAGCGACGTCAGCCCCGCCACCGTCAGGGAGGCGAAGAACAACACACCCATCAGCGACCCGAGGGGGGCCTGGGAGATGATCGTCGGGAAGGCCACGAAAGCCAGCGTGAGGCCCTGGCCGGCGACGTCGGAAACCCCGAGCCCTGCCTGGTTCGCCATGAATCCGAGGGCCGCGAAGACCCCGATGCCGGCCAGCAGTTCGAAACCGGAGTTGGCGAAACCGACGACCAGCCCGGAGCCGGTCAGGTCGGTGCGGCGCTTCAGGTAGGAGGAGTAGGTCAGCATGATGCCGAACCCGACCGACAGCGAGTAGAAGATCTGCCCGAAGGCCGCCGCCCACACCGCGGGGTCGCCGAGCGCGCCCCACTTGGGGGTGAACAGGGCGTCCAGGCCCGTGCCCGCTCCGGGCAGGAACAGCGACTGCACCACCAGGACCAGGAACATCACCACAAGCAGCGGCATGAAGATCTTGTTCACCATCGCCAGGCCCTTGTTGACGCCCAGCGCGACGGTGATCAGGGTGACCGCCCACACCACCAGGATCGGCACGAACAGCGACGGCACGAAATCGAGGCCGACCCCCGGGGTGTCCGCGACGTGCAGGAAATCCCGCATCAGGAAGGTCTTCGGATCGGATCCCCAGGCCTGGTTGATGCTGAAGAGGGTGTACATCCCGGCCCAGCCGATGATCGCCGCGTAGTAGATGCCGATCACGAAGCAGACCATCACCTGCCACCAGCCGAGGCTCTCCGTCCAGCGTCCCATCCGTCGCAGCGACAGCGGGGCCGAACCGCGGTAGCGGTGCCCGAGGGCGTAGTCGAAGAACAGCAGCGGAATGCCCACCGCCAGCAGCGCGATCAGGTAGGGAAGGATGAATGCCCCGCCACCGTTCTTGAACGCGACGTACGGGAAGCGCCAGATGTTGCCCAACCCGACGGCCGACCCGATGGCCGCCAGGATGAAGTAGTTGCGGGAGTTGAAGCTCTCCTGCCTGGGCGCACGCTTTTCCATTGATTCCGCTCCGAGGGTTTTGCTCGGTTCCACGGCTGGGTGGTATACCCGAAGGGTCGCGGAACCTTCACGATGAACGCTTCAACTTAATACGAGAAAGATGTGGAAGTGGAGCGCGTCCAGCAAATGGGCGAGTCGGTTTGCAGGATTGTTATCAAACCAACCCTCCCTCGGCTGGGAGGAGCGAGGGGGAGCGGCGCTAGACTCAGCCACGTTCACCGCCCGTCAGGAGGAGTTTTGCGAACCATGACCACCCGAACCGGGCTCCTCCGTGCAGGGCTTGCCCTGTGGGATGGAGCGAGCTGGAGCGTCGCAGCCATGGCGCTGGTCTTCGCCAGGTACACCCTCACGTTGGCCCGGCCGGAAACCCAGTTCGTCGTCCAGTACGTCGTCGCCGCGGTCGTCCTGCAGATCGTCATCGGCCTGATCACCAAGCTCTACCGTGGCCGCCACGGCATCGCCTCGTTCGAGGAGTCGGCGCTGCTGGCGCTCATCACCCTCGGGATCGGTCTGGCGCTCGGCATCTTCTCGGCCTTCTTCGCTGTTCCCGGCTATCCGCGGGTGGTGACCTTCACCGTGCCGCTGGCTGCGCTGGTGCTGATGGCGGCGGGCCGTTTCCTGTTCCGCACCGTCAGCCGTTCCACCCAGCACCACGAGGGTGGGGAACCGGTCCTCGTCTACGGCGCGGGCAACGCGGGCCAGCAGCTCGGGCGGCTGCTCGCCTACGACCCCGACGCGCCCTACGAGGTCGTCGGGTACATCGACGACGACCCGGCCAAGAGCAACCTCCACGTCCAAGGAGCCAAGGTCCTCGGGAAGCGTGGGGACATGGTCTCCATCGCCCGGGCCCACGGCATCAACAAGATCATCGTCGCCATCCCCACCGCCGACCGCACGTTCATGCGCGAGATCTCCGAGCTGGCCGACGAGGCGGGCCTGGAGACGCTGGTGATGCCCTCCACGAAGGACCTCGTCTCGGGCCGCGTCGGTTTGGGGGACCTGCACCAGCTGAACGTCACCGACCTGCTGGGGCGTGCCCAGATCAAGACGAACCTCGGGGAGATCGCCGACTACCTGTCCGGCAGGGTGGTGCTCGTCACCGGGGCCGGCGGCTCCATCGGCTCCGAGCTGGCCCGCCAGCTCCACCGGTTCGGGCCGAAGGAACTGGTCATGCTGGATCGCGACGAGTCCGGCCTGCACGGAACCCAGTTGTCCATCTACAACCAGGGCCTCCTGGACACCCCCAACATGGTGTTGTGTGACATCCGCGACGTGGAGGCCCTCGACAAGGTCTTCGCCGACCACCGTCCCGACGTGGTGTTCCACGCCGCGGCGCTGAAGCACCTGCCGATGCTCGAGCAATATCCCCTCGAGGGCTGGAAGACCAACACCATCGGCACCCTCAACGTGCTGCGCGCATCCGAGAGGTACGGGGTCCAGCGTCTGGTCAACATCTCCACCGACAAGGCCGCCGACGCCACCTCGGTGCTGGGCAAGACCAAACGTCTCGCCGAGGAGCTGACCGCCTTCTACGCAGGCAAAACCGGACGTACGTGGCTGTCCGTGCGGTTCGGCAACGTTCTCGGGTCGCGCGGGTCGATGCTGCACACCTTCACCCGCCAGATCGAGCAGGGCGGTCCCGTCACGGTCACCCATCCCGAGATCACGCGCTACTTCATGACCATTCCCGAGGCCTGCGAGCTGACCATCCAAGCCGGTGCCATCGGGCGGCCCGCCGACGTCCTGGTCCTCGACATGGGTGAACCAGTGCGGATCCTGGACGTCGCCAAGGACCTCATCAAACGCTCCGGCAAGGACATCCGGATCATCTTCACCGGGCTGCGCCCCAACGAGAAGATGCACGAGGTGTTGTTCAGTGACGACGAGGACCGCACCCCCACCACGCACGAGATGATCAGCCGCGTGAACGTTCCCGCGCTGGACCCAGAGCTGCTGGAAACCGTCGACGGCTCCGATCCGGAGTCGTTGAGCAGGCTGACCCATCAGCGCAACGCCAAGGAGGCGGCCCGGATGGCCGAGGAACAGGCCCACTCCGGTCTCGACGGAATCAACCTGGAGCGGCCCAGGTCCTGACATGCGAATCCTCTACATAGACCACTACGCCGGATCGCCGACCCTCGGGATGGAGTACCGTCCCCACGCGATGGCGACCGAATGGGCGGGGATGGGCGCCGAGACCGTCCTGCTGGCGGGCACCCACTCCCACCTGAGGAAGAAGAACTTTCCCGACGCGAAGCCACTCGAACCAGTGGAGATAGATGGCGTCGAGTTCCGTTTCATCCGCAACCGCGCCTACGACGGCAACGGCATCGGGCGGGTGCTCAGCATGGCGGACTTCGTCGGCCGTGGTTGGCTGGCCGCCAGGCGGATCGCCCGCGAGGTCCGGCCGGACGCCGTCATCGCGTCCTCCACCTATCCCTTCGACACCTACCTGGCGCAGCGGATCGCCAAGGCGTCGGGGGCGCTGCTGGTCCACGAGATCCACGACCTGTGGCCCCTGACCCCCATCGAGCTGGGCGGGCACTCGCCGAAGCACCCCCTCATGTGGGCGATGGCGCAGGCGGAGAAATCGGCCTACCGCAACAGCGACGCCGTCGTGTCCATCCTGCCGAACGCGGAACCCCACGTCCGGTCGCTGGGGATCGTCACCCCCGTGATCCCGATTCCCAACGGCATCGAGAGCGACGCCCCCCACGAGCCGGCGCCCGAGGCGTTCGCCTCGCAGGTCGAGGACCTCCACGAGCGCGGGCGCGCCGTCATTGGCTACGCGGGAGGCATGACCAACGCCAACGCCATGGACGATTTCGTCTCCGCGATGGCCCTGATCCGCGACGAACCCGTCACCGCGCTGCTGCTCGGCGACGGCCTGTACCGGACCGACCTGGAGAAGCAGGCCAGGGACTCCGGGGCGCACGTGATCTTTGCGGGCAGCATTCCCAAGTCGCAGGTGCACGAGGCGTTGAAGCTGTGCGATGCCCTCTACATCGGGTCGAAAACCAGCCCCTTGTACACCTTCGGGGTCTCGGCCAACAAGATCTTCGACTACATGGCCACCGGGGTCCCGGTCATCAACGCCTTCGCGTCCGAGCACTCACCCATGGTCTACGCGGGCTCCACCATCCGTGCCCGTGGTGAGGACCCCGCCGACATCGCCCGCGCCATCAGGGAGGCCGTCGCCCTGCCCGCGGAGGAGAGGACCAGGCTGGGGGAGCTGTCCGTGGCCTGGGTGCGTGAACACCACGCGATGCCCGTGCTGGCCAGGCAGTTCCTGGACGTGCTGGGCGGGCGGTTCTGAGCCCCGCGATGACGGGCCAGGTCGTCGCTTCACAGTGGTAGATTTACGGAGGACCGGGCGTCCGCCGGTCTGGAAAGGCTTCAGTACATGACGCAGGCCGCTGCCATCGGTGTGGTCAATCACGGTGTGGGAAACCTAGGGTCCGTGATGAACATGTTGCGTTACATCAACGCCGTCCCGGTGTTGGTCTCCACCCCCGAGGAGGTGGCGGCTCAGCACCACCTGATTCTTCCCGGGGTCGGCTCCTACGACGCGGGAATCGCCGGTTTGCGGGAATCCGGGATGGCCGACGCGGTCCTGGACCACGCGGCCGCCGGGAAACCCCTCCTGGGAATCTGCCTCGGGATGCAGATGCTGCTGGAGGGCAGTTCCGAGGGCGAACTCCCCGGCCTGGGCCTGATACCAGGGCGCTGCGAGGCGTTCGCGGATCACGTGACCAACCGGCGCATCCCGCACATGGGTTGGAGGGACATCCATTCCGTCGAGAACGGCGGTTTCGCCCTTCCCGATCCAGGACGCTTCTACTTCGCCCACTCCTACTTCGCGCCCTTGGACGAAGGCGGGATCACCTGGGCCCGCGCGACCTACGGGGTGGGCTTCAGCGCGGTCGTGGGCCGGGACTCCGTGGTGGGCATGCAGTTCCACCCCGAGAAGTCCCACCGTTTCGGCATGGCGGTGCTGACCGAATTCGCAGGATGGCGAGCATGAGAGCACGAGTGATAGCCACGATGCAGCTGCTGGACGGCTTCGTCGTGAAGACCCGGGGATACGGGAGGACGACCTACATCGGCGATCCGATCAACACGGTCAAGATCTTCAACGACAAGGGCATCGACGAGTTGGTGGTCGTCGACATCTCCGCCCGGCGTGGAAAACCGGTGGTGACTCCCGCCCAGATCGAGGACATTGCCACCGAGGCCTTCATGCCCCTCGCCTACGGCGGCGGCATCAAGACCTACTCCCAGGTGCGCGACATCCTCTCCGCGGGGGTCGAGAAGGTCATCTTCGGTTCCGGTCTGCTCGACGCGCAGGACACCGTCGCGACGGCCGCACAGAACTACGGCAGGCAGGCCGTGGTCGGCGCCATCGACGTCGGCGTCGACGACCAGCAGCGGTTCCGTCCCTTCCCGGGCGGCGGGGGACGGCCCCTCGACCTCGAACCCGCCGAATGGGCCCGGCAGGCCTGTGAGCTGGGGGCGGGCGAGCTGATCGTCACGGACATGACCCGCGAAGGTGAGATGGGCGGCTACAACCTTGACTTGGTGCGCTGCGTCGCGGACGCGGTGCCGGTTCCGGTGATCGCGCACGGCGGGGCCGGCAGGGTCGAGCACTTCGCCGCTGCCTTGGAGGCGGGGGCCGCCGCCGTTGCTGCCGGGTCGATGTTCACCTTCTACGGCCCGCACCGGGCGGTTCTGATCACCTACCCGACGGAGCAGGAGCTGGATGCCGTCCTGCCGCAGATCAACGACTGACAGGAGCTGAGGATGACCGTTCTGGAGTGCAGCCACTGCATCATGCGCAGCGTCGACGACCCGGCCCTGGAGTTGGTCGACGGGGTCTGCAACCACTGCCGCCGCTACGAGGAGCTGCTTCCCAGCAGGGTCTTCACGGGAGCCGACGGCGAGGCGAAACTGTCCGCCATCGTCAAGGAGATCAAGGAGGCCGGCGCGAAGAAGCGCTACGACTGCCTGATCGGCCTGTCCGGCGGCGTCGATTCCACGTCGGTTGCGGTCAAGGTCAAGGAGCTGGGGCTGCGACCCCTCGCGTTCCACGTCGACAACGGCTGGAACACGGAACTGGCCGTCAGCAACGTCGAGAAGACGGTCAAGGCCCTTGACCTCGACCTGGTGACCGAGGTTCTTGACCTGCGCCAGTTCTACGACCTCCAGCGCGCCTTCCTGCTGGCCTCCACCCCCGACGCGGACGTGCCCGCCGACCACGCCATCCAGGCGTGCATGTGGAAGTTCGCGCGCAAGTACGGCGTCAAGTACATCATCTCCGGCATGAACTTCCGAACCGAGGCGATCAGCGTCCCGTCGTGGTCCTACGGGCACTCCGACTGGCGCTACATCAAGGCCGTCCACGACAAGTTCGGGCGCGAGAAACTCACCACCTACCCGCATTTCGGGTTCACGGAGCTGGGCTACACCAACACGGTGGCGCGCGTGCGGATCGTCAGCATCCTGAACTACTTCGAGTACAACAAGGCCGCCGCGGTCAAACAGATGCAGGAGCAGCTGGACTGGCGTCCCTACCCGGGCAAGCACTTCGAGTCGATCTTCACCCGCTTCTTCCAAGGCTACATACTCCCCGTGAAGTTCAACATCGACAAGCGCCGCGGGCACCTGTCGGACCTGATCAACTCCGGCCAGATCACCCGCGAACAGGCCCTCGAGGAGATCGAGCACAACGACTACACCGAGGACCTGATCCGCCGCGACCGGGAGTTCTTCTGCAAGAAACTGAACTTCACGGATCGCGAGTTCGACGACTTGATGGCCGCGCCCGTGAAGTCGTTCCGCGACTACAAGAATTCCTATGGTTTCGTGCAATTCCTGCGAAACGGCGTCAACGTGCTCCGCAAGAGAGGTTGGTATCCGAAGTGAGTCTCGCCCTGCATCTCTACCAGTCGCCCATGGACAACGAGTCCAGACTGATGCGGATGGCACGCAGCCTGGTGGCAGCGGACCTCGGCGTTCAGGTCCGGCTGGTGGGCTTGCAGGTGGACGAACGTTCCGGTCTGCAACCGGTAGAGCCCGGCATCGTGATCGACCGGGTCGGTTCCCCCACCCCGAAACACGACACCCTCGTGAGCCGGTTCCAGAAGGTCGGGGGCTGGTTCCAGGAGGTCTACCGGGGCTACCGCGACGCCGACGTCGCCGTCGTCAGTGCGCACGCCGTCTGGGCGCTGCCCCTGGCGTGGGCGCTCGCAAAACGGGCGAAGGTCCCGCTGGTCTACAACCCTCACGAACTCGAGACCCGCACCCCCACCATGACCGGGGTGAAGAAGACCCTCGCCGAGCAGGTGGAGGCCCGTTTCATCCGTCGCTGCCAGGTGGTGACCGCCGTCAACGACGAGATCGCTGACTGGTACGCCGGCCACTACCGGATCGCGCGGCCGCTGGTGGTGGTCAACTATCCGGCTGAGGTGACTCGTGGGCGCCCCGCCCGTGACCTGCGGGGCGAACTGGGGTTACGTGACGACGAGGTGTTGTTCGTGCACACCGGTCACCTGACCGAGGGACGGAACATCCCGCTCATTCTCGAGGAGTTCGCGGCAGGGGCCAGGCATCACGTCCTGTTCGTCGGGGCGGGGGACATGCAGTCCCTGGTTGATGAGGCTGCGGCGCGGTCGCCGTTCATTCACCGCATGGATCCGGTGCCACCCGATGAGGTGGTCTCGGTGGTGGCGGGCGCTGACATGTCGCTCGCGTTGATCGAGATTCTGTCACAGTCCTATGCATGGGGTTCGCCCAACAAGCTGTTCGAGGCTCTCGCTGCGGGAGTTCCGGTCCTGGCCTCCGACGTTCCCGAGGTGCGTCGCCGCCTGGGGCCTCTCGCCGGGGAGCTGATACTTTCCTCCCCGAAGGACCAGCTGCGGGGATTCCTGGCCCGTCTGGACCGCCCGATGGCGTTGTCGTACCGGGAGCACCTGACCCCGCTGCCCACGTGGGAGGAAGGTGTCGAACCCCTGGTCGAGACCTACCGGGCTCTTCTTCAGGGCGGCTGAGCCGATCGGTGGGCCAGCTGGTTGAGCCGGCCTGCTTGACCAAGGGCTCACGGCCTGGTTTCAACCGGCTTCTGCGCGGGGGCGTTCACGTGCTGGTTTAACCGGGTTTCAGGAAGGTGTCTGAGTTGTGACTTCCCCTTCGGGAAGACCGCCGTCCTGGTGTCTCTCAGAACTGCTCGTAGATGAAGCCGCCGCTGAGTGGCGGGCCGAACAGCAGCACCAGCAGGATCGCCAAGAACATGAGGAAGGCCAGTAGCGTCCACAACCAGGTGCCGAATCTCGGCTCCGGCACGTCGAACGGCGGCAGGTTTCCGTCTTTGACACGCACCGGATTCACAGTGGGTTGCTCGCCTAGTCCTTGGATGTGGTCAAGAAAGCGCGAAATCGATGCAGGCCCGGTTGACATGCAGCCACCCCTTCCATCCCAGATGCATCACGTCGTAAAGGAAATACGGGTCGTATTCGTGACCCGAGAAATCTGCCAGTTGGGCGGCCACCTGCCGGATCCGTTCGTAGTACATGGCTCGCCGTCCCGCCGGGTAGCCGGTGTAGTCGTACCACGTTCCGTGCACCGGGGCGCTGATCAGTAGCACCTCGATGCCGTGGGCCTTCGCCACCTCCAGGAACAGCTCCAGGTCTCCGTACTCCGGGGAATCAGCTGCGTAGTCCAACTCGGCCATCGACCCCTTGGACTTCTCCAGGGCCGGTTTGACATAGGTCGTGTAGTAGTTGTCCTCAATGTTGAGGTCATTGCTGGAGGCCGCATCTCCCTCCCGTTCGGCCGCGGCGAACTGTGCTTCCCAGTCGATCCCGGATACAGGTGTCGCTCCATCCGCGATGAAGTACGGCGCGGTGTAGCGCGCACCGTCGACGGCCGACTTCGCCAGTTCCACGCGGCCGCTGACAGCCAGCTCCACCCGGTCAAGCCGGGCAGCGGGATGCGTGGAGGTTTGGCGTAGCGCGGCGACGCGATTCGCTATGCGCTGCCGAAGATCCTCACTCAGCCGGGAATCGCCCAGCAGCCGGTTGTAGCTCTCCGCGGAGAACACGTCCTGGAATGCCCCCGGCAGCTCGCCCTCGTTGGTGAACCACTGGGCGGGTTCAGAGGGTGTGCGCGACAACAGTTTCTGGAGGTGTGTTGTGCGGTTGGATGAGCGGCGTCGTGGGTTGATGTTGGTGTTGTTGGGGCAGGGCCGGTCGTGTCATTCGATCGCGCGGGAGTTGGGTGGTAGTCCTTCCACTGTGAGGAAGGTGGCTGTCGAGGCGGGGATGGTGTTGTCGAGGGGCCGGGTGGGAGGGGTTGGTGGGTTGAACGAGCATCGTTACAGTCCGCGGCGGCGTCGGCGGCGGTTACGGGAGAGTCCGGTGTTGGAGGTGGGAGAGCCAGCGCAGTGGCGTGACGGGCAGGGCCGGTTGACCCTGGCGGGGCGGATCCTGATCGAGGTTCGGGTCGGTGACCGGGTTCCGCCCTCCCGGATCGCTGCAGAACTCGGTGTCCACCGTTCCACGGTCTCCAGGGAGATGAAGCGTTGTCCTGGCCGGTACCGGGCCCAGCCGGCGCAGCGGCTGGCAGACTGGTCACGTCGGCGTCCCAAGGACAGGAAGCTGGTGCTCGGGACACCGTTGTGGGACGAGGTGGTGACACGGTTGAACAACAAACATTCCCCGCAGCAGATCGCTCACCGGCTGCGTCAGGACTTCCCGGAGGACCCCACGATGTGGGTCAGTCACGAGACGATTTACCAGGCCCTCTACGTCCAGGCCGCCGGCGGGCTGCGTCATGAACTCACCGTCGAGAAAGCCCTGCGTTCCGGGCGTACCACCCGAGGTCCCCGGTCACGGCTGTCCGGGCGGGGTAGCCGTAGCTGGATCGGTGAGGCCACCATCACCAACCGTCCGGCCGAGGTCGAGGACCGGGCAGTTCCCGGGCACTGGGAAGGAGACCTCATCATCGGCAAGGGCGGCACCTCGGCCCTGGTGACCCTCAACGAACGCACCACCCGCTACACCATGATCCAACGGGTCACCAGCCGTGACTCCACCACCGTGACCGACGCGTTGATCCAGATGGCCCGCCGACTCCCGGCCACCTTGATGACGACCCTCACCTGGGACCAGGGCATCGAGATGGCCCAACACGCCCGCTTCACCTTCGCTTCGGGCTGCCAGGCCTACTTCTGTGATCCCCACTCTCCCTGGCAACGCCCCACCAACGAGAACAGCAACGGCCTGATCCGGGACTTCTTCCCCAAAGGCACCGACTTCACCCACATCACCGACACCCAGGTCCAACACGCTGAAGACCTCCTCAACACCCGACCCCGCCGAGTACTTGACTGGGCCACACCAGCCGAGAAAATGGAACAACTACTCAACATTGCACACACCACTTGAAACCGCCGTCGCCACACGACGTTGAACCGTCGAACCTCCGCGATCCGTGCACAGGGGAAGGGGGTCGGCAGGGTGGTCGCCGAGGATAATTGGAATATTTATTCATTTGATGGCATAGTTGCCGTTGTGAGTTTCAAGGTTGCCGTCGCGGGATGCACGGGATACGCGGGAGGCGAGGTGCTGCGACTGCTGCTGCAGCACTCCGAGGTCGAGATCGGTGCCCTGGCGGGCAACTCGTCGGCGGGCGACCGGCTGCGAGACCACCAGCCCCACCTGGCCCCCCTCGCCCAGAGGGGCGTGGTGCTCAAGGTCCCGGGCCGGGCCTGGGTCGGGGACACCGCGATGTTCCTGTCAGCGTGGCTGCCCCAGCCCGACGCCATCCTGCCCTCCAACGGCCTGCCCCAGGCGCCCTACGCCCTGCTCCCCAGGGGCCAGACCATCCAGGTCACCAAGGAGGACGAGCACATGGACGTCCTGGCCGGCTACGTGGTACGCGGCGCCGGGGCCGTCAACCACGTCGCCGCCACCCTGGTCTCGATCAACGAGATCCGCCCACGCTCCTCCTACGAGGCCGTCCAGGTCGAGATCGACGGACAGAGGGTCGGCGTGCTGACCAAGCTCCAGTCCGGCAAGCTCCTGCCCCTGGTCAGGCACGTCGAGGAACGCGGCCTGCTGCCCGTCGTACGCGCCAAGGTCACCGGCACCCGCCTGAGGGCCGAGGTCGTCCTGAGCACCGTCACCGCCGACAGCGTGGACGACGACTGGATCGACGCCCTCGGCCCCGCCACCGGACCGGCCAACATCGACCAGGGGGACCCGACCGCCCGCCCCGACTTCGACTGGGACGACCAGGACACCGTCAGCACCACGGCCGACGCCCAGGGCCTCGCCGACCGGGCGGCCAGGAAGGACCACGGGTGACGGAGGAGGACCGACCCGCTGGAGAGACCCCGTCACGGGCGGTGGCCTGCCGCCCGTGCGTCCCTGCTACCCCTGGGAGACAGCCGTGCCACGGCACACCGCCACCGGATTCATCATCAGCTACCACGAGCGGAACAAGCGCAACGCCCCTGACCTCGACCTCAACAGCCTGCCCGACGGCGGCAGCCTCACCGACCTGCTCCTGGAGGCCTGGGACCAGTTCCAGACACTGGACACCTACAGGTCGAAGGCCTTCTCCCGGACCGGGGCCGTCAGGCACGGCAGGGCCCTCCTGCTCAAGGGCAGGGTGGGGCACTTCGGATCCCCCGCCCGTATCCGGGACGTCAGGAACGACACGGTCCTGCTGGAGCACGACGGGGAGTACGTCAACGAGCCCGAGGTACGCCTCGTCCTGGCGGTACCCGACGGCCGCCCGGTACTACGCGCCTACCTGATCGCGGAGTGGATCGAGGAGGGAGGCCTGCGCAAGCCGTACTGCACCGCCCTGCGGACCCTGTGGAACGACCGCTACCCCAGGTACACCCTCGAGACCCACATCGTCACCGAGGGCGAGGCCTGGCTCAAGGCCGCCCAGCTGCTCAGGGTCACCGTGCAGTACAAGGACCAGCCGGCCGACCTCGCCGACGGTGACCACCCCCAGGACCTCGGCGTGGTCACCTCGGTGATACAACGTCCCACGGGGTTTCTCAGGCGCAGGAACCTGGAGATGATCAAGGCCGACAGGAAGCTCGCCGGAAGGCTCGTCGGGCACCAGGTCACGGACGAGGAACCCGACCACGTGTCCGTGACGATGGTCCACGACGGCAGGGAGAAGACCTTCGCCATCGACCGCGAGCGCACACCCGTGGCCCGCTGGATCCTCAACGACTACGGTCAGCCCGCGCTCAGCGACGACGACTTCCTGCGGCGCTGCCTGGACGAGGTGGACGAACTCATGGTGCGTGACGGTGGTCGGTGGCACACTGGCTGGGAGTACCCGGTCACCTGCCCGGGGGAGTCAGAAGACACGAAGGAAAAGGAGACAGAAGACATGAGACAGAAGGAGAAGGAGACGTGACGGCCAAGACCGACGTCCGTCCGATCGTAAGCGACCACTACGCGACCCTTGTCAACCAGCCCCGTAGTGGCGGGGAACCCACCCGGAACTGGACGGACTGGGTGGTCCAGCTCGTCCTGCCCACGGCGCTGGGCGGCGTGGCGTGGGCGCTGGGCTGGAAACTCAACTCGGTCTCCGACCTCCTGGCCGGTGCCGCGATCCTCACCGCGTTCTCCTTCGGGCTCGCCGTGTTCGCCTTCGAGGCCCGCGCCAGCAGCCGGTGGACACGCGAGTCCGCTGCCGCCAGGCTGCTGGACGAGTTCTTCAGCAACGTCCTCTACTCCGTGCTCGTCGGCCTGCTGCTGACCATCCTGCTGGTGGTCGGCGCGGCGACCACCAGCACGAGCTCCCTCAGCAGCCCGGTCCTCACAGCCCTCACCGTCACCACCGCCACCCACTACGTCCTGGTCATCCTCGTGTGCCTCAAGCGCCTCCGGGCCGCCTACCGCGACCTCCAGCGCTAGACGGTACCCTCACGTGCCAGGTCCCTGGGTGGCCCGGGCGAGCATTGCGGCCATCGCGTCGGCCGCCGCCCGGCGCCGCTCGGGCATGAGGTGGCCGTAGAGGTCCGCGGTCGTGGTCACCGACTCGTGGCCCATCATGTACTGCACGGTCACCAGGTCCAGGCCCGCGGCGATCATCCACGAGGCCGCCGTGTGGCGCAGGTCGTGGATACGCGGGCGGACGCGCAGCGCAGCG
>ERZ772957.945-NODE-945-length-20491-cov-17.444461_pt1 | contig 20491 bp, 25 predicted proteins | sample MGYA00580682_ERZ772957 | MGnify/ENA primary metagenome ERZ772957 (study PRJEB29015, sample SAMEA2737921) | human oral metagenome | biome: human oral; feature: human-associated habitat; material: dental | place: China | collected 2025 ...
CGCTTTAGGTAAGTCGCCTAATCGCGGGCGAAGGAGGTGGCAGCGTGGCGTCTTTTTCCTATACGGCGCGGACGGCGGCGGGCGAGCGGCGGCGCGGTGAGGTAGAAGCCGCCTCGCGCGCGGAGGCGGCGCGGCGCATACAGGCGCACGGGCTCTTCGCGCTGGCGCTGCGGCGAAAGCGTCAGCTGCACCTCCCTTTTCGGCGTGCGGCAGACCGCAAATACTGTATGTTCTTTTGCCGCGAGCTGGCGCTGATGCTGGCGGCGGGGCTGGCGGCGAGCGAGAGCCTGCAGCTTCTCGCGGCGGGTGCTTCGCCGAAGAGGCGCGCGATGCTTTCGGATATGGCGCAGCGCATGGCGCAAGGCTCGACGCTCGCCGCCGCGATGGCACGCCACGCCGAGGTCTTTTCCCCGACGGTCACAGCCCTCGTCCGGGCGGGCGAGGCGGGCGGCAGTCTGGAGCCGCTCCTGAAGCGCCTTGCCGACAAGGAGGAGCGGAGCTGGCGCGTGCGCGAGAAGCTGCAGACGGCGCTTCTTTATCCGTCGTTGCTCGCGCTCGCGGCGCTCGCCGCCATGTCGTTCATCCTGCTCTTCGTGCTGCCGAGCTTCGTGCACATGCTCGACGGGCTCGCTGTGGAGCTGCCGCTGCCGACGCGGCTCGTGCTGTGGCTCGGCGTCACTTTCGAGGCGCACGGCATCGCGCTTTTGGCGGTGCTCCTTCTCCTGCCGCTCGTGCTCGCCCTGCTCTATCGCGAGCGGCGGCTGCGCTTCTTCGTCGATCGCCTCTTGCTGCGACTGCCGCTTTTCGGCAGACTGCGCCTCGCCTTGGAGCTCATGACGCTCTTCGAGGCGCTCGCCGTCCTCATGGAGAGCGGCAGTGCGCTTCACGAGGCGCTGGCCATCTCGGAAGGCGTGCTGCAGAACAGCTTCCTCGCCGCCGCGTTTTCGCGCGTGAAGCGCGAGGTCGAGCGCGGCAGTACGCTCTCTGCGGCATTCGCGGCGAGCGGCATTTTGCCGCCGCTCGTCCTGGAGCTTTTGCGCACGGGCGAGCATACGGGGGAGCTGGCGGCGATGCTCGAAAAGGCGGCGGCTTTCTGCCGCTTTGCGGGCGAGATGCGCGCCGAGCGCATGGAGGCTATGCTGGAACCGCTGCTCGTGCTCTCTCTGGGGGCGGTCGTCTCGCTGATCGTCCTTTCGGTCGCGCTGCCGCTTTTGGAAATGATCGGTTCGTATGGCTATTGATGGGAGGGAAACTTTATGTGTGGGAATCTGTGGCAGGAGAAAATGCCCGACGGGCATGGCGGGGGCGGTCGGAAGAGGCGCGGCTCTTTGGGAGAAGACGGCTTCACGCTGTTGGAAATGCTCCTCGTCATCTGCATCATCGGCGTGCTCGCCGCCGTCGCCGTGCCGAAGTTCTCGCAGTCCATGGCGCTTGCGAACACGTCGAAGATACAGGCGGATCTCAGCACGCTCAACACGGCGGTGGCACTCTACCGCGCGGAAAGGGGCGTCGACCCGAAGAAGCTCGATCAGCTTGGCGATTATATCGTCGATATCAAGTCCTTGAAGCCGCCGTCAGGAAAATATTTCCTGCGCAACGAAACGGGCGCGAAGCAGGCGGGCACGAGCTACGAGCTGCAGGAGGTCGATGGCGAGTTGCAGGCGACGCTTGATTCGCATCCGCTGAATGCGTTCGGCAGGGCGGAGCAACAGGAAAAAGCGGGCGGCTGACGATGGCGGGCTTCCAACGCCTCAAGCCGCTTCCCGTGCCGCTGGAGGCGCTCTTTGTCGCCGGGCTCCTCGGCGCAGCGGCTTTTTTGTGGCACGCGCATGGCTTCGGCGCGGAGTTTTTCCGGCAGAGCATCTTCTTCGCCTTCCTCTGGCGCATCGCCTTGCTCGATGTCCGCCACGGTCTGGTCTTTGACCGCCTCGTCCTGCCGTTCGCCGTGCTGGGCATTTCCTTCGCCGCGCTTTTCGACGCTCTGCCGCCCGCGAGCTGCCTGCTCGCGCCTTTTCTCGCGGGCGGCTTCCTCTATTTGCTGCGCGTCGTTTCGGGCGGCGGCATGGGCGGCGGCGATGTGAAGCTCGCCTTCGCTTTGGGGCTATGGCTCGGCGTGGAGGGCGTCGTGGTCGCGCTCTTTCTCGCCTTTTTGAGCGGCGGCATCGTCGCTTCCTGCCTGCTTCTTCTGGGAAGGCGGCGGGACGCGCGCATCGCCTTCGCGCCGTTCCTTGCCTTTGGCGCTCTGGGCGCACTGCTGTTTGCCGACGAATTGCTCGCTTTTTACGGAGGGCTTTGGCGATGAAAGAGGAAGGTTTCACGCTGCTGGAAATGCTCACGGTCTGCTGCGTTCTGGCGCTCGTTGCCGCCCTCTCCCTGCCCGTCCTGCGCGTGACGGAGCGGCGGCGTTTGGAGAGCGAGGCGGCGCTTCTGGCGAGCGATTTCCGCTATCTGCAGGAAGTCTCGCGCACGGTCGATGAGGAGGGCGGCTGGCAGGAGCGCCCGAAGCTCGTCGTGGAAGCGCACGGCTATTATTTCTTCCTGCCAGGTACGCCGGGCAAGCAGCTTGTGCATGTGTTTCCCGCCGATGTCTATGCTGTGCCGAGCGCGATGAGCGCGCAGCGGGCGGCGATCTATTACTTCCATTCGTCGGGGGATCCGGGCGGCGTGAGCGCCCTGGGGCACACCGTCGAGCTGCAGTCGCCGCACTACTCGCTCGATGTCATCATCGATGAGGCGGGGCGCGTGCGCACGGAAGGCGGGCATCTATGATGAAGCGGCGAAGTTTGGGAGAAGCTGGCTTTCTGACGGCGGAGGCGGCAATACTCGCGTTTTTGCTCCTCGTGGCGGTCGTGGCACTCGCGGCTTTGGATCGTTCTGCAGAGATGTTGGAGCGCAGCGAGGCGGAAACGAGCGCGCTCTTCCTCGCGGAAGGCGAGCTGGCTCTGATGGAGAGTCAGCTGCGCAGCCGTGGCGCGGGGACTTTGAGCAGCGCGCCGCATGCGGTGGAGGAAAACGGCAGGACGTTTACGTTGGCGCCTGCTTCAAGCCCTGTGGTGGATTCTCTCTGGAATCTGAGCGTGCGCGTGCGATGGCAGGAGAAGGGGAAGGAAGAGGAGCTTTCCCTTGAGAGGGTGGTGCATCTTGGTGGCCGACCGTAAGGCTTTGACGCTTTGGCGGAAAACGTGCGCGGTGCATCGGACAGCTGCCCTTGCCGATGAGGATGGCTCCCTACTGTTGGAGCTTCTGGCGAGCCTGCCCGTCTACCTCATGCTGCTCATCAGCCTTTTCGCGATCTGGCTCCTCTTCCTGCGCAGCGGCATCGTGCTCATGAGCGATTGGGAGCTGCAGCAGGAGATGCGGCTGACGCTTTCGCGCATGGCGCAGGATGCGGGCACGGCGACGCATGTCGAGACGCCTGATTTACATGAGCTTCATATCGAGAAGTACATCAAGGGCGAGAAATGCACGGTCGACTATGTGCTGCGCGAGGGAAAAGCCGGCCATCCGCCCTACATCAGTAAGAAGGTGTCGGGCGGCCCCTATGGCTATTCCTCGCCGCAGCCCATGACGGGCGGCAGGAATGTCTTCGGCAGCCTCGCTGTCGTCGATTTTCAGTGTGATATAGATAGAGACGGGCTGCTTCACTTGCGTTTGGACGGGGAGAATCGGCGCACGAAGAAGCGCGTGACCTTTTCCACCGCCGTCTGCACGCCGCGGGAAGAGCATTGAAGAGGGGGGCGTCGCTATGGCAAGGCTCGATGAAAGCGGCATGGCGTCTGCCGTGGCGCTCGCCGCCGTCTCGCTGCTGCTCATCGGCGCGGCGGCTCTGCTGCAGCTCTCGGGGCACAATCGCCTTGCCGCGCGCGAGGCAGTGCAGACGGCGCGCCTTTTGGAAGCCTCGCGAAGCGCCGTGCAGCGTGCGGCGGCTCAGCTCGAACAGGAAGACCAGCGGCAGCGCCTGCAGGCTGCGCATGAGCCGATTGAGGTTCTTATCGACTGTATGCCGGGGAATGCCGTATGGTATCGTGTGACGGGCATCCCCGCGCGCGAGGTGAAAGAGAACGCGGGAGAAGAGCCGGCATATCGGCTGAAGGCGTTGAGTTGGGAAGCGCCGGAAGAAAAGAGCAGTCTAAAGGAGACGGCAGAACCGTCCGGCAGGTGCGCGCATGCGGCGGCAATCTACATTTACAGGGAAGGGCGGCTGCTCTTTCTTCGTTGGGAGAAGTGAGGGGAGGTGCGGTCTTTGCAAGAGGCGTTGGAAAAGCTCTGCGCGCCGCTGCGCGAGTCCTGGACGCTGGCAGTGGGAATCGCGCCGGAAGAGCACGGCCTTCAGCTCGTCTGCTTAGAAAAGGCTGCGGCATCGTGGCGCCTGGCGGAGACGCTGCAGTTTCCGCTGCCGCAGGAGGCAGCGGAAGCTTCGTTTTGGCAGGAGGCGGCGGGCGCCGTCAAGCTCGCACTCGCCAAGCGCGGCTGGGAAAAGGCGCGCATCGCCGTCTCTCTGCCGGAAGAGCAGGTCTTCTTCTATCGCAAGGAATTTCCGCCCTTGTCGGACAAGGAGCTGAAGGAGGCCGCGCGCTGGGATTTACTCGCGAGCCTGCCTGCCGTCGAGGCGGAAGAGGCGTATTGCATGGACTTCCAAAGGCTCGCTGGGCGGGAGGTCTTGCTGGCGGCTCTGCCGCGCGAGAAGGCGCAGGAGATGCAGCGTGCCTTCGACGAGGCGGGACTGTGCCTTTCCTCGCTCACTTTTCTGCCGCCTACGGCTGTGTTGCCGACAGCGGCGGCAGCGGACGAGTGGCAGGAAGAGCCGGCAGTGGGGGCGGCGCAGGGAAATGCAGCAGCGCTTGCCGCATCTGGCAGGTCTTTGGCGAAGGAGATTACGCCGGAGGATGGGGAGAGCCGCGCCCTTTGGGCGGCGCAGGGGCTTTTTGCTGCTTCCGCTAAGCACATCGAGCTTTTGCCGCAGGCAATGCGCCCCTCGACATGGGCGCGCGGCAGGCTGCTTGCCGTCTTTGCCGCCGTGTTCTTCCTGTGCATGACGGCCGTCTATGCGTGGAACGCCTGGCAGCTCCATGTGCTGCAGGAAGAGGAGCAGGCGATCGCGCACGAGATGCTGCTTCTTTCTGCCGAAAGGCAGCGCATGGAGCTTGCGTCGCAGGAGGCCGGGCGTGCCGCTGCGAAGGAGCGGCAGCTCGCTTCCCTGTCGAAGGGCGCGCTGCCCTGCCGCAGCCTGCTCGTGCACTTCGGCACGCGCACGGTCGAGGGCGCCTGGATTCGCGGGCTGCGCGTCGTCGATGGCCATGCGGTCGAGCTGGAAGGTGCGGCGACGAGCTACGACGCTTTGGCGAATTTCGTCCGCGCACTGGAAGAGGACAAGGCGTTCTTCACGGCGAGTCCGCTGCTGAAAAAGTCGGAGCGAAGGCAGGAAGGCGCAGGCAGGGCGCTCATTTATTTCTGGCTGGAACTGAAGATTTAGGGAGTCACAAATAAATGAAGTCCCCCGGATGTGTGAAGATGGGGGGCTGAGTTTAGCTGCTTCCCGAAGGAGAATGCGATGCCATCGAGGTTGCTTTTATTCGTGATTTTTATATCCGCGCTGCTCGGCGCAGCCTTCTTCCAGCTTTGCTATGTGCCGCAGCGTGCCGAAATTGCAAGGCTCGAAGCAGAGGGGACGAGAGAGCGCGAGGCACTCGTCGCCGTGCAGAATTTCATGAACGCGCAGGGCGGCGCGGAGCAAAGCGAAGCGCTTGCCGCACGCAGCGCCGCTCTCGCGAAGCGCCTGCCGAAGACGCTGGGGCAGGGCGACTTCCTCTCGCTTTTGGAGCGCGAGGCGCAGCATCAGCAGCTGACGCTTGCCGCCGTCGTGCCCGGACAGGCGGAGCAGGCGGGCGGCATCGTTCGCCTGCCGCTCGACGTGGAGCTTGACGGTGATTACTTTCATTTCCTCGCGTTTTTGAAGGAGCTGGAAAGAAGCGAGCGCTTCGTCCGCGTGGAAAGTGCGGAGATTCAAAGCGACGACGGCAGGCTGCGTGTGAAGATGCGGCTTTCCATCTTCGCCGAAGAGGCTTGAGGAAGCATGAACGTCCCCTGTGCAGCGCTTTTGGGGCTTGCACAGGGGACGCTTTCTGTTGTAGACTGGGAAAGATGAAACATTTCAGGAACATGGATAAAATGAAGTGCGCCAATATGGCAGCGCTGAATTTATCTGTGATCCTATATATTTTTGAAAGTGGGAAATGATATGGCTGCATTGCGTTTTTTGACGGCGGGCGAGTCGCACGGACCTTCGCTGACTGCCATTTTGGAAGGGATTCCGGCGGGGCTTTCGCTCGATTTGGAAAAGATCAACCGTGATCTGGCGAGGCGTCAGCAGGGCTACGGACGCGGCGGGCGCATGAAGATCGAGACGGATACGGTGAAGATCTTGTCGGGCGTGCGCTTCGGCGAGACGCTCGGCTCGCCGATCACGCTTTGTGTCGAAAACCGCGATTGGCAGAACTGGCACGAGCGCATGGCGGCGTTCGGCGAGCCGCACGGCGAGCGGGTCACGGCAGCGCGTCCCGGTCATGCCGATCTCACGGGCATTAAGAAGTATGACCGCGCGGACATCCGCGACATCTTAGAGCGCGCGAGCGCCAGGGAGACGGCGATGCGCGTCGCCGTCGGCGCTGTCGCGAAGGAGCTTCTGCGCGCGCTCAATATCACGGTCGAGTCCGCCGTGCTCGATATCGGCGGCGTCGGCGTCGATGCGGCGAAGCGCGAGACGGGCGCGGCGCACAGGGCGGTGTCGGAGCTCAACTGCTACGACAGCGAGGCGGAGGAGCGCATGAAGGCGCGGATTCGCGCGGCGAAGGAGGCGGGCGATACGCTCGGCGGCATCTTCGAGGTGCGCGTCGGCGGCGCGCCGCTCGGGCTCGGCAGTCACATCCAGTGGGACAGGCGCCTCGACGCGCGCCTCGCCGCCGCCATGATGTCGATCCAGGCGATCAAGGGCGTGGAGATCGGCGCGGGCTTCGGCTACGCCGCGCTCCCCGGCAGCGAGGCGCACGACGAGATGTTCGCGGATGAGCGTAGCCGCGTATATCGCAAAACGAACCGCGCGGGCGGCCTTGAGGGCGGCATGACGAACGGCGAGGACATCGTCGTGCGCGCCGTCATGAAGCCGATTCCGACCTTGATGAAGCCGCTTCATTCCGTCGACGTCGCGACGAAGGCGCCCGTGCTCGCATCGAAGGAGCGCAGCGACGTCTGCGCCGTCGCCGCCGCCTCCGTCGTCGGCGAGGCGATGGCGGCCGTCGTACTCGCCGAGGCGCTCGTCGAGAAGTTCGACAGTGACAATATGTGCGACCTGAAGGCATCGATCGAGGCGTACAAGAAGCGCTGCGAGGAGGCGTGAGATGAAGAACGTCGTATTGATCGGCTTCATGGGCACGGGCAAGACGAGCACGGGGCGCATCCTCGCGCAGCGTCTCGGCAGGGCGTTCGTCGACCTCGACGCCAAGATCGAAGAGGAAGCGGGGCGCTCGATCTCCGAGATATTCGCCGCCGAGGGCGAAGCCGCCTTCCGCGCTATGGAAAAAGATATGGTCAGGCGCATGGCGGCGCGGCGCGGGCTCGTGATCTCAACGGGCGGCGGCACGGTCAAGGACGCGGCGAGTGTGGCGGAGCTCAAGAAGAACGGTGCGATCGTCTGCCTCACGGCGACGGTCGACGCGGTGCTCGCGCGCACGGCGCATGTGGGCGACCGCCCCGTGCTCGACCGAAAGGACGCGGGTGACCGCCGCCGCGCCGTCGAGGATTTGATGGCGGAGCGCCGCGCGCTCTACGAGGTCGCGGACTACAGCGTCGACACGAGCGAGCTTTCGCCGCTGCAGGTGGTCGACGACATCATAGGCTATTTGAAGAGGGAAGGTGTTTTTCGTGCGTGACGTGCATAAGGTACGCGTGGAGCTCGGCGCGGCGAGCTACGATATCTTTCTCGGCAGCAATCTTCAATCCGAGCTCACCGCTTTCGTAAAGGAGCAGCCTTTTTCGCACAAGGCGCTCGTCGTCTCCGATGAGAACATGGGGAAGCTCTACGGCGAAAGAACCCTGGAGGCTCTGCGCGCGGCGGGACTCAAGCCCGAGCTCTGCCTCGTGCCGGCGGGCGAGAGCTCGAAGTCGCTCGCCGTCGCCGATGAAATCTTCACGCGTGCCATCGAGCTCGGGCTGGATCGCCGCTCGCCCGTCTTCGCCTTGGGCGGCGGCGTCGTCGGCGACCTCGCGGGCTTTATCGCCGCGACCTACATGCGCGGCGTGCCCTTCGTGCAGCTGCCGACGAGCCTGCTCGCGCAGGTCGATTCAAGCGTGGGCGGCAAGGTCGCCGTCAACCATCGCCTCGGCAAGAACCTCATCGGCGCCTTCTACCAGCCGGCTGCCGTCTTTGCCGACCTCGCCTCGTTCGCCACCCTGCCCGAGCGCGAGATCCGCACGGGGCTCGGTGAGATCGTCAAGTACGGCGTCATCTATGACGCTGACTTCTTCGCCTGGCTCGAAGAGCATGCGGCAGAGGCGCTCTGTCTTTCGCCTGCGGCGGCGCTCCTCATGGTCGAGCGCTCCTGCGAGATCAAGGCGGCGGTCGTCTCCAAGGATGAGAAGGAAGGCGGTCTGCGCCGCATCCTGAACTACGGGCACACCATCGCCCACGCCATCGAGAAGGAGACGCACTACGCGCGCTACAACCACGGCGAAGCCGTCGCCATCGGCTCTCTGGGCGCGGCGTACATCAGCGAGGCGCTCGGCATGATCGACGATGCAGCTGTCCGGCGCCTGAATAATCTGACCGAGCGTCTCGGCCTGCCGCTCCGTGCGCAGGGCTGCACGGTCGACGGCCTCTACGCGGCGATCTTCCACGATAAGAAGACCGTCGACGGCAAGGTCAACTGGGTGCTCATGGAAGCGGTCGGCAAGGTCTGCGTGCGAAGCGATGTGCCAGAAGATGTTGTGCGCGCGGCGATGGCACGCTGCTTGGAAAATTAGAAAACATTTGACTTGAGCGCAATCATTTCTTCCTATTTGATTGACAGATTAGGCGGCAGGGTCTATAATGAAATTGCGTGAGTATCAGGCGCGGTTCTGCAACACACCAAGAAACAGGAGGAATTACTATGGTTGGTAAGGTCAAATGGTTCAGCGCAGAAAAGGGCTATGGTTTCATCGAGAGGGAAGACGGCGATGATGTTTTTGTCCATTTCTCTGCAATCCAGGGCGATGGCTTCAAGACGTTGGCTGAGGGTCAGGGCGTCGAATTCGAGATTGTCGAAGGCGCACGCGGTCCGCAGGCTTCCAACGTCGTGAAGACTGCGTAAGGCAAGACGAATTCGTTTCGGACTTTCCTAAGAGAACGTTGAGTGAACCACGCGTTTTCTGAAGTTTGGCAAAGACCGGCTCCTTAGGGAGCCGGTTCTTTTGTTTTGGGCGATGTCGGGGCAGGACGAAGGGCGGCACAGATGTACGGATGTCATGCCGTTTTCGATGGCAGAAATTTTCTTTGTCGACCTGTCATTTGCTACAGTACGCCTGCCTGCGCTTTTCAGTTATAATAGAGACGACACGGATTATCCGTGATTCTTGGAAAAATGAACGGCAGGTTCATTTTGAAAGCGTGTCGGCTATGAATCAGGAGGTGCGAGATGAAACACGTTGCTTTGCTAGTCTTATGTGTGCTCATGCTGCTCGTTTCGGGGCAGCGCGAGGCGGCGGCGATGATGCCGCCGGATTCATTCCAGAGAATCTTAGGAAAGCTCGCAGGTACATGGTACGATGAAGCGGGTCAGGCGGTGCTCACGATCGAGGGCAATACGATCAACGGCTGTGAGATCGTCGGCGCGGATCGGCTGGCGAACGGGCCCGGCTCCGGCTCTTTGGATTTCATCGTTCGAGAAACGGCGGGCATGCGCACATTGCGTATCGGCTGGCTGCTTTTCGGCGGGCCGGGGGATTACGTCACGTTGAATGAAGGCGAAGCGCTGCAGCGCACGCTGAATCCTGCCTGCTCCGAAGCCGTCGCGGGCATTCGCCTCGGCATGCGCATGCGTACCGTGCGGGAGAAGATCGGCGCGGGTCAGGAATTGAACAGGGAGAACTCTTGCCGTGCAGGCGAGGAAATCTTTGCTTACGGCTGGTATTATCCGGACAAAGGGCTCATCGTCCTCGATGAAAATGAGATTGTGACAGGCCTTGTCCTGCTGCCGGGAAGCGAGCTGCGCTTTGCAAGATCGGGGCTTGGCGCCCAGGATGGGCGGGCGGCATACGCACGCGCCTATGATATGGCAGAGGTTCCTGAGGAGAGGACGATGGACAATCCGCTGGCGTTCTACGAGATCGCCCCCGGGGAATATTTCTCGTTTGGAACGAATGGCAGTTATGTTCGGTTTAGTGCTGTGGAGTATTGAAATGCTGTGGTTTTGTGATCTTGCAGGAGGTGTGAGATGAAAGGATTGGCAATGCTCGTCTTATGCGCGTTTGTGCTGCTCGTCTCGGGCCAGAGAGCGGTGGCAGAGCCGCGCGACCCGCTCGATATGATCTTGGAGCGCATGGCGGGCACTTGGTATGATGAAGATGGACGTGCGGTGCTCACAATCGGGCAGCGCACGATCAACGGCTGCGAAGTCATCGGCTGGGGGTCATGGGTAGGCGGCGTTGAATCCGGCGGCGGAGAGTTTCGCATCAAAGAGGCGGACGGGGAGCGCGCGCTTCCTATCGGCTGGAAGATTTTCGGCGGCGCGGGGGACTATATCACCTTGGCGTTCGGGCAAGCGCTGCAGCGCACGTTGGATCCCGCCGGTTTCGAGTCCGTCGGCGGCATCCATTTCGGCATGCGTCTGCGCGCCGTGCAGGAAGTTCTCGGCAAAGGAGCGGAATTGAGCGAGGCGCATCCGTATCGTGCGGGCGACATGAGTTTTTCGTACGGTTGGCACTATGTGAACAAGGGGCTGATCGTTCTTGATGAAAGAGGGATTGTGACAGGCATCGTTCTCCTCAAGGGGAGCACAATGCACTTCGACCGCTCCGGCCTCGGCGCAGACGATTCGCGTGAGGAATATGCCCGTGCTTACGATTTGCCGGAGATTCCTGAAGAGTCATCGAGAATCATGGTAGCAGGCTACCCCATCGCTCCCGGAGAGAACCTTTCGTTCGGACGCGATGGCAGCTATGTCATGCTGAGTATTTACGATAATTAGCGTTACAGCGGTGATGCGCCTCCTCTAAAATCCTGCAACGAAGGGGAAATCCTATATGTTGAAGGAAAGTAAGCCGCGTAAGGGAATCGATGATCGCCCTGTTGCACAGGAAGAATATCTGCGTATGAAAGCTGGGAAGCCGTTATATGAACGTGTGGTCGCATCTGAAAAGCAGCGGCAACAAGCAGAATGCAAGAAGAAATATATCGTGGGCTAGAGACGCATCCGTTCTATGAAAGGGGCTGTTGTACGAAGCCGGAAGGTTTCGTACAACAGCCCTTTTGCGCTTGATCAGTGTCCTGTGCCGAAGAAGTTGCAGAGGGCGACGCCGCCGACGATGAGGGCGATGCCGAGGAGCAAAGTGAATCTTAACGTAAATATGAACAATTTTCATTTTTGGGTTGAAAATTCGCTCTTTCTGTGCTATACTCACGTCTATGAAACGAATAACCAATATCATTATTATAATAAATCATTGAAGGAGATGTTCTCGTGGAAAATACGTGGGAATTGTTTCAAAAGGGCGGTCCTGTCATGTACGTCCTTCTTGCTTGCTCGATCGCCGTCGCGGTCATCGCCATCGAGCGTTTCCGCTTCTACCGTCAGGCGGGCAGGGGCGCGAGCGATTTCGTCGCGAAGCTGCCGACTTTCCTGAAGGAGCACGATTTGAAGCAGGCTGCGGAGCTTTGCCAGACGGAGAACACGGCGCCCGCGTACATCGCGGAAATCGGCGTGCGTGCGGCGGCGGCGGGCGATGACTTGACGCTCGCGCTCGACACGGCGTACGCCGATATGGCGATGCGTCTGAGGGAAAGGCTCAACTACCTGTCGATGATCGTGACGATGGCGCCGCTCCTGGGGCTTCTCGGTACGATTTCGGGCATGATCGAGTCGTTCAGCATCTTCAGCGTGCGCGCGGGCGAGCCGCTTGCCATCACGGGCGGCATCGGCGAGGCGCTGATCGCGACGGCGACGGGGCTTTGCGTGGCGATTTTTTCGCTCATCGTGCATACGTACTTCGTGCAGAAGCTCGATGAAATGCTCGCCATGCTCGACAAGGCGGCCGCCGCTGTGCGGAACGCGCTGAAGAAGACGGGGGAGGATGGCCATGCGGCGTGATTTTCGTATTACGAAAGAACCGCTCGTCATGATCATCCCGATGATCGACATCATGCTCTTTTTGCTCGTGTTCTTCATGATCAGCACGATCTACATGGTGCAGACGAACACGGTGCAGGTCGCTCTGCCGCAGGCGGCTGCGGGCAAGATGGAGACGCGCCCGAACATCGTGCCGATCACGGTGACGGACAAGGGCGATGTGCTCTACGACAAGGACGAACTGCCGAATGAAGACCTTGCGGACAAGATGAAGGCTTCCTTGGCAAGCGATCCCGATACGGTGTTCGTACTGCGCGGCGACAAGAAGGCCGACTACGAAGCCGTCGTACGCGTCTTGGATCTCCTCAAGCGCTCGGGCGCGAAGCACGTCTCCATCGCGACGGAGACAGCGGGGAGGCAGTGAGATGCGGTTCAAGAGCTACTGGCGCACGACGGTCGTAGCGGCGATCTTCCTACACTTCTTCGTCTGGTTGGGACTGGCTCTCGCGCTGCCGCTGCTCGACTTCGAGGGCGATCCCTTGGCGGTGCAGGAGATGGAGGTCGTAGACCTTCCCGAGGAAGGCTCTTCGGGCGAGATGGAAGAGAAGAAGCCCGATCCGCCGAAGCCGGAGCCGCCCGAACCGCCGAAGCCTGAGACGCCGCCTGTGGAGACGCCGCCCGAGGATGTCATTCCGACGGAGACGTCGCCGACGGAAGCCGCCGAGTTGGACGAGGCGGTGGCGGAGCTGCAGAAGCAGGAGGACGAGGCGAAAAAGAGCGGCGAGGACGGCAAGGCTCTGCCGCCCGCGCCGCCCTCGCAGGCGGTCGGCGTGCTCATTGTGTCGGGCAATACGCCCGACACGCGCGGCACGGACTTTCGCGGCACGGTCGGCATCCTCGTGAGCATCGATGCACAAGGGCATATCACGGGCTATCGCTTCACGCAGACCTCGGGACGCCGCGTCGTCGATCAGATTGTCCTGAACGCCGTCCGCAACTTTAAATTCGAGCCGGCGCTCGATACGAATGGACAGCCGATGAAGACGATGCGCCTGCTGCGCTTCCCGTTCGACGGCTCGGGCAGTCATGCCTACGAGGACGACGAGAACAAGCGCATCCGCGTGAATAAGGAGATGTTCCTCCGCGAGCTTCATGCGAGGGGAGGAGCGCCGCCGACGTAAAGGACGGCGCAGGGAAATCATATCGGAACTTCCAAAAGGAAGGTGAGAGTCTTGAAAAAAATCTTATTCCTTTGCATGGCACTCGTGCTTCTCGCTGTGCCGCGTGCAGATGCAGCACCGAAGTGGCAGGAGGTCGCTGATCGTATTGCGCAGATGGTCGATCAGGCCGTTTCTGTCTACGAGACGGGCGACTACGAGGGTGCACGCGACCTCGTCAATACATCTTACTACGGCATTTATGAAAAAGAGGGTTTGGAGAGCGTCATGCGCAGTTCCGTCTCCGCCAAGGAGACGAGTCTGACTGAATATCAGTTCTACAAAGTCAAGAAGAGCATGAAAAACGGCGAGAGCGTAGACACGGTCAAGCAGGAAGCCGAAAAGCTCAAGTCGATGGTCAACGACAACGTCAAGGCGCTCGAAAATGCGCACGGCAGTTCGGGCTGGGCAGCGTTTCTGCCCGCGTATCTGATTCTCCTTCGCGAGGGATTGGAAGCGATCCTCGTGCTCGTCGCGATCATCGCCTATCTGAAGCGCGCGCAGGATGAGAAACATCTCGGCACTGTCTACAACTTCTCGATCGCGGCGGTCGTCGCGAGTTTCATCTCGGCGTATCTGTTCAACACGCTGCTGAACAACACGACGGGCGGCATGAGCCGTGAGGTGCTTGAAGGAGCGACCGCGCTCTTCGCCGTCGTCGTCCTGCTCTTGACGAGCGCATGGCTCGGCGGCAAGGCGAACAAGGACAACTGGAAGCAGTACATCGACGGACTCGTGAAGGAATCCATCACGCATGGCACGGCTAGAGCATTGGGCATGGCGGCGTTTCTCGCCGTCTACCGCGAGGGCGCGGAGGTCATCCTCTTCTATCAGGCGCTCTTCAACAACGCGGCCGCCGATGTCACGATGATCTGGGCGGGCTTCGGCGCGGGCTGCGTGACGCTGGCCTTGATCTTCTACGGCATGCAGCATGGCATCTTGAAGATTCCCCTGCGTCCGTTCTTCCTGTTTACGAGCATCCTGATGTTCCTGTTGGCCGTCACCTTCGTCGGTGGTGGCATCGAGGAGCTGCAGGAGGGCGGCGTCATCGGCATCACGCGCTTCGAAGGCTGGCCTACGGTCGATCTTCTGGGCATCTTCCCAACGGCGGAGACGCTCGGCGCACAGCTTCTCGTGCTGCTTCTTGGCGTGGGAATGGTCATCTACGCGAAGAGACGCAAGCCTAAGACGGCGTGACCGGCGCTCCAAGAATCATTGGCAAAGGCGGAGCAAAGTGCTCCGTTTGCAGGTGCAGCGGATTGCCGCATCTATATAGGGCGTATTATGTAAGGGCGTCCAGGAGGAATTTCATTACATCATTTTTCGGAGGAGTGTGTTTTATGAAAATGTTCAAGCTCAAGAAACTCAAGTCAGCGTTGGCGGTCTGCGCGGTAGCGGCATCGCTCTTCACGCTCGGCGGCTCTGCGTCGGCGGCGGGCTTCACGGAGTACCCGATCGGCGACGAGATCGAGAACGAGGCGAACCACTTCAAGGTAGCGCTCGTCTATTTCCAGCCGATTGAGATGCTGCCTGCAGGCATGATGCTTTCGCCGGACAAGGCGGACATGCACATTGAGACGGATATCCATGCGACGGAAGGCAACGACACGGGCTTCGGCGTCGGCGAGTGGATCCCGTATCTGACGGTTCACTACAAGTTCACGAAGCGTGAGACGGGCCAGAGCGTCGAGGGCGTCTTCATGCCGATGAACGCAGACGATGGCCCGCACTACGGCGCGAACGTCAAGCTCCTGGGTGCCGGCACCTACGACATGCACTTCTCCATCGAAAGCCCGTATCGCCAGAACTACGGTCTGCACGTCGATGAAGAGACGGGCGTCAAGGGCCGCTTCTGGGATGAGCCTGTGACGATGGATTGGGTCTTCAACTACGTCCCGCGTCGTTGGTAGTCTGTTGCTGCTCACGAGTCCGTGAAGCAAGTCTTTCCTAAAGGGCATAAGCCCACCACCATCCAATGGGTGGCGGTGGGCTTTCCTTTCATATTGACTTCCTATAGATAAAGTGAGGTGCAGAATATGCTGCAGATGTTCCTGCAACAGTTTGTGCCGGCGATGGAGCAGGTGCTGACGCTTGCTGTGCCGCTCGGCATCCTTTTCGCCATCCTGCGGCGGCTGCCGCTCGAAAAGTATCGCCGCAATTATAACACTGCGATTCATTGGGGCTTCTGGCTTTCCGTCGCCATCGTGGCAGCTCGCGTCGGCACGCGAAACGCCGTGAGCCGCGAGGTCGCCGAAGCCGGCGCGATCGCCTTCGCCATGATCGCCGAGGTCGTGCTCGTCGCCATGCTCGCGCGCGGCGCGGGGCAGAAGGAGGAGCTTTCGCGCCCGCTGCAGGTTTCCGCCTGCGTCATAGGCGTCTTGCTCTTCTTCTATCACGGCATGGAGCTTTGGCTCATCCCCGTCGGCACGATCATCTCGGCGGCGGGCGACTACATGACGCAGACGGTCGCCGTGAAGCTCGCGGGCTTTGCCGCGGGGCTGTTCTTCGGCGTCGTCAGCTCCTTCGTCGCCTACAAGGCGGCGGCGGCGCTCAACCCGAGGCGGCTCTTTTTCGTCTTCGTCATTCAGGCGGACGCCATGTTCATCCAGCAGGGGATCTTCCTCGTGCAGGTGCTGATGGCGCGGCATATCCTCGACAGCGCGGCACTGCTTTCCATCATGGCGCCGATCATCGACCACTCGTCGTGGCTCATCTTCATCATCTTCTTCGCGCTGCTCTTCGTGCCGCTGACGCTCTTCTCCCAGAAGAAGCCGGCGCGTCCTGCCGGCACGAATCCCGCCGAGTACCGCCGCATGATCATGCAGGCGATGCACAAGAGGCGCTGGGGCACGGCGACGGTGCTGTTTCTCGCGGGCATGGTCTTCTTGTCGAGCTTCGGCGCGAGCTATGCGAACCGCAAGGAAGAACTCGTGCCCGCTGTCCCTGTGACGGCGGTTGACGGCTTCGTCGACGTGGATCTCTCGGTGGTCAACGACGGACATCTGCATCGCTTCGTCTATCAGACGGCGAGCGGCCAGATGGTGCGCTACATCGTGATTTTGAAGGGTGGAAATTCCTACGGCGTCGGGCTTGACGCCTGCGAGATCTGCGGTCCGACGGGCTACTACGAGAAGGACGGGCAGGTCATCTGCCGCCTGTGCGACGTCATGATGAACAAGGCGACGATCGGCACGAAGGGCGGCTGCAATCCGATTCCCATCGAATACAGCGTGGCGGACGGCAAGCTGCGCGTGCCGCAGGACGCCTTGGACAAGGCGCGCGACGTGTTCCGCTGATGCGTGAAGGAGGGATACAATGTTTTGGCAGATGGTAAAGGGCGCGCTGATTCGCCAGAGGAAGCGCTTCTTCCTCATCGCGCTGACGGCGGCTCTCGGCGTATCGCTGGCCGCCGCCATGCTCAACGTCATGTTCGACATCGGCGAGAAGGTCAATCAGGAGCTCAAGGCTTACGGCGCGAACATCACGGTCACGCCGAAGACGGCTTCCGTGCTGCAGGACGTCTACGGTCTTGAGGGCGGACGCAAAGAATATTTGAACGAGACGGATGCGGCGAAGATCAAGACGATTTTCTGGACGAACAACATCGTCGCCTTCGCGCCCGAACTTTCGGGCGAAATTGCTCTCGCGGACGGCAAAAATGTGCCGATCATGGGCACGTGGTTCGACCATGAGCTTGAACTGCCGACAGGCGAGAAGATGCAGACGGGCGAGAAGGAAATGAAGTCGTGGTGGAAGATCGACGGCGCGTGGCCGACGGAAAGCCCCGACGAGGCGCTGGCGGGCGTGAAGCTCGCGGACGCTCTGGGGCTGAAGCCCGGCGATACAGTTTCCTATCGCACGAAGGACGGCGCGGAAAGGACGCTGAAGATCACGGGTGTCGTCACGGGCGGCGGCGCAGAGGACGACGCTCTGACCGTGAACCTCGCGCTCGCGCAGGAGCTTCTGGGCGCAGACGGAAAGATCGACAAGATCGAGGTTTCCGCCGTCACGACGCCTGAAAACGACCTTGCGCGAAAGGCGGCGGAGAACCCTGAGCGCCTTTCGCAGAAGGAGCGCGAGATCTGGTACTGCACGGCCTACGTCAGCTCCATCGCCTTCCAGATCGAGGAGGCGATTCCCGGCTCTTCGGCGCAGCCCGTGCGGCAGATCGCCGAGTCCGAGGGCAAGATTCTCGAAAAGACGCAGATGCTCATGCTGCTCATCACAGGGCTTTCGCTTCTGTCGGCGGCGCTCGGCGTGTCGAACCTCGTCAGTGCGAACATCATGGAGCGAAGCCGCGAGTTCGGCCTCATGAAAGCGCTCGGCGCGACCGACCTCTCCGTCGTCCTCATGGTGCTTGCCGAGATCTTCATCGCAGGGCTTTTGGGCGGCTTCTTCGGCTACTTCGGCGGCCTCCTCCTCGCGCAGGCGATCGGGCAGACGGTCTTCGGCTCAAGCATTGCGAACAACCTCGTCGTCATCCCCATCGTGGGCGGACTCATGGCGCTGATGCTCCTCATCGGCAGCCTGCCCGCCATCCGCATGCTTCTCTCCTTGCAGCCCGCAAGCGTCCTTCATGGCAGGTGATTTGATATGGCAGGAAGAATAAAGATATTGGAAATGTTTCTGCGCATGATCGTGCGGGCGCTCTTCCGCCAGAAGTCGCGCATGTTCGTTGCGCTCCTGGCGGTCGCGGTCGGCGCGGCGATCATCTCGGGCATGATCACGGTCTACCGCGAGGTGCCCGCGCAGCTCGGGCGCGAGTTCCGCGCCTACGGCGCGAACGTGCTGCTCTTGCCGGCGGGCGAGGCGAAGACCTTCGACTCCGCCGCCTTGCAGAAGGCGCGTGAGGCACTGGCGGGACGTGACGTCGTCGGTCTTGCGCCATTTCTCTACGAGCGCCTTGAGGTCAACAAGCAGCCCGTCCTGACGGGCGGCACGGACTTCGAGGAAATCAAGAAGGTCAGCCCCTATTGGATGGTCAAGGGCGAGTACCCGAAGGCGGGCGAGCGCGAGATCCTTCTGGGCGCCGAGATGGCTTCGAAGATCGCGCGTGATACGGACAAGCTCATTGGCCAGACCGTATCGGTCAGCGCGGGCGAGGGCAAGGCCATGCTCTCTTTCACCGTCTCGGGCATTGTCTCGACGGGCGGCAAGGAAGAGCAGTTCGCCTTCCTGAACCTCGACGAGCTGCAAAAGATCGTCGAGAAGCCCGGCGCCGTCGGACTCGCGCAGCTCAGCGTCGTCGCCGACGGCGACAGCTTGAAGTCTGTCGAGGACGCCATTCGCACCGCGAATATCGGCATCGAGCCGCAGGAGGTGCAGCAGATCGCGCACTCGGAGTTCAACGTCTTGAAGAAGCTCGAAGTTCTGATCCTTCTCGTGACGATCATCGTCCTCATTTTGACGCTCATCTGCGTGACGACGACGATGACAGCGGTCGTCACGGAGCGCCGCCGCGAAATCGGTCTCAAGAAGGCGCTCGGCGCTTCGAATGCGAACATCGTCATGGAGTTTCTCGGCGAGGGCTGCGTGCTCGGCCTTGTCGGCGGTCTTCTGGGCAGCGGCTTCGGCTACCTCTTTGCGCAGAGCGTCAGCATCAACGTCTTTTCGCGCGGCATCGCCTTTGCTCCGGGCATCGCCGTGCTCGCCGTCGTCTTGTCCGTCATCGTGACGGGCGTCGCGAGCCTCATTCCCGTGCGCATCGCGACGAGCGTTGACCCCGCCATCGTCTTGCGGGGAGAGTAGGAGGGTTTTATGAGTCTATTGGAATTGAAAGACGTGACGATGGCCTACGGCGGCAAGGTCAAGGCGCTCGACAACGTCAACCTCAAGGTGGAAAAGGGCGATTGGCTCGCCGTCATGGGGCCTTCCGGCTCGGGCAAGACGACGCTCATGAATATCATCGGCTGCATGGATCACGCGACGAGCGGCACGGTGCTTCTGGACGGCATCGACATCACGAAAGTCTCCGACCACGAGCTGACGCTCCTGCGCCGCGACAAGATCGGCATCGTCTTCCAGCAGTTTCACATGATCCCGTACTTGACGGCGATCGAAAACATCATGGCGGCGCAGTACTATCACAGCATCCCCGACAAGAAGGAAGCGCTCGAAGCGCTCGACCGCGTGGGGCTTGCCGACCGCGCCGACCATCTGCCGAGCCAGCTTTCGGGCGGCGAGCAGCAGCGCGTCTGCATTGCGCGCGCTCTCATCAACTACCCCGTGCTCATCCTTGCGGACGAGCCGACGGGCAACCTCGACGAGGTCAATCAGAACCTCGTCATGAAGATCTTCCGCGAACTGCACGCCGAAGGTCATACGATCCTCACGGTCACGCACTCCGCCGAGGTCGGCGCGGCAGCGGAGCGCTGCGTCATCATCGAGCATGGGCGCATGGTGGAAAAGAGCGCCGAGGAGCAGGCGGCGGCAAAGCTGAAGGAAGGGGCGAAACAATGAATTTGGGCAGGAAGTCTCTGACGTCGGTCTTGGGCGTCGTCTTCGCGGCGGCGCTCTTCGCGGGCTGCGGTGACGATGCGGCGAAAAACGAGCCGAAAGACGGCGGGGCGCAGGGCGTCGCTGTCAAGAAGATCGCCGACATCGACCTCTCGCAGGCGAAGGACGGCACGTACAACGGCGAGAGCAGCGAGAACTCCGAGTACGGCCACGGCAAGATCGCCATCACGATCAAGGATCACAAGATCGAGAGCGCGACGTACTTCGGCATCGACAAGGACGGCACGCTGAAGGGCGAGGACTACGGCAAGAAGAACGGCCAGGTTAGCGACGCGCAGAACTACAAGAAGGCGCAGAACGCCGTCAAGGCGAATGCGGCCTACGGCGCACAGCTCGTCGAGCGCCAGCAGCCGGGCAAGGTCGATGCCATCTCGGGTGCGACGATTTCCTACGAGCAGTTCATCGAGGCCTCGACGAAGGCGCTCGATGAAGCGAAGAAGT
>ERZ772957.947-NODE-947-length-20469-cov-39.313755_pt1 | contig 20469 bp, 14 predicted proteins | sample MGYA00580682_ERZ772957 | MGnify/ENA primary metagenome ERZ772957 (study PRJEB29015, sample SAMEA2737921) | human oral metagenome | biome: human oral; feature: human-associated habitat; material: dental | place: China | collected 2025 ...
ACTGGACCTCGTCGTAGAACTCGCGCGCCGTGATGGAGCGCCACGTGTCGCCGATGCCGATCTTGCGCAGGATCAGCGGGCGGGTGGCGCCGCGCTGCACGCGTTCTTTGAGCAGGTGGGGGATCGTCGTGTGCTCATCGATGCGCACCAGGACGGGGGCGTGCCACTCGAGGGCTTCGGTGGTCGTCTGCGCCTGCGTCATCTCGTCGTCGTTGGACGAGGCCGGGGTTTCTTCGGTGGTCATGTCTGCTCCCTGGTCGCTGGGCGGTGAGCGCCGCGGGACGGGATTCAGCGCGGCGCATCTGCTGTTACCCGATATCTTACGCTTCCGTAGGGTGGGGGAGGGGAGCGTCCTTCGGGGTGGTTGCCTGCGTTCGCCGTGGCCGGACAGAGCAAACCTGTGTAGGTACTAGTCCAGACCGAGCTCGGCCTTCACCTCGTCGAACGTGTAGACGTCGTCCGGGTGCTCCTTGTACTCCCGCACTGCCTGCTTGAGCTGCTCGTTGAGCTGCTCGAACGGATGCCCCGGCGTGGGGTTGTCGGCGTATTTCCTGAACTCTTCGTCGAAGGACTCGGCTAGCTGACCATCGTCTGCCGTGCGCTCGCGGACGGTGGGCTGCTGCGCGCCGGATGCGACGGCCTCAGCGGCTGCGAGTTCGTGTTCCTTGGGGCGCCAGAACGAGGCGACATCCTGCTTCTCTGCGAGCTGATGCTGGATAAAGGCGTCGAGGAGCTCGTAGTCGAAGGGCTTGTTCCAGGGCTGGCGCGCGAACATCTTGCCGAAGTCTGTGCCGCGCTCGCGCATGACCGGCTCGAAGCGGATCATGGTGGCGCGCTCGGGCGCCATCGCCATGTGCTTGGATGAGGCTGAGAACCCGATGATGTAGGTCCCGTGGTGGGTGAACATCGGCTGGTTCCACGCGATGCGCAGCTCGAGCTCCGGGTAGGTGAGCCCCACCCACACCAGAACGTCCACCATCCGCGCGCGGTTGGCGTCGTTCGGGATGGTCGCGAGGTACTCGTCGAGCGTTGAGATAGCCATGGCTTCACCCTAACAACGTCCGCATGCATCTGCGGAATGTAAAGATCACTGAACAGAGACCTTGGCCCCCATCCAAGAAAGTCACGGTCGCATACAATACTGCCGTGGTACGATTCGGCACCCCTTAATGTGAACGGGAGATGAGTGGATAGAGATAACTGTGAAACGACGCTGTCAAGATGAGAAACATGCAAAAAGTGATCTAAAGTATCTACAGTGAAACAAGAAAGAAGCTGAGAATAACAACGGCGCGCCTCGCCGCGAAACGTGAATCATTCCATACACTGATAAAAATCCCAAAATCAAGGAGACGATGTGGGGAAAAAGCCGCTTCTGGTGTGTCGCGATGAAGACATAGACTGTGAACCGAAGTTCAGTGTGTACTGCGTAGGGTATGAAAACAAGCGTTGGCGGGCAGAAGAACTTGTTCGAGACTTCTTTCGGCGTCATCTTACTTCATTTGCGCTTTGCTTCTCGGAATGGAAAGCGATTGATGGAGATAGCGCGGCACGAGCGCTATCTAAGTCAGCGAAAATGGTTTATATGACAGATAAATATAAGCGTCGAGGGGAAATAGGTGAACTGATACTTCATGGAATTCTCCGCGATTTTTATGATGCTGAGCCGGCTGTAAGCAAGCTATACTTTGCAGATGGTCCTAATGAAACTGTAAAAGGTTTCGACGCTGTGCATGTGGTTGTTAATGCTGATAAGAAATTGGATTTGTGGCTGGGTGAGGCGAAGCTATATGGGGACATGAGGGATGCGATAACACAGGTTGTTAAAAGTTTAAAAGAGCATGTCGACCAAGATTTCTTGCGGCGCGAGTTCTTGGCCGTTACGAATAAATTTGACGCTGGTTGGGAGCATAAAGAACAGCTTGAAGATCTTCTTGATGAAAATACCTCGCTTGATGTGATTGTGGAACATATTGTGATGCCCGTACTCTTAACTTACAAATCAAGTGCCATTAATCGTTATGATAAAGTGTGCGATGAATATGAAAACGACTTGATTGGCGAGGCTCGTGAGGCGTGGCAACAGTTTCAGACTAAGCTCGGATGTAATTTTCCCGTCACAATCTACTTCATTGTCTTGCCGTTAGAAGATACGGCTAAAGTTCGAGAGATTGCCCATGAAGTTCTGCTGAATTATCAGAAGCTGTGATCGTCTAAAGTGGAGAAGGTGTAGTCAATGGCATTCAGTGATGAGCTTAGAAAGCTAGTTCGGTATACAAGGAGGCCGGAGTGCGTTACGGAAGGGCGTGATCGTCTAATTCGCTTTCTTGATCAATTTAATGCTGGGTCAGACAATGAGCAGGCAATCGTAGACTCACTGTGTGTGCACTTTGGATTATTTCCATACATGACGCAGGGCTCAAAGCGTCTGTCTACCGCTGAAGCGATGGCATTTGAGTTTCATCGACCCTTCGTTGACTTGGGTAATGAAAACTTCGTGTTTCACTCTGATCAAGCCAAAGTGTATTATCGATTGCTCGATGGTGAAAGCGTCATTTTGTCTGCTCCAACATCATTTGGAAAATCGGTAATTTTGGATGCACTTGTTGCGTGTGAAAAATGGTCTAACATTGTTGTTATAGTGCCGACAGTTGCACTGATTGATGAAGTGCGAAGGCGTCTTACTTGTTTCACAAAATACTATCGGCTTATTACGCATCCAACGCAACAAATCGGTGAGCGCAACATTTATGTTATGACACAAGAACGTTTCCTTGAATTGCCTGCAGTTCCAAGAGTCGATTTTTTTATGATCGATGAGTTTTATAAACTCGATACCAGCAGTTCGGATGTTCATCGGATGAGTATGTTGAACATTGCGTGGAAACAGCTTCGCATGACAGGAGCGCAGTACTATTTGACGGGTCCAAATGTGCATAGTTTGGCGGGAGCGCTCGATGAGAACTTGCGTCGCTGCTTGTATGTTTCGGATTATCAGACAGTTGCTGTGAATGTTGAGTATCGTGAAGGTGTTTTGAATGATCAACGCCTTGACGATATGGCTGAGCTTTGGTCTGGATTGAATGGTTCAACACTTGTCTTCGTTTCGGCACCCACACGTGCCGAGCGTGTTGCTGTACGTGTTTCCTTTTTCTCTGGGGTAAAAAAGGAAAGCTTCGCTGCCAAGGTTGCTGACTGGTTGAGTATTAACTATCATCCAGACTGGCGTGTGGCTCAGGCGCTTCGTTCCGGTGTGGCGACACATACTGGCCCGATGCCTCGCAGTATTCAACGCGTCATGATTCGCTTGTTTGGGCAGGATCACGTTACTGCTTTAGTTTGTACATCCACTTTAATTGAAGGCGTGAATACTTCAGCAAAGAATGTAATCATATATGATAAGAAGATTGACAAAAAGCCGATTGATTACTTCACATTCAGTAATGTGAGAGGACGCGCTGGGCGTATGTCGCGACATTATATTGGTCGCGTGATTTCCTACATGTCACCGCCGCGTGAGGTTTTCACTGAGGTTGATATTCCAATCGATTCACAGAATTCCGTTGCGCCGATGTCTTCGATTGTTCAGTTGCCTGAAGATGAACTCAATGATGTTTCTCGGCGGCGTCTTGAACCTGTATTTGAGCAATCTCATCTCTCACTATCTACAATTCGAAAGAACAAAGGTTTCGATCCGGACTCGCAAATTGAAGTAGCGAAACAATTGTATGCTGATCCTTCGCTTCGAATGAGTTTATGTTGGACTGGTGCTCCAAGTAGTACTCAGTTTCGTAAGGCCATCGAATTTGGATTTGAGAAGCTTCTGCAGCCGGGACAGCGAAGAGGGATGAACCCGAACCGTCTCTTGGGAATGCTCAATAGTGTTCGGGAGTGCGGAGGAAATTTGGTAGATTTAGTCGCTCGCCAGGCTAAGTACATGCGCGAAAATGAGGACCTTAGCGATGTCGTTTCAACTGTCTTGTCTTTTCAGCGAAACTGGATGGGTTTCACCATTCCTTCGATGTTGCGTGCTCTCGAAAGAATCTTCAACGAGGTTGCTTTGAAATGCGGCGAATCTTGTGCGAATTATGAGTTCGTTATTTCTGAAGTGGAGAATTTGTTTCTTCCTTTAGGGGTTTTAGATTTGGATGAGTATGGTTTGCCACTTCCTATCGCCGTGCGGTTCTATACGTTTGGAATGGCTGAAAGCGCCGACGTTGGTGTAGTGCTTTCGTCGTTTGTCTCTCTTGCCCAACAGCCCAGCGTGCGTTCGGAACTTTCTGAAGTTGAGCTGTGGATCGTGGATGATGTACTCGCGGGGCTTGGTGTAGTTAACACTGTTTCTTGACAAGATCAACAGGGGTGCGTTTGTAGTTTGCTTGTTCTGAAAAGGGGGCCGCCCGTGGTTTCCCACGGGCGGCCCCCCCAGCAGCTAGGCGCTCAGCCCTTGCGCTTCGCAGGAGCCTCGCCCAGCTCGAAGGACTCGACGGCGGCCTCGGTGGCCTCAGCGTCGTCGGAGGCGGCCACGGTCAGGGCACCGACGGCCTTGGACGCGGCCTCCAGGTCGCCCTTCACGGACTCCAGGGCCTCCACCTGAGCCTGCGGGGCGCGCACCGTCACCGCCAGGAACGGGGTGCGCGGCGACACCTTCGCCTCGGACTTCACGCGGCGCAGCGCAATCAGCGCAGAGGACGCGGCCTGAAGCACCGACGGATCGCCCTGGGCGTCCGCCAGATGCGAGGAAATCGGCCACGGGGCGGTGTGCACGCTTCCCTCGCGGTACCAGCTCCACACCTCTTCCGTCACGTACGGCAGGTAGGGGGCCAGCAGACGCACAACGTTGTCGATCACGATCGCCAGCGCCGCACGCGCCGACGCGGCCGAGGCCTCGTCCCACGCGCCATCACGGTTGTAGGCGCGCTCCTTGACCAGCTCCAGGTAGTCGTCGCAGAACGTCCAGAAGAACGACTCCGTGACCTCGAGGGCGCGCGAGTGCTCGTAGGCTGCCAGCGCCGCCGACGCCTCGTCAATGACCCGGGAGAGCGTCGCCACGACCGCGCGATCCAGCGGCACCGTCACCAGCGCCGGATCCAGATCGATCGCCGCGCCCTCGCCGCCCATCGTGAGCGCGAACTTCGAGGCGTTCAGCACCTTGATCGCCAGGCGGCGGCCAATCTTCATCTGCTGCTCGTCGAAGGCCGCATCCAAGCCCAGGCGAGCCGACGCCGCCCAGTAGCGCACGGCATCCGACCCGTACTTCTCCAGGATGCCCATCGGGGTCACGACGTTGCCCTTGGACTTGGACATCTTCTTGTGGTCCGAATCCAGGATCCAGCCCGACAGACCCGCGTGCTTCCACGGCAGCGCACCGAACTCAAGGTCCGCGCGCACCACGGTGGAGAACAGCCACGTACGAATGATGTCCTGGCCCTGCGGGCGCAGATCCATCGGGTACGTGTGAGCGAACAGGTCCTCGTCATCCAGCCAGCCACACGCCAGCTGCGGGGACAGCGAGGACGTCGCCCACGTGTCCATGATGTCCAGCTCGCCCACGAAGCCGCCGGCCACGCCGCGCTGATCCTCCGTGTAGCCCTCCGGCACGTCCGTCGACGGATCAACCGGCAGAGCAGCCTCAGACGGGGTGATGATGTCGTCGTAGTTCACCTGGCCGTCCGCGTCCACGCGGTACCACAGCGGGAACGGCACGCCGAAGAAGCGCTGACGGGAGACCAGCCAGTCGCCCTTCAGGCCCTTCACCCAGTTCTCGTAGCGCACGCGCATGAAGTCCGGGTGGAACTCCAGCTCGCGGCCGCGGCCGATGAGCTCCTCGTTCAGATCCGCGCCCGAGGCCGGGTTCGTCCACGCGCGGCCACCGTTACGGATGTACCACTGGCGCGAGGTGACGATCTCGAGGGGCTTGTCGCCCTTCTCGAAGAAGTTGGTCTGACGCATCGTCTTGGTCGGCTCGCCCTTCAGCTCGCCCGACTCGCGCAGGGCGGCCACCACGGCCTCGCGCGCGGAGAACGTCGTCTTGCCGGTGATCTCGGCGAAAGCCGCGCGGCCCGCCTCGGTCGTGATCCACTCGGGGGTCTCGGTGATGATACGGCCGTCCTTGCGCAGGATCGCGCGAAGCGGCAGCTCCAGGTCACGCCACCAGTCGATGTCGGTCGTGTCGCCGAAGGTGCAGCACATGGCGATGCCCGCGCCCTTGTCCATCTCGGCGTCCGGGTGAGCCAGGATCGGCACCTCCACGCCGTACACGGGGGAGGCCACTGTCGTGCCGAACAGCGGCTTGTAGCGCTCGTCGTCCGGGTGAGCGATCAGCGCCACGCAGGCGGCCAGAAGCTCCGGGCGCGTCGTCTCGATGCACACGTCCACGCGGTCCTCGACGGGCGCGCCCGCGGCTACGGCCTTCGCCGCCGCGTCGGCGTCCGTGATATGGAAGGCCAGGCGGTGATAGAAGCCCGGGTACTCGCGGCTCTCCAGCTCCGCCTGGGCGACCGCCGTCTGGAAGGTCACGTCCCACAGGCCCGGGGCCTCGGCCTGGTAGGCCTCCCCGCGCTCCAGGTTACGCAGGAACGCGGCCTGGGCGACCTTGCGGGCGCGCGCGCCGATCGTCTGGTAGTTCTGCTTCCAGTCCACACTCAAGCCCAGGTAGCGCCACAGCGCCTCAAACTGGGCCTCGTCCTCGACCGTGAGACGCTCGCACAGCTCCACGAAGTTCTTACGCGAAATCGGCTTCTGATCCCGGGCCTTAATCGACTTCCCGTCGCCGCCCACGTGCGGGGGCTCGAAGTTGGGATCGTAGGGGGCCGTCGCATCCACGCGCACGCCGAAATAGTTCTGCACGCGCCGCTCCGTGGGCAGGCCGTTGTCGTCCCACCCCATCGGGTAGAACACGGACTTGCCCATCATGCGCTGGTAGCGGGCCACCACGTCGGTGTGGGTGTAGGAGAAAACGTGGCCGATGTGCAGCGAACCCGACACCGTGGGCGGGGGAGTGTCGATCGAGTACACCTGCTCGCGGCTCGCGCTGCGGTCAAAAGCGTAGGTGCCCTGGGTCTCCCAGGTCTCACCCCACTTTGCTTCGAGGCCTTCGGGAGCTGCGCGGTCGGGCACGCGGGGCGCCTGCGCGCGGGGGGTCATGGCCATGAGTGAGTTGTCTCCATCCGAGTCGTGGACTATGTGCCCCACTAGCGTACTGATTCGCGCGCCTGCCGGTCCAACGCAGCGCCGGGAGAGAGCTCGCAGCTTGCTCACACGGCGCGTCACACTCGTCCCCCTGGTGGCGCCCCCAAGATCTCGCGATCCCGTGGCGCTACCGTGGTGCGTGAACGGGGCGCAGGGGCGGACCCCGCAGTGAGGAGGCAACAACATGGGCACGACGTCGCTCGGCGATCAGACGGTGGAACTACTCGCGCGGCTGGTGCGCCTGGGGTGCGTCAATGACCTGACCGCAGACTCGGGAGGGGAAGAACGCGCAGTCGAGGTCCTGGAAGACTTCTTCGACGACGTTCCCGTCTCCATGGAGCGAGTGTCCCCACACCCGGGGCGAACCACCCTCATCGTGACGGTCGGGGGAGACGCCACCCCTGCCGACGGGGATGGCAGGGGGCCGCTGACCCTCCTCGGGCACACGGACGTCGTGCCCGTCGACGAGGCCAAGTGGACGCGCGACCCCTTCGGCGCTGCGGTCGAGGATGGGGTGATGTGGGGGCGCGGGACCGTCGACATGCTTCACCTGACGGCATCCATGGCGGTCGTGACACGCGAGGTCGCGAGGCGAGCCCAACGCGGCGACGCGCCCGCGCACCCTCTCGTTTTCGTTGCCGCCGCCGACGAGGAAGCCCGAGGAGGGCTCGGCGTCCCGTGGATCGGCGAGAACATGGCCCACCTGGTCCCGTGGGACGCCGCCATCTCGGAGATGGGAGGAGCCCACATCTACGGGCGCAGGGGCGCAGACAGCGTCGTCGTTGTCGTCGGAGAAAAGGGAGCGGCTCAACGACGCCTCCACATCCGAGGCGACGCAGGCCATGGCTCGGTCCCGCTGGGCCGTACGAGTGCCGTTGAGCGGCTCGCTCAGGTGAGCGCGGCGCTGTCTGCGGCCCGCTGGCCCACCGCCACCGACGAGGTCTGGGCCTCCTTCGTGCGCGCCTTCGAGTTCGATGACACGACCGAAACAAGTCTCATCAACGGCACCTACGAGGGCGACTACTCCGAGTTCGGTGACCTCGCGGCGTTCGCCCACGCGATCTCCCACGTGACCGTTGCCCAAACGGCAGCGCGCTGCGGAGGCCCCATCAACGTGCTGCCCTCCCACGCCACCCTCGACCTCGACATTCGCACGCTGCCCGGAATCGACGACGATGACGTGGACGCCGCCATCACCGCGGCCCTCGGCGATCTCGCCGAGCACGTGACCATCGAGCGCCTCCTGTGCGAGAGCGCCACCGCCTCGTCGATCGACACCGACCTGTACCGGGCGATCGAAGCGGCGCTGATGCGGCGCTACCCGGGCGCGAGCGTCGTGCCCGTCCTGTTCCCCGGCGGATCCGACCTGCGCGTGGCCCGCAGGCGTGGGGGCATCGGGTACGGCTTTGGAGCCGTGGACAGCGGGGCGAGCCTGGGAGAGGTCTATTCCCAGCTGCACGCACACGACGAACACATCGCCCTGGCGGACGTGCGCGCGACCGCGGAGGCCCTCCACGAGGTCGTGACCACCTACCTCGGGATGGAGAGCCAGAATCTACCGCTGTCACAAATGCTCGCCTAGCGAGGCCGCCGCGTCGGGGGCGTTGCGGGTGCATAACGTAAGTGTCGGCAACACAGCCGACACGACGCACAAGGAGAAACCGATGCCGCACGCACGCATCCCCCGAACCGCAGCCGCCCTCGTCTCCGCCGCTGCCATGATGTGCGCGGCGCTGGCGGCATGCGCCCCATCGGCACGCACCCACGCGGGATCGGCCTCCCGGGAGGGAACCATCGCGGTGGGGCTCCCCGGCTCCCTGTCCACCCTGGACACCGCCCACGAGACGGGCATCATCAACTACTACGTTGCGCAGGTCGTCTCCGAAGGCCTCCTCGCCGTGGGCAAGGACGGGCAGCTGATGCCCGCCATCGCCTCCTCGTATCACACGGACGACGCCCAGACGTGGGTCTTCGACATCCGACCCGACGCCCTCTTCCAGGACGGGAACCCCGTCACCATCGACGATGTCCTCTTCTCGATCGACATCGCCAAGGACCCCGACAAGTCCCCCTCCTCAGCCACCTACTGGCCGACCGGCACGCAGGCCGAGCGCAGCGGCGACAACCAGATCACGATCACGCTGCCCGCACCCGCCGTCAACTTCGGGTGGACCGTGACCGCGAACGGCGGACTGTGGATCACCGAAAAGTCCTTCTACGAGGCGGCAGCCTCCTACGGGTCCTCCGCCGACCTCATCATGGGAACGGGCCCCTACAAGGCCGTGTCCTTCCAGCCCGACTCGGGGGCCGTCTTCGAAAAGAGCGGCACCTGGTGGGGCGGGGACACGCCCGCTCAGACCATCGAGTTCGACTTCTTCTCGGATGAGAACGCGCGCTTCCTCGCGCAGAAGAACGGAACGATCGACATCGCCACCCAGCTGCCCATCGACCAGGTGTCGCGGTTCCAGGGCATAGGCGGCGTGAGCGTCCTGACCGAGTCGGATCGCTCCTACGTGGGTCTCACCTTCGATCAGAACGTCGAGCCCTTCGACGATGTCCACGTCCGCAAGGCCATCGCCCACGCGGCCGACCGCTCCACCATCGTCTCCTCGATCCTCAAGGGCCAAGCGACGGTAGCGACGGGCATCGAGCCGCCGGACCAGCTGGGCAGCGAGATCGGCGAGCAGGCTGGCGCGGACGCCCAGGCGGGCCTGCCCATCGACTCCTTCGACCTCGACGCCGCACGCGCCGAGCTCGCCCAGTCCAAGGTCCCCGGCGGCTTCGACGCCGAGCTGACCTACCCCTCCTCGATCCCCGACCTGGGATCCGCCGCCCTCGCGATCGCCGACAACCTCAAGCAGATCGGCATCAACCTCACCGTCACCTCCAAGCCCATCGAAGAGTGGATCTCCGAGGTCGGCAGCGGCACCTACGGACTGTCCTACATGAGCTACACCTCCACGACCGGCGACCCGGGTGAGGTGGCCGGATGGCTGCTTGGCCCCGACAACCCCGCACGCTACGAGAACGCACAGGTCCAGGGCCTGATCGCCTCCCAGGCCACCCAGACCGACCCGAGTAAGCGCGTCACCGACATCGTCGAAGCGCAGCGCATCGCCCAAGAGAACACGATCTACTCGCCGCTGTGGTGGGGCAAGACCTCGACGGCGTTCTCCTCGCGCGTGGCCCCCACGGACTACACGCCCTACTTCTTCATGACCCCGTGGGCGTCCTCCGTGGAGCTGGCCAAGTAGATGCTGCGCTACATTCTGCGCCGCCTCGCAGGCGCGGCAGTGGTGCTCACCCTCGCGTCCTTCCTCGTCTTCTCGCTCCTGTACCTGGTACCAGGAGACCCCGTGAAGATCCTGGTGGGCACGAGGCGAGTCACCCCCGAGGTGCGCCAGGCCATCACCGAGCGTTACGGCCTCGACGAGCCGCTCGTCGCGCGCTACTGGCACTGGCTGACCCGCGCCCTCACCGGTGACTTCGGTGACTCCGTCCGGTCGGCCACGCCGGTCACGGACGTCCTCGCCTCGCGCGTGTCGCTTACCGCGTGGCTCACCATCGGGGCGTTCATCCTGGCCGTGGCGGTCGGCATCCCCCTGGGGATCGCAGCCGCCAGGCGCCGGGGCTCGTGGGTCGACCGCACGATCGTCGGCTGGTCGGTCGTCGGAGTGTCGGCCCCCGGCTTCGCCCTCGGCCTGGTTCTGCTCTACGTCTTCGGACTCATGCTCGGATGGTTCCCCGTCTTCGGCGAAGGTACCGGCCTCGTCGACACCCTGTGGCACCTCACCCTGCCCGCGATCGCCCTCGCCACCGGCATCGGCGCGATGCTCGTACGCATCACCCGCGCGGCCGTCGGAGCAGAGCTCAGCCAGGACTACGTGACGTTCGCGCGCTCGCGGGGAGTGCCCAGCAGGCGCATCACGGCCATGTACGTGCGGGGAGCCGCCCTGCCGATCATCACCTCGGCGGGCCTGATCCTGGGGACTTTGTTTGGGTCCACGGTGCTCGTCGAGGAGGCGTTCTCTCTGCCCGGCCTCGGCCAGCTCCTCGCCGACTCCATCACCTACAAGGACGTTCCGGTCGTGCAGGCGATCGCTCTGCTGGTCGCGTTCGTCATCATCGCCGTGACGCTGATTGTTGACGTGGCGGCGTTTGCCGTCGATCCACGACAGACGATCAGTGAGGGGAGGGGAGCCTGATGGCGCTGTCGTTGTCTGCGCGCACCCTGGGACGAGGCATCGGCTCGTCCACGCGCAAGGTCCCCGGTTCGGTGGTCCTGTCCGTGGTCGTACTCGTCGCGGTCGCCATTTGTGTCATCTTTCCGTCCGTGCTGGTTCCCGGCGCGCTGGACCAGAACCTGGCGCTGGGAGTGAGCCCGGCGGGCACACCCGGGCATCTGCTGGGCACCGACAAGGTGGGGCGTGACGTCCTCGCCCTGACGGTTGCTGGTGCGCGCTCGGCGATCGTGGGACCGATTGTCGTCGCCGTGGGTTCCATGGTCGCCGGTCTGTTCTTTGGAATGAGCGCCGCGTGGCGTGGCGGGCTCTGGGACGCCAGTGTGTCTCGCTCATGCGAGGTACTCCTGTCGCTTCCCGTCACCCTCCTGGCTATCGTTGTCGCGGGCGTGATCGGTGGCAGCTACTGGGTGACGGTCGGAGTGCTCATCGTGCTGTTCGCGCCCTCGGACATCCGTATGATTCGCTCGGCCACGCTCGCTCAGAAACCACAGCCCTACATTGAGGCCACGCGCGTGCTGGGTCTGTCGGGCCCGCGCATTCTCGCGGTTCATATCCTGCCGAACATCACGCCGATCGTGTGGGCGAACCTCTTCGTCAACATCGCATTCGCGCTCGTGTCGCTGTCCGGCCTGTCCTACCTTGGCCTCGGCGTCGGGGCACAGGACGCCGACTGGGGCCGTCAGCTCGCGGACGGACGAGCCATCCTCGCCCAAAACCCCGCCGCGTCAGTGGCGGCTGGTCTCGCCATCATCGTGACTGCGACCGCGATCAACATCGCCGGCGACTGGTTTGCTGAGCGGAAGGAGCGCGACCAATGAGCACCGCGACGACGCGCGACCACGGCGAAGGCCTCGTGGCCTCGCACGTGCGCGTTCGCGACGGATCTGGACGAGTCATCGTCGATGACGTGAGTGTGAGCGCTCGCGCCGGGCGCACCCTCGTCATCGTCGGCGAATCGGGGGCGGGCAAGTCGATGCTCGCTCGCACGCTGTGCGCGCTGACCCCCTCATCCCTCACTGCCAGCGGAACAGTGACGCTGGGTGAGCGCGATTTTGACCTGGCAACGGATCAGGGACGTTTGAAGAAGCAGCGAGGGGGCGGCATCGTCTGGTTGCCGCAGGATCCCTTCACCTCGCTCGCGCCGACGCTTCCGTGTGGCGAGCAAATCACCGCCGCGCGCACCGGCAGGCGCTCCGAGCGCGCCCAGCGTGCTCGCGCGCTTCTCGCGGATGTCGGCCTCGGCGGGCGGGTCGCTCGCTCGTATCCGCACGAGCTTTCGGGCGGTATGCGTCAGCGCGTCGCCATCGCAGCGGCGCTCGACTCTGAGCCGCGCGTCCTCATCGCCGACGAACCGACGACGGCCCTGGACGTCACGACGCAGCGCGACATTCTCACGCTGCTCACCCGCCTGCGCGACGATCACGCGATGACGCTCGTGCTGGTCACCCACGACCTGGCGCTTGCGCGTCAGTTCGGCGACGACGTTGTCGTCATGAAGGACGGGCAGATCGTCGAAAAAGGACCGGTCAACGAGGTTCTGACGTCGCCGCGCCACGAGTACACGAAACGGCTTGCGGATGCTGAACCCCGGATTGACGGGCCCAACCCGCGTGAGGGGATGAATGCGCCCGCGGGTGCGGAAACCGTCGTCGAGCTACGCGACCTGACCAAGGTGTTCCGTTCTCGCCAGGAGTCGCACGTCGCGCTCATGGATGTGTCCCTGGATATCGCGCAGGGAGAATCCATCGGGATCGTTGGAGAGTCCGGATCTGGAAAAACGACGCTTGCGCGCATCATCGTAGGGCTCGAGCACGCCGATTCCGGAAGCGTGCGCGTCAAGGTGCAGGCTGAGCGAGGTCCGGCCGTCGGCATTGTGTTCCAGAATCCCTATTCGGCCCTCAACCCAGCGCGGACGATCGGGCAGACGCTCGCCGAGGCGGCGGCCGTCGCGGGGCGCCCGGCCAGTGACGTCAGCGAGCTGCTCGCCGCAGTCGAGCTCCCGGCCAACTACGCGACGCGACGCCCCGCCCGCCTCTCGGGCGGTGAACGCCAGCGCGTGGCGATCGCACGTGCGCTCGCGACACGGCCTCGCGTCCTCATCGCCGACGAGGCCGTCTCAGCCCTCGACGTATCCGTGCAGGCCTCCGTCCTGGACCTGCTGACGCGCCTGCAGGCGCAGCAGGGATTCGCGCTCGTGTTCATCACCCACGACCTGGCGGTGGCGCGCGCAATGTGCGACAGGCTTGTCATCATGAAGGATGGGGCGGTCGTCGAGGAAGGAGCGACGGAGGACATCCTGCACTGTCCCAGCGAGGAATACACGGCGCAGCTCTTGTCCGCTGTGCCCGGTCGAGAAGTCGAGTCCGCATGAGCACCACCCTGACGACAGCCCCGCTGCGTCCCGGCGACAACGCGCGCGAGCAGCTCAAGGCTCTCGGCGTCCCCGATGCGCACGCCGCGCGGTGGGCAGCGATGGGACCGGCGGTGTCCGCGACCCTGTGGGCGTACCGCGGGCACGCGCTTCTGGAAGCACACCGGACGACCTCGGCCCACCGAACGATCGTGGATGTGTGTCTGCTGGAGGGCGGCGGCGCCGAGACAGGCACGACCGAGTCGGCTCGGTCCTGGGAGACCCTCATCCAAGCCGTCCTCGATGCTGCTCCGCACGCCCCACTCGTGAAGGCCGTGACGCGCGATGAGGGTTCCCTCTTCGATGAGGTGCTTCGTTCTCGAGGCTTCGCTGCCGCAGGGGCGGTCGGCTCGCCTCTCTCCATCGAAGACGACATCGACCACGGGCACGCCAGGGTGCGGGGATGGGTGTGGTGGAATGCTTGTCCCCAGGCGGTTCCCGCGTATGTGCGGCAGAAAACTGACTTCACGTGTGGCCCGGCAAGCGCGCTCATGGCCCTCGCGCACACGGGTGGACATGCGCCTCATGAGGTGTGCCGTGGGCTGCGAGATGAGATGGAGCTGTGGCGCGAATCGACGTACTCCCTCGGAGTGGGGCCTTACGGCTTGGCGGCGGCGCTCGCCAGACGCGGCCGAAGCATCGAGGTTTTCGTGACCCACGAGGGGCCGATCGTCGGGCTGACACGCGCACATGCGGCGTCCCCCGCGGCCCGACGCGCCATCCACCGTCAACACGTGGACGAGGCCAGGGCATTGGGAGTTCAGGACCGCATCGGTGCATGCGACCTCGGCGATCTGCGCGGCGCCCTGGAACAGGGAAACGGCGTCATCGTGCTGGTGGACCTGGAAGATCTCAACGGGGAAGCGACCCCGCATTGGATCTACGCATGGGGGCTTGCTGACGACTACGCGCTCATCCACGACCCCTGGAACGACGAACAATTCGGCGAAACGTGGGTCGAAACCTGGGCAGAGGCACTCACGTTCGAACAGCTGTGGGAGTCGGCCCGGTGGGAGGAAGAAGAAGCCGCCAGGGCATTCATCGTTGTCCGCCGCTGAGACGGCGCTCGCGGACGCGACGAGGCCGGGGCCGGGTTGCGTGGCGATGCAACCTGGCCCCGGCCTCGTGTATGAGAGGTGAGCCTTCAGAGGACCATCGCGGCGATCCACCCGCCGACGAGCAGCGGAATGTTGTAGTGGATGAACTCCGGGATGACCGTGTCACGCATGTGGTCGTGCTGACCGTCCACGCTCAGACCGGCCGTCGGGCCAAGCGTGGAGTCGGATGCGGGCGAACCTGCGTCGCCCAGAGCGCCCGCGGTACCGATGATCGCGACGGTGGCGACGGGGGAGAAGCCCAGCGTCATGCACAGCGGCACATAGATCGCCGAAATGATCGGCAGGGTCGAGAAGGACGAGCCGATGCCCATCGTGATGATCAGGCCGACAACAAGCATGATCGTGGCGGCCAGTGCCTTCGAACCGTTGAACATCGCGGAGGTCTGCTGGACGAGAGGCTCGATCTGGCCCGACTTCTTCAGGACCTCGGCGTAGCCCTGCGCGGTGATCATGATGAGGCCGATGAGGCTCATCATCTTCATGCCTCCGCTGAATACGTCCTCGGCCCGCTGCCAAGGGACGACACGCATGGCGAGCATGAGGCACAGACCCACGAGAGCACCCACGAGCAGCGGGTCGGCATCGGAGTCCATCTTGGTCAGGACCGCCTGGATCACGAAGCAGGCGATGAGGGCGACGACGGCCGCCCACACCTTCACCATGCTGATCGGCTTGTCATTGCCCGTGCTGAACTCCGTCTCGCGCTGCTCGTATTCGCGCGGCTTGCGGTAGGAGACGAACAGGGCGATGAAGCAACCCACCGCCATGGACAGGGCGGGGATCGCCATGGCGGCCATCGGATTGACGATGCCCTCGACGGGCAGCCCCGCATCCTCAATGTTCTTGTAGAGAATGTCGTGCAGGAAGATACGACCGAAACCGATCGGCACGAACATGTAGGTCGTGACGATGCCGAAAGTGATCGCACAGGCGACCAAGCGTCGGTCCATCTTCAGCTCGTTCATGACGCCGATGAGCGGGGGAACCAGCAGCGGGATGAACGCGATGTGAATCGGGATGAGGTTTTGGCTCATCACGCCCATGACGAGGACGCCTCCGAGGATGCCCCACTTGGCGGATCGGGCAACTCGCGCTGAGTTAGAGTCATCAGCGCTGCGCAGCTTCTTGATGATCCAATTGGCCAGGAGGCGAGGCAACCCCGAGTGGGCGACCGACATGGCGAACGCGCCGAGCAGGGCGTAGGACAGTGCGATCTTCGCGCCGCCGGCGAGGCCATCCTGGAAGGCCACCATGGTGCCGGACATGCCCATTCCGGCCACGAGGCCGCCCACGAGGGAGGCGACGAAAAGGGAGATGACGACGTGTACGCGAGCGATGCTGAGGACCAGCATGACGATCACGGATAGCACGACTGCGTTGAAAAGCAACATGAGTGTTCCTGTGTTGAGGGTGCGCGACAGCGCAAAAGTGGAGAGGTAAGCCGCCTCGCGGCAGGTGGAATCAGCCGAGATGGGAGTCGGCGTGGATGGAGGCGTCGACGGCACCAACCAGTGCGGTCGACAAACCGCCTTCCTCGGCGGCCAGCAATCCCGCGATTGTGGTCCCGCCGGGGCTTGTCACACGATCAATGAGTTGCGCGGGGATGGTTCCGTTCTCGCGCTCGGCCAGGAGCAGCGCTGCGGCCCCCGCCATCGCCTGCGCCGCGATCTCGACGGCGCTGTCCTTGGACAGTCCGTACTTGAGACCCGCGCGGGCGAAAGAATCAACAATCTGGAAAAACCAGGCCGGAGAGCACGAGGCCAGGGCCTGGAAGACAGGGAAAAAGTCCTCGTCGATGAGGATCGTGCGGCCCACGGAGTCCATGAGGGAGCACACGGCGCTCACCTGCGCGTCCGTCGTTCCCGAGGCCGTCACGGCCGTCATGGACTGACCGACGGTCGCCGCGACGTTGGGCATAATGCGCACCAGGGGAATGCCTGCGCCGAAGTCGGTGGCAATCTGGTCGAGGGTACGCCCGGCCGCCAGGGATGCGACGCACACGTCGGGCCGACCCACGACGGTGGAGGAGATCTCCTTGATGACCGCGCGCTGGTCCTTGGGCTTGACTGCCAGGATGATGATGTCGACCTGGCGCGCCAGGGACACGTTCGAGGATGCGGCGCTCGCCCCGAGCTCGTCGGCCAGGTCGCATGCCTTGGCGGGCGTGCGGTTAGAAAAGACCAGGGTGGCGGGGTTGACACCGGACGCGACGGCGCCGCGAGCGATGGCCTGTGCCATGGCCCCCGTTCCGATGAATCCGATGCGCATGAGTTTCTCCCGCGGCTATTGGTCGATTGCGTTGCAGACTACCCCATTTTGCCTTCTCTTGGCCCAGTGGCCGAACTGTGAGACGAGGCCGGGGCCGGGGACCGTTGACAGTCCCAGCCCCGGCCTCGTGCCGCGTGCCCTCAGCGCTTGCGCGTGCCGAAAATAGAGCGCGTAATCTCGCGGCCGGCTGTACGCAGGACCGACCCGAGGACGTTTTCGACCTGGCGGGTGCGTCGTTCGGCGGCGCGCTGGCGAGCGGCCTCCTCCTTCTCCTGCTGCTTCTCGACCTGGCGACGCAGCCTCTCCATTTCCTTTTGGCGTGCGGCCTCTTCCTTGGCCGCGGCCTTCTCGGCTTCCTTGGCGGCGCGTTCGGCTTCCTTCTCGGCTTCCTTGCGCTGGCGTTCGGCTTCCTTGGCGGCTGCCTCCTGGGCGATGGTCTCCTCGCGGGCCGCCACGGCCTCCTCTGCGCGACGCGCGAGCTTCTCCTCGGCCGAATCGGGGTTCACGGCGTCGCGGTAGCGGCCCATGATGACGCTGGATTGGTTGATGCGTGCCACGGTGTCGGACGAGGCGGGGCCCATGACGGAGGCGGGCGCCCAGATGCCGACGGGCGTCACCGGAGTGGGGTTGCCCTTGGGATCGAGGACCGTCACCACGGCCTCGCCCGTGCCCAGCGTGGTGAGGACCTCGTCAAGCTCGAGGCTCGTCTTGGGGAACGTCTGAACCGTGGCCTTGAGCTTCTTGAAGTCCTCCGGAGTGGAGGCGCGAAGCCCGTGCTGAATACGCGACCCTAGCTGGGCGAGCACGTCGGAGGGGATGTCCTTGGGAGTCTGCGTCACGAAGACCACGCCCACGCCCTTGGACCGAATGAGCCGCACCGTCTGGACGACCTGACGCTCGAACTCCTTCGTTGCGTCGGCGAACAACAGGTGTGCCTCGTCGAAGAAGAAGACGAGCTTGGGACGCGGGACGTCACCGACCTCTGGGAGCGTCGAAAACAGGTTCGCCAACAGGAACATGATGACCGCGCTGACCAGGGCGGGACGGGACGAAATGTCGCCCACGCCCAGCAGCGAAATGATGCCCCTGCCGCTCGAATCCGAACGGATCAGGTCCGCCGTGTCGAAGCCCGGCGCGCCGAAGAACTGGCCGCCGCCCTGGGACTCAAGAGCCGTCAGGGCGCGCAGGATCACCCCGGCCGTTGCCTTGGAGACGCCGCCGATTTCCGCCAGCTCATCCTTTCCATCCTCGCTGGTGAGGAAGGAGATCACCGAACGCAGGTCGGGCAGGTCCACCAGCTCCAATCCCTGGGAATCGGCCCACGCAAAGATCAACTGGAGGGCCTGCTCCTGCGTCGTATTGAGGGAGAGCGCACGTGCCAGCAGGATCGGCCCGAAATCGCTCACCTCGGCGCGCACGGGCACGCCCGGGAACTGCGCGTCCGCCCCGCCCAGGCTCAGTAGCTCAACGGGGAAGGCGCTGGCCGCCCACTGCTGCCCGTTGGCCGCCGTGCGAGAGAGGAGCTTCTCCGAGCTCGTACCCGGCTCGGCCAGGCCCGTCAGGTCGCCTTTGACGTCGCACAGGAGCACCGAGGAACCGCCGGCCGACAGCCCTTCGGCGAGGAGCTGGAGGGTGCGTGTCTTGCCCGTGCCGGTTGCCCCGGCGACCAGGAGGTGACGGTTGAACATCGGCAGAGGCATCGCTGCGCTCACGCCGGGCACGCGCACGCCCTCGTCAATGAGGGTTCCGACGGTGACGGCGGGAACATCCCAGGAGTAGGCGGTCTGAATGTGGGCGGCGAAGGGAGAGAGGCCGGATGCGGGCGCGGGGGACGAGGCAGGGCCGGGCTGAGTGGCGTCGCCTTGCGCGGCGGCCTCTTGCGTGGCGGGGGCGGGGGAGGCCGCCTCCTGCGGCTCAGGGCTCGGGGCAGCGCTGGTTCTTTCCGCTTCGAGCTGGGCGCGCAACGCTTCGGCCTTTGCGCGAGCGGCTTCCGCCTCGGCCGCCTTCGCGGCGGCCTCGGCCTGCGCAAGCCGTGCCTTGAGGTCCTCAATGTTCTCGCTCATGGTGATGTCTTTCGGACTGAGGGCGCGCAAGCGCCGCGTGGCTGTGTCTTCCCGCACCAGTATCCCTTGGCGCCCGACCTCCGTGCGACTTATGGGCGGGGACAGCCACGTGGGATGCATCCACAAGCCTGCCGGCACCGACGGCGCCATGCACTGGGAAAGAAAAAGCCCCTGACACGCGCCGCCGGCGGGCGTAGCGTCCCAACTATGAACCTGTCGCAACTGCTGGCTCGCAGGCGCATGAGGGCCCTGACCAAGGCCGTGTACGATTCCGCTGTCTCGCAGGAGGACGAGGCCGCAGACAAGCGGGTGGCCCGGCTCCTCCCGGGAGGTGCGACCGTCGCGGCTCTCATCCTCGTCCTCGTCCTCATCACCGCCGTCAGCATCTGGAAACACGCGGGCAACGCCCAGGCGCCGCGGACGGAACAGACCGCGAGCGAAACAGGCGAGAACGGACAATCAACCGACGCCCAGACGGGCCCCACCGCCAGCCCACCCACGGCGGGAGGACAGGTCACCGTCTACGTGTCCGGGGCGGTGGCTTCCCCCGGAGTTCTCACCCTCCCCGCCTCCTCCCGCATCATCGATGCCATCGACGCAGCTGGAGGAGCCCTGCCCGACGCCGACCTCGACTCCCTCAACCTCGCCCGCGTCCTCGTTGATGGAGAACACATACGCCTCACCCATGCGGGGCAAAGCCCCGACACGGACGCCGCCAACGAGGCGACCGCCTCCTGCGTCCGACTGGACACCGCCAGCGACAAGGATCTGCAAACCCTCCCGGGGATAGGCCCGGCCCTCGCCTCGCGGATCATCCAGTACCGCACGACCCACCCCCGCATCACCAGCGTCGACGCGCTGGACGAGGTGCCCGGAATAGGTCCCGCACTGATCGAGAAGATACGCCCGGGAGTGTGCCCATGAACGAGCGACAAGCCCCCGTCATGATCGACCTGCGTCTGCTTCCCGCCGCCGCCTCAACCTGGGCCGCCACCTGGTGGGCGACCAGCCGCCCACCTCCCTGGCCCCTCGCCGCGGCACTCCTGGTCCTGTGCTGCGCGGCCTCGGCATCGTACGCGTACTCGCGCCGACACACCCACCCACCCCGGCATGCCAGGACTCCTCCGCGATCGGCGCGCATGGGCGTCGCCCTCCTGTGCGCCTGCCTCGCCTGC
>ERZ772957.952-NODE-952-length-20388-cov-6.087838_pt1 | contig 20388 bp, 25 predicted proteins | sample MGYA00580682_ERZ772957 | MGnify/ENA primary metagenome ERZ772957 (study PRJEB29015, sample SAMEA2737921) | human oral metagenome | biome: human oral; feature: human-associated habitat; material: dental | place: China | collected 2025 ...
ATCCAGCTGCAAATGATTTTGGAATCTTGCGCTTCATATTTTCTTAATACCATGATCACCTCAATAATATTTTTTTATAAACGACACAACGGATTCTTCAAGCTGTGTAATACCCGGCTGTTCAATCGGAAAATGCCCCGCGTTTTTAAGCGTGCATAGTTCTTTTGCACTCCGTATGCGAGCAAAAAAGAGGCGGCTTATCCATTCGGGCGTCCAACAGTCTTTTTCGGGATGACAAAGCAAAAGCGGAATCTCGAATGCTTCAGGCTCTACGGCAGGAATGCTTTCTATCATCGAACATAAAAAGCCGAGATGCACGGAAGCTCCTGCGCCCCTTTTATCCTGCAGCAACAAAGAAAGTACCCGGTTGTTGTTGACGATTGCATTCATATTCGTTACTGCCTTTACGGGGATTTTTAAGCGCTGCATCTGCTTCGGCATAAAACGCAAAAGCGGAAGGGCAAAGCGGGCATGCAGCTTGTTCTTTGCCGAATATTCCCGCACCGGCTTTAAGCGATTATCCAACAGGGTGGTAACGATGACGCCGGAAACACCTTGAACCGAACAAGCGACGTTGTATGCGAGCATACCGCCTGCACTCAAACCCAGCACAAAAAGCTTTTCGCCATGCTGTAGCTCCTGCTGCACGATGTGAACGCCCGTATCGATCCATGTTTTATAAGACGGCACGCCCTCGTATTCGGTATAGCCATATCCCAGCAAATCAGGACAGACAATCTTATAACCGCGCCGTGCCAAGGGAACCGCTATAAACGACAGAAGCCGCCCATTCCCGCCGACGCCGTGAAACAGCACAAGCGTAACACCGTTGCTGTTCCGTTCGTTGTATACATCGATATGAATATTCGCCTCGCCGAATGCGCTGAACGTTTCGAACGGAGCGCATGAAGCGCTTATTCTGTTGTGTTCGGGCAAAAACGCTTGAAGTTTTTTCCATATTTCATCATTCGTATACACGCAGGTTTCCCTTCTTCAATTCATAATTATGAATAAGCTTTAGTTCTACTCTTTGCCGTTACACACGGAATATCAATACGCAACACCGTAACCGATTTCGTCATCTGTTCGGTTATTTCAAAATCTCTGCCGCTTTGTGTTTTCATCATAAGCTGCAAGCCTAAAATTTTTTCTTTTGCATCTTCAACAAAAACAGCCGTACCGTCTCCCATAACGCTTGCATATTCCGAACCGTATTTACACGGAATATCTCCGCCGGAAATAATTTCAACATTCGTTTCGAGTTCAATAAAAACACGCGGGTTCTTTTTGATAATGTCGAGTTTTCGGCCTTCCTTTGCACAATGCACATATAAGGTCAGCTGTCCATCGGCAAACACAAAACCGTACTGCATCGGCACTACATACGGACGATCATTATCGATCATACCGATATGCACGACTTTTGCTTGTTCTATAATCGATTGTATTTGCCGGTTATCCGTTACCGCTCTGTCGGTTCTTCTCATACATAAATCTCCTAGTCATATCAAAATTTTTTACGTGTTCTTATTCCAAGCCCTTTTCCAATCGACATTGGGGCGGAACTCCGTCATTGCCTGCTGCTTTACTCCGTCGATATTTGCGCTGATCTCATTTACGGCACTGGCGGTTTCCGTCATGTCGGAGGCAAGCTCGTTTCCGATCTCTTCCATCGTATTTGAGTTGACGCCGACTTGCCGGATCGATGCGCCGATTTTCGCAATCGTCTCGTTAAAATATTCCGCCATGTCGGTAATCTCATCATTGCCGTGCACCGGTAGACGGATTGTTAAGTCTCCTTCTCCTTGTGCAATATTCTGCAAGGCAGAAACGGCGGTTTGTATCGGTTTTACCACCATACGGGCGACAAAATACACGGTAATAAGTGCAATCAGTAAAATTGCAAATTCGATACCGATCATCGACAGACGCAAAGCGTTTACTGTACTCATAAATTCATTAATAGGTGCAGATATAAGCACTGTCCAGCCTGTCGTTTTCATCTTTGCATAAGAAGCGATGCTGGAAGTATTTTTATACGTGTAGTACACAACAGAAGATGCTTGTGAATAAATTGCTGTTGAGTGAAGCTGTGCAACCGATGCAAATGTTTTATCGTTTTTTCCTGCTTCCATGCCGTTAAATTGCTTGGTAACAAAATCAAAATTCTTATGTGCAAGGGCATTTCCTGTGGTTCCGAGAATAAAACAGTATCCTGTTTGGCCGACTACAATATCCTCAATGAGCATTGACAATCTTTTCGCATCAATAGCTGCTGCTAAAACTCCGATAATGTGGCGGTCATTGTCATACAATGGAACAGAAATAGTCATAATAAATTTACCGTTCACGGCAGAATTGAAGGGTTCCGATAAAAAATCTTTGCCGTCGATAGAAGCTTTGAACCAATCATAGGCATTCACGGGAATAACCTGTCCATCTGCCGAATACATATTTCCATGTACATCAGCAATGACTGAGTCGTATAAGATTTCATTAAAAGTGATTTCCCGTTCCAAACGAATAACTTTTTCCTTATGAATTTCAACAAGCCTTTTATCTTTTCTATCAACGTATATCCATCAATGCCATTACCATTTTTTCCATCTTTTCAATGAGTTTTTTGGGATTCTTGAATAATGCATACCCTTCTTTTGAGAGCGTACCATCAGCCCAATAAGGAAATATGCTTGTGAGCACTGCTTTATCGGTATCTCCGTAAATATACATTCGTATTGCGTCATCGCCAACGCTCCAAATGGTATAACGATACAACAGCTGTTTACCTTCATGTATACTTTTTTCCGGCGGAAAATTTCCCGAAAATTGATGTTCACCCGTATCACCGGCATACTCGTCCATCATTTCACCGAATATTTGCAAGAGTGAAGGAATACGTGCCGAAGACACCAGAAAACCTTTTGCATCATAGACAAAAATATTTTCCTCTCTATCTTTATATCGGGTAAGCGCTCTTTTTAACGAAGTCGGCTGCGACAGTATCTTGTATGCTTCTCCGAATAGCTCCCATGCAAACACCTCCGGCATATCTTCACCTTTCGGGGCATTAGGTATATGCGCCGTGTTACTATCGGCATAGATAAGAAGCCGTATAACAGAGGAATCTGCGGGTATTTCATATCGGTACGCTATCTTAGCATTTTTCGGTACTTGAGTAAAAGCGGCATCGTCGACACCAACCGCTGCACTCTCCGACAACAAATCATTAAAGGCTTCAATGTCTGCCTGTTCCGTCAACTCACATACAAGAGTATCTTTTGCATCGTACACTTTTATAGAAGGAGCGTCTTCACCGGCAGCAAAACCCAATGCAGTGCATAGCAAAAAAACTGCACAAAAAAATATGCGTTTCATTATTTTGATCATACAATTCTCCATATCACGTATATTAGAGATACCTATTATACCGGCAGAGTATACTATAATTGCGGCGGTAGTAGTAGATATATAATATAAATATCACGGAAATTAATTTTTGACCGCTCTATCTAAGAAGAAGATAACATGATACAGTGAACGGATGAGGCGGGAAGAATAGGAAACTGCAAAATGATTCATAATCCGGTATTTTTTCATGTTGATTTAGACGCTTTTTTTGCCTCGGTGGAACAGCTTGATAATCCGGCCTATCGCGGGAAGCCGGTTATTGTCGGCGGGCTCGGCAAGCGAGGGGTTGTCTCGACTGCTTCGTATGAAGCGCGGAAATTCGGGGTGCATTCCGCAATGCCGATTGGCCGCGCACGCGCCTTGTGTCCGCACGGTATCTTTTTAAAAACCCGTATGCAGCGGTATTATGAAAAATCAAAAGAGATTATGGGGATTTTTAAAAACTTCAGTCCCGATATACAGCAGCTTTCCGTCGATGAAGCTTTTTTAGATATGAGCGGTACGGAAAAAATATTCGGCAATACCGAAGCGGCTGCCCGGCTTTTAAAAACCACCGTTTTTGAGCAAACCGGTTTGAGGGTTTCCGTAGGAGCGGCTTCCAATAAATATATCGCAAAGATTGCTTCGGGACAATCGAAGCCGGACGGCCTGCTGGTTGTTCCGCCGGGCGGAGAAGCGGCGTTTATGCAGTCGCTGCGTTTAAGCGACGTATGGGGTATCGGCGGTAAAACGCGTGCGCGGCTTGCGGAGGCCGGTCTGACGACTATTTCAGAAATCATCAAACAGCAGGAATCCGTTTTGCAGCTGATTATCGGGAATGCCGCCGGTACGTTTTTGTATCGAGCCGTTCGCGGAGATATGGCGCATATCTTTAACGAGGATCGGAAAAGTCATTCTATTAGTACGGAGCGCACGTTTGAAACCGATTTGCATGAAAAGGATGAAATTTCCGATGTGCTGTTTCAGCTGAGCGCCGAGTTGATGTGCCGCATTCTTGACGAGCACGTTCAAAGCCGTACGGTGCATATCAAAATACGGTATGCGGACTTTACCACTATTTCGGCGCAGCAGAGCGGGGCATTAATTAACGATTCGGCGGATTTGTACGAACGGGCGCGGCAACTGTTTTTTTCCCGCTTTGATACCGCGCTTTCCGTCCGGCTCATCGGGATTGGGGTGGATGTCGGCAGTGGTAACAGTCAACCGGAGTTGTTCGTTTCCGAAAAAGCGGCAAAAAAACGGAAGTTTGAAGAAGCGGTTCTCGGTATCGCAAAGAAGAATAAAGACGTCAAAATCATGCAAGCGCGACTGCTCTCTCCGCAGGAGCAACTTGATAAATTTCCTTACAGGACCAGTCGATAGGCTTGCAGTTTTTAAAGGTTCCCATATAATTTGAGTGGATATAAAAATGAAAAAGATAGTCTGTTGTTTTTTGCTTATTGCGAACATTATCAGTGGATATGCACAAAAATATATCGCCGTAGATTACGGTAAGTTGGCTCATTATGTCATTGATGACAAAGTGAACGTCCGTTCGGAGCCGAACCTTTCCGGTGAAAAATTGTTTCAGCTGAATGCGGGTGATAAAGTCGAAATTCTCGAATGGGATAAAGATTGGGACTGGCTTTTGGCGGAAGGTTATTATGCGCCGTGGTACAAAATCTCTTGTATAAAAGGAATAGGCTATATATGCGGCCGGTATCTTTCCTGCAAAGAGACTGTAGGAGATCTCGATAATGACGGAGAAGACGAGATTTTCGCCTGTCTTTGCATCAGTGAGCGAAAAGGAGAGGTGATTTCCGATCATCCAAGTTTTTATACTGTAAACGAACATCATGTGCTTATAAAAAAATCGCATATCATACATATTGATTTGAAGAAATTTTATAAAGTGCCTATTTCAGAAGATACTTCTTATTCAATAGTAGCATACGAAAACTTGGCGCCGAAAGTAACTTTTCTTGTTGCAAGAAGCGGATTCGGTGATTCAAGCGTTGGGGGCGACGGTTGGTCTAAAGCGCGGTATTTTTATTTTTCAAACGATACGCTAAAATATTTTACGACGCTTACCAACAATTGGGCTGAAACGCTCTACGAAACGGTTGAAAAATTTGAATTTAATGGAAATAGGGTAAAACACATCAACACTTATACAAGATGGAAACACGGCAGGGAGACTGCTCACAAAATAAAAGTCATACAATATCTGTGGAACGGAAAAGATTTTGTGAAAATTGAGAGTGAAACCCTCGACACTCCTTGATACCCGGTAATACAAGTATTATACAGTACAGCATTTCTAGTAGTCCATGTTCTTTATTTGATCACTTAAAATACAGCCTTTTATTGAATGAGCCTTTAAAATTACTTCAAATGGATAGCCCTTTACGTGACTTGTAATTGGGCAAAATAAAGCTAATCCTGTTTTTTTGTTATATAATTTTTGAGAAACACAAATTGCAGGTCTGTGCCCTTGTTGTTCATGTCCTGCTTGCGGATTAAATTCCAAGGTATAACTTCGGCAACCAAATAGGTTTGCCTCGTTAACCGACGAGATGAGTTTGCCGTTCGGCAAACGTCGCTTATTTACGTGTGCGCTTCTCGCGCACTAATTTGTCCGTCGCCAAAATTGATATTTTGTTCGGCGTTTTGGCAGTTATTTGCATTCCATTCAAGTAACGGAAGGAGCTGTTTTAAATTTCAATTCTATTGCCTGTTCTTGATTTGCCAATAATTGTTCTTCAGCCATGCTTTTTATTTCAAAACATCTGCAAGATACCGGCCGGTAATACTGGCGGGATTTTGGGTAATTTCTTCAGGTGTTCCGTATGCGACGATTTTTCCCCCAGCTGCGCCTCCACCCGGACCCATATCAATGATGTAATCGCTGTTTGCAATAACATCGAGGTTGTGCTCGATGACGACAACGGTTGCGCCCGCTTCCACAAGCCGGTGAAATACGCCGAGCAGCACTTGCACGTCAAGCGGGTGCAGTCCGATTGTCGGTTCATCAAATACGAACACCGCATCGTTTTGCGTTTTTCCCATTTCGGCGGCAAGTTTGAGCCGCTGCGCTTCCCCGCCCGAAAGAGCAGGGGTATCTTCACCAAGTGTCAGATAGCCGAGTCCCAAGTTCTGTAAAACCGAAAGATTTTCCGCTATCTTGTGCACGCCGGAAGCTGAAAACACGGGAAGTGCTTTGCGTACCGTCATGCGCATAAGCTCCGGAAGCGAATAGCTTTGTTCCGATTTTTTAGGTGTCCATAATATCGACTCGGCTTCTTTGCCGAAACGGGAGCCGCCGCAATCGGGGCACGTGATGGTAACATCCGGCAGAAATTGTACGTCGAGCGATATTTGTCCTGTTCCGTCACAGGTTGGACAGCGGAGTGTTCCGGTATTGTATGAGAATTCACTTGCAGTAAGTTTTTTTTCTTTTGCCGCCTTTGTTCCCGCAAATAGTTTGCGTAAATCATCCGATATGCCGCTGTATGTTGCAATGGTGGATCGGACATTTATGCCGATAGGCGCTGCATCGATGAGATTTACCCGCGTAATTCCTTCAGCCGAAATCTTTGAAACATGCGGCGGAACTTTGTTCCCTCCGGCGGCCGCCTGCAGCGCGGGGATAAGATTTTCCAACACGAGGGTTGTTTTACCCGAACCGGAGACGCCTGTTACTGCCGTAAGCCTGCCCTTAGGAATATCTACCTTCAGCGCATGTACCGTATGAATCTGCTCTGTTTCCAGATGAATAGTTCCGTTTGCAAACAAATCTTTTTTTGCTGCACGTTTCCGCGTCAGAACGGTTTCCGTTTCTGTGATAAAGCCTGCAATCTTTGAAGCAGGATTTTGCGCAATTTCTTCGACGCTACCCTGTGCGATGACGGTTCCGCCCTCGTTTCCGGCAAGCGGTCCCATTTCGATTATATAATCCGCACGCTTTAACACACGTACATCGTGGTCAACCAGCACAACGGAATTGCCGTCCGCGATTAAACTGTTGACGACTTCCATTAAACCGTCGATATTAGATGGATGCAAACCGATGCTCGGTTCGTCCAGCACATACAAAACGCCCAGTGTTTCGTTGCGGACGGCACGTGCAAGCTGTACCCGCTGCCGCTCTCCCGTAGAAAGCGTGCTGCTTGCGCGGTCGAGCGAAAGGTAGCCGAGACCGAGGTCTTTCAGCCGCCGTGCATTATCCGTCAACGAGCCGATAATGCTCAACGCCATCGGACGCATCTCCGGAGGCAGCGTTGCGGGAACGCTATCCACCCATTGGAGCAATTCGTCAAGTGTCAGCGCCGTCGCTTCGGCAAGGTTTTTACCTGCAAGTGTTGTCGCTCTGACGGCTTTTGAGAGCCGCGTTCCTTTGCACTCCGGGCACGGCGCCTCACGTAAGAATTTGCGGATTTTATCCAAGCCCTTTTCCGATTCGACATTATGCAGCGCATTTTCGGCAGCGCGGTGTGCATTATAGTAGGTGCAATTCAGTTCAAACACTTTGCCGTTTTTGGAATGCCATACTATCATCTTTTTGGTTTCTTCGCCTGCAAAGACGGTGTGCCGCTCTTCTTCGGTAAGTTCGGAAAACGGCACGTCGATGCGCACTCCAAGTTCGGCTACGGTTTTCGGCATCGCAATAAGCCCGAAAAGCTTCCACGGCAACACGGCTCCGTCCTCGATGGAGAGGCTTTCATCGGGCACCAGTGTACTGTCATCCACTTCGCGCACCATGCCCGTGCCGCTGCAGACCGGACATGCGCCGTCCGAATTAAATGCCATGGCTTCCGCACCGGGACCGTAAAACGATTCACCGCATACGGGACAGACAATCGGCTGCATCAGCGCGACCGCCATACTCGCCGGTGTGCGGTGCCCGTTCGGACATACATGGCTGCCGAGCCGGGAAAACATCAATCGCAGACTATTCAATAGTTCCGAAGCGGTACCGAACGTGCTGCGCACTCCGGGAATACCCGGTCTTTGATGCAGGGCAAGTGCAGCAGGAATATGGTGTATCTCATCGATATCCGCCCGGCCGCTCTGTGTAATTCTTCGTCTGGTATATGTAGACAGCGCTTCCAAATACCGTCTGGAACCTTCGGCATACAGCGTTCCCAGCGCCAGCGAAGATTTACCGGAACCGGATACACCCGCAATAGCAACCAGCATTTCAAGCGGAATATCCACATCGATATTTTTCAAATTATGTACCCGCGCTCCTTTGATGCTGATATGGCGGTGATGTGTTTTTTTATCGTGCTGCATACATACTCCTTTACCTTTACTCATAACCGATAATAACATTATTTCTTGTATACGGCAGTCCATTTTATCTCTCTATTCCTCTCACGGTTATTTTTATGTTTAGCAGACAACTGATAGAAAATAAACAGTAATCTTTCTTTTTATGCTTCTGTTTACATAAATATTAAGCCATTAATCACGGTTCCAATTACATTGTTTTCCAACAGCGTTCTTTTATGAAGCCGGAAATAACGGATGCCTCTTCTCCTTCGTAATATTTTACTAATAACTGCTTAAACTTAGGAACTTCCTTTTCCGGAATTACAATAAAACCGCCACCGTGTGAAATTAAATAATGATTTGCAAAAATAACGGCTGCTCTTTTATTGCCGTCAAGAAATATCTGTGTCTTCATACAATAAAGGCATAGTTTGATAGCAATAGTAATCGCATCATCATTTTCCTCGATAATCTTTTGAATGGTATCTTTAACATCCGCTTCATTCGGTAAAGGCGGAATATATGATGAACCGCCGATGGTTACCGGAACACCGCGAATCCGGCCGCCTTCCGCAAAAAAACCTTCATTTACCAGTTTTGCAATATAACTCAGCATATAATAGTCTGATCTACTTGCAATAACATCTTTATCCAAAATAAATTCCCAAGCATGTTTCAAGTTCAAAATCTTTTGCACATCAGCTGCTGTCATGCCGGAAACCTTTCCGTTGTCTATAATTTCTTCCGTCTGTGGAAAAGATGTTGCAACACCCTCCAAGACCGCTTGATCATAGATATTTATTTTCATATTGGCTCTTGCGAATGCGATATTTGCTATAACTTTGGAAGATAGTCCGTCTTCCGAATATCCGGCAATCGCCAGTTGTTTTTCGACATATCGCAGTTCTTTTCTTATTTTCCGAGCTTCTTTTGCATTACGAAGGAGCAGATTATATAACTCATCGGTATAGACTCCTACGTATGTCGATGTCTGTTTACCGGCAACGCGCTTTCTAACATATACATATTTTCCATCGCCGCGTTCTTTAATTTCAGGCGTACCGTCATACGGCAGTAAATGTAATCTGGCATAAAGATCGGCACGAGTCCTAAGGAATTCCTGTATTTCATTGTATGTGGCTGCCATTATCTTTTCTCCTTTGGGGAGTATTTATTGCGATTATGATACTGTTATGCTCCCTAAAATTCAAGCAGAATTCACGAACTCTCTCAATAGCCGCCGATAGCCTCAGCCAATGCTTTCTTTGTCATGCGGATTGCACATCGGTAATCGCCGTTTGCCAATTTGTCTTATCTTTCGTTATCGATCTTAATTCCGTGAGTATTACTTTATCGGTTGATTTTGTGTTGATTTTGTTGCCATTGTACAGGGATCAGGTTAATATTTTTAAGCCGTATCTTTCATACTTTGTAATCTGTCTATCAACGGATAAAAAATAGTAATCAGACTTTATGGATTGCCAAATCATAATTCGATCAAATGGATCTTTGTGTTCTATTGGTAATTTATAAAAAGTAATTAATTCATCATTTGAAAAAGCTCTGCATTTAAAAAAACTATTTGCTACTTCTTCGTAGAATTCTTCCGGTTTCATGCCTTTTAGGGATAATTTTCCCATATTAAACTTTATCGATATTTCCCATAAGCTCGCTTGACTATAAAAAACTTCATTTTCATCTGCTAATAGTTTATGATACACTGACTGAGATATTTTACTTGTATCAATAAATGCCCACAATAAATAGTGCGTATCTAATAGGATTTTCATACAGTAACAAACTCTTCATCGGTTATCGCCCAATTCTCACTAAATTCAACTTGTACTTTTCCTTCCAATGTACCAAGCTGCCGTGTTTTTATTCTTTTATATTCTTCGATTGGAACAATAACGGCTATTGTTTCTTGTTTTTTACCAAATGCAATACCGATTTCATTACCTAATGCTACTTCTTTCAGAAGTGCAGAGAAATTCATTCTTACTTTAGCAACCGATAATGTTTTCATACGGATACAATACTATATGTGTACAACATGGTCAAGTTGTGTTTTTGCTCGACGAGCATGTGGGCATAATATTTGCTTAACCTGCATTGCCAAAGATGATGTCAGGTTGAAGCAGGTATTGGGTGTCCATTATTCAATCATCAGTTTGATATTATCTATTACAGAATTTATTTCATCGTCAGATGCTTTTTCTATAAAACTGCATTTTCTTTGAACATAGTCCATGTTCTTTATTTGATCACTTAAAATACAGCCTTTTATTGAATGAGCCTTTAAAATTACTTCAAATGGATAGCCCTTTACGTGACTTGTAATTGGGCAAAATAAAGCTAATCCTGTTTTTTGGTTATATAATTTTTGGGAAACACAAATTGCAGGTCTATGCCCTTGTTGTTCATGTCCTGCTTGTGGATTAAATTCCAACCAAACTAAATCTCCTTTTTCAGGAATAAAACCGCTCATTACCATTCTTCTTTTCCTACTGCTTCAAAAGTGTTTATTTCTGAATGGAGATTCTGATCTGTAACAAGATTCATAAAATCTTCAAGTGATTTTTTCTGAGGAAGAATTATCATTTTCCCTCTTTCGGCAATTATTTCTATTTTACTTCCATTTTTAATATTATTATCTTTTGCCCAAAGTGACGGAATTCTAAGCCCAAGACTATTCCCCCATTTCTGAACTACTGCTTGCATAATATCCTCCGTAAATGTAGTATATACAATATATATACCAAATCGTCAAGGGAAATAAAAATCACGCTTGATTTTTATTATATCACTTTACCTCTCCATTAACCGATAATAGCAGATACGCTTTACTGTTCCTACTCGCCTCAGTTCTCCGTCTTCAACCAATAAATTATAGGTAAAAATAAGGGAAAGGATAATCGGTTAAGGGGAAAACCTTTTGCCCCACTTATAACACCATGCACAGTGTGCCTGCCGTAATCAGCAGCGAACCGATTACCGATTTTGCAGTGATATTCTCGTGGAGGAAAATCACTGCTAAAATTAATGTGATGACTACGCTTAATTTATCGATAGGAACCACTTTGGACGCTTCGCCAAGCTGCAACGCCTTGTAATAACACAGCCACGAAGCGCCTGTTGCAAGACCCGAAAGGATCAAAAACACCCAGCTTTTCCTGCTGATGTTTACTATTCCGTGTTGAGCACCGGTCAGAAACACCATGCCCCACGCCATTGCCAACACAACAACCGTCCGCAACGCTGTCGCCAAATTTGAGTTTACCCCTTCAATTCCGACCTTTGCCAAAATAGAAGTAAGCGCTGCAAATACAGCGGATAAGAGTGCGAAAACCGCCCACATCATTTTTCTACGTTCCTTAGATGATGTGTATTATACTGCGAAAGTAATCCGATTACCAGATTTTATTCCGAATGTTACGGCGCAAACGTAGCAAAAATCTTTTAAGTCACAATGCCACAGAATACCACTTTCATTGACATGCAGATATACATGATATATCTTTTTTGAATAAGAAGGTGAAAGATGAAACCGGTAAAAAGTTTGGATTGGCAATGGTATGGGACGGGCGCTGCGATTGTAGATATTGCCGATTCGGTAACCGAGTATGCAATCAACTGCGACACGCCGAACGGGCGGATGAAAGTATTCCATTTGTTTCCGGGAATCGATTACGCGCTGACAACTTTTGAAGCAGCTACGTGCGATTATCGGAAACATTCGGCGCCCGATGTTATCGAAATAGCGTATTGTAAATCGGGGCGGTTTGAATGCGAATATAAGAGCGGCTATTTTACCTATATCGGAGAAGGTGATTGCGCCGTCGGTATTTTGGAAGCGCAAACCGAAAAACCGTATTTTCCGTTAGGGTATTACACGGGCTGTACGCTCATTATCGATCTAAAAAAAGCGGGTGAGATTTTTCAAACCGGAATCGTCGGTATGTCTTTCGATCTACCGGCACTGCTGAAAAAGCTCTGTCCCGATAACCGATGCGCAGTATTCAAAACACCGGACATATTGCTCCGTGTATTTACCGAATTATACAACACATCGCAAAGTCTCTGCTATTCTCCTGATGAAACAAAGGCGTATCTACAACTTAAAGTTTTAGAACTGCTGTTTTTATTGCAGCATTATGAATCGCAAGAGCAAGCAGCGGAACATGTCTGCTTTTCGGGCGCATATATAAAAAAGATCAAAGCGATTAAAGCGGATATTACGGAAAACCGGAACGGGAAGCTGCGGCTGAAAGGCCTATCTCAAAAATACGGTATAAGTTTAACGATGATGAAAGACTGTTTTAAGGCGGTATACGGCAAACCGATTCATGCTTTTCAAAAAGAATATAAGATGCAAAAAGCGGCGCAGCTCTTACGTGATACCGACCAATCAATCACGGACATTGCCGCATCGGTCGGATACGAAAATCCGAATAAGTTCTCCTCCGCTTTTAAAACGATGTTCGGTTGCCCGCCGAGGGAATATCGGCAGCAGGCTATTTGTAATTAAAAGTAATGGGAGGTAACGCCGTTTCTAATCCAGTCATTGAGCCGCGTTTGCCATCCCTTACCGCTCGCTTTGAGCGCTTCGAGTAAATCCGCATCAATCCTGATACTTAATACCCTTTTTTGCGGTTTCCACATTGCTTTATTAACAAGATGGCTCGGCCTTATCTGCGTTATCTGATCGCCGGTCAACTCCGGAATATCGGAAAAATCTATTTCGTCATCAGGAACCGCATGGGCTTCACAAGCTGTTATAAATTGCTCTAAGTCTGTCATAATAAATGTCCCGCTCCTTACCACTCGCTTTACGTGCGGAAATCAGCCGTATGTTTCCGCACCTATTCGTATATACACTGTGTAATGCTAAATTGTATTACACTATTTGTCAATATCATACATGACGAAGACATCGGAATAAGTACCGCATTTCAAAACTTTCCGGCTTTTCGGATAGGTTTCGGCGTAATGGAGTGGAAAGAACAATCCTGTTGACGCTATAGTATTTTCATGAGTTAGCAGCTACTAACTCGAATAACAGTTCCGGCAGTTATGAGATGGAGCTATTGATACAAAAAGGAGATACTATCATGGAAGCAAAAACGGAAGGGGCGACTCGGCTGCGGTTAAAGGATATTATCACGCTTTCGATTTTTAATATCGCGATGTTGGTTATCATGGTGATTGTCAAGATGATTATGACGGTTGCCGCAACGCCTGCGCTCGATTACCTTTTTTATGTCGGGGTTATGGCTTTTTTCTGCGCGCCACTGTACATCGTGATGTCCAACAAAACCGCAAAGCATGGAACGTTTTTTATCACGGCTGTTTTTTGCGGTTTGATGATGGCTGTGTTCGGATCGGTGTGGTTTTCGGCAGTGATGCTTGCTGTCGGAGTGATTTGTGAGCTGGTGATGCTGGGGGATGCTGCTTATAAAAATCCGCTGCGGAACGGCATCGGGTATGTGGTGTATTGGACGCTGTACGCATGGGGCAGTTCAATTCCGCTGTTCTTTTTTAAGGAGCAGTACTTAAAAAGTTTGGGCGATTCATATACCGAAGAAGGGAAGCAAACGCTGATCCGCTTCTACGGTTCGGTCGATATGATGCTGCTCATCGGGTTGATTTCGGCAGCACTTGCAGCTTTAGGTTTTTGGGCAGGTATGCTGTTTTTCAAAAAGCACATCAAAAAAGCAAAGTTAGCGTAAGCCGTGCGGAATCTCGATCCTCGGACTCACCTTGCCGTTACGCTCTGCGCCGCCGTCGTTTGGTTTTTATATGAACGGCTCGGGCAAATGCACCTGCTGTGTCTTCTGGCAAGCTGCTATCTATGGCAGGCAAAAGAGGTGCGGACGGCGGGGCGCTTGTGTCTCTTCTATTGTATATTGCAGGCGCTCAGCTTTCTTTGTGCACCGCATACAGCGCTGCTGTATGTCATCCTGCACACCTTTGCACGGTCAATCCCGCTGGTGATGTTTGCCGCCGCTATCGCAACAAGCAATCCGAGCAGGCTGATGGCAAGCTGGCAAAACCTGCGCGTTCCCAAATCTATCCTGATTATGCTGTGTATGATGATGCGCTTTTTTCCGGTACTGCAGAAAGAAATGGCATCGATCCGGCAGGGAATTAGAGCAAGGGGGCTGTTTCCTCATTGGTATGATTATCTCCGCCGTCCCGTTACGGTATATGAAAGTTTTTTTGTACCGTTTACCGTTCGTTGCCTAAAGTTATCTGCGGAATTGGGAGCAACGGCGGAGCTACGCGGCTTGGACGCTCCTACAAAACGAAGCAGCCTCTATGCCGCCCCCTTGTCCGTATACGACTATCTGACGGCGGGCTTATACGCCTCTGCGATGCTCTGTATATTATTCATTGATTGAACAATGACTATGATTAGCTTTTGTGATGTCTCGTTTTGTTACGGGGAAGAGGATGCGGAGGGCAGGATGGATACCTGCATCGAGGGGATGTCGTTTGAGATACGGGCAGGGGAATGTGTTGTTTTGTGCGGCAGGTCGGGGGCGGGAAAAAGCACCGTCTTGAGGCTGATCGACGGCTTGGCTCCGGCTTTTTATGAGGGGACGCTGCACGGTTCGGTGGCGGTTGCCGGGAGAGAGCCTGCGGCGATGACGCCTGAGCAGCGGGTTAGGACATTCGGGGTTGTGTTTCAAGACCCGCGCAGTCAGTTTTTTATGAACAGTGTGCAGGATGAAATTGCGTTTTCTGCGGAAAATATCGGGCTGGAGCCGAGGGTGGTACAAGAAAAGGTGCGGGAGGCTGCGGCATTGCTGGATATAGAACCGCTGTTGTGCCGGACGGTTGACGCATTGTCGGCAGGGCAAAAACAGCGGGTTGCGATTGCTGCGGCGCTCATTTTGTCGCCTGATATTCTGATTTTAGATGAGCCTGCTTCCAATTTGGATGCGGAGGGGTGCCGGATTTTGATCGGGCTTTTGGCGGAGATTAAACGGCGGGGTACGGCGATCATTATCAGCGAGCACCGGCTGCACGCATTTTTAGAGATTGCAGACTCGTTTTTGCATATCGAACACGGCAGAGTGGTGCACCGATGGACGGCGGAGGAATTTGCGTGTTTGCCGGAGGATGAGCTGAGGCGCTTCGGGTTCCGGTATCCCGGTATGGCGGAGCTCCCGTTACGCCGGAAAAAAATCCGTGCAGTAAAGGCAGCAGGAATAATTGCAGGAACGGCGGTATCAGCGGTAGCGGTTGCAGAAACAGCAGGAGCAAAGACGGCATCGGCAGAAAAACCAGAGGAAAAAATGCGCTCTGCATTGTGCGCATCGAATGTGACGTATTTGTACAAGCCGGTGAGAGCCGGAATAAATGGGTGCGGAGAAAAAGACCGCGAAAAGGACGCCGCCGGGCTGGAATCGGTATGCGGCATTCGGAATATCAGCCTTGTGTTTCCGCACGGGAGCGTTACCGCGCTGACCGGAGAAAACGGCACCGGTAAAACGACCCTGTGCAAGGTGTTGTGCGGGCTGCTCCGGCAAAAGAGCGGCAGCATTATGCTGGACGGGCGGGAGCTTTCCTGTGCACAGCGGCGGCGCATAAGCTATTTTGTGATGCAGGACGCCGATTATCAGCTCTATTCCGACAGCATAATTAACGAGCTGCTGTTGGGACGGGAACCTTCACAAGACAACAAACGGCGTGCGGAAGAAGCTCTTGAGCTGTTCCGTTTGCAAGCGGTACGGAACCGGCATCCCGCCTCGCTGTCGGGCGGGGAAAAGCAGCGAGTGGTGATCGCCGCCGCGTACTGCTCGGATGCGGAGGTGTTTGTGTTCGATGAGCCGACCAGCGGCATGGACGGTGAAGGGCTTTTGAGTATGGCGTGCTGGGCGGATATGCTTGCACAAGCGGGGAAAACCGTGATCATCATTACGCACGATGAGCTGCTCGCTGACATTGCCTGCGATTACCGGGTGCGGCTGATGAAGCATCCGTTAAAAAGCTATATCTGAATTTTTTGCAGATGTCCTGTATATTAATCGTCTGTTGTATCCGTATTTTATTAATATCTAAGTAAGTTGTAGCAAACGAATCTTTTATATTACCTCTTTAAACCCTTCTATTAGTCTTTGATAATACTTCTCTAAAAAAACGTTATCAGTTTTACTAAAATCGTGAGATGATCTTCTTTTTATAATTTTGAAAGCGCCCTATTAACTTTCCCAATCAATTGCCTTAATATTTTCCCCTTCGCCGAATTTTACGCAAAGTATTTCATCGCTTTCGTCCGGCGAAATCATAAAATCCATTGTGATATGCGGTTTTTCATTGTCAATCCATAAACCTAAATTCGTTACCGCCATTTTCATTACAAAGTCGGTAACCTCGTTCGGTAAGTCTTCAAGTCCGCATTCTTCAATATGAAAGTTTATATAGTAATTGTCTTCTTTTAAATATGCTATAAGAGCTTTTCTTGCTTCTTGTATTTTCTCGTCTATATTTTCAAGAAAATGTGCATAAATATCCAGTATACCGTTCGGTAGTTCTACATTTTGATCGAACCAGAGACATACGTCTATTCCGTTAATTATTTTTTCCCAAATCACATTCACATTATCTGCCGTATCAAAACTTAATTGACCGAAATATTGATGTTCTATCTTTTTCATACTTTAATTTCCTCAAGGCATTAATTCTTTTCCGATTTATTTATTTTTAAGTGTATCACATTTATTTTTCTTACTCAATTTAGATTAAACGGGTTGATTTGCAATAAACCAAAGAACCGGCATAAATAAAACGCAGGGCTTATGCCCATAGAACTTTGATGATTAAAGGTAAGTTTTCCCGACCAGCCGGAATTTTTAGCACCGTAAGCCTCATTTTAATATCCGTACTTCTTCCGATTTGCTGCAAGGAAGCAGAGTGTTGCAATAACCGCCATCAGCTCCGCGCCGACAATCGAAAGCCAGATACCGTCGACTCCCCAAAGAAGCGGGAGCAGCAAAACGGCTGCAGCTTGAAACACCACAGTCCGTAAAAATGAGATTGCAGCGGAAACGCCGCCGTTATTCAATGCCGTAAAAAACGATGAACCGAAGATTGCATACCCGGAACACAGAAACGAAAAGGCAAAGATACTGAAGGCATGGACGGTCATCGCAAAAAGACCTGCATCGTATCCGACGAATAGCGAAGCAAGGAGCCGCGATAATGCAAGCGAAGAAAAGAAGCAAACATCCCCACTGTAAAAATTCCAATGAGTATGCTGCTTTTTCTTAACAGATTTTGTAATTCCTTATGATTTGTCGCACCGTAATGATAGCCGATAATCGGCGTCGTCCCGACCGAATATCCGATAAACAGCGCTTGAAAAATAAAGCCGACATACATCAATACACCGTAAGCTGCAACTCCATCCGCTCCTGCATAACGCAGTAATTGCACATTGTACAGCATACTGACTATGCGACATGGATATTTGACTGAGTAATTCCGAAAACCCGTTCGAGCAGCTGTTTATCAACGCGTTACCGTCAAAAGCCGTTTTACCGAGCCGTAAAAAACTCTTGTTCGGACGGGCAAAATACAAAATCGGAACGAAGTTTTACCGACATAGTTTGAAACAAAAAATCCGTCGACAACGTTGTAAACGGATGTAAAAATAAGCATAATGATAGTTGGAATGGTAAAGCGTAACAATTTAACGAAGGTAAATCGCTCTGATAATTGAATACTCATGTGAAATCCTTGCTCCTTAATACAAACTAAAAATTATAGAAGATTTTTAGGTTTGAATCGATAGGGTTGATTTCGGCGATCCATTGATAAAAGCCGCACAATGAAAGCCACATTTTTCCTTGACATTGTGTCAGTAAAATCATATAGTACAGTCCATCACCTGAAAACAAAAAATGTAAAGAATGTTATAATGCCGAAAACATCACCTGAATATATGGAAAACCGCAGAAATGAAATCATCGATGCCTGTAAAAAGCTGTATGAGACCATGGATTTTAAAGACATTACGATAAAGGAAATCAGCACGGCAACCAGTTTCTCCCGCCCTTCCATTTACAATTATTTTGAAACAAAAGAAGAAATCTTTCTTGCAATTTTTCAGACGGAATATGAGCTTTGGACGGATGAGCTAAATACCATAAAGCGGGAGCCTGCGCTGCCCGCAGCTTCACTTGCAGCAAAAATCGCCCGCAGCCTTGAAAAACGCGGATTGCTTTTGAAGCTGCTCGCCATGAATCTGTACGATATGGAAGAACATAGCAGTCTGGAATGTCTGGTACGTTTTAAGCGCGCCTACAAAGCCGCTTTTGATGCCGTTGAAAATCTGCTCAAGCAGTTTTATCCTTCATTTTCGCCAGCCCGCCGCCACGAATTCCTTTTTTCATTTTTTCCATTTCTCTTTGGAATCTATCCTTATGCCTTTGCAACAAAAAAACAGATTGAAGCCATGAACCGGTGCGGCTTTGAATACCCAAGAGCCACGATTTACGAGCTGGTGTATCAGTGCGTAACGCGGCTGCTTGAAAATTGCTAAAAACTGAAACGGGAGGAAGTTCCATGTGCGAAGAATGTTATGTAAACGAAAGCAGAATTACGCCGCTGCTTAATCCTATTGAGTGTTTGGAACATCATACGCAGTATATATGCGGAACATGCGGGCGGTGTATTTGTATCGAGCATGATCCAAAGCGCGGCTTGCAAAGATGGAATTTCCCTTTTAAATCATTGGAAATTGCAAAGCTCTACTTACGGACGGCGATTGACGCTCATCATGCTTCGCCTATGATGGAAACAATTTCTAAACTCCGTGAAAAATATGACCTTCACATGAGTGTAGAGCGTTTTGTTCCCGGCGGTGATGTGCCGAAACGCGATGAAAGTTTTATCAAGGGAGAGACCAAATGAAAAACATGACTTTAAACGAAACGTATACTTTGACGAATGGGGTAAAAATCCCTCAGCTCGGACTGGGGACATGGCTTATCGAAAACGATACGGCGGCGGATGCGGTACGCAATGCCGTGAAAGCGGGTTACCGTTCCTTGAAATGCCGTAGTTGAAGAAATATCAATTTCTGAAAACTGCGGCATTAGTACGCGTAAGCGTACACGTATATTTTGTGATGTTTGCGGAGCAAACTCAACGGTTAACGAGACCGCGCTATTTCAGCGGTCGAAGTTAAACCGCATATCGATACGGCGCAAGCTTATCAAAATGAAGCGGGAGTCGGCGAAGGTGTGCGTACCTGCGGTATACCGCGCAGCGAATTATTCATTACGTCGAAAGTTGCCGCGGAGCATAAAAGCTATAAAGCTGCCGCCCGTTCAATCGATGAAACGCTTAAGCGTATGCAGCTTGACTATCTCGATATGATGATCATCCATAGCCCGCAGCCGTGGAATGAATGGCGGGAGGAAAACCCGAACTTGACTTTGAAATCACGCAGGATGATAGGAACAAGCTTTCTGCGCTAAAAGACTTTTTCGATTACGGAGACGATAGCCGCTTTCCCGTGTTTAGTGGGAAATAGAGGCGCATCTCGCCTTGTTGTCAAAGATATATTTGATCATATTGCAACAGCACGGAATTCCTGCAAAAAAATAGATAAAACTATTGCATATTTATGCTAATATGCTTCATAGTATTCCAAAGTCACGTGTTGCTTTATATATAGGGGTTAGAATGACCAAAGATATTTTTTTACAAAAACTA
>ERZ772957.957-NODE-957-length-20355-cov-5.883005_pt1 | contig 20355 bp, 22 predicted proteins | sample MGYA00580682_ERZ772957 | MGnify/ENA primary metagenome ERZ772957 (study PRJEB29015, sample SAMEA2737921) | human oral metagenome | biome: human oral; feature: human-associated habitat; material: dental | place: China | collected 2025 ...
TAACAAATAAATACCCACAAGAAGTTGAAGCAAAAGATAAGTGGAAAGTAGAAGGAGATAGTATAAAAATTAATGTTCTTGACGCAATGACGAAAACAAATATTTCAACTATAACTCTAAAACTAAACAACAAAGATTATCAAGGTGGAAATCAAAAATCTAAATACTACGTTGAAAGTGTAAAGTATAATTAGGATTAGAGATTTGAATATATAATAAAGGATAACTAGAAATAGTTATCCTCTATTTTTGTTGGTTGCAAAATAGTTGCATTTATGGAAATCAAATATTGTTAAGAAATTATTATGTCAGTAGTTTAATGAGTGTTTACTTTTATTTTTATTGATAAAAAAATTAATATGTAAAATCATTTTTTATAATCTGGATAAGGGAATTGACAAAAAGAAAGTATTAGTTTAAAATTAGTGTATAAGCAAAAAGTAAATATAATTTGCATAGAGAAAAGGCAGGACCGTATACCGACCCCAAAAAGTTAGACCAAAAAAACTAACTTTTTGGAGGTCGGTATTTTTATGTCAAAATACACATTTGAATTTAAAAAGAAAGTAGTGTTAGAGTACCTAAATGGAGGTATTGCATATATACCATTAGCGAAAAAGTATGGTATTAAATCAGAGGATAATATTAGAGTTTGGGTATCTAAATATAAGAAATATGGAGATGAAGTCTTGCTTCGTTCAAGAAAAAATAAAGAATATTCTTTCGAAAAAAAGATATTTATTGTAGAATTATACTTAACAAGTGAACTCTCATACAATGACATAGCTTTACAAGAAGGTATAAATAATCCAGCACTTATTTGTAACTGGGTTAATCCGCTTTAGAGTAGCTGGTCCTGATGCATTGAGAAATCGAAAGAAAGGTCGGAAAATTTCAATGGCCAAATCAACTAAAAAGTTAAGTAAGAAAACAACAAGTCAAACCACAAATGATAATATATCTAAAGAATATGTAAAAGAACTAGAAGATCAATTACTACAACTAAGGATAGAAAATGCATTTTTAAAAGAAGCGAGGAGATTGCGTTTAGCGGAAGAAGCAGAAATGAAAAGAAGGCGCGAATTATAAGCAGTCTCCGAGGAGAATTCATATTGAAAGACCTTCTTTTATATGCGAAGATGCCAAAAGCAACATATATGTATTGGCAGAAGAGATCTGATAAAGTTAATCCAGATAAAAAAATTGAAGAAAAAATACTGGAAATAAGAAAGAATAATAAAGACTATGGTTATAGACGTATATACGGTGCATTACGTAATTCAGGTTATATTATAAACAAAAAGAAAGTTCAAAGAATTATACACAAATTACATCATTCACTAGAAAAAGTAGAAAATACAATTCATATAAAGGAAAAATTGGAAAAACAGCTAAGAATAGAATTAGAAGACGATTCAATACTAATATTCCACATCAAAAAATCACTACAGATACAACTGAATTTAAATATTATGAAGTAAATGAAAAAGGCAAAATAGAAGTAAAGAAACTTTATTTAGATCCATTTATGGATATGTATAATGGTGAGATAATAAGCTATAGTATAAGTGAACGCCCATCAGCCAAAAACATAATGGGTGCACTAGAAGAAGCCATTAAAGTTACAGCAAAATCCCCTTATAGGAGGACTTTTCACTCTGATCAAGGGTGGGCTTATCAAAAGAAGGCGTACTCGAAAAGATTAAAAGAAGAATGTATTTACAAAAGTATGTCTAGGAAAGCAAATTGTCTAGATAATTCAGTAATGGAGAATTTCTTTGGGATATTAAAACAAGAGATATATTATGGAACTACATATAATAGTTATATGGAACTAAAATTAGCTATTGAAAAATATATAAAATATTATAATGAAGAGGGAATAAAAGAGAAACTAGGATGGTTAAGTCCTAAGCAATATAGAATAAAACATATGACTGTATAAATATAAAAAGATAGCGTAGCAGTCATTACAACTACTACGCTATCCTACGTCTAACTTTTTGGGGTCAGATTAGTTCACGCTAGTGATCTTAAAAAAAATACTCTCCGCCTTGATTGACAGGAAAGCTAACTAATTAGTTCTTTTTTTTGTTACATAATTAGCTTTTTTGCTTAATCGATTTTTTCGTATTATATATTCATCACTCGAAATAAAGGCAACATATTCTTCAGGATTTTTGATTTGATAACGCTTATTGCAAAATTCAAGGTCTTCCTGCCATGTACGTAAGTCTAGTTTGAAATGTATTTTGAAAATAGAAGCCAGCATGATAAACATAATATCTGCTTTTTGCACTTTGGGTGGAAAATATGTATTGTTTATATCTTCAATTTCTGGAATTTCAACCAAGTCATCTAAATAGTCATAATCTGTGCTTATGCTTTCAAAAAATTCATTCCAATTATCCTCTTTTATTTTATCAAATTTGGTTTTATCATATTTTGATAGTTTTAAAAAATAATTTGATGTTTCTTCTTTAAGTTCATTAATTTGATTTTCATCGAAGATTTTTGTTTTATTTTTTCCGATTAAAATAGTTTCTGCATTTTCCCAAATACCCATGTTAATAAGTGTTCTTTGGCATTTTTTATAAATTTTTGAAAAATTTTTTTTGTTATTTTCGATATCGTACAGTGTCATTTGTTTTTCTATAAAATCGTTCAAAGAAGTATTATTTTCCATAATTTGTACCTCGTTATTTGATATTTTCTTTATTTTGTCTTTAGATATTATACCATAATTCTTTTATAAAGTCTATTTTAAAAGTTTTTATAGGTTTTTTATCAATTGACAAATCTAGTGACATATAGTATACTATTATTATAAAACAGAAAGGAGCAATCAAATGGATATTTTCAACAGTCGTCCAAAAAACGACCCGTATGCAGAATATACGGATGAGTCGCTTAAGGAATTTTTAGAATCAGAATTCATGCAAACCCTGTTCATTGAATGCGAACGTAATAAAGCTAAATTAAGTGAGTTGATTTGTGATTATTTAAGTGATGGTCAAACAGGAAAAGATATGGGTTCAGAGCTTTTCAAAGTCTATGAAGACATGTATAGCGAAGCTGAACAGTTAGAAATGTTGCAAGATTTCAAAAAGAATTATCTTGCAGAAAACAGCAAATAAAAAAAGCATTTGTAAAAAATAGCAAATGCATTTATAATGAATATTAGTTATAAAAAAAAGAGCGTCCCCGACCAAAGTTTCACTCATTCAAATTCTTATACGTATAAATATATTCTAAATGGCTTTTGAGAAAAAGTCAAGATAAAAGAAAGAATTTGATGAAAGTTCCTTGTAGTAATACAATTGATGTGAGACAAAATAAAAAAGAAGAGTAAATTCTTGTATAATGAAGTTGAGACAAATCAAAAAAGGTATTATTTAGAAAATATGGATGTTTTTGAAAAGATGTCGGCGTGAAAAATTATTTTTTGTAATCTTTATAAGGGAATTGACAAAAAGAAAGTATTAGTTTAAAATTAGTATATAAGCAAATCAAACAAATTAAACATAAACAAAAAAGACAGGAGTACCATTCCTGTCTTTTTTTTATTTCAAGGCTAGTTACTTTCTAAAAATTCTATCTAGCCATTTGCAAATATAATAAGCAGCTATACTTGCCGCGATAGAAAGTGTAAAATCAAACCAATTAAACATAAACCCACCTCCCCCTGTTACGAGTTTAGTGAAAAGTAACGGAGTAATTATATCATGAAATTATGATAATACAAAATAATTCTTTCTGGTGCAGAGCAAAAAATGTTAAAACTAGAGCAATAGGGCGATTTTTTTTGCTATATACCGTGAGACCAAAAGCATAGAGAGGATAATTTATTCTTTCCGTATGCTTTCACATAACGGAGAAATAGAGAAAATAAAAAAAGTAAAGGATTAGCAAGGAAGATTTTTAAGGTTACGAAAAAAATACTCTTTCCTTTTATCTTTTGTTATTTGTATTATTTATATTATCTCCTTTAAATTTTTGTAATTTCTGCTAAGTTTATCTAGAGAAGCGATTATTACTTTATCGTTAGTTCGGATAGAGTTTAGCAACAGGTCTATTTGTATCTTTTCCGCTCTCTTGTTTACTATATAGTAAATCTACATTTGAAATTATCAGGCATACCCTCACGATTAAGTCTAAAAAAACAAAGATTTAAATGTAAACAATGCAATAAAAAGTTTGTAGCTAGAATATCCCTAGTACTCAAACATTGTCACATCTCTCAAAATGTAAAACTATCAATCTTAAAAGCTTTAACAGCTACATTATCATTTAAACAAATATCTAAAGAACATAACGTATCAGAAAATACAACAATAAGAATACTTAAATCTTGCAGAAAACAAGTAGAAGTAAATTGTTATAAAAGCCTTCCGCAACACTTATGCTTTGATGAAATAAAATCAACAAAAGATAGTAAACATTCAATGAGCTTTGTATTTCTGGATGCCAAAACACATGATTTTATAGATATAGTAGAAGGTAGAACAAAATATATCCTAAATAGTTACTTCCTTAGATTTAAAAGAAAAACAAAAAACAAGGTTAAAACAATCTGTATAGATATATACCCGCCATATATGGATATAATAAAAAAACACTTCCCAAATGCCCGTATAATAATTGATAGATTCCATATAATTCAAAATATAAACAGAGAGTTAAATAAAGAAAGAGTAAGACTGATGAATATCTACAGAGGCAAAAAAGGAAAAGAAGGTAGAAATTACACTATACTAAAGAACTTTTGGAGATTAGTATTAGCTGATGAGGATAAGATTGATTATGAAAAGTATTTTTACAATAGGAGTTTTGGTAAATTAGTAACTAGACGAGATGTATTAAATTATATATTGTCATTAGATAAGTCGTTTAGAGCTAGTTATAAGATAACACAAGAAGTAAAAAAAGCGGTAAAAGACAGAGATGAAGTAAGTTTAAAGGAACTAAGGGATATGGATACAACTAGCTTACCTAGAGGTATAGCTAAAGCAATTAAGACGATGAAAAGATATAGAGAATATATGATTAATAGTGTTAAGTATGAGTATTCTAATGGTCCACTAGAGGGGTTTAATAATAAGATTAAGTTAGTTAAAAGAGTTTCTTATGGTTATAATAGTTTTGATAATTTTAGGCTACGCATTTTGATTATGTCTAGGTTATTTGTTTCTAAATATAAGAATAATGAAAGAGTGAGTAAGTATAGTAAAAATGCCAAGCAGCTTAATGCTGCTTAGCATTTTATAGTGTTATTTTCTCATGCCCCATATTTGACATAGAGCCGTTTTAACTTGACCTCAAATACCAAAAAATAATTTAAGTAAAGGATTTAGTTCTGTAAGGTGTATACTAAGTCCTTTTAGATTGATCTGAATCCAGCTCATAATTCAGAATAACGTCTGCAAAAACATCATATTTTCTAATTGTATCTTCAGGCAAATTAGAGGATTTTCCTGAGTCATGTATTTCAAGTTTAAGTTTATTTTCTCTCTGTATATTTTTAATTGTTCTATTACAAAGTGAGCATGGCTTCATTGTTATAATGAGTTTTATATTAGGACATTCGTTTTCAGTGCTCTCCACTATTATATTATCAATCAATTTCCTTTCACAGCAGGTAAACATTCTGTTCATTTTATTACTCTGTTCATTACAATTATTTTTATAATTCCTAAACATTTCATAGGTAATGTTATCTCTTATAGAATGGCTCTTTTCAGGATTTAAATAGTATCTTACTCCGTCAGTAATCCGTATATATTTAAATTCTTTAGGTTTCGACAACTCTTGAATAATACGAATGATTTTTTCATACTTACTATCAGCATCTAACCCATTAATAGCAATAAATTTTTTGTTATTATATGATGCAGATGCTAAGCAGTTAACTTTTTTATTATAAAAACGACATAGTTGCTCATCCTTTATTTTTCTCTCGAATGTCGACACTGTAGATTCTATTAAAGATAATTCTCTAGAAATTGAATATGCATGCTTGGAGTTGGCTTTTTTTTCAGGAGATAATAAAGAAGTTTGTACAGCCTTTATTGACTCATCCAATGAAGTAGTAATGTTATCAATAAAAACATGAGACAACAATAAAAATTTCTTTAAATCGTATTGAGTTAAATTATTGATATTTCTAATAATAGATTCTTCATCTAGTTTTTCACAAAATAGCTTGTCATAAAGTTCAATTAATACTAATAATTTTAAAGGATATTTATCATTTTTTGATCTTGACAAAAGAAAGTCCCAAACGTCTGAGACGTTTTTAAAAGCCTCAAAATTAAGTGGGATTTCCTTTGTCTCAGGATTAATCTTTATTGGATAATCTAAATAATTTTTTAATTCAGTTTGAAAGAAATACTTTAGAAATAGAAGAAAATTATGATGATTGGAATTTTCTTTTAAGGTACGTATTATTATATCTAAATCTTGTTTTTCAAATTCTTTAAGGTTATCCAGTGATTCTATAAAGTAGAAATCACTAATAATTCCTAAAAAGTTATAGTTTATATCATTAATTATATTAGTTTCAACTTTTACAGATCCCTCATATCCTTGAAACTCCCAAGGGGTCTTAAGTTTCTCTAAATTTTCTTTAGATATATGTATCTCATTAAAATCGTCTGAATTTATTACCATATTTTATCCTTTCTCAGCTATATTTATATAAATAATAATCAAAAAAAGTGCTGTGTAGAGTCGATTTACTCTTATGAAAACTATTATATCAGAAAATCTAAAAAATACACAACGATATATACCTCATACTTTAGAAACTAGACTAGCTGCTGTGAAAACATATAGAAATAATAACTCTATTAACTTTATCTGTAGACGTTACAAAATCTCTAAAGCTTCTCTTATGCGTTGGAATAAAAAATACAATGGTACTAAAGAATCTCTTATGGATAAGTCTCATAAACCTCATTCTCCTCACCCTAATGCTCACACCTTAGAAGAATTAGCTTGGATTAAAAATCTTATTAAACGTAATCCTAATAACTCTATGATCGAATTATATGCAAAGTTGAAATTTAACAAAGGATATAAAAGATATCCTTGTTCTTTATTTAGGATTCTTAGAAAATTAGGTTTTTATAAAGATGTCGAGAAAAAGGTTAAATCATATATACCTAGGCCTTATAATACTCCAAAAGCTATAGGTAAAAAATGGCAACTCGATGTTAAATACGTTCCAAAACGATGCTATACTGGTTCTCATCCTGATAAATTTTATCAATATACTATGATTGATGAGGCTTCTAGAGAAAGGTTTATTTTTCCTTTTAAGGAACAATCTTCTTATTCTACTGTACAATTTGTACAGATGGCTATTTCATATTTTGGATATAAACCTAAAATTTATACAAACCGATAACGGTTTTGAATTTACTCACTTTAAAGATACTAAAAGAATACATCCTTTTGATGTATTATGTAATCAACTAGATATTAAACACCAACTTATTAGACCTAGGACTCCTAGACATAATGGAGGTTGAGAGAAGTCATAGAAATGATAATGAACGTTTTTATAAATATTTATCTTTTTATTCATATAATGATCTTATTTGTCAAATGAAGAAGTATCTATATCGTTCTAATAGACTTCCTATGCAGACATTAAATTGGCTAACTCCTGTTGAGAAAAGGCAAGAGTTACAGAGAAGATAGCTTCTCTGTAACTCTATCATATCAGGTTTTTATCTTTCTCTTTTTTGTCTCACATCATCTACAAATGTATAAACTAGAATTACGATAAATATATAACAAAAAGACAGGAATAACGGTTGTATAATAAATCCGGGTTCTTTGTAAAATTCGGTTGATGAAGAAAAATAAGGAAGTAGCTATGCTATGTTAAATAGTATAGCTACTTCCTTATTTTTACGATCTAATTTTAATTCTTTCCTTTTATCAAGAATAGCTTGATGTTCTTCTTTAGAATATCTAGGTTTTTTATTCGTATTAGAAGAAGAAAATAGACTAAAAACAAGAAGAATCTTGCCCCTAAAGTTACAAAAATATATCCATAAGAAATACGCTTAATAACTTTAATCGGCTGTATAATAAATCCGGAGCATGTTTTTTCCATGCCCAGGATTTATTATACAGCCTTTAAAATCCTCTGTTCCAAGCCTTCAGAAAAAATTTTATCCTTTTTTACCTTAGACATTTATATCATCTTTAATTATTAATATATTTACTAAGTCATATCCTTAATCAGCCATACTTAGAAAATCTAATATCATTTCTGTAAATTCAAATCGTTTATTTCCTTTATCATCAAAGTATGTTTCTGATTCTCTAATTTGTTCTAAAGACATCTTAGGCCATAACTTCTCTAAAATATCATTTTCTGACATTTTAATTTTTTTATTTATAAGCTTTTTAACATCATCGATTTCAGAAAATTGTTCTGTAAATGCATTCTCTCTAATACAATTAATATTTATATAGTTTTCTGGTTCTCTCTTTCTAGTAACATATGCTTTTATCCCTTGTTCTTTTAATTTATTTATTTTCTGTAGATTTCTTTCTTCATCAAGAGTTCCTTTGTCTGAATCTAATAGAATTCCCCATGGTATTGAAAATTGTTCTGCAATTTTTTGTGTAGTCCAGTGTTTAAGATTTCCACAGCCACCGATTGGCACAATAGCTATATTTCTATCATCAAAAGTATGAGATATATAAGATCCAGATTTTAACTCCTTAGCAATATGTTTTAAAAAAATAACATCTGATTTACCTTCCACTAGTATCAAGGCTCTAGTGTTTTTCGAAAAAGGTTCGGGTATAACTCCAAGCATATCAGCTATCTTTTTATATACATCATCTGATGCATCCTTTATAACTGCACGATTATCAATCTTATCTACCAGTCTTAAGCTACTTACTGGTAATAATCCACAAACTGCTGGTGTATGTGTCGTGACAATGACTTGTGCATTATCTTTGTTAGAAATATCTAAAAAAGCTTCTACAAGTAATTTTTGATGAGATGGATGCTGAGAAGTTTCAGGTTCTTCAAAAGCATAGATTATTGAAGTTTTTTCTTCCTCTTCTGATAATTGTCTTTCTGCTTCTGCCCTAAAGAAATTTAATAAAACAAGTCTTCTAACTCCACTCCCTCTTTTATTCATAGGAATATTATCATCTGAGTTTATTGTCAATTTAAATAATGAGTCAAAATTTGGTTCAGCCTTAAACTCGGGTATTAATGATGTAGCCAATTCACTATTCATTTCTTTAAGTTTTTCTAAAGTTCTATTAGCTGTATCTAGTGCTTTTTTCTTAACTTCTTCTTTGATTTTATCAAGTTCATCTTCTACTTCTTGCAGAGCCGTGCTAATTGCAATTTTCATTGGATCTGTAATTTCTTTATCTGCATCAGAACTTGAACGGTCAGATTGAAAAAGTGCAAAATAAGGCAAATAAGTTGCTAGCTTATTATATATTTTTTTTGAATCTTCTTTATCAACAGGAATATCACTAATGGCAAAGGTCAGGCTGTCTTTTCTATTCCAAATAGCCTGTCTCAAACTAACGCTACTTCTCGCATCATATTCCGATTCAGGTATATCTAAATCCTTTGCTCTTTTTTTCAAGTCAGTAATTTTTAATGTTAATAAGTCATTATAACCTTCATCAGTAGGATGATTGCAAACAATAAATGTGGAAGGCTTGGGTTTAGAAGTGGTTGCTTTAAAAACTTTCTTAATTTCTAATAAGCCATCCGAATTTAATAAATACTCTTCATCTAATTTTGTTTGGGATGATGCATCTATAGAAATTGAACTCATATTCGGTAAGAATATACATGTAATTTCTATTAATTCATCACCTGAATCATGATTAACAGATAAATCTTCTCTTTCACAAACTACAATTTTATTATTGAAAAATATTTCCAAAGCCTCTAATATTGTTGATTTACCTGCATCATTTTTGCCCACTATTGTTGTTAGTTTGTCCATTTTGATTAGAACTTCATCTTTATATCCTCTAAAATTTCTTATTTTTATACTATTTAATTTCATTTTAATGCTCCTGATATAATTTTATTTAGAGCTACGATTTCATTTAAGCTTTTATAGGTTGTTTATTCCCACTCAACTATAATAAAAAAAATCTTGATGACTTTTCCTTATTTTAACATAATTTAGGGTGGTTGAAAAGAAATGATTTTGTTAGAATTTTACTCTATTGGTTGCAAAATGGTTGCAATAATTAATATTTATTTTTATCTACTATACTTTCTGTGGCAAGATTTATTGGTCTATATATTTCTTTAATATCCCCGTATCTAGATAAAAGTGTGTGTTCTAATTTTTTCATTTCAAAGTTTAGTTCTTGCTGTAATTTAGCTTGGACTAGATTATATTTATCGTCATATGAAATATTTAAATCTCCACCTAGGGTATTGTTTAATACATTCTCTGGTAAATTATTAGCTTCTCGTCGTTTTTTTAAATCTATAATATCAAAGAGTTTGTTACTAATATTTAAATCTTCTAAAATAAATTCATACGTACTATTATTTTCTATCTTTTCTAATATTTCAGCTAGCTGTATTTTATTACCACTTTCAGTATTATTAATCAACTTTTCTAATCCCATATCTAAAGCTATAGAGATAGCTTCCATAACTGCAGAAGTAGGGGTAGTTTTTTTGTTCTCATAATTTTGTATAGTTCTAAAAGATATACCCACTTTTTTTGCTAATTCTTTTTGAGATAAACCTAACTCTATACGTCTTTTTCTCATATTTTTACTGAAATTATCTAATAAAGATGTATAATTATATACTTGTTTTTCCATACTAAAACCTTTCTTTTTTTGTGTACATTTTTTTAAACATTCATCATTGACAAACGAAAATATTTTGACTATAATAATTTTAAAGAGGCTAATAAGAACTCTTTAAGCTTATTATACAATATAATTTACTTAAATGATATCAAAAAAGGAGTGAAGCTATAGATTAGATATAAGTAAATTAAGATTAATTCAAAGATGAGAAAGGAAAAATAAAAATGATTAAAATAAGTGATTTATCTTTATCAGATAAAGTTTTAGAAAAACAATATTCAGTAGTCCAAGTGTCTGAATGGACAGAAAGAAACGGAGAAGAGGTTGTAAAAAAAGGTTGGAAATATGAAGTAGTATTACCTAAATTAAGATTTGAAAAATTTTCGATTAAAATAGAATCTCAATTTCCTATAATTACACAAGAAGAACTTGAAACTAAAGGTACAGTAAATATGACGTTTGATAATTTAATAATTAAGCCATATGCTACTGCTAATAATGGTTTTGTAACGATTGGTATTTCTGCTAATGCAAAAAGTGCAGTAATAGTGTCCTAAAAAATCAAAAGCTGTTGGCGTCGTAACGCGTTAAGCGGTAAAGACGAAAAACAGATTTTGAGAAGTATGAGTGCAACGAATACTTCTATACTTAATTTAATATATAGGACAACATAATTCGAAAAATCAAAGAAAAAATCAGTCCGGCAGGCTTGGAAATTGGTCAAAGAATATTATAATACCAAGGTTATAGAAACAGTAGATTTTGTAGAAATGTGGTTATATATCGATGATGGAATTGTGTATAATCATGGAGATAAAAATAATCAAGGTAAATTACATAATCTTGATTATAATTTTGAAGAAAACATATCTAAAAAAAATGTTACAGCTTCAACTTATTATGAAAAATTAAAAAGATTACAACGACATTATGAAAATATGAGATGGGAAATTTCAAGATTAATAGATTGTAATTTTGATGATAAAACTAAATTTATGACGTTAACATTTAAAGAAAATATACAAGATATAGATTTCTCTAATAATGAATTTACTAATTTTATAAAAAGATTAAATTATAAATTATATGGGATAAAAAAAGCTATGCTTAAGTATATTGCAGTTTGGGAAAAACAGAAACGTGGAGCTATTCATTATCATATAATTTTTTTCGATTTCCCTTTTGTAAAAGCAAAACAGTTAGAAAAAATTTGGGGAAATGGATACATAAAAATAAATAAAATTGATGTAGATAGCAAGGAAAACCGAGGTAGATACCTATCGAAGTATTTTTCAAAGGATGTAGACGAAAAAGATTATAAAAAAAAGAGCTTTTTCAAATCGCAAAATTTAAAAAAGCCTAAGGTCTATAAGATATTAACAGATGTAGTAGATGTTAATATCAACGACCCTAAAATTATTTACAGTAAAGAGTATACAAGATTAATACCGGAAAAGCAAGTAATAAGAAGTGATGAAGAATTAACTAATAAGAAATTTAAGCAATCAAGAGTGATATATTTAAAAATGAGAAAGGAATGATAACATATGTTAACAATGACACGACAAGATTTACAAAATTTAGGTTATGGAGTAAGTCAATCATCAGATATTATACGAAAAGCTAAACGCTATATGGTTAACCAAGGCTATGGATATTACGATAATAGACGATTAGGACGTGTTCCAGTCAAAACAGTTGAAAAAATATTAGGAATCGATAATTTAACGATTCAGTTGGAAGAATATTATGCCAAAAATATCTAATATATATTTAGACAAAAAAACTAATCGTTGGTATTTTGTTGCTAATTTAGGATATGATGAAAATGGTAATAGGGTTCGACATTGGGAAAGAGGTTTTTCTACACAAAAAGAAGCAAAAATAGCCTATGATGAATACATGAATGATTATTCGAAAACAGCGGTAAAGAAGAACAGTACAATGAGTTATCAAGAATTTTATAAAACTTATTATTTACCACATTATAAACAACAAGTAAGAGACAGTACTTACGAAAATAGAGTTGTTAGCATGAATAAACATTTTAAGTATTTTTTTAAAAGAAAATTAAAGGATATTAACGCCCCTATGATTAAAAAGTGGCAAAATACTCTAGCAAAGGAATATACAAGTGGGTATACTCGTTCGATATATGGTTCCTTTCAAAAGACGTTAGATTTAGCTGTAACTTTAGGTCTACTTCAGAAAAATATAGCTAAACAAATAGGGAATGTGAAGAAAGTAAAGACAAAAGTTGATTTTTGGACATTAGAGGAATTTAAAAAATTTATAGATCAATTTGATAAAAATTTTTATTATGAACATTACTCGTATATAGTTATTTGGCTTTTGTTTATGACTGGTATGAGGATTGGGGAAGCTCAAGCTTTAGAATGGGGAGATATTGATTTTACAGATAACTTGTTAATTATAAATAAGTCTATGTATTATAAAAATGCACAAGAATTTTATATTACAGAAACAAAGACAAATGCATCCAATAGAATAATAGTTCTAGATAATAAGACTATACATAATTTAAAACATTGGAAAGATGTTCAAAGTAAAAATTGCCCTTCGAAGTATGTTTTGTCATATAATGGGATACCAATAAATAAGCATATGCCAAAACACATTATTGATAATAATTATAGGTCAGTTGGTGTTCATAGAATAAAGGTACATGCTTTAAGACACTCGCATGCGTCTATGTTGATATCAATGCAAGAAAATGCATTGGTGATAAAGGAACGCTTGGGGCATGAAGATATTGAAACAACTTTAGGAACTTATGGGCATTTGTATCCGAATTACAACAAAAAGATTGCTAAAAAAATTGATAGATTATTTGATGAAAATTAAATAGGCAAAATAAGGGGTGTTTTAGCGTTGGATTTTATTTCTTGGAGGAAAAACACCATAAGGCGGCTTCAAAACGATTTTTAAGGGTATTATTTAGAAAATATGGATGTTTTTGAAAAGATGTCGACGTGAAAAATTATTTTTTGTAATTTGGATAAGGGAATTGACAAAAAGAAAGTATTAGTTTAAAATTAGTGTACAAGCAAAAAGTAAATATAATTTGCATAGAGAAAAGACAGGACCGTGAATCCTGTCTTTTTTAATAGGCTAGTTACTTTTTAAAAAATCTATCTAACCATTTGCAAATATAATAAGCAAATACACTTGCCCTTTATTTAAAGCGAAAAAGTTAATAAATAAAGTGGTAATTTATATCACAAAAATTATTATTGTGGTTCAACCAGTGAGTAGAAATATTTAGAAAAAAGACGACTAATTTGTCGTCTTTTTTTCCTTGAATATTTTTATTAATATTTTTATTGCTGTTATTGTCAAGTAAGTACATATAAACAATAGGGTTATATTATCTAGACTTGACCTGAATAAATTATTTGTTAAATTTATAATATAAGCTATTATAAATAATATTATAGTGATTATAATTGTGTTTATACCATAAATTTTTTTTACTTTTTCTCCTTTTGCTATAAATCTGTATATTTGTAAATTTGTTGCAATAATTAGTATCATATAAAGATTAAACATAATTAATAATCAATTCTCATATGACTGAATTTATGTGTATATAATCTGTTACTGTAATATACAGGTCTATAGTATAAAACTAATCCGTTCTTCATAGCATCCCAAGTAAAGTTACTAACAGCAAGTGCTCCCATCCAACTTATGCCTTTTGCAGTAGGTCTTCCCATAATAGCAGCAACAGCAGGATACGCTATAGCTACCTCGGCTATCACTTTAGCAACTGCTATTGCAGAAAATACAGCCATAGAAGAAAATAACCATCCAGGAATGTGAATATCTTTTGCATTATCCCAAAATGTAACTACATAAACACTTCCCCAAAAACTTTTTAATTCTAATGTAGGTTGTAATTCTTTATATTTATCAGGGGTTATTAATTTTTGTTGATATAGTTTATCTATTACTAATTTTGTTTGTTCTGGAGATAATTTATCTACTCTTTTTATTTTTTTATTGTTATTAATATTAGTATTTGTATCAGTATCAGTATTAATATTAATATTGGTATTTGTATCGATATTAGTAGCTCTAGCTATATTATCGTATTGATTAAACATACCAGATATAGGTGTAATAATTAAACTAGTAGCTAAAATAATGCTTGTTATTTTTAATTTTTTTAACATAATGAGCCTCCTTAAGTAAAAAAAGAAAAATTATATATAAAATGCATTTTATATTTTAAAATAAATTGTGAAAAATTCTCTATATTTAAAAATACATTTTCACTTTCTAAATTTTGATTTTCGGCCAAAATCAGATTCCTCCCTCCTGATTATTTCTATTTTAAGTTATCAGCAAAAATTTATAAAATTCTATTGTTTATCTGCATATTTTTCAATTTTTATTTTTTTGACAAGATACTTTGACTTGCCACATGAAGACATTACATAATTTTTACAATTTACTAAAATTTTTATTCACCTTTTATTTCTCAATAATTTTAAATTCCATTTTCAAAATCAATAAATTTTCTATATTTTCATCAATTTTCACAATATCCTTTTCTGTTGTCAAGACATAATCATAACTTTTAGCCTTTTCCTTTATTTCCAAAATTTCCTCATTTGTATAAACGTGATGATCTGAAAATTTTATTTCTTCAATATTATTCGGATTCAATTTTTTTATTGTTTGATAAAATACGGCTGGATTAGCAATTGAAGAAAAAATCAGCACATTTTTACTTTGAATAACTTTCAAAGGTAATTTTTCATTTCCAATTTTATTTTCGCTATTCATTTTACCAAATTTTTCATTATTTTCAAAATTTAATTTGTAAAAATAACTTTCCTCAAAAGTCGCAACAAAAATCGGCTTTCCATATTTTGCCAATCTTTCCTTAATTTTCCCAACTTCACCTTCCAAAACATAATTACTTTTCGTAATAATAATCTCATCAGCCCGCCACAAAGCCTCCAGTGACTCCCGCAACCGCCCTTTCGGCAAATAGTCATCCATTCCAAAAGGATTTGTAGCATCAATCAAAATTATATTTTTATCTTTCCTCAATTTTCTGTGCTGAAAACCGTCATCCATGATAATCGTTTCAACACCACACTTTTCCTTCAGAAAAGTCGCACCTTCATAACGATTTCTACAAACTACAACAGGAATTTGAAAATTTAAGGCATGTAGATAGGCTTCATCTCCTGATTCTCTTGGAGTCGCATAAATCTTTTTTTCATCTCTTACAAGCAGTAGGTCTGTTGCCCTCTTTCCTTTGTACCCTCGGCTCAAAATACCAACCTTTTTATTTTTTTTCAAATACTTTTGCACAAAATACTGCACAGCCGGTGTTTTTCCAGTCCCGCCTGCCACAATATTTCCGATACAAATTATTTCCACTCCATCAACTTTTTTTTCCTTAAAAATTTTCAAATCATAAAGTTTATTTCGTAGAAATACGATAAATCCATATATAATCGACAATAATTTCATTAATTTTTCCTCAATCTAATTTTTCTAATTAATTTTCCACTAAACCTTTGTAAATTGTTTCCAGCCTTCTAAATCGGTTTTTTATTCCAGATTTGGAAATTTCCATTAAATCTGCCAGTTCCTGCAATGACATTTCCTGATTTTCCAGCCGTAATTTCGCCGTTTCACTCAACACATCCGTCAATTCAGAAAGTCCTAATTTCTGGTCAATTACTTTTATCATATTAATCTGCTTTTCAGAAGCCGACAATTTTTTCGTTTCATTTGCAATTTCCCAATTCATGTTTCTATTAATTTTATTCCGAATTTCCTTATTAATTGTAACTTCCTCAAATTCAAAAAATGAATTTATTCCGCCAATCAAAAAGATTATATCCAAAATATCCTCTGAATTTCTCAAATAAACAAGGCTCTTATTCTTTTTCTCCGTCTGAAAAACCTTTTTCCCCATCTGCTTAAACAAATAATACAAATAAGTGGCAGAATCCTCGCTATCTACAAAAAAATCCATCGCATAGGCTTTTTCTGGAGACTTTATATATCCACAGCTAAGGAAAAATCCCCTGATTATGCCAGCCAGCTGTTTTTCATTCTCCACAACTGAAAAATTTTTGTGAAAATATATTTTTTTTAAAAATGATTTGTATTCCTGCTGGTCATGCTGAGTTGGAAAAAGTATGACTTCATAGAGCTTGTGTGCTCCAAGCCGTTTGCTAATAACGTATTTTAACTGAATTGGAATGTCTGTTACTGCACGTAAATTTGAATAAATTCTTTTAGCAAGTGACACATTTTCTGTGCTGAAATAAACTCCATGTTCTGTAATCACATTTTTTGCAATAAAAATTCCAAAAAGTTCTGCATAAACATTCTCCTTATCAGAATTTTCCAAATTAAAGATTTCCCTTTTTAAATTCGCTGAATACGACAATTTTCCCCCTCCTTTACATTCTTTGTCATTTGTAAAAATCTATAAAAATTAATTAATATCATTTTTACTTTTACAATTCTATAAATTATTTATATTAACTATTATTCAATAATCTAATTTTTTTATTTTTACAAGAAGTTATAATTCCTTGATTCATAATATTCATTTCATAAAACTTTGACTTTAAACAAATCTGCTAAATTAATAACTCACTTTTCTAGGATTCCCTGCCTTATCATAGTAAGTCCAAGTTCCAGTTCTTCTTCTGCCTTTGAAACTTCCGTCAAATCCAAGGCTTCCATTTGTATAATAACCCTTTACAGTCCCAGTTTCCCCATTTAGATTTGCTTCATATAAAGGTCTTCCATTTTCATAATAAACATTCATTTTCCCATTTACTTCATCATTTACATAATTAATTTCAGATTTTTTACCTCCGCTTGTATTCCATTCGGTAAACAATCCATTTTTTTGTCCATCTGAGTAATTTCCTTGTGATTTTCTTGAACCATTTTCATAATATTCAGTCCAAGTTCCTGACATTTTGCCATTTGTATAATTTCCAACTGTTTCTTGAGCGCCTGTTTTGGCATAATATGAAGTATAACGTCCATCCAGCTGATCATTTTTGTATTGATATTTTTTCCAGACTTGCCCATTTTCAGTATAAACAGTCCATTCTCCTTCTTTTTTCCCATTTACATAATTTCCCAATGTAAATCTATTTCCATTTGCGTAATATTCATCATATTTCCCATTTAATATTCCATTATTTAAATTAACAACAAGTCTTCTTCCGCCTTCTTCCATAATTCTGTATTCTCCACTTCCTGTCAATTCATAAGTACTTGCATCAACTCTTTTTACATCTTCCGTATTTTGAGAACTAAGTTGTGACAACCTAACTTTTCCAAAATTTGTCCCATAATTTGCAAATACATCTTTTCCATAAGCAACTGCTGAAAATATCATCATTCCAGCAATAAACAATATTTTTTTGCTATTATTTTTTTTCATTTTTCAATCTCCTATTATTTTATAAAATCTGTTTTTTTATTTTATCAATTTACCTTTTTACATTATAACAAATTTTTCTCATTTTTTAAACTAAATTATTGATTTTTCTTGCTACATATTACATTATAAGCAAACTAGGCTTAATCAGCATTATAAGTCCCAGAATAATCATCAAAATTCCGCCAAACAAATTTACCCATTTTGAATATTTTGTAGTTAACTGCAATTTATTAATACTCATCAGTGCAAACCAGAAAACTATTATATCATCTATCATATAGCCAATTATGTAAATAAATGTATAAAACTGTCTTGCCCAAAAGGGAACTTCATTTATTTGAAGAATTTTGGTATATGTTTGCGGTATTCCAATTGAACAGGCAAATTCTATTACATTTACAGAAAGTGCCAAACCAATTATTGCAAGCGCTGTAAGCAACGTAAATGGCTTATTGGCTATATCCTTTACCTTTCTTGAAATTTTTGCTCTTTGCTCCAAATCTGTCACTTCACATTCTAAAGTATCGCCTTTCTTCAAATAATTTTTAATAAAGAAAATTCCTCCAGCGATTCCGACAATCCCGACAATCGGAGTTACCCATTTATCCAATCCTACAAAGTCCCAAGTATAAATCCATGCATTTAAAATCAAGAAATACATAACAGCTTCAGCCAGAATAAATAGCCCAGCAACCCTAAACATCTTAACTTTATTTCCAACTGCAATCAAGGCTGTCAAAAATAAAACTAGAACCCACATAGCACAAGGATTAAATCCATCAATTGTTCCTAAAACTATTGACATTGTCAACAAGGAATAATTTGTTAGATCAATCGTTTTATTAATAATCGGAATATTCACAAGCACCTGATGTTCAGCCCCTTTCGTAAGTCCTGGAATTTCACAAACTTTATCTCCAGTACAAACTGCACCATTACTGCTTACATTCCCCTTTCCAGCTTGTCCGCTTTCCACATATTCCTTCAAACTCAAAATCTTTTCTTTAGTTTTTCCAGAATCTATCAGCCCTTCAATTTCCTTTCCAGTAGTTTCTGCCGTATTAAACCCTTGAATAATATGCCCGTCAACATAAATAATCGGAGTCCCCTTAACAAGTTTCAACTTTGTCGCAGTTTCATCAAAAAAAGCCTTTTCCTCCTTACTCTCATCAATCTTATGCTCCACATACTCAAAATCATCCCTTTTAGTCGACAATTCCTTCAAAAACTTTTCCAAATTAGCACAATTCTTACAATCTTTTCTCCCAAAATACTCAATTTTCACCTTTTTTACCTGACTATTTCCAGCAGAATAATTAATTTGACTTATAAAAAATAATCCCAAAATCATAATTAGTAATGTAAAAACTTTGCTTTTTCCTACTTCATCTCTAAAATCATTTCTCCAAAACATACTTTTTCACACCTTTCTTTTTTACAATTTTTATCCTTTTATTTTAAATTTTTTTATTTTTTATAAATAATAACCGTACTAACCGCATATTCCCTGCTATGCGAAATACTAATCTGAATTGTAAGTCCTTGCGCCTTCTCCTTTATCACATTATAAAGTGTCACATAAGGCTTCCCAAGCTCATCATTCAAAATCTCAATATCACTTAGCGAAAATCCATGCACTCCAGTCCCAAATGCCTTAGAAACTGCCTCTTTTGCCGCAAATCTCCCCGCATAACTAGAATACGGATGTTTCTTTTTCTCAATATGCTCAATTTCCTTTTCTGTATAAACTTTTCTTTTAAAAAGGCTTGTCTGGTTAATTGCTTTTTCGATTCGGGATATTTCAATAATATCTGTCCCAATACCGTATATTTCCATTTTTATCTCCTTTTTAAAACTTACTATTGTTAGATTATACTACAATTTTGGAAAAATACAAAATTTTATATTTTATAAAATAAAAAAACTATCCCAAGTTTTTGAAATAGTTTTTTAAAAATATAAGAATAATTACAATTATAACTAGTCTGCTATTTAAATTTAATTTATTTTACTTTAACAATTTTTTTCTTCCCAGCTCTCACAATCATTCCACT
>ERZ772957.958-NODE-958-length-20352-cov-4.036311_pt1 | contig 20352 bp, 16 predicted proteins | sample MGYA00580682_ERZ772957 | MGnify/ENA primary metagenome ERZ772957 (study PRJEB29015, sample SAMEA2737921) | human oral metagenome | biome: human oral; feature: human-associated habitat; material: dental | place: China | collected 2025 ...
GACATCGAGAACATCGGTGACTCCAGTCACCTTTCCTTCTTTGAGATGCTCGGCAACTTCTCCTTCGGCGGCTACACCAAGGCCGATGCCATCGCCTGGGCCTTCGAGTTCATCACGGACGCCAGGCATCTGGGGCTTCCAAAGGATCGTCTCTACATGACGGTCTTCGAGGATGATGACGAGGCAGCCGAGCTCTGGGAGGCTCAGGGCGTGAGTCCCGATCATATCTCTCGCCTGGGCGTTGAGGACAACTTCTGGGCAGCAGGCCCCACGGGCCCCTGTGGCCCTTGCTCCGAGATTTACTTCGATCAGGGACCTGAGTTTGCGGGTGTGAAGCCGGGCGATGACGGCGATCGATACCTTGAGTTCTGGAACCTCGTTTTCACGCAGTATGACCGCCAGGAGGACGGTTCGATGCCGGAGCTGCCGCATCGCAACATCGACACGGGCATGGGCCTCGAGCGCATCGCCGCGATCATGCAGCACAAGGGATCGAACTACGATGGTGATGTGTTGCGGGACCTGATCGGCGTGGGGGAGGCCCTCGCCAAGCTGCGCTACCACCAGAACGTGGCCACCGATAGGAGCCTGCGCATCCTAGCTGATCACTCCCGTGCCGTGACCTTCATGATCGCTGACGGCATCCTACCCTCCAATGAGGGTCGTGGCTACGTCCTGCGCCGTCTGCTGCGTCGTGCGGTCTATCACGGCAGGCTCATGGGCATTCGAGGTAGCTTCCTCGTCGGCTACAGTCATGAGGTCATACGCCTCATGGCCGACGTCTATCCCGAGCTGACGGATAACCAACCTCTGATAGATGGCATCATCTTGGCCGAGGAGGAGCGCTTTGGCGCGACGCTCGACGCGGGCGAGGCAAGCCTGGGGTCTGAGCTCACGAAACTTGCTGCGGGTGCTGACCTGCCTGGCGAGCTTGCCTTCAAGCTACATGATACCTATGGCTTTCCGATCGACCTCACGCGCGAGATCTGCGAGGGCGCAGGACACGGTGTCGACATGGAGACCTTTGACCGCGAGATGGCGGCGCAGCGAGAGCGTGCTCGGGCGAGCGCGAACAGGGACGCGTGGGGTAAGGCTGCGAGCGTCTGGGTGGGCCTTTCGGACAAGCTTCCCGAGACGCTCTTCGAGGGCTACGACTCGGATATCTGCCGCAGCGCCAAGGTGCTCGCCATGGTGGATACGGACGGCAGAGAGATCACTCATGTGGCGGCGGGTGAGAGGGTTGAGGTCATCCTCGATAGGACGAGCTTCTATGGCGAGATGGGCGGTCAGGTAGGCGATACCGGCAGGCTCGTCGGCGAGGCTACGGAGCTTGTTGTGACCGATACGAAGCATCATGAGGGTGGGCTTGTGGCACACATAGCCAATGTGGTGTCAGGTGAGCTGGAAGCAGGCGATACGGTCGATACGGTCGTGGACCACGATCGGCGCGAGCTCATACGCAGGAACCATACGGCCACACACCTTTTGGACGCGGCGCTCAAGGAGGTTCTCGGCGATCATGTGAGCCAAGCTGGCTCGCTCGTGGCGCCAGATCGCCTGCGCTTCGACTTCACGCACTTCGAGGCCATGACCCCCGACGAGCTTGGACGTGTCGAGGATATGGTCAACGCAGAGATCTTTGCTGCCGAGCCCATGGTGACGCGGGTGATGGGCATAGAGGAGGCCAAGGCCTCTGGCGCGGTAGCGCTCTTTGGCGAAAAGTACGGAGATGTCGTGCGTGTCGTCTCTACCGGCAAGGGCGAGAAGCCCTTCTCCCGCGAGCTTTGCGGAGGCACGCACGCGAGAAACACCGCTGAGCTTGGTCTCTTCAAGATCGTCTCGGAAGGATCGGTCGGCTCGAACGCTCGTCGCCTTGAGGCTGTGACCTCCGTCGGCGCGATTGAGTACGTGGATGAGCGCTTGCAGCAGCTCGATCGGGTGGCAGCCGTGCTCAAGAGCCGTCCCATCGACGTCCTCGCGCGTGTCGAGTCCCTGGAGCGGGAGCTTCGCGACGCAAAGAGGCAGCTCTCTGAGGCCACTCTCGGTGCGTCGGCGGGCCAGCTCTCCTCGCTGGCAGAAGCTGCGGTCCAGCTTGAGGGCTACCGCTGTGTCTTTTTGAGGCTCGAGGGTCCCACGGGCAAGGAGCTCAGAGGCGTCTGGGACAGTATTCGCGACTCCATGGGAGGAGGTGCCGTCGCCTGCGTCGTGGCCTCGACGACACCCGATGGACGGGTTGCCCTTCTCGCTGCTGGAACCGCCGCAGCCGTCGATGCGGGCTTCCATGCCGGCAACATCATCAAAAAGCTGGCAGGTACGGTTGGGGGAAGAGGTGGCGGCAAGGCTGGGATGGCCCAGGCGGGCGGGTCTGATCCCACGGGCATAGACAGGGCACTTGCGCAGGCCAAGTCCCTGCTTGCCGCCTAAGCTGGCGTGCGCGTGCCCAGCGCATGAGGGTGCTTGCCCTAGACATCGGGGAGGTGCGTATCGGTATCGCCGCGACCGACGCGTCGGGTACCATCGCGTGCCCGTTGCGGGTCCTATCCGCGTCCGAGGTGCTCGGCCAGGCCAAAAGCTTCAGGCGCATTCTTGAGGACTACGAACCCGAGTTGCTCGTATGCGGCTGTCCCAAGACGCTCTCTGGGACGGACGGTCCCCAGTCAAGGAGAGTCATGGGGCAAGCTCGCACGATCGCTCAAGCTTGCGGCCTTCCTCTGGAATTTGTCGATGAGCGCCTGAGCTCTGCGGAGGCCAAGCGTATCCTAAGACAAGAAGGTTACAGCGAGAAGAGCATGCGTGGCAGGGTGGATATGGTTGCTGCCTCCCTGTTCTTGCAGACATGGCTTGATATGCATGATGGTAAAGGTGGCTCTGATGGCTGAAAAAAAGCGGCAGAAAAGTTCTGCTTCGTCACGATCCAACACAGGTGGTGTCTTGACCCAAGGCGGTACAAGCCGGGCTGTGCGGCCATCGAACCAAGGTGACTCACTGTGGGCGGTACGGCCCCGTCCGAGGGGAGGGAGCGGGCAGCCCTCGACAAGCGCCCGTGAGCCAAACAAGCCGAGGATTGCCGGGCTTACGCGAAGGATCGTGCACAGGGGTGAGGGCGGCTTTTGGGGTCCTCGAAAAAGCGTGGACAGGCGCATCATTCTCATCGTCGCGGTTGTGGCCGTCGTGGTCATCGTCGGTGCCATCGCAGGTGTCTCTCGGCTGTTTGCGCATATGGATAGACCAACGACCGTCGCCAACCCCGGTGAGGTCGTTACGGTCACCATCCCCTCGGGTGCAGGTACCGCAGACATCGCCCAGATCCTCGTGGACGGTGGTGTCATCACCAGCACCGCTGACTTCAAGAAGGCGGTCAAGGACCAGAACGCGAGCACGAGCATGAAAAGTGGAAATTACGACTTCATTGCCGGCTCTGACATCAATGATATCGTGAGACAGCTCGTAGCAGGTCCCAACTCCTCGTCCGAGAGGCTCACGATCGCCGAGGGGCTCACTGTCACGAGGGTGGCTGCTACCGCCCAAGACGCTCTGGGTATACCGAAGGATGACTTCCTTGCACAGGCAAAGGCGTCGAACTATGCGGGTGACTATCCGTTTCTCGCCGACGTCGCAGACGACTCGCTTGAGGGCTTCCTCTTTCCCAAGACCTATGACTTTGGGGGCAAGGAGGTCTCTGCGGATGGCGTGATCCGTGCGATGCTTGATCAGCATCAAGTCGAATTCAGGAAATTGGACATGGGATCAGCGGAGACTTTCATACAGCAAAAATATAACGTCACGATGAGTGATTACGACATCCTCAAACTTGCCTCTATCATAGAGAAGGAGGCCTTAGACGACGATGATCGCTACAAGATCTCGTCGGTCATGTACAACCGTCTGAAGACGGGGATGGCATTGCAGAGCGACGCAACGATGGGTTACGTGACAGGCGGAGAGGTCACCGCTGCCGACCTCAAGGTGGACAGTCCCTACAACACCTACCTCCACATGGGGCTTCCGCCGACTCCCATCTGCACTCCCAGTATGGAGTCTATCAGGGCGGCCATGGACCCTGCGGACACGAACTACTTCTTCTTCTGGATCACCGAGGACGAGCACGTGTTCTCCGAAACCTATGAGCAGCATGAGCAGGCCATCCAGAGCGCCCAAGGTAAGCATCAAAACGCGCAGGATCAAATCGGCCAAGACAAGGATGCGTCATCAGGTCCAGGTGACGCCCAGGGGGGCTCTGAGCGGTCTCAGGACGACTAGGACGCGATAAGATGGGCATCTTTACCGCTGGGCGCTACATTGCCTCCATCGATCTCGTGGATGTGGATGAGCTCAAGAGGATGGGCATCAGCTGCGTTCTTTTTGACAGGGACAACACTTGCGTACCGAGGAGCACAAAGCGGGCGCCGGGAGCGGTCCTCGAATGGTTCGATCGTGCCCATGCCGCAGGACTCAGGACCTGTATGGTCTCGAACAACTTCCATTCAAGTGAGGTCATCAGGTCGGCTCGTGAGCTTAAGAGCGAGGTCATCCACCATGCGATGAAGCCCTTCCCATTTGCAGTGCGCTGCGCCTTGGACAAGATGGGTGTGGGACCAGAGGAAGCCGTCCTCATCGGTGACCAGCTCTACACCGACATCGCTGCCGGCAATCTTGCTGGCGTTCGCACCATCCTCGTGAGGCCGCAGTCGACGAGCGATCTGTGGTATACGCACATCCTGCGCATCTTCGAGTCGATGCTTCTGAGCGGCAAGATCTTTGAGGGCGAGTGACGAAGGCGAGATACTTCCCTTGCGCAGAAGCCCTGCGATGCTAGAATCGCTCTCGGGTAATGAGAGCGTTGGAGCATGATATATGAATGGGCAGGGACAAGGGTATGTGGTCCACGAGGGTTGCGACCACATCTTCTTCATTGGGTTTCTCGGAGCGGGCAAGTCTACCTTGGCCCGTAACCTCGGCGCGCTCTTCAGGCGCAGCTTCGTTGATACCGACCGTCTTGTGGAGAGGGCGCGTGGCAAGAGCGTCTGTGACATCTTCGCCGAGGACGGGCAGGACTGCTTTCGCAGGGACGAGGCGGCGGTGTTGCGGGGTCTTGCCGAGCGCAAGTCACTTCTGGTGAGCTGCGGAGGTGGTATCGTCGAGGGCAGGGAGTCCTGCAGGCTCATGCATCAGATGGGTACGATCGTTTTTCTCGACGGCGACCTCGAGGACTCGCTGAGGCAGATTCGCCATCCAGAGCTGCGACCCGACTTTCGCTGTGCGAAGGATGCGGGTGAGCTCTATCGATACCGCTACCCGCTCTATCAACGTGAGGCTGACCTCACCCTTGACATTAGGAACAAGACGTTCGACCAGGTCTGCTCGATGGCGGGTGCGCTCTTGTGGGAGGAGGGGCTGCTGTGAGCGAAGGACTCAAGGCAGTGAGGCAGTGGGTTTCGGCCTCGGGGGGAGCCTGCGATGCCCGCCTCGGCCATGGGGTCATCCTCGGTGAGGCGGGCTCCCTCTTCAGGGCCGCAGTCGGGAGACCCCGTCGTGCCGCCCTCGTGACAGCCACCACAGATGAGGAACTCGTCGAGCTGACGCGCAGGGAGCTCAGCTCGGAGGGCTTTGAGGTGGCCGGTATCACGCTGAGCGAAACGGGAGAGATGCGCTGCCTCAGTGAGGCCACGCAGCTTGTTGACTCCCTCGCTCAGGCGGGCATTACGGCCGATGATCTCGTGGTCGCGGTGGGCGATTGCGATTTGCTCTCGCTTCTGTCCGCTGTGTGTGGAAGCTGGTGCGCGGGCACACCGCTTGCGGGTGTGGCAACAGACCTTGTTTGCGCCATTGAGGCTGTGCCGACACCGAGGGGACTCGATGCGGCCGGTCACGCACAGATGCTCGAGGTGAGGCCATGGTGTCACTACCTTTTGGTCGATTTTGATCACATAGAGCTTGCCCTTAGGGACGAGCGGGTAAGGGAGGCTCTCGCCCTCATGGTCGTAACCGCTATGGCGGACTCCGAGCAGAGCTTCTCGCGTCTCTGGGATCGGAGTCTCGACATTGTCGAGGGCGACGTCCTGGCGCTCGAGGAGCAGGTCGTCGATACGCTCAAGACGAGGGGACGCCTCGTCTCGTCTACCGCGCTTGCCGTGCGGCAGTCCCTGCGCTATGCCAGCGAGCTGCCGCGCGCCATCTCGCAGCTCTTTGATGCCGCAGGCTCGACGCTGCTTGCTGAGGGTATGCGCTTCTCCGCGCGCATCGCGGCGGGAGAGGGAACGCTCCCCGTCGATGACGTCTTTACCCAAGACGAGTTGCTCGATCGCCTTGGCCTTGCTCAAGTGGAAGCTGACCTTGATGCGGACAGGCTACTCGCGGTCTTCAAGGAGGAGTGTTTCGTGCGCTCGAGGCGCCTACAGATGGCACTGCCACAGCGCTTGGGTTGCGTGCGCCTCTCCAACGTGACGGATACGCTGCTCGGCGAGCACCTCAAGGCGTTCTGCACGTCGAGGGCGATCGGCTAAGCCTCGCTGTGGATGAGCTGCGCTGGCGCAGGATTGTATTCTCAGTTCGTACGCATATACTTGGACATAGACATATGGCGAGAGGGGACGCTCATGAACGATCAGCAGGAACTTGCCAGGCGCGTGCAGCGCGTTCGCGACCTCATGACCGAGCGCGGCTATGACGCTATCATCCTGCGCAATAACCCTGACCTGCGTTGGCTGACCGGTGCTGTGCGCTGCTTTGACGACGAGCCAGCTCATGTTGCCTTCGTCACGCAGGACAGTCTTAGGCTGCATACGGATTCGCGCTATTACAACAGCTTCCTGGAGCGAATGGGAGAGGATTCTTCGTGGCTGATTGACATGCAGACCATAGCTGCCCCCGAGTGGGCAGCCGCCCGCATCGAGTCCGACCGTGCCCGCGTCGTCGCCATCGAGGACACGGCGAGCGTGTCTTTCCTCGACGACCTCAAGGTCGCCTGCTCGGCTCGCGGCATAGCCTGCCTCTTGCCGCGTCTGCACTCGGACATCGTGAGGCTGCGCATCGTCAAGAGCGAGAGCGAGATCGGGCTCATGAGGAGGGCACAGGCCATTACCGACCTCGCCTTCGAGCACATCTGTGGATTCATACGGGCGGGTCTCTCCGAGCAGCAGCTGAGGGCTGAGCTCGAGAGCTTCATGCTTGCAAACGGGGCTGACGCCCTCTCGTTCGAGACCATCGTCGCAGCGGGTCCTAACGGCGCCAACCCCCATGCCCGTCCCAGCGGCTACATCATCCAAGAGGGCGACATGGTCGTCATGGACTACGGGGCGGGTTACCTGGACTACCACTCCGATATGACGCGTACGGTCTGTGTGGGGGAGCCGGGCGAGGAACAGAGGCGGGTGTACGATGTCGTCCGGCTCGCGCACGAGACCTGTGCCGCCGCCTTGAAGCCCGACTGCAAGGGGAGAGATATCCATGAGCTTGCCGTCAAGGTCATCACGGACGCGGGCTATGGGGAGTACTTCAATCATGGCCTGGGTCATGGCGTGGGCCTCGAGATTCACGAGCAGCCAAGTCTTGGGCGTCTCTACGACAAGCCGGTACCGAAAGGTTCGGTCGTCACGATAGAGCCTGGCATCTACCTCCCGGGCAGGTTCGGCGTTCGCCTGGAGGACTTTGGCGTTGTCGGCGAGGATGGCTTCAAGCCCCTCACCCGCTCCTCCCATGAGCTGAGAATTGTGGGCTAGCATACTTGGGAGACCAATTTCTTTGTAACGTTTGAGCGGCATTGAACTCTCGGTGGATAGCACAACGGGGAAACGTCCTTCGAAAGTCTCCTTTATTGTCGTATACTTTTAGCCGTATGGTGTAACCGTGAAGATGCAGTGCGGGGACAGTGCGTCAAGACGGTCAATTGGTTCTGTCGGCAAGAGTTACACACGTTAGGAGGAGATTGGATGGTCGGAATTATCTTGGCAAGCCACGGTGCGTTCGCCGAAGGCATCAAAGAGTCTGGACAGATGATCTTTGGTGCGCAGGAAGACGTTGCCGCCGTCGTTCTGACGCCCGATATGGGCCCGGATGACATGCACAAGAAGCTGCTTGACGCCATCGGCTCGTTTGGTGACCAAGAGCATGTGCTCTTTTTGGTTGACCTTTGGGGAGGCACCCCATTCAACCAGGTCTCGCGCATCATCGATGAGGAGGGGCATGATGACTGGGTCGCCATCACGGGACTCAACCTGCCCATGCTCATTGCCGCCTACGGTGCCCGCATGGGCGCCGAGACGGCCGTCGATGTCGTCAATGAGGTCTACCCCGAGGCGCAGGGAGGCGTCAAGGTTAAACCCGAGAGCCTGCAACCTGCAGCTCCCGCAGCCGCCACAGCGGCGGCACCTGCTGCCGTCCCCACGGGCTCCATACCTGAGGGCACGGTCCTTGGGGACGGACACATCAAAGTCGTGCTCGCCCGCGTCGACACACGCCTGTTGCATGGTCAGGTGGCGACCACCTGGACCAAGATGACGGGACCCGATCGCATCATCGTGTGCTCTGACGCCGTCTCCAAGGATGAGCTTCGTAAGTCGATGATCATCCAAGCGGCGCCTCCGGGAGTCAAGGTTCACGTCGTTCCCGTATCGAAGATCATAGAGGTCGCCCACGATCCCCGCTTTGGTGCGACGAAGGCGTTACTGCTCTTCGAGACCCCCCAGGACGCGCTTCGTGCGATCGAGGGTGGCGTGCCCATCAAGGAGCTCAACCTCGGATCCATGGCGCACTCCGTGGGTAAGGTCGTCGTTACCCAGGCCCTTGCCATGGACCAAAACGATCTCGATACGCTCGAGAAGATCAAGGACGCCAACGTCTCGTTTGACGTGCGCAAGGTTCCAGCTGATAAGGCCGAGAACTTCGATGCCCTGATCAAGAAGGCCAAGGAAGAGCTGGCAGCTCAAAAGTAGAAGAAGGAGGGAACAATGTCGCCAGTCTCGATAGTACTTATCGTCATCGTCGCGTTTCTCGCAGGCATGGAAGGCATACTCGACGAATGGCAGTTTCACCAACCCCTGGTAGCGTGCACCCTTATCGGCATCGTCACAGGGCATCCCGTGGAGGGCATCACCCTCGGCGGCTCCCTGCAGATGATAGCCCTCGGCTGGGCAAACGTCGGCGCCGCCGTTGCCCCTGACGCTGCCCTCGCGTCGATAGCGTCCTCCATCCTGATGGTCCTCGCGCTCGGGAATGGTGGGGCGTCGTCCGAGGCCACCAAGAACGCCATCACCACTTCCATCGCCCTTGCCGTTCCACTGTCCGTTGCGGGTCTGTTCCTCACGATGATCTGCCGCACCATCGCCACGGGCATCGCCCATGCCATGGACGGTTGTGCAGAGCGAAACGACATGGGCGGCATCGAGCGTTGGCAGATCGCCGCGATCGGCTTGCAGGGTCTGCGCATCGCTATACCAGCTGCCGCTCTCTGCGTCATCCCGTCCGATGTCGTCAGCAGCACGCTCAGTAAGATGCCCGAGTGGCTCTCGGGCGGCATGGCGGTCGGCGGTGGCATGGTTGCCGCCGTAGGCTATGCCATGGTCATCAACATGATGGCGACAAAGGAAACCTGGCCGTTCTTTGCGCTCGGCTTCGTCTTCGCTGCCCTCAAGGAGCTCACGCTCATCGCCCTCGGCGTCATCGGCGTTTGCCTCGCCCTCATCTATCTTGGCCTCAAGGGGCTCGCTGCGAGTGGCAGTGGCTCCGGTGGTGGCTCTGGGGATCCGCTGGGCGACGTTTTGGACAGCTACTAGGCCGTAAGGGAGTGTGAATACCATGGCAGACAAGATCAAACTATCCAAGAAAGTTCGTAGGGCCGTTTGCAATCGCCACCAGTATCTGCAGGGCTCCTGGAACTACGAGCGCATGCAGAACGGTGGCTGGTGCTACTCGATGATTCCGGCCATCAAGGCGCTCTATAAGGATCCCGAGGACCAGAAGGCAGCCCTTAATCGTCACCTCGAGTTCTACAATACGCACCCCTACGTCTCTGCCCCCGTCATCGGCGTCACGCTGGCGATGGAGGAGGAGCGCGCGAACGGGGCACTGATCGACGATGTGGCCATCCAGGGTGTCAAGGTGGGCATGATGGGTCCTCTTGCCGGTGTCGGCGACCCCGTCTTCTGGTTCACCGTCCGCCCGATCCTCGGCGCACTTGGCGCGTCCCTCGCGCTTGGCGGCTCCATCATCGGCCCCATCCTGTTTTTCGTGCTCTGGAACATCATCCGCATTGCCTTCCTGTGGTATACACAGGAGTTTGGCTACAGTGTTGGCACCTCGATCACCAAAGACCTCTCGGGCGGCCTGCTCGGCAAGATCACCGAGGGTGCCTCGATCTTGGGCATGTTCATCATTGGCGCCCTCGTCGAGCGCTGGGTCTCTATCTCCTTCACGCCTGTTGTCGCGCGGATCCCGCAGCAGGAAGGTGCCTATATCGACTGGGATAAGCTTCCCTCAGGTGCCGAGGGCATCAAGGAGGCCCTGACCCAATACTCGTCCCTTGGCGCCAACGGCTTGGGTGCCGAGAAGGTCACCACGCTCCAGCAGAACCTTGACCAGCTGATTCCCGGCATTGCCGCCGTAGGGCTGACGCTGCTCTGCTGCTGGCTGCTCAAGAAGAAGGTCTCCCCGATAGCCATTATCCTCGCACTCTTCGCGGTGGGTATCATCGGTCGCGTCCTGCAGTTCATGTAGGTGTAGGCAACTATCAGTGGGTGTCCGGCAGCTGCGGGTACCCACGTGAGGGTTGGTCCACAGCGTACGAAGAAGGCGGGTGCCCCGCAGTCGGCGAGGCATCCGCCTGTGTCTTTCTCTGGGCGTCGTTAAACGCGCGCTTGTCGTCTGCGACCGAGTCGCTATGCTGCCTGATCGTTTGCTGGTACGGTCGAGACGATAAGCTGCATGTCGCCCTCCAAGCGAAGCGTCCCGTATCCTGCGGGCACGATGAAGTGGTCACCCTTTCTAAGCTCGTGATCAGATGCCCTGCCCGTACCCTCGATCACGCTTGCGCAGTAGAAGGTCTTGGGTGAGGAAAGCGTCGCTGTCCCGGTGGCGCGCACGTGCCATACCGTGTAGCGCGGGCAGCATACGAGCTGCGTGATACCGTTTGTGGTGGGGGTGCTGACCCTGCCGGACGTTATTGGCTTGGCTCCGAAGTCGATGACATCGAGGCTCTTCTGCAGGTGCAGCTCACGCTTGGTGCCGTCTGCCTGCACGCGGTCGTAGTCGTAGACGCGATAGGTGATATCAGAGGACTGTTGCGTCTCGAGGACCATCGTGCCGCCCTTGATGGCATGGACGGTGCCGGGAGCTATCTGAAAAAAGTCTCCCGCATGGACGGGAACTTCGTTCAAAAGCTCGCTCCACCTGCCTTCCTCCACGAGACGGCCAAACTCCTCGGGTGACTTCGCACGCTGCCCGACCACAATCGTTGCGTTGGGATCCGCGTGCAGTACGTACCAGCACTCGCACTTGCCGAGGGAGCCCCCCTCATGCTCGGCGGCGTAAGCATCGTCTGGGTGGACCTGGATGGAAAGGTCCTTTGCAGCGTCAAGGAACTTGATGAGAAGCGGGAATCGGTCTCCCTCCGCTGCGCCAAAGAGCTCGTGGTGCTCCGTCCATAGGCTAGAGAGAAGCATCCCCGCGTACGCGCCGTCCCTCACGTGGCAGTCTCCGGCAGGATGGGCAGATATGGCCCAGCACTCTCCGATGGGCCCGTCGGGTATGGTGTAGCCAAATTCCGTCTCGAGCTTGCGCCCTCCCCAGATCTTCTCGTGGAAGACGGGCTCGATACGTATGAGGTCCACTTCGGGACTCAGCGCGCCAGTTCTGCCAAGTGGGTTGTCACCCATATCCAGTCCTTTCTTGTAGCCGTCGCATGTGTAGGGTGTTGCTACTCACTATCCTAGTTACAGGCCATCCGGATGAGAAACACATCTAGCCAGGAGGTACCTTTTCTCGGTCCAAGGTGCCCTGCTCTCACAACAGCTGATGCGCTAGAGACGCCTTGCAGTGTGTCTCACACTGCCACTTGGCGGTGAACGTGCAGAACAGGAACGCTCAGGGTCGAGTGGCAGTGAGTCGTACACTGCCACTTGGTGTCGATCGTACCGCAGCGGAACGTTCAAGGCCGAGTGGCAGTGCGACAGGTACGCTCGAGGTCGAGTGGCAGTGCAGCTTACACTGCCACTCGGCGGTGAACGTGCAGGACGAGAACGTTCAGGATCAAGTGGCAGTGTGGGCTGGGATGACCTGCTTTGTGCGTTTGAGAAGTCGACAGGCGCCGAGTGTGTCTCGAGTGGGTGTCTCCGTTCCTCACGGAAAGGCGCACCCTATGTGATCGCACCTCGGGGGGGTGTCGCAAAGTGCGCCTTTCCGTGAGGCCAGACTCCAAACCGAGATTTGCGGACCCTCGCGCAAGCCGCCCCGCAGCCTGGCGGGGGGTTGCCCCACACCTCCCGGGCGCCGCGACGTGACGGAAAAGCGCATTCTGGCCTCGGGACGTCACGGGAAAGCGCATTCTGGGCACGGGTCCTCACGGAAAGGCGCATTCTACGAGCCTCGAACCAACCAAACTGCGCTTTTCCGTGAGGCGCCCTGGGCTGTCTGGATTGTCGTCGATCTGGGCCGTCGCCTGCCCGTCGCCTGCCTTTCGCGACCCAAATTTCATCTCGATCGTACATTGTGCTCGGAGAGAAAATGACGGAACGTGGACGGGCAACTCCCCCGCTTGATCGGATCGCGCGCACTACCCACGTCACATCTGAGCTCCGAGTCGGGTATCCTTAAGGAGAAAAAGGCGAGGCGCTGTACAGAGGCAACACTGGGCGTCATGCGATGCGGCCTCGCGACAGGAAATCGGAGCCACCATGCCCATCAACATCCCAGACGGTCTGCCCGCCAAGAAGACCCTTCGGCAAGAGCGCATCTTTGCACTCGAGGAGGAGGCTGCCGATCGCCAGGAGATACGTCCCCTCGACGTTGTCATCCTCAACCTCATGCCCACCAAGATCGAGACCGAGACGCAGATCCTGCGCCTCATCTCAAAGTCGCCCCTGCAGGTAAATTGCGACTTCATGCGCGTCTCGTCCCATGAGGCCACCCACGTATCCCAAGACCACCTTGTTAAGTTCTACGACACCTTCGACAGCTTCGAGAGCAAAAACTACGACGGCATGATCATCACGGGTGCGCCCGTAGAACAGCTGGCCTTCGAGGAGGTAGACTACTGGGATGAGCTCTGCCAAATCATCGACTGGTCGCAGGAACACGTCTTCTCCACCATGTATCTGTGCTGGGGAGCCCTCGCAGGCCTCTATCACCTGTACGACATCCCCAAGAGACAGCTGCCCGCTAAGCTCTTTGGCGTGTTCATGCAGCGCCTGTGCGACGAGTATAACTTTCTCACGAACGGCTTTGATGAGGTGCATGGGATGCCGCACTCTCGCCACGCCGCAATTGAGACGACGGAGCTTGCCAAGCACCCGGAACTGCACGTACTCTCCGAGGGTTTCTCGAGCGGACCTGCGCTCATCGCCACGCGCGACTTTCACGAAGTGTACGTGACCGGACACTTTGAGTATGGGCGTGACACGCTCTCGGACGAGTACTGGCGCGACTTCAAGAGTGGCCTGCCCATCCGTGTGCCCGAGCGCTACTTTCCCGATGACAACCCCGAGAGACAGCCCATCTTCACGTGGCGGGCACATGCCAACCTGCTCTATCGTAACTGGCTCAACTGGGTGTACCAGATGACGCCGTATGACCTCTCGCGGATACCGGCAGAGATCGCCAGGCTGCGTGACGGCTCAAACGGCACGATCGACAAGTTCGGGGCGTAGGCGAGCGAACTCGGGCATGGGCGTAGGCGGGCGCGATGTTCGGACAGGCGCACGCAGCGCAGGCATTCGCACGCGGCGCAGACGCGCCTGTGGCCGCATGCGCCGCAGGATCTAGCCCATTTTGGCCTTGAGAGCTGCGGCGGCCCCGCGCGGATCGCTTGCAGAGACGATGGCGCGACCGACAAGGACGATGTCTGGCTCCGCCTCGACCACGCGGTCAATGGTATCCATTCCGATGTGACCGACAACCGCCACCATCACATGGCTCAGCTGCTCGTTGAGCTCACGCAGCGCCTCGAGTGGTGCGGCGTTCCCAGCCTCTCCCAGGTCAGAGACCTCGCTAAGCTCCGCGCCGTCGGCACCGAGGCCAGACGGCACAACGACGGACCTGACGCCCAGTGTCTCGAGCTCGAGCGCACGCGCCACGTAGCCCTCTATGCCGGCGAGGTCACCCACGACGTGGCCAGCGTGCTGTTGCGCCACGCCGAGCACCGCGCGAAAGGTCTCGTCGGAGGCAAGGCCCATCACACTCACGACGTCCGCACCATACTCAAAGCACTTCTCGGACACATAACCGCCGCTGTGAAAGATCTTTGCATCGGCGAGCACCGTCTTGTCCGGAAAGGCGTGTTTCACGTGGCGCACGAGCGAGAGACCCTCTTCGACCAGCAGCGGATAGCCGACCTCGATAATGTCCACGGAGTCTCGTGTGGCGAGCACCAGGTCAAGGCAATCCTCCACACTTGGAGAGTCAAGGGTCAACTGCAGCTTCATTGGCATGAGAACCTCCCGTCAAAAACGTCACCTTCTCACTCTATCATCGGCAATCCCACAACAGGCTTTCCCTCATCGGGCATTTCGCTTACCGGCACCTGAGCACGGGTCACCGGTAGAGCTAAGAGACGATTCCGAGAATCATGCATGATTCAGAGAGTTATATGTGGAGAGTTGAACACAAGCATAGACGCCCCCTGCAAACGAGTTGTTGTTGAGCGATACTTATGTTTATGACTAACTTATTCGCCGAGCTCGGGCTCAACGAGCAGATACTTGAGGGCGTCGAGGCCCTCGGCTTTACGGTCCCCACCCCCGTCCAAAGCAAGGCCATTCCAGAGGTGCTTGCCGGACGAGACATCATAGCCTCCGCACAGACGGGCACGGGAAAGACGGCGGCCTTTGCGCTACCCATCTTGCAGGTTATAGCCGAGGCCTCTCGCACGGCCCGCGAACAGCAGGCAGCAGAAATCGCCGCCGACCGTAGGAGGAAAGCGGGTGAGGGCGCCTCGTGCGACGACCTCGCCGTCGCAGAAAAGGCCGTCTCTAGCAACGAGGGCGCGGCCAGTGGAAACGACTCGCCACCTGTCCTTGCCGACGCGATCGAGAAAGGTGCGTCAACCTCCGCGAAGGTAAATCCCGACGGGAGTGTCGCCAAACCACGAAGGCGTCACCATATCAAGAAAAAGCTGGGAACATCGAGCTCAAGGGCCGAGAAGGCTAAGACGAAGTGGCCTGGGGCAGGCGGTAGCTCGGCTACGGCTGCCGGCAGCGGTGCGCCCAAGCCAAAACCCAGACGCACATCTCGCCGCCGCAAGGGCGCGCGCAAACAGGGAGACAATGCCCTCTCAAGGCAGGCGGATCCCAACGCCCATCCCTTTGGGCCATTCGCTCTGGTGGTGACCCCCACGCGCGAGCTCGCAGCGCAGATCGAGGAGGTCGTCTCTGTTGTCTGCGAGAAGACCGGACAGAGGGCCGTCGTCGTCATGGGAGGCGCAAAGTTCAAGCGCCAGATCAAGGGACTCGAGGCAGGCTGCGACCTGCTCGTGGCCACGCCGGGACGCCTCATCGACCTCATGGATCACGACCACGTGAACCTCGACTGCGTGCAGTGCCTGGTGCTCGACGAGGCCGACCGCATGCTTGACATGGGCTTCTGGCCCAGCGTTCGCCGCATTGTCGCGGCCTGTCCAAAGAAGCGCCAGACGCTGCTCTTCTCGGCCACCATTCCCCCTTCCATCAAGGGCACGGTCGACGCGATGCTCACCGATCCCGTCACCATCGAGATCGCCCGCGTGGGACAAACCGCAGAGACTGTGGAGGAGCATCTTTGTCCCGTGGTCCAGAGCCAGAAGATCCAGCTCCTTGAGGCCCTCCTTAACACGGGTGGCGCCTCGGGAGAGAGACCCGACCGTGTACTCGTGTTCTGCCGCACCAAGCGTCGCGCCGATGACCTGGAGAAGCACCTCAAGAAGACAGGCATCAGGGTTGATGTCATGCATGCGGATCGTCCCCAAAAAGCGCGCGAGCGAGCGCTCGAGAGCTTTCGTGGGGGCAAGGTGCAGGTCCTCGTGGCAACCGACGTGATGAGCCGCGGCATCGACGTGAGCGGCATTGACGCTGTCGTGAACTTTGACGTGCCCATGGACCCCGAGGATTACGTGCATCGCATTGGTCGTACGGGACGAGCCGGAGCCACCGGTCATGCCTACACCTTCGTCGCGCCCGACGAGATAACCCCCCTGCGTGAGATCGAGTACTTTACCAGAAAGCTCGTGCCGCTCTGGGAGCTAGCGGCCTTTGACTACGACGAGACGCGCATCGTCCCCAACGATCACCGCTCCACCACGAAGCCCACGCGCAACCTCTTTAGCGGCTCGCGCGGTCGTGGTCGTAGCTTTGGCGGCGGTCGCTACGGCAGGCACTACTGAAAGGGCCGAGAGAGGCGCCTTGGGTACGTCGCCGATAGGCTTCCTTACTCACGCATGCGCCCGAAGAGGAGCGCCTACCCATACCGGCTCCCATCCCTGGTGGGAGCTGCCTTGCTCGTGCGCATGCGTGAAGGGGAGTCCATCCTAAGAGGAGCCCGCCTCTTTGCTCAAGACGTCTATATCAAGAAGGCTCGGCGCCCGCCTACGATAGACGGGCGCCGCAATCGTTCCACGTACGCGCATATGGCACGTACCATGCGTCTGTCTCTTGCGCTACGCTCCTGTACGAGCGGCCTCGGCGCTCGCAAGGGTCTCTTGGCCATCCTCGGCCTTGGTCTTGGCCTCGGCAACGTGCCTGCGCCCCAGCTCTGACCACTCGGGGTCCTCGTCAGGCATGGAGCCTGCCTTGGTGGTGAAGAACTCCTTCAGACAATTGTATGTCACGATGATACCCAGGACCATGAGGAGTACCGCAAAGACGAGCTGCAGCCCCTTGGTAGACAGCACCTCAAGGGTAGGGCCAGCGGCGAGCGCAACCACACAGCCCCATACGCTCATTGCAAGCGACGTGAAGGTGCAGGCGAGCAGAAACGCCACTGGCACATAGAGCATGAAGCCCTTACGACCGGTCGCCTTGCAGAAGACCGCGAGCGTGATCATGGTCATGCCACCCAAAAGTTGGTTGGACGCGCCAAAGAGTGGCCAGATATTGAGGTACCCGCCAAAGGTAAGCGCGCAGCCTACGATCAAAGTGAGAATGGTCGCGAACCAGGTGTTGGTGACAACCCCCATTGCGCCGGCGTGCTCGGTCTTTGACGAGGCGGCGTCACCGGTCTTGAGAAAGAACTCCTGAAACGAGGTGCGGGCAACACGCGCGACGGCATCGAGCGAGGTGAGCGCCAACGCCGAGACATTCATGGTCATAAACACGGTCGAGAAGGTCGCGTCGATGCCGACGGTCCCCATGCCCCGCGCGACGCCAGCGGCGAATATCTGAAACGGCGTACTCGCGGCACCACCAACGTTGAGGGCACCGGTGCCAGAGGTGTTCATGTCACCGAACATGATGCCCGCAACGACGACGGCGAGCACGCCCACAAAGCTCTCGAGCACCATGGCGCCAAAGCCCACGGACAGCATGTCTGGCTCCCGGGCTATCTGCTTGGAAGAGGTCCCGGAGCTCACGAGGCTGTGAAATCCCGAGAGAGCGCCACAGGCCACGGAGACAAACAGCAGCGGAAAGAGATAGTTGCCCTTTGCAGCGAGCGCAGAGAGCGTCTGGGACGAGACGACCATCGGTGCGGTCATGGTGGCCCTGCCGTTCACACCCATAACGAAGATGCCTACGACAGCACAGGCGATCATCGCGACCATCATGATGGTCGTGAGATAGTCTCTTGGCTGCTTGAGCACCTGGATGGGCGCGGCACTGGCAAACACGAGATAGACCATTACGACGGCAATCCAGCCGTTAAGGCTCAGGTACAGCGGAAACGCCATGCCGAGCGCAAACATGAGGGCAATAAGCACGATCGCAAGGGCAAGCTGCCTTGCTCCGGTGAGCTTGAACCTGCGGCTCGCCCAGCCAAACGCGACGGCGACAAAGGTAAAGAGAATCGAGATCGTACCCGCAGCACCGGCCGCATAGGACTTGGCGACGTCGATGGTACCCGCCTCACCAATGGTCGTTTTGAAGGTGCCCGCAACCATAGAGGTGAAGGCAGCGATAACGATGCAACAAAAGAGCCAGATGAAGAGCAGAAACAGGCGGCGCCCCGTTCTGCCTATATACTTCTCGATGAGCAGCCCCAAGGACTTGCCGTTGTTCTTGACCGAGGCGTACAGGGCGCCAAAGTCATGTACGGCGCCAAAGAATACGCCGCCGACGATCACCCACAGAAGCACCGGTAGCCAGCCGAACATCATGGCCACAATAGTCCCCGTCACAGGACCTGCCCCACAGATGGACGAGAACTGGTGCGCAAAGACCGAGAAACGCGAGGAGGGAGTGAAGTCCTTTCCGTCCTCCATGCGCACCGCCGGCGTCAGCGCATTCCGGTCGATGCCCCAGGTTCGTGCCATCCAGCGCCCGTATGCGATGTAACCGATGATGAGAGCCACCGCCGCAACGATGATGACTACCAGACCATTCACATTCATACGCTTGCCTCCCTCACAGGATCACGGCGCAGGTACGCGGGCCATGGCACAAACGTCGACCCGTCACGAGCGCCTCTCTTTAACCTTACGTCGTGGCTCAACAGAGCCGTTTCCCGTCTTGCCACGTTGTTGCGTTGGACATGGTAGGCTTATTGGAGTGAAGGCCACTCGCCACTTACCAAACCGAAACGTCCGCTTAATGCAACCCAATCCCAAGCGCAGGACCTGGTGTTTTCGAGGCACAGGAAGCGGGACGCTGGGAGTTGGGGTAGAGATGGGGGGTCCGTCGCCCCACCGCAGGAGGATGGTCGCTCGCCACGCCACGTCTTGCCGGGCCTCGCCGCGCTAGGGTCACGCTGCGCTGAGCCAGGATTGCATCGTTTTTTGGTAGCCGTCGCGGGGATACAGGGCGCGTCCTTTGGTGACGGCACGCACGCAGAATGCGCCTTTGCGTGAGGCGGGTCGGCGTTTGCGCAGGGGAGGAAAAGCGCACTCTACGGAAAAGCACATTCTGTGGTCGCGACGTTACCAAAAGGCGCATTCCGTATCGTATCGATCACGTAGAGCGTGCCTTTGCGTGAGGCGCACTCCGCGCAACCGCCGCGCGCTGATGACCCTCATCCAGCAGGATCATCCTCCACATCAACTTCCCCCGATGACAAACCTAGGCAGACGAGACGGCGCGACGCAGGCACCAATCGCCACCGCTTACAGCGCCCAGACGGGAAACGCCCAGGCACGATCACTCACGGGAAACGTGTCTCCCGTCATGCAGAGTATGCAGCCCGTCCCAATCTTACGCCTAAAGACGGAGAGACCCTCGGGTACATCATCAGCGGCAACGGGATCAAGCACCCCAAGGTTTCGCGCATCACCCCTGCTAGGAGAGGCCGTCTTCTTGATCTCAATCGGATAGAGCGTACCATCTCTTTCCATGAGCAGGTCGATCTCCTTCCCGTCGCTGCTCCGAAAGAAGAGAGGGACACGCCGCCCCGCGTTCGCAAAGCCCCTGTACACCTCTCCAAAGGCGTAGGTCTCAAAGATCTGTCCACTCATCGCGCCCACCTCAAGCGCCTGCGGGTTGCTCCAGCCAGTAAGGTATGCAGCAAGGCCGGTATCCAGAAAGTGCATGATTGGCCGCTTACTCAAGCGCTTGAGCAAGTTGTTCGAGTAGGGCTCGACCAGCTTAATGAGATACGTACTTACAAGAAGTGAGAGCCAGGTCTTGGCAGTCTTCTCGCTGACGTCGGCGATGCGAGCAAGCTCTGCATAGACAACGGGCCTCGAGGTGAGCGCCGCACACGCCGCCATGAAGTGACGGAACCTAAGCGCGTCTCCCACTTGAGCGAGGTCTCGTATATCCCGCATGACATACGTGTCGAGGTATGATTCGTATCCAGCTGACCTCAGGTCCTCGGGCAACGCGCGTATGGCCGGCAGTGATCCCGCACAGATCCGCCCGTAAACCTCGGTGACGTCCAGCGGCGTGCACAGAGCCGCCCGACGAGTGAAGTAGTCTGGGCTGGGATCATACGGCTCAGAGGGAAGCCCCTCCATCTCTGCATTGGATAAGCCCAGCATCTCGATAATGCCCACGCGTCCCGCAAGTGACTCCGAGACCTCCCTCATCA
>ERZ772957.962-NODE-962-length-20307-cov-16.504049_pt1 | contig 20307 bp, 12 predicted proteins | sample MGYA00580682_ERZ772957 | MGnify/ENA primary metagenome ERZ772957 (study PRJEB29015, sample SAMEA2737921) | human oral metagenome | biome: human oral; feature: human-associated habitat; material: dental | place: China | collected 2025 ...
GATACACTAGAATAATTAAGACATCTGTTAGAAAAGGTGACTCAGCAGAAATGGCGATAATTGAATTAGTTTAATAATTACACTATATTTAAACTAATAATGCCAATAGTTTTTAAGCGTTGAACTTAAAATTAAAAAAAAGTAAAAGACGGTTTTATGTACCGTCTTTTTTGCTTACATATTTTTTATTTTTCTAATATTGTATCTATAATTTTCTTTTCTTTAATAATAATAGTTTCTATTCTTTTAAAAAAATCATCTGGAAAATTGCAATTATAAAGATATTTTTTTACTTGATTCGATAAATTTTCAATATTAAGAATACTTTTAAAATTTAATGTTTCTGTTAAAAATAAAATATTTAGAAAGCTTGTTCCTAATAAAAATAAAATTGAAATATACATACCAAATACATCAGAAGCTCCTCGTCTAATTTTAATATCTTTCTTTTTTATTATTCCAAAAGGATCTATTTTTATTAAATTTACTAAATGGATAGAAGTTTTATCTAGAGTTTCTCCTACAAATTTATAATTATGAGCAATTTTGTTTCTAAATTTTCTGACAATAGATAACATATTTTTAAACATTTCTAATTTCTCATCATTGCTAATTCTACTGCTATTGAATGCAGGATATTCATTAATGATTTCAAGTTTCTCATTTTTATTTAAAAAAGAAAACAAATCTATTACAGTTGTAAATTTAACATTTTTAAATAAAATCCAAGGTGGAATATGATTATGATTTTTTCTATAGTATTTAGTTGGGTTATCATCATAATCAGATGTCCCAGAATGAATAGCTATTATATCACTTAATGTTTTTAATAATTTATTTTTTCTCTTTGGATTAGAAACAGTATATTTATTAATATCTAAATATTGTCCATATTCTACACCTTTATTTTTAGCTATTAGATTGGAAAATTTTGTTTTAAAAATATTTTCAACATAAATACTATACATAAATAATATATTTTGAAATCTTTTATCTAAATAGCTAAAATTAAATAAGGTTAGTATATTTTCGTTTTGAAATTTACCATTTATCATAAAGCAATCTTTATAGCCATTTATTAAATCATAATAAGAAATGGTTTTTAAAAATTCTTTTTCTAATATTCTTTTATTGGTTATTTCTAAATTATAGTCAACTTTTAATTTCTCTATTCTTTCACCATAATCCAAAAAAGGTTTATCATATTTCATATTTTCCTCCTTAGAAAATAAAAGGAGCTCACCACTTAATGTAATGAGCTTCCTGACAGCCAAGGAGAGAACTCCCTATAGCCAAGTAATCTTATTATAGGTAGTATAAAATAATATTTTTAATTTGTCAACTTTTTTCTTTATATAAAAAATAAAAATTTTTTTAGGAATTTTGCATAAAAAACTAAAAAAATTTTAAATATTTGTCTACTATTTTAATCATATATAAAAATATACTATACTATATTATACTATACTATACTATACAATATCATATTAGACTGAAATAATTGTGAAAAAGTTTAATTTTTTTGACAAATCAAAAATAAAGTTGTATACTAGTACTGAAAAATATTGATGTTTAAGAGAATATTACAAAAGCAATTATATAGTTACTACAAAACTCTTAATACAAATACTTTATTATTTTATCATTAATTAAATTTTATTATATTGTATAAAGGGGGAAGTGAATATGGATAATAATCTATATAAGGTTGAAAATACTTTACGTTCAATAGCAAAAAGGTATAAAAGCGTAAAGTATTCTTTAGGTTTAGCAATTTTATTTTTAATGATGGGTGTAGGAGCATTTTCTGAAGAGGTAAATAATCCAGAAGCAGTACCAACAAGAGAAGAAATTGCTACATCAAAAGAAAATCTAAAAAATTCTGTTGGAAGTCTGCAATCAAAAATTGACAGTGCAAGAGCTGAAAATGAAAAAGGATTGACAGGACTAAAATTAGAATTAATTCAATTAATGGAACAAGGAGACCAAGTAGTAAAATCACCATGGGCTTCATGGCAATTTGGATTGAATTATATGTACAGTGATTGGAGAGGTACATATAAAGGAAGAGGAGATAAATCTAAAAAATATCCTTATGAAGGAGTTTTTGTAAGAGAAAGTGGAGAGAATGAAATAAATAGATATGTTTCAAGTGAAAGTTCATTTTATAGTAAATTACCTAAATCAACAAATCCTTATTCAGCTTCATCAAATGCAAGACAAGGGCTAACAGGTTATGGAATTGCAAGTACTATACCAGTTCCAGAACCAATAGTTGATTTGGAATTAAATGCTGCAATAAATCCAAAGGTAGTAAATAAGGCAGATTTGAATTTAAAAGCGAAAGAAGTAAATAAACCAAATTTACCTGTATCAGTAAAATTTGAACCAATATCACCAAAAGTAGATTTACCAGCTGATCCAAATCCACCTCAACCACCTACTTTTAAAATATATTTAGGTGCTGATTGTAATAGTGTTGTTGGACTTGGATGTTCAAGTAATGATAGAGGCATAACACCAAATAATTGGGAGAGACAAGCTACAAAATCAGGATTTATAAATAGTGATTGGAGAAAAGCTAATAGTAACCAAAATGTTGACACTATACTACATTATACTTGGCCAGGAGAATGGAGTGTTCCTCATGATGGAGGGTTTTTAGCATTTAAAATGTGGAAAGATGCCTCTACTTCTGATAATACAGCAATAGCCAATGCTTTTGCTGCTAATAAAGATATATATTTTAACTCATATAATTATTCATATAAAGGAACAAATGAATATGAAAATCCAATAGGAGAATCTTGGTCAAAATGGGATGCAGCAAATTCAGTAGATGGAAGAGATAGAAATAAACAATATTTCTTTGTAGGGGGGTCAAGATTTATTGAAGCAGACAACCAACCTAGTCCATCAAGAGAGATTATTATTCCACAAGAGAATACAGTTAATTTAGGAGGAATATTAACGTTAGGACTTGTTTCTCAACAAAATGCTACAAATCTTATAAATAAAGGTACTATAACAGATAAAAAGGAAAAAGATGATCCTTGGATAAAAAATATGCCATCTTCTGGTTCAGATAGTGAAGGGTCTTATTTAGATGTCTATGGTTCAGATCCAGCTCCTTATAGAATAAGAAAAAGTGCAGATGGTTATGTTGGATATAAAGTTGGTATAGCACAAGTATATGAAGATGGTGGTGAATCAGGGGAAACAGGTTGGTATAATGATGGTCATAAACAAAGAATGACAAATAAAGGAACTATTGATTTTAGAGGAGAGCGTTCTATTGGAATATATGATTATACAGCTGGAAAATATGCTGGTAAAGTAGGAACATCTTCTTCTATTATAGTAAATGAAGAAGGTGCTACAATAAGTTTAAGTGGTAAAGAGAGTTATGGTATGAAGTTTGCTTCTCATGCTAGCAGTGTTCAAGAATCTGGGAAACAAAGAGCACAAATGATAAATAAAGGAACTATAAATCTTCAAAAAAATCCAGATGGAAAGGATAGAGCTGATAAATCTGCTGGAATAGCATTAATGGAAGATGCAAGTGTGCCAGGTAATGTTTCTTCAGAAAATGGAAGAATTGTAAATGACACAAAAGGAACTATAAACTTAATTGATGTGCAAAATTCAACAGGTGCTTATGTAAACATTGATAGTGATATTACAAATAAAGGAACTATAAATATAAATTCACTTATAGATAAAGCAGCACAAGCTATTAATGTTGGAATGAGAGCAGATGCAGGAACGAATAATGGTGGAACTAATAAAGCAACAGTAATAAATGATAGCACAGGAAAAATCACCTTAAAAGGAAGCCATGCAATAGGAATGTTAGCCAAAGGAGATGAAGGGAAAAGTTATAAAGCTAATTTAAAAAATAGAGGAGCTATTTCAACAAAAGATAGTGTAACAAAGGGAGTAGGATTATATGGATTATATTCTAATGTTGAAAATAGTGGTTCAGTAAAAGTATTAGGAAATGGTACAACAAATAATATAGGTATATATTTAAAAAAATCAACAGGTACGATAGGGACACCTGGAGTTACACAAGAAGTAGAAGTTTCTGGTGATAATTCAACTGCTGTGCTTGCTACAACAAATAGCAGTTTAACTATGCAAGGTAATGTAAAAGCGACTGGAAATGGAGTAACAGGAGTAGTTGTAGATAATAATAGTACAATTACTTCAAACTCAGGAGCAATAACTGTTGGAAATGGTACAAATCCAGCAGGAGAATTTGAAGATAAATCAACAACACCTTCAAAAATAAGAGGTTCTTATGGAATACTTGTAAATGGTTCGACTTCAAAATATATAGGAAATACAACAGATGTAAATGCCAATATAACAGGTAATAGATCAATAGGGCTTTATTCTAGTGGAGAATTGACTGTAAATAAAGCTAATATAACTACAAGTGAAGGTGCAATAAATTTCTTTGCTGAAAATGGTGGAAAGATAAAAATAAATGGTGGTGGAACAACAGTAACAAACCAAAAATCACTATTATTTTATGCAAGGGGAACAGGTAATATAAATCTTAGTGGAGGAACTTTAAATGCCACTATAAAAGGTGGTTCTACTCCAAGTACAAGAGGTACAGCTTTCTATTATGAAGGAACTGGAAATACATTTAATAAAACTGCCATTGAAGATTACTTTAGGACTACTTTTGGTGATGGATTAGGTAATAGTACATTAGGAAATTTAAATTTGACTATGGAAGCAGGTTCAAGATTGTTTGTTGCTTCTAATGTAAAAATGGATTTAACAAATACAGCAGCATCAAAGTTGACAACAGGTTTGACAGGAGGACCTAATATATCAGGTTCAGGTTATAAAACATTTATGTTATATAGAAGTGAATTAACAGTAGATAACACAGTTAATTTAGATAATGCTACTGATCCATATAATGAATTGGAAATTGCAAATTCATCTATTATAAATAAAAATACTATGTCAGGTAGTAAAAATAGACAAGTTGCAATGGCTCAAGAAAATGGAAATGACACAAGTGGTAACCCATTATCTGCTGATAAAATTAAATTAACTAATGATGCTTCAGGAAAAATTAATTTGACTGGCAAAGAAACAACAGGAATGTATGCTAAGAGAGGACAACTAGACAACAAAGGTGAAATCAATGTTGGCAAAAAATCAACAGCTATATATTTAGAAGATGATGACTTAGGAACATCAGCTACTGAAGGTACTGTAACTAATAGTGGAAAGATAACATTAGGAGAAAATTCAACAGGAGTATACTTTAAAAATGGAGTTTCTTCAAAAGCTGGTGGAGTAACTAATAGTGGTAAAATAGGAAGTTCTGCAAATAATGTTATAGCAATGACATTTGATACAGGTTCTAACACTAAAACTTTTAAAAATGATACAGCTGGAGAAATTAATTTAACTGGTGATAATTCAACAGCAATGTATGCAACTGGTGCTGGAAGTTATACAGCAGAAAATGCTGGAAAGATAACATTAGGAAATTCAGCAAATGCAAATAATCCTAATGTGGCAATGTTTACTGATAAATCACAAATAACATTGAAGAATAATGGAAAAATTACTGCTGGAAATAAAGCTGTTGGACTATATGGATATACAGCTGATACAGGTTCAAGTTCTGATATCAATGTAGGACAAGGTGGAACAGGAATATATTCTAAAGGTGGAAATGTAACATTAAATGGAAAAATGACAGTTGGAGCTAATGATGCAGTTGGAGTCTTCACAAAAGGTGCTGGACAAACAATAACAAATAATGCAACAAATATTAATATAGGAGATAGTTCTTATGGATTTGTAAATAAACAAACTGCAGGAGGTAATACTTTTATCAGCAATACACCAAGTGTTACAGTAGGAAATGATGTAGTATATGCTTATTCAACAGATACAAAAGGAAGTGTAAATAATAAGACTACATTAACTTCAACAGGAAGTGGAAACTATGGATTATATTCAGCAGGAAATGTGACAAATGATGCTAATATAAACTTTGGTTCAGGTATAGGAAATGTGGGAGTTTATAGTATTAGTAATGGAACTGCAACTAACCGTGCTGGTAGAAGTATAACAGTTGGAGGTTCAGATCCAGATAATAATAAATATGGAATAGGTATGGCAGCAGGTTATGAAAAGACAGATCATGGAAATATCATTAACCAAGGTACTATAAATGTAAATGGTAAAAATAGTATAGGTATGTATGCAACAGGAAGAAACTCAACTGCAACAAATAATGGTACAATTAATCTTGGAGCTGATGAATCAGTAGGTATGTATCTTGATAATGGTGCTAAAGGAGTAAACAATGGTACTATTACAACTGTTGGAAGTCCTAAGGAAGTAACAGGAGTAGCAGTAAGAAATAGAGCAACATTTGAAAATAATGGAACAATACATATTGATTCTGCTGGAGGTCAAGCATATTTTAAAGTGCAAGGTGGAATAATTAAAAACTATGGAACATTTACATTAGGAAGTGGAGCAGTAAAAGAATATACTCCTGGAAGTAAGCCAACAGGTAAAGAAGTTGGAGGAGTAAATATTAATGCACCAGCTGGAGCAACAAGGGCTACTATAACAAGAAATGGAAATCCTGTAACACCAGTTACAATTTCTAATGCAGTGGGTCAAAGAAATCCTTTAACATCATCAATAGGAATGTATGTGGATACATTAAGAGGAACTAACCCTATTGGAGGTTTAATTCCATCAGGAGAAGCTGACTTGATAATTGGTTCTGAAGCATCAAAAGTAACAACTGCTAAAGATATAGAAGTAAATGGAGAAATCCTTAAACCATATAATAAAGCTATTGCAGCAAATCCACAAATAACAAATTGGAAGATATATAGTGGAGCATTTACTTGGATAGCAACAGGAACTATTGATAGTGCAACACAACAAATAAAGAATTTGTATTTGTCAAAAATTCCTTATACTAAGTTTGCAGGAAATGAGTCAACACCAGTTGATAAGAAAGATACATATAACTTCTTAGATGGATTAGAACAAAGATATGGTGTTGAAAAATTAGGTTCAAGAGAAAATCAAGTGTTCCAAAAATTAAATGGAATAGGAAATAATGAAGAAGTACTATTCTATCAAGCAACAGATGAAATGATGGGACACCAATATGCAAATGTTCAACAAAGAATACAATCAACAGGAAAAGTATTGGATAAAGAATTTGATTATCTAAGAAATGAATGGCAAACTGTATCTAAAGATTCAAATAAAGTAAAAGTATTTGGAACTAGAGGAGAATATAAGACAGATACAGCTGGAGTAATTGATTACAAGAATTATGCTTATGGTGTAGCTTATGTTCATGAAGATGAAGATATCAAAATGGGAAGAGGTGTAGGTTGGTACACAGGTATAGTACAAAATACATTTAAGTTTAAAGATATTGGAAAATCAAAAGAAGAACAATTACAAGGTAAAGTAGGATTATTAAAATCAGTACCATTTGATCATAACAATAGTTTAAACTGGACAATAACAGGAGATATCTTTGTAGGATACAATAAGATGCACAGAAAATACTTAGTAGTAGATGATATCTTTAATGCAAAAGCAAGATATTATACTTATGGAATAGGAGTTAAGAATCAATTAACAAAGAGTTTCAGACTAAGTGAAGATTTCTCATTATCACCATATGTAGCATTGAACTTAGAATATGGAAGAGTAAGTAAGATAAGAGAAAAATCAGGAGAAATAAAATTACAAGTAAAACATAATGATTACTTCTCAGTAAGTCCAGAAATAGGAGCAGAACTTGCATTCAGACATTTTATTAATAGAAAGACACTAAGAGTTGGATTAGGAGTAGCCTATGAAAATGAATTAGGAAGAGTAGCAAATGGAAAGAATAAAGCAAGAGTGGCTCATACAAATGCAGACTGGTTCAATATCAGAGGAGAAAAAGAAGATAGAAGAGGCAATGTAAAATTTGACTTAAATCTAGGACTAGATAACCAAAGATATGGAGTAACAGCAAATGCAGGATATGATACAAAAGGACATAATATAAGAGGAGGATTAGGACTTAGAGTTATATTCTAATCTCACCACAAAAATTAGTTTATATCACTTACAATGGTGTCCATAAATGTTGAAACACATTTATGGACACCATTGTAAGTGTTATTAATAAAACACTAACACTAGTGTATATAGATTATTATTTCCCAGAAGAAGGTTAGTATAATAGGAAAAATTTATCTTATTATATTAATCTTTTTTATTTAATAAAAAAATATAATATTTCTTATATTGTATGATTAGTGCTATAATATAACTAAATTATAAAATGATAAGGAGTGTCGTAATGTTAAATGAAATTGCAAAAAATATATATTTAGTAGAGGTACCTTTACCTAAAAATCCATTGAGAGCATTAAATTGTTATTTTATTAAAAATGGTGAAAATATTTTAGTTGTAGATAGCGGTTTTGACCATGAAGAAAGTGAAAAAGTATTTTTTAATGCCTTAGATGAATTAGGAGCAAAAGTTGGAAAGACAGATATGTTTCTAACTCATTTACATGCTGACCATTCAGGGTTGGCTTTAAAATTTAAAAATAAATATCAAGGTAAAGTTTATTGTAGCCAAATAGATACTGATTATATAAATCAAATGAAACATGAACTGTATGCTGATAGATTTGTTCCTACATTAAAAGTTATGGGAATGAAACCAGACTTTAAATTTTTTGAAACTCACCCTGGACTTGTCTATTGTGTAAAAGGAAAACTTGACACAACAATAGTCAAAGATGGAGATAAAATAGATTTTGGAGATTATCATTTTGAAGTTGTTGATTTGAGTGGTCATACTCCTGGGCAAGTTGGAATATATGATAGAGAACATAAAATCCTATTCTCAGGAGATCATATTTTAAATAAGATAACACCTAATATAAGTTTTTGGGAGTTCAAATATGAAGATATTTTAGGAACATATCTTAAAAATTTAGATAAGGTTTACAATATGGATGTAAATATAATATATGCAGCACATAGAGGAATAATTGAAAATCCTAAACTTAGAATAGATGAGCTAAAAAAACATTATGCAGATAGAAATGCAGAAGTGTATGGTTTATTAAAAGAAGGAGAAAAATTTACTGCTGCACAGATTGCTGCAAAAATGCACTGGGATTATAGAGCTAAAAATTTTGAAGAATTTCCTAATAATCAAAAGTGGTTTGCAACAGGTGAAGCATTAGCTAATTTAGAACATTTAAGAGCTATTGGTAAGGCAGATTATGAGTTTATAGACGGAATTGCTTTTTATAGAGCTATATAATAGAAAAGAGTTGTTGCACTCAATTTGCAACAACTCCTTTTAATAGATATCTCCTCTATTGTCAGCATCTATAACATCAATTAATATGATTTTATTATTTATAACTTTATAAATAACCCTATAACTGTTTATTTTCATTCTAAATAAATCACTATATCCTATTAGTTTTTTTATATCTATATTTCTTTGTCCTTTAAAATGAAGAATAATATTATTTTTAAATTTTTCTTTTATATTTTCGTGTTTTTTGAAAAAAGACTTGGCAGGTTTACGGATTATAAAATCAATAATAAACTCTTGCTTCATAATTTGACAACCACACTTTCTTTTTCAGCAATTTCAAGTTCATCATCATTATATTTATTTAATCTTTCAATGATTTCATCAGTTTCTTTTTGGGTAGTTTCTTCAATATCAGCTGTTAATCTATAATAAGCTTCACTTTTTTTAGCTTCTAAAATCATTTTAATACCTTTTCTAATCAAATCAGATGTAGGAATATTATATATGCTAGATACTTTTTTTATATCTTGTAATGTTTGTTCGTCAAGTCTTAAACTGATAGCTTTCATTAAAAATCACCTCTTTGTATCTCTGTATATACAGAGTATACTATAAAGTTTCTAAAAATACAATAATATTTTTATTTTGTCTTTACAGATATAAAATTAAAAATTATAATGTATTAGATAAATCAATATATATTATGAAATTTAAAAAAAGGATAGTGAAGAATATGATAAAGGAATTTGATGGGTCACGAAAAATGATGGAAGATATAATTTACATAGATAGCAAATCTTTTAAAGATATAGATTCTGATATAGATGAGTTATGTGAAAGAATAAAAAAGAATAAACAATATCAATTATTTGTCAAATATTTACAGAATATTCCAGTTGCATATTTAGGAATTTTGTATATGTCTAATTTACATTATGATGGAGCATGGGTAGATTTAATTGCAGTGGTGGAAGAGCATAGAAATAAAGGTATAGGCAAAGAATTACTTAAATTTGCTGAAAATAAAGTGAAAGAAAAGAAAGGGACAGTTTTAACTGGATTGGTAAGAAAAGATAATTTTTCTTCTTCTACAATGTTTTTAAATTCAAATTTTAAACCTAGTAAAAAAGATTTTATTTTATACTTAAAAGATATCTAAAAATAAATAATAATAGTTAGGGATTGCTGTAAAAGAGATTTTAATTTTTATAACATTCCCTTTATTTTTTGAGTAAAATAAATATTAAATATAGTTAAAAAATAGTGTTTGCAATTACCATATATTTGATGTATAATTACAGAAAAAATTTTTTAAATTTCTATAAATTAAAGGAGACAAAAACATGAACAACTTATTGGACAATTTTGGGACTAACTGTTTTTCAGAAAAAAATTTAAAGAATAGAGTTCCAGATTATGTGGTTAAGAAATTTTTAGAAATCAAAAATGGAAAAGCTGAACTTACATTAGAGATTGCAGATATAATAGCAAATGCTATAAAAATGTGGGCATTGGAGAAAGGAGCAACACATTATACACATTGGTTTCAACCTCTTACCGACCTTACAGCTGAAAAACATGAATCTTTTATATCTATCAATTCAGATGGAACAAATATGGCAAAATTTTCAGGAAAGGATTTAATGAAAGGTGAATCTGACACTTCATCATTTCCAAATGGAGGGTTAAGATCAACTTTTGAAGCAAGAGGTTATACTGCTTGGGACATAAGTTCCCCTATGTTTTTAAAAGGTGAAGAAGGTTGTAAAACATTATATATTCCAACAGCTTTTATAGCATATAATGGAGAGGCTTTGGATAAAAAAGTTCCTTTACTTCGTTCTATAAATTCTTTAAAAGAACAGGCTTTAAAAATTCAAAAATTATTAGGAGATAATGAAACTGAAAATATAAATGTAACTCTTGGTGTGGAACAAGAATATTTCTTAGTTGATAAACAATTTTTCTATAAAAGACAAGATTTGGTTTTGTCTGGTAAAACAGTTTTTGGTTGTTTACCACCAAAAGGGCAACAAATGAATGATCATTATTATGGAATGATAAAAGAAAGAATAGAAAATTTTATGGCTGAACTTGACAATGAACTTTGGAAAGTTGGAGTTATGTCAAAGACAAAACATAATGAAGTAGCTCCAAATCAGTTTGAAATTGCATTGATGTTTAGTACTGCAAATGTTTCTGTTGATCAAAATCAAATTACTATGGATATGATTAAAAAGGTTGCTAATAGGCATAATATGGTTGCACTTTTGCATGAAAAACCTTTTCAAGGGGTAAATGGTTCAGGGAAACATTGTAATTGGTCATTATCTACTGATAAGGGGGTAAATTTATATGACCCTGAGACACTTTCTGAAAATAATTTAAGTTTTTTAATTTATTTAATAGCTGTAATAGAAGGTGTGGATAGATATGCTTCTGCACTTAGAGCAACAACTGCTACTCCTGGAAATGATTATAGGTTAGGAGGACATGAAGCTCCACCAGCAATTATTTCCATATTTTTAGGAGATCAATTAGTAAATATTTTAGAAAATATTGAAAATGTGAACTTTAATAATAATTCAAATTCACACCCAAGTGAAATAACCATAGATAAAAATATTTCAAGAATTCCAAAAGATATATCTGATAGAAATAGAACTTCTCCTATGGCTTTTACTGGGAATAAATTTGAGTTTAGAATGCCAGGTTCTAGTGCTTCACCAGCAACACCTATATTTGTATTAAATACAATAGTTGCTGATATATTGAAAGAATATAATGAATATTTAGAAAAAGAATTAAAAAATAAATCTATTAAGGAAGTTGTTATATCTCTTGTAAAAGATAGATATAATAAGCATAAAAGAATTGTATTTAATGGCAATGGCTATGAACAAAAATGGGTAGATGAAGCTAAGAAAAGAGGACTTCCTAATTTGAAAGATACAGTTGAAGGTTTACCTGCATTGATAGAGGAAGATATTATACAATTATTTGAAAGAAATTCTGTACTTTCAAGAAGTGAATCACTTTCAAGATTTCATGTCTATGTAGAAAGATATAATAAACAATGTAATCTTGAAGTTTCAACTGGAATTAAAATTGTAAGAAATCAAGTTTATCCATTTATAATAAAATATATTTCTAATCTTTCAAAGTCTATACATCGTTCAAGAAAAATTTTCCCAGATGAAGATTTATTCAAGTATGATATAGACATTTTAAAAGAAATAATTTTGCTAAAAAATGATATGTTAATATATACTGATAAATTAGAAGAAAATTTGGCTAGTGCTATAAAAATTGAAGATTTGTATCAAAGAGCTAGATTCTATGCAAATGAAGTTAAACCAACATTAGAAAAACTTAGAGAAAAAGTGGATAAATTAGAAGAAAAAATTGCTACTGATGCTTGGCCTATACCAAGTTACTATGATTTATTATTTAATTTATAAATTTAAAACTCCTTATAATTTTTTTATTTTAAATATGTTATAATGAATTATGATATAAATTTTTAGTGAGGAGTGAGAAAATGTCAAGAAAATTAGAAAATTTAAAACCAGAAAGAGTATTTTATTATTTTGAAGAATTATCAAAAATTCCAAGGGAATCAGCAAATGAAAAAGCTGTGAGTGATTTTTTAGTGGATACTGCTAAAAAGTTGGGGTTGGAAGTATATCAAGATAAAATTAATAATATAGTTATTAAAAAGCCTGCAACTAAGGGTTATGAAAATTCAGATGGAGTAATACTCCAAGGACATATGGACATGGTTTGTGAAAAAGAACTTGATTCCAACCATAATTTTAAAACAGATGGGATTGATTTAATTGTTGATGGTAAATTTTTAAGAGCAAATAAAACAACTCTTGGAGCAGATAATGGAATAGCAGTTGCTATGGGACTTGCTATTCTTGAAGATAAAAATATAGAACACCCAAAAATTGAATTACTTGTTACTGTTGAAGAAGAAACAACAATGAGAGGTGCTATGGAACTTGAAGAAAATATTTTAACTGGAAAAATGTTAATCAATATTGATTCAGAAGAGGAAGGCTGGGTTACTGTTGGTAGTGCTGGTGGAAGAGAAGTAGATATTATTTTCAATGAAGAAAAAGAAAAATTTGATAATACTAATTCAAATTTTTATAGATTGGAAGTTAAAAATCTATTTGGAGGACATTCAGGAGCTGAAATTCATAAAAATAGATTAAATGCTAATAAGGTTATGAGTGAAGTTATATCAGAAATTAAAAAAGATTTTGATATAAAGTTATGTGATATTAAAGGTGGTTCAAAAGATAATGCAATACCAAGAGAATGTTATTTTGATATAGCTGTTGATAAGTCTTCTTCTCAAAATTTTATCAATAAAAGTAAAGAAATTTTTGAAAACTTTAAAAATAAATATATAGGACAAGATCCTAATATCACTTTTGAAATTTCTGATTTAAAGAATAAATATGATAAAATTTATTCTAAGAATTTATTTGAAAAAGTTTTAGGAATTGTAAAGGACTTACCAACAGGAGTAAATACTTGGCTAAAAGAATATCCTGATATAGTTGAAAGTTCTGATAACTTGGCTATTGTTAAAGTTATAGATGATAAAATTACTGTTATAGTATCTTTAAGAAGTTCTGAACCTAGTGTTTTAGATAGCTTAGAAGAAAAAATAACTACTGTTGCTAAAAAATATAATGCTAGTTATAAAGTTAGTGGTGGCTATCCTGAATGGAGATTTAAACCTATATCTCGTTTAAGAGATACTGCTGTTAAAACTTATCAAGATTTATTTAATGAAAAAATGCAAGTAGCTGTTATCCATGCAGGACTTGAATGTGGTGCAATTTCTATGCACTACCCAAATTTAGATATGATTTCAATAGGACCTAATATCTATGATGTTCATACTCCAAAAGAAAAAATGGAGATAGCTTCTGTTGAAAAATATTATAAATACTTGGTTGAATTATTAAAAAATTTAAAATAAATTAAAAGAAGGCTATTGCAAACTTATGAATGAAATTTGCAATAGCCTTTTTATTAGTATAAAGAGCTAATTATATCAACACATTTTTCAAATCCAAGTATTCCACTATTTAAACAAATATCATAATTATGAGGATCGCCCCACTTCATATCTGTAAAATAGTTGTAAAATAAACTACGACGTTTATCTTTATCTTTTAAACGCTTTTCAGGAGCAACATCACTTTCTCCATAAACAGAAACAATACGATTAATTCTTTCTTCTAAGCTAGCATATACAAATATTTTTAAACAATCTGCTTTATCTTTTAAAATATAATCTGCACATCTTCCAACAATAATACAAGTTTCTTTCTTAGCCAAGTCTAAAATGACTTCACTTTGCATTTTCCATAAATTGTCTTCAACTAGCACTTGATTATAAGTTCCAAACCCAGAAAGACTTCTTCCAATTAAATCACTTAAAGTTAAATTTTCAGATTTTTCTGCAACATAAGCCTGAGCAAGTCCACTTTCTTTGGCAATCTTTATAAGTAATTCATTGTCATATACTTTAATTCCAAGTTTTTCACCTGTCATCTTGGCTATTGTTCTTCCACCACTACCAAATTCACGTCCAATTGTTATAATTCTATTCATTATTTTACCTCTTTAACAATTAAATATTATAATCTTTATCTTCTTGTAATTCCTTCATTAACTCTTCATCAATAGGTATGTCTTCTTCATACACACTTTTAATAAGTTTTTCTAATGGAACAATCTCAACTGACAATACAAGTCCCTTAGGTAAAATCATTCTAAAAGTTTTTAATTTTATTAAAAACTCATTTACTCTTTTATCACCTAATGGGAATGTTACTAGAGCATCTGAACCAGGCCAAACTTTTGTTTGTTGATGTTTTATCGTTTTATCTATTGCCCTTTTAACATCATTTTCAACAGTGTAGTAATAAATTCCTATCTTTTCAAAAAATTTTTCTAATAATCTAACTTGAGTATCATTAATATGTAATATTATAAATTTTAAATTTTTACTTTCTGTATCATTCATATTTTTTATTTTATCCATTATTAACCCCCTTCTTTTTAGATTTATTTGAAATATTTTTAATTTTAGTTATTAATTTTGTAGTGAAATCATCAACCACAGAATATAAAACTGGAATCAACACCAATGTTAAAATTGTTGAGAATGATAATCCAAATATTACAGTGATAGCCATTCCTCTATAAAATTCTGAACCTTCACCTAAACCTAATGCCATAGGCATCATACCAAATACTGTTGTCATTGTTGTCATAAGTATAGGTCTTAATCTTGTTTCACAAGAATACATAACAGAATATTCTTTATCATGTCCTCTTATTCGCATTGTTTTAATAAAATCTATAAGTACAATGGCATTATTAACAACAACTCCTGCTAGAAGAATTACTCCTATCATAACCATTATATCTATTGATTGCCTTGTAACTACAAGTCCCCAAATAACTCCTATCAATGCCAATGGAATAGAACCTATTATTATAATTGGCATTATAAAACTTTCAAATTGTGAAGCAAGCAGTGCATAGATTAAGAAAATAGAAATAGACAATGCAAATGATAATTGACTCATAGTCTTTTGCATATTTTCAGTTTGTCCACCCCAACTATATGAAATAGATGATGGAGGATTTAAACTATTAAATTCTTCTATCATTTTTTGTTGTATAGCAGCTAAACCAACTCCACCATCATTGGCAGAAATAGTGACAGTGTATATACCATTTTTCTTATTTATTTTAGAAGTTCCCTCTGCATATTGTATAGTCGCAACATCAGATAATTTTACAAATTTATTATCTCCAACCTTAATATTTAAAGATTGTAAAATATTTACATCATTTCTCTTATCCTTAGGCAATCTTATCAATACATCTATTTCTTCACTATCAGTTTTTAAAGTTGCAGTATTAGCTTTATCTCCTCCTAACATATAATAACTCAATGTTTGAGCAACAACAGTAGGATTAATACCGTAACTTGTTATTTTATCTCTATCAATATTTATTCTTAATTCTATAATTCCTGGATCAAGTGTTGAGGACAAGTCAACAATTCCATCATAATTTTGTAATTTTTTAAGAATCTGTTTACCAAATTGTTTAATTTCATCTTGGTTCATACCCTGTATTAAAAATTCAACATCTTTTGTAGATCTTCCACCTGAAAATTGGTTAGATAGTGATATTCTTGCATCCAATACATTTTTAGCTTGTTTTCTGACATCATTCATAATATCAAAGACACTTTCTTTTCTTGTACCTTTTTTTCCAACATCTGCATTTATAGAAATATTAGATGTACTTACAAGCATTAAATAACTTTTTGTATGAGGTTCATTTTTTACAATATTTTCCAATTCTCTTGCAATTCTTTTTGCTTTTTCTATATCTGTACCATTTTGTAATTCAGCCATCAACGAATATTTTCCTTCGTCTTGTTTAGGCATAAATTCAAATTTTAATAGTTTTGGACCTATAAATATACTGAAGAAAAATAGAAATACCATGATAAAAACTGTTTTTCCTTTATGAGCATAAGCCCAATGAATAATTTTTAAATATCTTGCTTTTACTTTTTTAAACAATCTTCCATCTTCAGTTTTCATAGATTTTCTATTTAAAAATCTACTAGCTAACATCGGTATCATAGTTATTGCAACAATTATTGCTGCTAGATTTGAAAATATAATTGCATAAGACATATCTCTAAAAAATTCTCTAGCCATACCTGGAATAAATAATATAGGTATAAAAACTACCATTGTAGTTAATGCAGAAGCTATAACTGAAAATGTAACTTCTTCTGTACCATTTTCAGCAGCTTCTAAAACAGGAGAATTTAATTCTGTAATATGTCTATAAATATTATCCACAACAACAACTGAGTTATCTGTAAGCATGCCAACACCTATTGACAATCCCATAAGTGAAATCAAGTTAAGAGTTGTACCTCTCATTGATAAAAATGCAAAAGTAAATATTATTGCAACTGGAAGTGCCAATGAAATAAGTATAGTTGTTCTAAAACTTTTTAAAAAAGCAAATAATATAATAGTTGCAAGTACAAGCCCTTGTATAGCTGAACTTGAAACATTTGAAATTGAGCTATTAATGTTTTCTGAATTATCAAGCTCTATACTGTATTCAGTTCCTGCTGGCATATATGGTTTCATTTCTTCTATAACCTTAAATGCAGCACTATTTAAACCTATTGTATCACCATCAGATGATTTTGATAAAAGTACAATTATAGAATCTTTACCTTTAAGATATCCTAATCTATCTGGGTCTTCTGTTGTGAGTACAACATTAGCAACATCTTTTAACCTCAATGTGTTACCATCTGAGCTTATTAAGATGTTTTCATATTGATCTATATAGTCAAGTTCTCCCATAAACCTAATAATCATATCTTTATCACCAGTTGATAACTTACCAATAGGATAAGTTGTAACTGCTGTTCTTATAATATTATATAATTCCATAGGTGATAAATTATAAGCAGATAATTTATCACTATCAACTTGGATTTGTAATTGCTTTTCAGGATTACCAGCAATAGTAACTTCCCCTATACCTGCTAAACTTTCAAGTCTTGGTTTTAATTTCTCTTTTATGAAAGTGTTAAGTGCAGTCTTATTATCAGAGTTAAAAGCAATTATTGCTGTCATACTACCAGTAGCAGCATCTACCTTTCTGACTATTGGAGTATTAGCATCCTTAGGTAAATCATTAGTTATTTTTGAAACTTCTCTTTGAATTTGTGTAACTTTATCATTAGTATCCACTCCAAAATCAAAGTTTACAACCACTGATGAACTACCATAAGAAGATACAGTTTGTATTTTATCAATAGCCTCAACATTAGAAAGGCTATCTTTTATCTTTTTTGTAACCTGTGTTTCAACATCTTCTGCAACGGCTCCATTCCAAGTTGTAGAGATTGTTACAACTGGAATATTTATATTTGGTATCAATTCTTTTTTCATTGAGAACATTGCTAAAAGTCCAATAAAAATAAATGATACCATTACCATTGTTGTTGCAACAGGTCTACGAATTGAAATTCCTGCTAACGACATTATTTATTCACCCCATTTTTAATTTCAACATTATCATTGTCTTGAAGTCCAAATAATCCTTTTACAACTATTTTATCTCCTTCTTTTATTTCAGGAGAAGAAATTTCTGTATAAGGTAAATTTGTTGCTCCAACTTTGACCTCAACCTGTCTTACTTTTCCATTTTCATACTTAAATACATAATTAACTAAATCTCTTGTAACAATGGCTTCATCTTCTATACTCAAAACAGAAGATTGACCAACAGGAATAACAACATTACCAAACATACCATCTTTTATCTCTTTATCTGGGTTATCAAGAACTAGTTTTACTTTAAAATTCTTTGTTGTGTTATCAGCAATAGGGTTTAATTCAGCAATTTTTGCTGTATAATCTTTTCCAAGAGCATCGATTCTTACTTTTATATCATCACCAATTTTTACTTTTGATATAGCTTCGGGAGCAATTCCAACATAAGATTGCATTTTACTATCATTTAAAATAGTAAATAAAGTTTCTTTGGCAGCAATATCATTTCCTTCTTTTATAAATAAATTTCCAATAACTCCACTAATTTCAGCCCTTGCTATAAGTTTACTATAACTGTCTTGTGCATTCATATATGCTGCTTTGGCTACCTCTAAATTTCCTTGTGCACTTGTATAAGAGGCTTCATAATTTGAAAACTCTAAATACGAAATTAGTTGTTTATCATAAAGTGTTTTAAACTTTTGATAATTATTTCTTGCTATATTATAATTTGAAGTTGCTGTTTGATAATTTGCCTTAGCTTGTAAAAAATCAGCTTCTGTTTGTGCATCAGAAAGTTTTACAACAACTTCTCCCTTTTTTACAAATTCACCATTCTTTTTAAAAATTTTCTTTACTGTTCCACCTTTATCAGTTGAAAAATCAACTTTTGCTAATGGCTCCCAAACAGCACTTGAATCAAAAAGTTTTGACATTTCCCTAGTTTTTACTTCTGCTACTTCAACAGATTTTACTGATTTTTGTTCATCAGTAGTAGCTGTCTCTTGTTTAGTAGTTTCTTTTTTTTCTTCTTTATCTTTTCCACAAGCAACTAATAATAAACTAGCTGTAAGAAATATTGTCAGTATTTTTTTCATAAATTTTCCCTTTCTTCCTATATTAATAGTGATCTATATGTTTCAAAAGCATAATAATAATCAAGTAAAACTTTATTGTATGCTATTCTTGCTTGTCTATAAGTATTTTCAAAATCTAAATAATCAACTGTTGAGATAAGACCAGCATCATATTTCTCTTGATTTAATTCAAAATTAACTTTTGCAACTTCTAAAGCTTTAGATTGAGAAGCTATTTGCTTTTCTAAACTCAACACATTAAGATAAGCACTTCTTACATTTATTTCTATATTTTCTTTTGTTGAAGTTTCTCTTAATTCTTCTTGTTCTTCTTGTAGTTTTGCCACTCTATAGCTATCTAAATCACTTCCAAAAGAAAATGCTTTCCAAGAAACTTCGATTCCACCTGTCCATTCTCCATCTTTATAACTTTTTTCAAATGTTGTTCTTTCACCTGTTCCATAAGAAGCATAAGCATTTACCTTAGGTAGTAAATCTCCAACAGCAGCCATTCTAGTTGCTGAAGCTACTTTCACTTGTTCTTCTGCAATTTTTGCAGATAAACTTTCATTTATAGCTTGTCTTAAATCAGTATTTATGTTTATCTTTTCAGAAAAATTATTAGGAACATCAAAAGGTATTAAATTTAAAGGTTCACTTTTACTAATCCCAGTTCTTATATATAATTTTTCCATATTTGTATCTATTGTATTTTTAGTATTAA
>ERZ772957.964-NODE-964-length-20290-cov-3.894638_pt1 | contig 20290 bp, 16 predicted proteins | sample MGYA00580682_ERZ772957 | MGnify/ENA primary metagenome ERZ772957 (study PRJEB29015, sample SAMEA2737921) | human oral metagenome | biome: human oral; feature: human-associated habitat; material: dental | place: China | collected 2025 ...
CCCCTAGGGGAACGGTTGAGAGGGGCGCCGGGGAACACGTTTCCCGGCCGGGGGGGAATCTGCTTTGTGCCCTCACATCCAGGGGAGGGTGTCGGGGTTCTCGTCGTGATGAAGGAAGTACTCCATGCAGTGGACGAGGGCGCGTTCCCCCCCGAGCGAGCCGCTCTTGGAGATTATGGGGAGCCCGTCGAAGGGGCCTCCGGACAGGCTCAGGAGCGTGATCCCCTCCTGAATCTCCCGTTCCAGGGCCACGTTTTCCGCCTTGACCCTCCGAGCGATGCGCACGGCGCAGTCCCCGCCGGTGACGCACAGTCCTCCTATCTTCGTGCGTCCCATGATCTCGCGGACCGTGTCCGCCATCAGGTCCATGAACCCTTCGATGTCCCCGTTCGGGTATTCGCCGCGCACAAAACGTTTTTCCTCCGTCGTCGCGATGAGCAGAATGGACTGTCCGCAGCGTAGCAGCGGTTCCGCCTCGTCCGCCGCCCTGACGCGGGCCTCCGCGGCCCGGTCGGTCCCAAGCCCTTCGGCCGGGACGCCGACGGTCTGGACGAATCCATTCTCCAGAAGCTGGCGTGCCTGGCGCACGCTCCGCGGATGGGCCGTCCCGACGACGAAGACGAAGGGCTTCGGGGCCGTGGCCAGGGCCTCGGCGAGCCCGACGGACCCCACCCAGAGCACCTCTTTGGCGGGTCGGGCCTTCAGGACGCCCCGCACGATCATACGGAGGTCCTCGTCGCTCTCGGCGTCGAAACAGTAGCATCCCTTATTGGCGACGATCTCCGCCGTCCTGCCCGATCGGATCTGGTCGGCCGGGATCTCGTGGGGATCCAGTCCCGCCTGGGCAAGCAGGGCGACGGTCGCGGCCGAGCTGGCGGATTGCGAGGTCGTCACGGTAAGGGACGACATCCGCTCGTGCTTGTCCAGGTAGACGGTCCCCTCCTCGATGGCCCGGCGGCTGCGGGAGAAGGCGGACACGACGACGATGGTGTCGAACCCCATCTCTCGGGCCAGCACCTGCACCTCGGGCCCGACGTTGCCCCGAAGGCCCGGCTCGATGCGCTTGAAGAAGATGGTACTGTCCTTCCAGGGCATCAGCTCGCGTGCGACGTTCTCTATCTTGCTGCCGGCGCGTTCCGGGGAATGAAAAAAGGTCTCGGTATCGACGGCGACGACGGAGTATTTCCTGAGGGACCCCAGAGAACCCGAGTCCAAAGTCACGGCGGCACGGTAACCCCCGTTCATGAACTTTGCCGCGGTCTCCACGGCCCCGGTGTAATCGTCGGCGACAACCACGTAATCGAACATGCTACGACTCCTCCTCACAACGGCTTGAGAAATACAAAAAATAAAGTCTGAAAATCTTCAGTCGGACGCCAACCCCACGGATATTTTAAGCCCCTCCGGCCGTCCCGGAACCCTTTGTGCATCCTCGTCGGAAGGTAGACTGCATCACGGGTTTTTGAACAGCGGGGCGAGGATGTCCACGATCTCCCTCCCCCGCTCCGTGGCGGGCCTCTCGTCCGGGAGCGGGTGCGTGTCCGGCGCAACCTCGAGGGCCGTGCAAAGTCGGTCCAGGAGCCCCGGATGCCGTTCCGAGGGAAGGAACCCCAGGAAGTTCGTCATGAAGTTTCTCAGGACCGCGCGCTGGTCCTCCTGGAGCCAGAAACACAGGACCTCACCCCAGGATTTGGGTGTCGAGGGGGGAGGGATCAGGAGCTCCGCGAGGGCGGCGAGCCGGGCGTGGTCATCCGGGGAAAGGTCGAAGTACTCGTCCAGGCGGAACCTCAGGGCCTCGAACTGGGCGAAGTCCTCGGGTCCCGTCAGGGAACAGGCGAACTCCAGCAGAAGCTCGGACGCGCAGTAGTCCGCGGAAAGCCGCACGCCCATTTCCACGGGCACGAGGAGAACGGGGTCCTCCCAATGGTAATCCTTTCCCGCGATGCCGAGGTTCGGAAGGATCCCATAGCCCTCCACCCGGGCGGTCTCCACGATTCTTTTCCTGTCCGATCCCCTGGGTTTGGAGTCCGGTTCGCTGCAGGATATCCCCATCAGGTCCGCCAGGGCGGCGAGCGTCGTCCGGGTTGGGCCGGTCGGCTCCGCCCCGGGGTCGGCCTCTCCTCGAAGACGAAGGACGAAGCCCTCCAGGTCGGGCCGGTCTGTCAGCTCCTTCGCCTCCCGCTCGGCGGCGGTCTGGGAGATCTCCCGCATCAGATCCTTCCAGACCGAGATCAGGGGGGCGAAGGGATCGAGGTTCTCGAAGAAGTTGGGGAGCTCCAGGACCCCGCCGGAGGCATTCTTCTCGGAGGCCAGCGAGGGATTTGTCGGGACGTAGGCCAGGAAAACGGAGGTCTTCGGACGGGTGAGCACGAGCCCCCCCTTGCAGGCGTTCCGATACCGGGGTGAGAACTGTTCGAACAGGGCCTCCGAATGGAGCATAGGGGGCGAAGCGGAACCGTCTTTTTTCGGGTCGTCGTCGCATGCGGTACGCAGGGTTCGGGAGGAGCGCATCAGGGTGAAGGCCACGATGGCGGGCAGGGACAGCCCGGAGTTGGCGTAGGGCCCCAGCAGCATACCGAGCAGCTCGTCGGGGACGACGGCGAGGGTTTTGCAGAAGGCGAGAAGATCCTCCTCGGGCAGCCAGAGCTTGACGGCCATCCAGGTAACGAAGCGAATCAGGCTGTCCTTGAGACTCTCCCAGCGGAGGAGCGGCATTAGGCGAAAGGCCTCGCCGATGCAGATTCCCAGGTCCAGACGGTCGACCAGGACGCGGCGCTCGAGGCCGAAGAGCCACAGGGCCGGGTAACAGACGTGCTGAGGGGGCTGAATGCGCCCCTCCGCCAGCCATGTCAGGTAAATACCGCGCTGGAGCGGCGTCATGGCCTCGTAGGAGACGGCGCCGTCAGCCGGAAGCGTCGTTCCCTCGTCCGGATACTCGACGGGCAGGGTTACGTCGATACAGCAGGGCTCCGGCGTGGAACTGGAGCCGTCGGACCAGTAGGTGACGGGCCCGAGGATGACGAGGTCCCCGATCTGGAGCGAGCCCGTCTTCCCGCACCAGCGCAAAAGCAGAGGAGCGGTTCCCGGCTTCTTTCGTTCCTGCGGGGTCCCGTAGGAATAGGGCGAATCTCCGCCCAGGGCCGCCGGGGCCGCGGAGGAATAGGTGGCGCTCGCCACGGCACTTGGAGAGCTTATTGGCGCCGCTGCCAGGACCGGGGTGAGGGGGTCTACCTCCTCCTGAATGGCCGGGAGGCCCGCCTGCCCTTCGGTCCGCTCCTCCGAAGCGGTCGGAGAGGCGGGTTTTTCTTCCGCTTCGTCTCGATCGCTTTTTTCGCTCGTGAAGGCTGGCCTCTCCTCGGAGGGGCCGGCGAGGACGAGGAGGTCGGGCTCACCCGATGGAGGCGAGGCGGGCTGCGGCGTTTCTTCGCCGGGATTGCTGGGGATGGGCTGTGCCGGGGCCTCTCCGGGGGCGGCATGCCTAGCCTGCTGCTTGAGCAGGGCCCCGACGGCCACGACAACGACAATCCCGATCATGAGAAAAAGCACGGATCCGCCTCCCTTTTATCGAGGGGAACGCAGCCACACCGGTAAGGCGAGGGCTCGGTCCCCCCTTCGGTACCCCGGCCGAAAACGCACCCTCGAGAAGGCGTGTTTTGTCCCGTGCTTCACGGCCCCGGCAGGGCTCTCCTTTACCCTTCATTATATACGTTCCCCGGCCTTTTTGTCGTTTGGGACGAAAGACAGGGCCGTTCCGGGAAAGTCATCGGGGGGTATAATCTTGCTTGGAGTCCGGAAAGATCGAATCCAGAAGAATCGCGAGCCCCGTACTTTGATGTTGGGAAAACCCGAGGTGCGGAAAGCCAAGGGGAAAGACGTTTTTCGAGAAGTTTTTCTGGAAGGGAAGTGTGTTTTATTGAGCTGTCTTGCCACGTTCAAGACAACCAGTATGGCGCTCTTGTTCGAGCGGTCCTGCAGGGAGGCCGGAATTGGGGCGCGCATCGCCCCCGTTCCTCGCAAGCTGTCCTCCAGCTGCGGGCTGGCCTGTGAGTTTCCCTGTGAGGAGCGGGCGAGGGCGGAGGCTCTGGCCGCGGAGCGCAGGATCGAGGTCGCCGCCATGCACGACCTGGAAAAAATTTGAGGGAAGCCCGAGACTCCGGGCTTCCCTTGAGAGAACATTTTTTAAGGTTCTCGAAAACGTCCGCGTCAGGCCTTCGGCATCCACCGGCCAACGATGCCCCCGACGACCCCGCCGATAAGGGCGGTGAAGATCCAGGCAAATCCATCCGGCCCAAGGGGAATGGAGACCAGCATATCTTTGACGCGGTCGGCAACGGCGCTCACGTGCTGCAGTCCGTAGAGGATGCCCATCAGGAACGCCCCGGCAACGGCCCCACGGTAAAGTCCGGTGCTGAAACCGAAGTCGAAGAGGTTCAGCAGGATCAAGACGATGGCCACAGGATAAAGGGCGTAGAGTACCGGCACCGAGAGGGAGATGATGTACTTGACCCCGTAGACGGAGAGCACCGTGCTGACCAGGACGATGATCCAAACCAGGGCCCGATACGTCACCTTTTTGTTCATGAGCTTCTCGAAATACTCCGAGACCGCCGTGGTCAGCCCGATGGAGGTGGTGAGGCAGGCGAAGATGATGGAGATGGACAGGGCGTAGCGGCCGAAGCTGCCTCCGATCCTACTGATGAGCTCGACGGTGATCTTGGTATGGCCCTCGTTGCCCTGGAATATCCCCGAGCCGGTGGCCCCCAGATAGATGAGCCCTCCATAGACGAAGAGGAAGCCCAGCATGGCCACGATGGAGACCTTGACGGCCATGGCCATCCCCTCGCCGGTGTTCCCGTGCCCGCGGCTCATGATGTTGGCCATGATGATCGCCGCGAAGGCCATGGAGGCGAGCGCGTCCATAGTCTGGTAGCCCTCGGTGAAGCTCATGGCAAAGGCGTTCGGGACGCGCGGATCGACCGGCTGACCGACTGGGACCAAAATTCCCTTGATGATGACGAAGCCCAACATGACAATCAGCACGGGCGTGAAGTACTTACCTATCTGATCCACGATCTTGGAGGGGTTGAGCGAGAAATAGAGGGTAATCGCAAAGAAGATCGCGGAGATGGCGATCGCCTCCCAGGAGATTCCCATGATGGGGCTGGCATGAAGGGTGCCCAGGAAGGGAAGGATCCCCACCTCGAAGGTCGTCGCCGCGGTTCGAGGAATGGCAAACATCGGCCCGATGCACAGGAGGATGGCGAAGTTGAACACCTTAGCGAAGGACAAGCTGACCTTGCCAGCGAACCTGTCGACGTCGCCGCCCGCCCTGAACGTGGCGAGCAACCCCAGGAGGGGCATACCCATGCCCGTGATCGTGAACCCCAATAGAGCCGTAAACCAATCCTTACCCGTCATGATCCCGATGTAAGGCGGGAAGATGACGTTGCCCGCCCCAAAGAACATAGCGAACAGGGCGAAACCCATCACGAGAATTTCCTTGTTTTTCGACTGCATGCGCTCACAACTCCTTCTATCTGTATTTTGTTCGAACCCCCCACTCATAAGGGTTCGTGGAGCTCGTAAAAACGGGGCGATGCTTGAAAAACACCGAAACGGTCCGACGGAATACCGCAGGACACGGGATGAGACGGGAACTTGGCTGCCGCTCCTGCACAAAAGCCTTTTGAGAAGTATCTAGCTTATCATGATATTAAAATACCCTGATTTGTCAAGCTTCTCATTTGGACTTACATTTGGACTTATACTCCAAGCGCAACAATAGTGGGTGAAAGAAAGGAGGTGAAAAGAAGAGAAAAATATGCATAGAGCGTTTGGCGTTTCGCCTGTTATGAGATAAAATAGAGAGAGCGGCATTCCCGAGCTTTTTGTACCGGAGGAACCTTTTGTGCCGGAACGAGGGCTGTTTTATACTTTGCCTCTGACCGTTGGGGAAGACCTTGCCCCAACAGACTTCTTGCAGTAAGGTGCCATCAACACCTGTATCCTTCCCCCCTTAGCGTCAGGCGCCCCCAGATGGGGGCGCCTGACGTTTTCGCAGTAGGGGACTCTGTGGCCGGAGGGCCTTTCGGCTACTGGAGCTGGAGGCGTGCGGCCTTCAGCACGTTCTTCGCCAGCACGGAGGTCGTCACGGCCCCCACACCGCCCGGGACGGGGCTGATCATGGAGACGACCGGCTCCACGGCGCCGAAGTCGACGTCGCCGCACAGCTTGCCCTCGGCATCCACGTTGATCCCCACGTCCACAACGATGCTCTTGTCCGTGACGCAGTCCGCGCCGATCATCCCGGCCTTGCCGGCCGCCGCCACCAGGACGTCCGCCCTGCGGCAGACCGCGGGCATGTCGACGGTGCGCGTGTGGCAGATCGTCACGGTGGCGTGCTTCGCCAGCATCAGCATGGCCAGGGGGCGCCCCACCACCATGCTGCGTCCCACGATCGTCACGTTCTTACCCTTGAGCTCGACCTTGTAGTGCTCCAGCATCTCCATCACGGCGCCCGGAGTGCAGGGCGGGAAGCCATCGTCCTCGCCCGCAAAGACCTTCGCCGCACTCAAGGGGCTCATGCCGTCCACGTCCTTGCGCGGGTCGATGGCCTGTCGCAGGGCCTCGCCGTCCAAATGCTTCGGCAGGGGCCGGAACAGCAGGATGCCGTGCACCGACGGATTGTCGTTGATATCCTTAAACTCACATTCGAGCCTGCGCTGTTCGATGTCCTCGGGAAACTCGTACACCTCCACGGTGAAGCCCAGCCCCCCGAACCGCTTCAGGGCGCCGCGCTCGTAGGCCAGGTCGTCACCCCGCGCCCCAATGCGGACAATCGCCAGCTTGGGATCGATGCCCTTGGCCCGCAGTGCGGCATGCTCCGCCTGCAGGGCCTCCTTCATGCTCGCGGAGACCTCCGCACCCTTCATCTGTACCGCCATGTTCCCGTCTCCCTTCTCCGTTTGGACGTCCGGCGCCTCGCGCGCCGTTTTCTTCTTTGTACGACATTTCTATACGATATCATAAAAGACGGAGCTTGAACATAACCATCGGGCCCCCGCAGCCTAGGGGAAACGATGCAATTCCAATCCCAAATCGTTTGCAGGCAGAGCGGCTTTTGCGAACCGCAGCGATGGCGTACAAAGAAGTACGTTGGACCGAAGGTTTGCGGAGCGGCCAAGGTGAGCCTTCATCTTTACTTGCGTCGACAACGCGGTAACGGTACCGCGTGTCGACGTAAGCGACTGACACACCATTCGGGACCTACCGGCCCCGAAGAGGCGGTCATCTGCTTAAACGCAGCATACGAATGATTTAGAACTCGGAACAAAAACGGCCCGGGGAGAATTTTCCCCAGGTCGTTGTCCCATCCTACTTGCCCGAAAAACGCCGATTCAGCGCCTAATGCTCCCCGGCTCCCTCAGCAGCTCCACCACGATCCTGTCGCCCGCCCTCGGGGGCGGGCCGCCCAGCGACGTCATGTACTGCGCGTTGGCCGACGCCGTCCGCGCCGACGACGATTGCCTGAAGTCGATGGGGTGGGCGACGTACCCGCCGTCCGAACCAAGCCGCACGTCGAGGCTGCAGAGAAGCGAGATCTTGTCCGACCCCGGCAGGCCGTCGTCCAGCGTCGCCTCCAGGGTGCGGCGCTCGGGCCTGGGCTGGTGCAGGCAGTACGACACCAGGGCGCCGATGCACCACTCGAATCCGTGATAGGCCGCGATGAAGGGGCCCGGGAGGTTGACGACGGGCTTGCCCTCCACCATCGCCGCGCACAGCGGCCGGCCCGGCGCCGCGGCGACCCCGTGGCACAGCACCTTTCCCCTGTCGTGCAGCAGGCGGGCGCTGTGGTCCTCGCCCCCCTTGGAGGAGCCGCCGTTGAGGATGACGATGTCCGCCCTGCCCAGGGCGTCGTCCAGCGTCCGGTCGAGCATCGCCCGATCGTCGGGGACGATGGGGTAGAGGAGCGGCTCCGCGCCCAGAAGCTGAAGGCTGGTCCGGGCAAGCACGCTGTTGGTGTCGACGTTCTTCCCGCGCACCACCGCGCTGCGCGGGGGCACGAGCTCGTTTCCCGTCGGGATGAAGGCGACCGCGGGCTTCCTCAGCACCGGGACATCCCAGACGCCCCCCAGGTGGAGGCAGGCCAGGTCTCTGGGCCGCAGCGGCACGTGCTTCGGCACCAGCAGCTCGCCCTCCCTCACGGTGCTCCCCGAGGGGCGGACGTTGTCCCCCTTCCGCACCGTCACCCCGTCGCGGATGCGAAGCCGTCCGCCCTCCCCGATGTCCACGTCCTCGATCATGATGACGGCGTCGAACCGGTCGTCGAAGTCGTCCCCGGTGTCGGCGCGGACGAAGTCCCTCCCCATCTCCCAGCCCGAGGTGTCCGGAACGCCGTCCCGGAACCGTTCGGAATCGACGGCGATCCCGTCCCCGGAGGAGGCGCGCACCACCGGCAGGTTGAGCCGGGAACGGCACTCCCCGGCCGTCACGCGGCCAAGGGTGTCCTCCACGGAGACCGTCTCGGCCGGAAGATCGGGATGCCACAGCGCAAACAGGGCCTCCAGCACCTCCCCGCGCGTGGGCAGGCTGCCGAGCCCCGAGAATCTCGAAGCACTCATAAGAAACCTCCAGTTATAAGGAACCCTCCCGTCGGGAAATCCACCCGCCCCCTACCGCTTCGGGGCGCTCACCGCGTTCTTCAGGAGGTCGTCGAGCTGCTCGTCCGTCAGCTTCACCGCGTAGAACAGGTCGTAGAACTCCCGGGTCGCCGCCCGGAAGTCGGCGTTGTAGGCCTCGGGATAGAGCAGGCTGGCGACCCACTGGATGCCCAGGAAGCGGTTGACCGAGGGGGGACGGTCGATCCAGCTGAAGGGGGTGTTCGGCATGGCGTAGACGCGGCCGTCCTTCACGGCCCGGATGCTCGCCCAGTCCGGATCGCTCTTGATCCTTCCATGTGCGCCGCCGCGATAGTCCTCCCACGCGATGATGACCTCGGGGTTCCAGTTCAGGACCTGCTCCAGGGACACCGGCGACATGCCGCTTCCCGAGACGGCCTTGACGTCCGCGACGTTTCTGGCCCCGGCAATCCTCAACACCGTGGCGTGGCTGGATGAAGCGGGCTCGGTGCTGAGGCCGTCGGGCCCCTCGGCATAGTACACGCTGACGCGCTTCTCCTCGGGGACCGCGGAGATCTTCTTCTTCACGTCGTCCAGCACCGCCCTGCAGTAGGCGGCCAGCCTGGCGGCGCGCTCCTCACGCCCCAGGAGGCGGCCCAGAAATTCGTAGGCCCCCTCGATGTTCTCCATCGAAGCGTCCACGACGACCACCGGGATCCCCAGCTGCTCCTGCAGCTCGTCGGCCTGGGAGGCGTCGGTATCCTTCGGCTTCCCCGGGCCCACCGAGATCAGCAGCTGCGTCCCCGCATCGATGATCGCCTCGCGGTTGAGCTGTTTGCCCATCTGCATGCCGCCCAGCAGGGGCATGTCCGCGCAGGCGGGGTTCAGATACTTCAGCTCCTGTTCGTTGAACTTCATCGGCGTGCCCGCCAGCCTTTCGAAGTCCAGCGTGTACATGAAGATGAAGCCGACGGGGCTGGTCACGTAGACCTTCTGCAGATGCTCCGGCTCCGGGACGGTCACCGTCCGCCCCACGGAGTCGGTTACGCTTACCCCCGCCGCGGCCAGCGGAGCCATGACGAGCATCAACACCAGAAGCAGTGCGGACAGACCTGAACGCTTTCTCACGATACATCTCTCCTTCGGAATCAGATTTTCCAGCCCGGATCTCTCCGGACCGGCTTCCTCCCCCGCACCCCGTTCGGCGGGGAGGTTCAACGCCTACCTTCGTCGACTGCCTTCATTGCATCCCCTCACTCCGGGGACGCCCCGGGCCTGGGGCTGCGGATCGGAACGCAGACGGACGAGGTTCCCCCGCCCACGTCGACGTCGGATATCCTTACGGGGGTGCGGTAGATGGTCCGCATGGAGTCCTCGCGGATGACGCGGCGCGGCGGCCCATGCTCCAGGACGCGTCCGTCCTTCATCGTCAGGACGGAGTCGGCGCAGAAGAACGCGTGGTCGGGATCGTGCGTGACCATGAGGACCCCCATGCCGCCGTCCGAGAGGCGGCGCACCCGGTCGAGCACCGCGTACTGGTTCCCGAAGTCGAGGCTCGCCGTCGGCTCGTCCATCACCAGGAGCCTCGGCCGCTGCGCCAGGGCCCGGGCCACGAGCACCATCTGGCGCTGCCCCCCGGAGAGCTTCGTGTAGACGCGGTCGGCCATCCACCCGATGTCCAGCGTCTCCAGGACCTCGTCGACAATTTTGCGGTCCTCGGCCCCGGGCCGGGCCAGATAGCCGAGGTAGGGCGTCCGCCCCATCATCACCACCTCCCGCACCCGGAACGGGAAGGGCGGCACGTGCGCCTGGGGGATGTAGGCGACGCGGCGGGCCAGCCGCCCCGCGTCCAGCCGGTGGACCTCCTCGCCGCACAGGGTCACCCCGCCCCGCCCCGGCCTCAGTATCCCCAGGATGGCCTTGAGCAGGGTGGTCTTGCCGCAGCCGTTGGCGCCGAGGACGCAGACGAACTCCCCCTCGGCCATCGCGAAGGACACGTCCCGCAGAACATCCTCCCTCCCATACCCGACGCACAGGCCGGAGACCTCCAGCACCCGCGTCACCTCCTCGAGCTCGCGCGGTAGACCGCCAGGAAGAACGGCACCCCCAGGATGGCCGTCAGGATGCCGATGGGGATCTCCACGCTCGCCGCGTTGCGCACGACGTCGTCCACGACCAGCAGGTAGCTGGCGCCCAGCAGCGCGCTTGCGGGGAGCAGCGCCCGGAAGTCCGCGCCGACGAGGGCGCGTCCCAGATGGGGGATGACGAGGCCGACCCACCCCACCATCCCGGCGACCGACACGGACGACGCCGTGATGAGCGTGGCGGCCAGGATGACGGCAAGACGCACCCGCCTTGGCTCGACCCCCAGGCTCCGGGCCTCGTCCTCCCCGAAGGACAGGACGTTCAGCCGCCAGCCCATGGCGTACAGGACGCCCAGGGACAGGGAGATGGGCGCGAGGATGGCGAGGAGCTTCGAGCGGGTCATCGCGTGGAAGCCGCCCATCAGCCAGAAGGTGATGGCGGGCAGCCTGCCGTCGGAGTCGGCGACCAGCTTGGTGCAGGACGTGAAGGCGGAGCAGAGGGTGCTCACCATGATGCCGCCGAGGACGAGCCCCAGCAGGGGGTCCCGGGACAGGGTCCTGTTGACGAGGACCGTGAACAGGACCGCCGCGATGCCCCCGACCAGGGCGAGGGCCTGTATTGCGCCCAGCCCCAGGCCCAGCAGCAGCCCCAGGGCGGCGCCGAACCCCGCGCCCGCCGAGGCCCCCAGGATGTCGGGGGACACGATGGGATTTTTGAAGAGCCCCTGATAGGCGGCCCCGGCGACCGACAGCCCGGCCCCCACCAGCATGACGGCGAGGACCCTCGGCAGCCTGATATTGAACAGCACCGTCGCCATTCTGCCGTCGGCAATCAGGGACGGGTCGAGGATGCGGTGCCAGACGGCGGCAGCAAGCTCTCCGACCCTGATGGGATACCTGCCGATCGCGAAGGACAGGAAGAACAGGACGACGGGGGCGGCGGCCATCGAGGACCATTTCAGCCCCCTCGGGAGGAGCCTCGGACGCGGTCCCATGTCAGGCCCCCTCCGGACCGTTCGCGGCGGTCATCCCGGGCGCCTCCCGGAGCGGGGCCCATCGATGCTGACCATACGCCCTCCCGTGAAGATCTCCATCGAGCAGCCCCGCCGGATGGCCTCGTCCAGCCTCTCCGGCTCCGTGCAGACGAACCCGGAGAGGTTGTCGGCGCCGTGTCCGAAGAGGACGGGGGCGAGCGGCACCGTCGGCCCCACCAGCGACACCCGGGCGTCCCCGCATATCTGCAGGAGGCGCGGTAGCGTCTTGTTGACGAGGGTCATGCCGGTGATGAAGACGTAATCCTGCTCGGGCAGGATGTACTCGCAGGCGCTGTCGGGGTAGTCGCCCGGCGCGGGGTCGCGCTCCAGGATGGAGAGCCGGCACAGCGGCGCGATCGACTCCTCGATATGGGGGAAGTGCCCGACGATGGCCACCCTCTTTCCCGCGATCTCGTCGCGGAACGCATAAAAGGCGTTCTTCTCCGTCCGGCTCTCGATGTCGTCCCTCGGCTCACTTGGCGTCTCGAAGCCGGGGAGAGCCCGGGCCCTGTCCCAGGAGTTGTAGTACGCGTTCAGGGCCGCGACACCCAGGGTGGCCTCCAGGAAATTCCAGGATTTGGACAGGGCCGCTGCGTCCCGCAGCGCCATGCCCGTCAGGGGCCCGCGGTACAGTCGGCCGGGGCCCTCTCCATGCGTCGTGTGGGCGACGCCGGTGTTCCCACCCGCGACGACCGTCGTCCATCGGCAGGCGATGTTATAGGAGCTCACGGCGAGGCCGGGAGGGATCCCCGCAATCAGTTCGTCGTACAGGCGCCACAAGGCGGCCACCCCCTTCGCACGGAAACGGCCGTCACCGTATTGTTTCAGAAAATATCTCGACGGCCCCCTTCATTATCCCTCGCGGGACGCGGTAAGGCAACCATGGCGGCGATCAGGCAGTATTGGGCTATAGTCAAGCAGGAGGACAGTCGAAGCGAAAAGGTAGGACGTGTCATCGATTGACAACAAAGCCTAACTTTTAGAGAGCGTTTCAAGCCCAGAAAAAAGTCCTCGGAAGGGGGGCTGTAGTATAATTTAGCCAACATTCAAGACTGCCTCTTTCTTTCTCAGGGTTCGCCAGCCTTGGGAGTAATAAGGAAGAGGCTCTTTTTTTGTTACAAGCGACCTACCGTGTCCATGAACAATGCAAACGAGATATCACCCGCTCCCTGCTCCTCAAGTCTTCACTGGAAAGCCCCCGGTGTTGGTCCGATTTTGGCGAGTCGGGCATCCCTTGTAGAAGGGAGGCAGTATTGAATGCTGAAGTTCTGGAGAAGCCCCAACTTCAACTTCCGGTTGAAGTTGGGACGCGCTTGGTGATAGCTGTCAGGCTTGAACCGGACTCCACCGTCCTCAGACGGTAGACGACGGAAGGGGCGGCTCTTCACGACCGTCCCGCTTTTTGTCCCCGCCACCCCTGGGACGTGCTCCACGAGCCGTCGCGTTGTACTCGTCGAGGTCGGCCTTGATGTACAGCTTTCCCCGAATGCAGGGGATGCGCCCGGCCTTGGTCTGCTGCGAGAGGTTCTGTCGGCTCATCCCCAAATAGTCCGCCGCTTCAGGGGTCGTGAAGACCTCGGACTCGATAATCTCACGAAGTTTCCCCATCTTCATCCACGTCTCCCCCTCCAATACCCGGCGAAGGTACACACCCAGACTCCCAAGGCACAGCCGAACAGGACAAAGGACACCCCCTCACGACTCCAGGCATAAAGAGGCACCGCGAGTGCCAGCAGTACGGGGACCATAACCAACACGATCTTTTGCATTTGTTCAACGGTGGATGTGTTAAGATTTCAGGAGGAGGGGGGAAGTGGGGCTCTCACACTCGATCAGCGTTTCCGCTTTCAGTGCCTCTTCCTGCCCGGCTTCTTCAAACGCTTCCCTTTGGTGCCCTGCCAACCCAAGTTAGGAAAGCAGGAGGTTAAGGAATGCTACCACGTCTCGAAGAAGCTGTTTTGTTTCTTCATCCACCGTCACCTCCTCCTCTCTTGATGGCTAAATTATACCCTGTAGGTTGCTTTAAATTAATCTATAATTAGCATCTTACCATTCCATCCAACGGGTTGGTTCAGATGGTTGTAGCCTTCATGCCCCCGGTGCGGAGGGCCTGGAACCGAAAGGCTGTCAAAAAAAAACCTCACAATCCCCGCATGAATGGAGGAGGAACTGAAAAAGTACGACGATGTGAACGTCTCCCAGCTCCTCCAGGATGCCATCAAGAGGGAACTTGGCTTGAAAGAACCGGCTGTGGTCTAGGCCAGGAGGTTCTCAATCCCTTCGAATATTTCCAACACCCATCTCGGGGCATATCACGAAGAAGCAAGCCCGCGTTGAGCAAGGTGCGGGCCATCGTCTCAGGGTATTCGTGCAAGGCCTTCTCCGGGGGAGCCCGCTGGCCACTATGGCATCAGTGAGCGGAAATAAGTACAGTTATGTGTCGGATATAGGGAAGTACTGACAAAAATTAAAAACCCCGCTTTCAAGCGGGGTTTTCAGCATAACCGGACCATGCCGGATTGGTCTCTGGAGCGGACAACGGGATTCGAACCCGCGACCCTCAGCTTGGGAAGCTGATGCTCTACCAACTGAGCTATATCCGCATTTCCGATGCTGGAATTATAGCCCAAAAAGCCCCTCCTGGCAAGCGGGGTCTCCCTCGCGGCCGAGGATGCACTCAGGCCGAGGGGGGCCCGGAGTGGCCCCAGGCCGTCGGGCGGCCGATGGAGAGGTAGTCGAACCCCCTGCGGCGCATGTCGGAGCAGGAGTACAGGTTTCGGCCGTCCACGACAATAGGCTGCCGGAGCAGCCTCCCAATTCGGTCGAAGTCCGGCTGGCGGTAGATGTCCCACTCCGTCACCACGGCGAGGGCGTCCGCACCGTTAACGGCGTCGTAGGGTTCTTGGACGTACACCAGCCCTCGGCGGTCGCCCAGCGCCTCTCGGGTCTCCTCGACGGCGCGGGGATCGTGGGCCTGAACCCGGGCCCCGGCGTCCAGCAGGCTGCAGATCAGGACCTGGGCCGGGGCCTCGCGCGTGTCGGAGGTCTTGGGCTTGAAGGCCAGCCCCCACACGGCGATGGTCCGGCCCGACAGCTCGCCCAGCCGCTCGGAGAGCTTCTCGAAGAGTATTCCCTTCTGGCGCTCGTTCACCTCGTCCACCGCCGTGAGAAGCCGGGGCTCGTAGCCCGCCGACCGGGCGAAGTCGCGCAGTGCACGGACGTCCTTCGGGAAACACGAGCCGCCGTAGCCACACCCCGCGTAGAGGAACTTCGAGCCGATCCTGCTGTCCATGCCCATCGCCCGGCGCACACTCTCCACGTCGGCCCCGACACGGTCGCAAACGTTCGCCATCTCGTTCATGAAGGAGATGCGCGCCGCCAGCATCGCGTTGGCCGCGTACTTCGCCATCTCCGCCGACGCGATGTCCATGAAGAGGAGCCGCGACGGCTCGAGGAAGGAGTAGAGCGAGGTCAGGATCTCCCGGGCCTCGGGGGAGTCCGTGCCCAGCACGACCCGGTCCGGCTCCAGGAAGTCGCGCAGGGCGGCCCCCTCGCGCAGAAACTCCGGGTTAGAGGCCATCGACAGGCCGAGGCCGGCCGAACGGCCCTCGAGTTCGGCGGTTATCCAGTCCCGGACCCTGGCGTTCGTCCCCACGGGGACGGTGGACTTGACGACCGTCAGCAGGCCGCCGGACATCCCGCGGCCCACGCTGCGGGCGGCGCTCTCGACGTAGGACAGGTCCGCGCTGCCGTCGGGCGCCGAGGGGGTGCCCACCGTGATGAAGCAGACGTCCGCGCCCTTCAGGGCCTCCCCGACATCCGCGGTGAAGGAGAGCCGCCCCTCCTCCATGTTGCGGACCATCATCTCCGCAAGGCCGGGCTCGTAGAAGGGCACCTCGCCACGGCATAGGGTCTCCACCCGCTCCAAGTCAGTGTCCGCGCAGACCACGATGTTACCGAACTTGGCCAGGCAGGTCCCCGTGACCAGCCCCACGTATCCCGTTCCGATCGTCGCCAGCTTCATCGATTCCCGTCATCTCCATCCCACATTTTGCCCGCATTTTCGGTCCGGACTTGCCCGAGAATCATAACACACCCTGCCGAACCCCCTCCAGGCGTCTCGAGGGCCCTTGTATTTGAAGTCCTTACATTCCTTCGTACGTTCCCTCTTACGTTCCACGGGGTACGGACAGGATCTCGACGCGGTATTTTTTGAGCAGCCGGACTGGATGATAGGAGAGCTTCGCCTCCCTCAGCCCCGGATTGCCCATGTCCTCCTCACGGTTCACCCAGGCGTAGTCCGAGCCCTGATTTTGCAGAAACAGTCGATTTAGGGCCTGATAGCTTCCGGCGTAATCCTCCAGGGCCTTTTCGAAGCGTATGTCCAGGGTCTTCGCGTCCAGTTCCTCGGCGATCGTGTAGCCGACGGTCGTTCCGTCGGCCCGCAGTAGGGCCCCCAGGAAGGGAAGCTCGTCCCATCGTTCGAGGGCCCGCCGAATGGCTCGGTCCTCGTCCTCGAGGGAGGGTGAACTGGCTTCCTTATGCCGCAGCCACCTCGCCTGGAAATCCAGGAGTTCGGGAAAATCCTCCGGGAGGAGCGGGATGTACTCCCAATCGTAGGAGGACTGAAAGGAGCGGACATGGGCCCGCTTCTGGGCGAAGTGGCTGCCGTCCAGGGCTATCAGCTCGGGCACGGAATGGAGGTACTCCCACTCGTCCCGGTCCTCCGTGACCTCGAGGCGAGCGGCCAGAGAATCGGAAAAACGTCCGACGACGGCCTCCGGAACGTCCAACAGGACGTCACCGGGCGCGAAATGTTCTCGGAGGAGGGCGTCCCAGTCCGCGGTGTCCCAGTCCCCCACGGGCGAACAGAACCCGGGCTTGCTCCCGTGCGAGCGCAGCCAGCAGAGCGCGCCGTCCCAGGCCAGCTCCATGGGGTTCGTATCCCCCCAGCCCCACAGGGAGAAGAAGGAGTATTCGGCATACTTGACGGAGGTGCGGCCGTACAACTCGCTGTACGGCACTCGGTCCTCCCAGGTCAACGGTCTGAAGGAGAGCATATACCCGGTTCCTTCCTGGCCTCTTCGGGCTCCTCGGCCTCCGGATGGAGGGGGAGGGAGAAGACAAAAAGCGGCTCTTGTAAGGGCCGCTTTCCGTAAGAAATCTCCGTTTTGCGGAAAAAGACGGCGTTACTTCGTCTTCTTCTTGCCCTTGACGGCCAGGACCTTTTCCTTCAGGTCCTTGCCGGGACGAAACACGGGAACCTTCTTGGCGGGGATCTTGACGACCTTGGAAGGATCCTGCGGGTTGCGGCCTTCGCGGGCGGCGCGCTCCTTGACCTCAAAAACGCCGAAGCCGACGAACGTGCACTTCTCCCCTTTGGCCAGGGCTCCCTCGATCGAAACGAAAACCTCCTCGACGATGGGGGCAACGTCCTTCTTCTTCACAAGCAACTTCTCGGCAATCTGGTCAATAAGCTCGGCTTTGGTCACGACTTACACCTCCATAACAAAGATTTTTCTGCATTCTATCAGCCTTTATAAAATATACAAGCCCCTTTGGGATAAAAAAATAGCGATGTAGACGCTTCTTAGGGGGATTTTTCATATAAATGAACAATAATGCTCATATATATTAAGTCTCAAGAATCATACGGAATTCTGAACTTGCCCTCAGGTATGGAGTTCCATTTCCATTTGTCTTCCATTCGTCCCCTCTCGTCCCTCGGATAATTGTGGAAAATCGAGGTGGATGAGAGCGGATGAAACGTAAATTCTTCGATGTTATTCACAATATGCACAGGAGTTGTTCACAAAAAAGGGTTCCAAGGGACTCGTCCCTTGATGAAGCCCCTAAGCGACCCGCACAACTCGCTTTCGCTCGTTGGCGGTCTGCTTATGGCAGGGTTCGGGACGGAGTCCCGAGGTCCCGTCCTTCGTTTTCTCATCGAGCGCGGGGAAAGCGGTGGGCAAAGTAGGCGCGAAGGCGGGCCAGCCCCTCCGCGGCCTCGTCGGACAGCACCTCGGGACAGGTTCTCCTGAGCGCCTCGACCTCCTCCTGCGGAATTGCGACGCGCGCATGTCGGCGTCTTGGGACGCTCTGCAGGGGCCGGGGCCGCGCCGGCGGCGGCCCGAGGGTGACTCGGATCCCCTCGATATCCAGGTTCCAGCGGCTCTTCAGGATGCGGAGGATGTTGCCCTTCATGTTGACGATCTGCTGGGCGGCATGGGGTGTCGCCGCGGCAATCCGCAGTTCTCCGTCCTCCAGCTCGTAGGGGGCCGAGAGCCGGGCCCGGGCGGGCCCGACGACCGCCGCCCAGTTCCTCGTCATATCCTCGAGCCTTTCGATCCGTTCGTTCCGCCCGGGGATCATCCCCTCCAGAAGCTCCTTCAGGGACGCCACCCGTTCCAGGCGTCCATGCCCCGCTCGAATCGCGTTTTGGACGTTTTCCTCCGCGGGCCCCTTCATCGCGTTCCCCCCCTGTCGTCGGACTTCCCGCCCGCTCGCCTGACGACGACAGAGAGGAGCTGGACGTCGGCGGGCGTGACCCCGGATATCCTCAGCGCCGCCCCAAGCGACCGGGGGCGGAAGCGCAGGAGCTTCTGACGCCCCTCCGAGGAGAGCCCCTTCACGGCGGCGTAGTCGAACCCCTCCGGTACGAGCGCACCGTCCAGACCGGCCATGCGTTCGGCCAGCCGGGCCTCCTTCTCCAGATAGCCCGCATAACGCAGGCTCGTCTCGATGTAAAAAGCCGAGTCGGGCTCCAGACCCGACCCCCCGACCAGCCTTTCGACCAGGGGGTACGTTACTCTGCGATGCCGCAAGAATGCCGCGGCCGTCAGAGGCTCCCTCGGCGGCTCGGCCCCGGACGCCTCGCAGAGGCGGTCCGTCTCCTCCGAGGGCACGATGCGAACCGACTCCAGCCGGGCAATCTCGCGGTCCTCGCGCTCCCAGCGCCGCTCCAGCTCGGCCCAGCGCTCCGGGCTCAGCAGCCCGAGGCGGTGCGCCAAAGGGGAGAGCCGACGCGCAGCGTTGTCGTGCCGCATCAGCAAACGATGTTCGCAGCGACTGGTCAGCATCCTGTAGGGCTCGTCCGTGCTCTTCGTCGTCAGATCGTCCGTCAGAACCCCAAGGTACCCGTCCGAACGGCTCAGAACGAGCGGCGGCTCGCCCCTCACCGACAGGGCCGCGTTGATCCCTGCCAGAAGCCCTTGAGCCGCAGCCTCCTCGTAGCCCGAGGTCCCGTTGACCTGACCGGCACAGAAAAATCCCCGAGGCTCGCGGTTCTCCAATGAAGGTGAAAGTTGATCAGGAGTTAGATACGCATAACGTATCCCATATCCGGGCCGGACGACCTTGGCCTCCGCACATCCCGGAAGGGAACGTACCATCTCGACCTGCACGTCGTAGGGCAGGCTGGTGGAAAAGTTCTGGACGTAGACCTCCTTCGAGTCGGCCGATACGGGCTCGAAGACGATGGGATGGGTCCTTCTTTCCGGGAAGCGCAGAAATTTGTCCTCTATGGAGGGACAGTAGCGCGGCCCGAGGGCTTCCAGCATCCCCGTGACGAGGGGGGAGCGGTGGATGCTGCGCTCCAGGATCTCGTGGGTGCGCTCCGTCGTCCGGGAGAACCAACAGGCGTAGTTCGACCTGTAGACGCGCTTTTCGCCCCAGATGTCGAAGCAGAGCGGCTCCTTCTCCGACCGCTGCGGCACCGCCGAGGAGAGATCGAGGGTGTCGAGGTTCAGGCGCGGCGGCGTGTCCGTCCTCATGTACCCCAGCCTCAGGCCCAGGGCCTTCAGGGAATTGAGCAGACGCTCGGCCGGCATCTGCCCCATGGGACCCGAGGGAAAAGAGGCCTCCCCCACGTAGACCCGCCCGCCGAGGTACGTCCCCGAGCAGAGGATGACCGCACGGGCCTCGTAGCGCGAGCCATGGCGGGTGAGAACCCCCCGGACCCGGGACCCGTCGGTCAGCAGCTCCACGGCCTCGTCCTGATGCAGGTCGAGGTTCTCGCAGGCATAGAGCAGCCCCCGATAATGGGCCGCGTACCGCGCCGGGTCGCACTGCGCGCGCAGAGCCCGGACGGCGACGCCCTTCGAGGTGTTCAGCCAGCGGATCATCAGGGTGGAGGCATCCGCGGCACGGGCCTGCTCGCCCCCCAGAGCGCTGATCTCCCGGACCAGGTGCCCCTTCGCAGGACCACCGATCGAGGGATTGCAGGGCATCAGCGCCGTACCGTCCATCCCGAGGGTCAGAAGCAAAGTACGGCACCCCATCCGGGCAGCCGCCAGAGCCGCCTCGCACCCCGCATGCCCTCCGCCGATCACGACGACATCATACCGGTCCTGAAACACGGAAGATCACCTCGCAACACAAACGATCCAACGACAGGGGCTTCGCCCCCGCACCCCCAGTCGGGGAACGTGTTCCCCGACACCCCGTTTCAAAAAACTAAAGACCAAGGCTGCAAATTTGAGCCGGGACCTCCGGAAAGGGGTTCTCCGTCCCCGTCACGAATACCTGCCAGCCCGTACCCAGAAGGGCGGAGCCT
>ERZ772957.969-NODE-969-length-20219-cov-4.453085_pt1 | contig 20219 bp, 21 predicted proteins | sample MGYA00580682_ERZ772957 | MGnify/ENA primary metagenome ERZ772957 (study PRJEB29015, sample SAMEA2737921) | human oral metagenome | biome: human oral; feature: human-associated habitat; material: dental | place: China | collected 2025 ...
GGGGACGCTTCTTTGTGGAGGCTTATGCGTTGCCTATGCCCTTAGCTGAGGGCGTGGTATGGGTTGGCGAATTCGGGCTCAGCGAGGCCTCAAGCTTAGCCTTTCTCCGAGGCTTCTGTCAAGGGGTGGTTTAGAAACCTATGGTAGGTCGTCGATGCGACCCACGGTAGGTCGCATCGACGACCTACCGTAGGTTTTTTCAGCGACCTACCGTGGGTCGCAAAAGGGGCACTAAAAGAGGTGACCTTTCCCCCAGTGAAACGCCTTAAGATTCCTCGCCCAAAGCTACTCGGTCCAATACGTATACGTTTTGGACGTGAAACGTATACGTCTTGATCACGAAGGGTGTACCCTTTGCTCGCCAGGCTTATTCTTCCTAGCTTTGCACGTCGTCAAACACAATACAAACAGATCTCATGAAAATCGAAATTGGAGAATCCCTAGCCTTGAGTTACCTCAAGCACGTAAAGAAATGCGTGATCTATCAGACAAACTGGAAACTATCAAGCTGGTGGTTGCAGGAGTTAGGGAAGAAGTCTCTAGCTGAAAAACTCTATGATGAATTAAAAGTATCTCCGAGCAAGGAGAAAACAGCAGCGACAGATTTTGATGTTAAGGATGTCTTAACATCAGACTTTAGTCAGTTCTTAAAGCAGGCTGAGATCGATGCACTAGGAGTTGATAAAGATGGGAACGTATATGCCATAGATATCGCCTTTCATGAGAGAGGGCTGGGGTATGGTAAAAAAATCGATGCACGAGATCGTGTGATGAAGAAATTTGTGCGTTCGTATATGATAATGCTTGGTTGCTTTCCTGGCAAGAAATGTACAGTCATTTTTGCTTCCCCCAAGGTAGATGCAGCAAAGCAAGATCTGATTATGCCAGCCCTTGAAGAGTTGCAAGCAGATGCAAGATTTAAGGATGAGGGGATAACGTTCGAGTATATCGCTAATGACAGGTTTAAGGCAGAAATCTTGGATCAAACTATAGAGGCAAGTAGGAACGATGCGGATACAAACGAATTGTTCTTGAGGTCATACAAGCTAATCAGTATGCCTTATACCAAACTTAAGCGTGGAAAAAGGAAGGCTGATGCCACTGACTTTGTTCCTGTAGAGTAAGAGTTCTAGGATCAGGTAGAGCAATAGCAATCGTCCCCACCCGTAGAGACTACAGGTGGGGACGCTTCTTTATGGAGGCTTATGGGTGGGCTGTGTCCTTAGCCGAGGGTGTAGGTGTGGACGCTCACACCTTGAGCCGAAGGGAGGTAGTTGATCCCCCACCAGCACATTTGCAGAAGGATGAAGGAGATGAAGAGCCCCCAGAGCGCCGCACGACGATAGCGGTCGGAGCGGATGCGCACATGGATATAAGCCAGATAGGCGAACCACGTGGCAGCAGCCCACGTCTCCTTAGGGTCCCACGCCCAATAGTGGCCCCAAGCTTCCTTAGCCCAGAGCGCTCCGAAGAGAATACCGACGGTCATGAACGCCCAACCGACTTGGACGAGGTTGTCGCAGATATCCATCTCATGATCATTGATGGGTGACTTCTTGAACCACAGCAGGTAGGCAGACATCAGCGCCGCAGCACCGAGCACAGCGTAGGCGAACATATAGACGATGACGTGCGGTGCGAACCAAGGGCTTTGGAGCGCAGGCATGAGCGTCTTGTTGTGGATCTCGGGGTTGACGATATTGATCGTCGTGAAGACACCCGCAAGGACGGTGCTGAAGGCTAAGATCCAAGGATAGCGCCAGCGAGAATAAACGATCAGCCCTGCCGTGGGGAGGAAGAAGGCATACCACAGGCGCGTCTCACCCATGGTGCGCAGAGGCGGACGCTCCAGCGACAACCATAGCCCAAGGATGAAGGCGAAGTAGACGATGAGGCCCGCAGCGGTGAGTAGATAGGTAGGGAGAGGACGCTTGCGCCAAGCCGTCCATGCACCGCCCGCCCATAGCAGGAGGGCAGGGATAGCGAAGAATATGAAGGAATCCCAAGTCATGAGGATAGAATTGATAGGGGTTGGAGTGGAGAAGCAGAAGAGGGTAGGGCGAACTCCTTGTACACAGGGCGCTGTCTCTATGCCTTCGTGGAGGATAGGAGCCTTACCCTAGGCTAGGAGGAAGGACTTAGCGACGTTTCTGCGAGACGATGAAGGTAAGTATAGCACCAGCCAGCAGTAGGTAAATCCCTACATAGACGGCAGGTAGCCAAGGATCCTTGACGAGCTCGAAGGTGCTGGTCTCGCTCCATCGGCCCATCGCTTCGTCATAGCTGAGCTGGTAGATCTTCCATCCATCAACCGTGACGGGCTTATTGACTTCTACGGTAGCGACGATGTTCTTCTGCGACTGGGTGTAGACATGGATACGTGAGGCATAGCGCTCTGGTTCACGCCGTGCCATGACAAGGCTTAGATCCTTGGTGAGCTTGAGTTCCTGGAAGGGGAAGAGGTAGCTACCGCAGGTGACCCAGCCGACGAGAGGCTTGCCAACCTCCTTACCATCCTTCATAGGCTGTGCTTCGACCAGAAGGGCAGTAGCAGCACCTGACGATCCCCATGCGACGTACCTCGTCGTGTCAGAGGTGATGACGGGTGCAGCCAGGGGAAGGTTCTGACGAACACGGATGCGCCACTGATGAAGCATACCTTCACGGAAGTGCTTATCGATAAGTACTATGTCAGGGTTCTTCGCTGGGATGGACTTCCCTGTCTTGCTGTTGATGACTAGAAGCTTGGGGGGATACTCGTCGATGGTGAACTTCTCCAGCTGGATAGCTAGAGGGAGCTCCATGAATCCCTGCTCATGGGTAGCACGCCACTCGGGCATGTCTGTCTGGGCCGTGAGCTTCACTCGCTCCATATCAGCACTACCGAGCGTAGCGGAGACGATAGCTATGAAGAGCCCGATGTGTGAGAGCATGGAGGGTACTTCTCTCAGGCGGAAATGTAAGATCTGCCGTAGTGCGATCAGCCCCACGATACCTGCAAGGCGAGTATAGATAAATACAAAGGGCCAGAAGGACAGCATCTGTGTCAGCCCGATGGGGTCGATAGCACGTTCGTGAGGTGCTACCTGACGCGTGAGCCCCATCACGACGGTGAGTAGGGCAGCGTAGATCAGTGTGGGTACAGCTGCTTCGGCGGTGAAGAGGAAGGCGAAGAGGCGTACTCGATGACGTAGCAGGTAGACGACTACGAGGGAGAGCAGGTAGAGGATGAGGAAGATGCCGTTGATCGGGAAGGCGAAGTCCGACCAGTGGATGGGACCCACGCTGTACTGGAGCACTAGCCCCACGAGGATCAGCCCAGCACCGGTGACAAAGCCTTCTTTCATTTTCCAGATAGCATTAAACATACGGAAGGGTGGTTGGAGTAGAGAAGAAGCGCGACGGCAGACGATGAGGTCTGTCGCCGCGCCATAGGAGATATTCTAGATGTGTGTCAAGCTTCCGGGGACTCAGCTTAGAGTTCGATGAGCTTGCCTTGTGCCTTAGCAGACTGTACCCACTTAGGTACGACCGTCTTCATGAACTCAGCCTTGTCAGCCTGAAGCTTCTTACCATCGATACCGATGTAGGCCCAAGCCTTCTCCTTGGTAGAGATATCAGGCATGGGGACGTCTCCGGTGAAGCCATGCTTAGCGAGTACCTTAGCGATGGAGAGACGAGCGTCCTGAGCATAGCCAAGGCTCTGAGCGAGGATGCGGGTCACTTCCTGAGGAGCGTGGAAGGAAGCACCGTGGCTAGCTACGGCGAAGTCCCAGCGCCACTGGCTCTTGCGGATAGCCTGAAGGGCAGCCTGCATCTCGGGCTCAGTAGCACCATTGTCCCAAGCGTACTTAGCTTCGATGTGTGCCTTAGCTAGTTCCTTCTCTACGCGGTTACGTACTTCGTTGGCCATGCGCTGACGGTCGTAGACATTCTGACGGAGCGTCTCTGCGTCCTCACGGTGACAGGTCTGACAGGTCTTGTCGATACGAGCCAGAGGGCTCACGATCTGGTGATCAGAGTACTTCACTCCACCCTCACTCACGTAAGGCATGTGACAGTCAGCACAGGAGACACCACGCTGTCCGTGGATACCCATACGCCAGAGTTCGTAGTCGGGGTGCTGAGCCTTGAGGATAGGAGCTCGAGAGAGCTTGTGCGTGTAGTCGGAGTAGTTCATTTCGTCGTAGTAAGCCTCCATATCCTCGACGGTGTAGCCCTTGTCTTGAGGGAAGGTGAGGTACTTACCATCGCCCTTGAAGTAGTACTCGGTGTGGCACTGAGCGCAGACGAGCGAACGCATGTGCTGATGGGACTGCTTGGAGACATCGTCACCACGGCGAGCAAAGGCTTCGTAGAGTGCGGGACGAGCAGGCTTGAGGTTCATGGTGCGGGCATCGTGACAGTCGGAGCAACCGATGGTGTTCACGATCTCGTCTCCCCACTTACTCCAGGGAGCCTTGTAGAACTCTGCGATGCCCTTCTCCTTCATGACACGAGGTACGTCTGGGCTCTTACAGGTCCAGCAGGTACCGGGCTGTATATCCTCCTTGCCGTTCACCCCAGGGGAGCCTGTACGAAGGATCTCACGCATGTCTTCGATGGCGTGCTTGTGCCCACGTGGTGTGTTATACTCCATTGCGAACGAGTAGCCTGCCCACAGGACGACCATCTCAGGTCGTGCTGCGAGTACGTCGACACGCTGTGAGCTATTGAATTCACCCTTATACGTGGTATCTGCCGTCTTTGCCCAAGTCTGATACTCGCGGGGGAAGTCTTCGGCGAACTTCTCGTTCTGTGACACGATCGAATCCGAGAAGAGGTGCTTGCGGTTGTTGTAGATGCTCACCACCTCTGCACGACGCTCGAGGAGTGAGGAGACGATGAGCCCAAGGACGAAGACTACGACCATTGAGCCTCCGAAGAGGAGCCATCCTTGCCAACGTTTCAACTGTTTTGCCATGATTCTTAAGTCTCTTTTACGTTGTTGTTATTCTGTTGTCGTTTTTCGTAGCGAATGATGGGAGATTACTTGACCATCTTCTGTAGCCAGTCGGGCACGGGTGATTCGGGAAGTGGCACCTGAGCTGCTGGAGTGGATGAGAGGGAGTTCATCTTGCCATGGGCCACATCTCGGTGGCAATCCCAGCAAGCTTTCCCCTGGTCACACTTGACGTCCATGTAGGAGATACGTCCGGTGTTGACGATTTCGGTGTTGAGGGTAGCATGACAGCGTACACAGTTCTCCATGATGACCTCTGCACTCTCGTCGATGGCTTGTATAGCCTGTCGCTCCTGTCGCGTGACGAACTTATACACGTGGTTCATACCATCCTTGCCCTTGAAGTAATACTTTCGGAAGACATTGTCATGAGGTACGTGGCAGTCGTTGCAAGTGGTATTTCGAGCATGAGCGCCATGCATCCACGTGGCGTAGTAAGGGGTCATGATGTGGCAGTTGACACAGGCCGAGGGATCGTCGCCTAGATAAGTGTGGAACCGCAGCAGATACAGGAAGAGTCCGCCTAAGCCCAGCACGATCCCACCTACGAGTAGTAGAGCCACCTTGAGGCGGAAGCCTAAGCGAGGTAGTCGTTGTAGGAATCTGTTCATTATCATGATGTCTAAGTGATAGATACATCACAAAATAAATAACTTTTCCTCAATCCTACAACAATTCTCTATACTCTGTGATATATTATGAAAATTAAGGAAAGCTATGCTACTTCCTGAACGTAGGCTAAGACTCTGTTACTGCAGTGAATTAGGCTTCGGAGCTGGGGTAGAAGTGCTGGGTGCGTCTTACTCGGGAAGTGCGCTCACCAGAAGCATCGCCAGTGTGATCAGGGCGTGAAATAAGGTTAGACTGCCCTGACGTCTATGCCGAACGAAGAAGGCCAGGGTGATACCCATGACGAGCCAGAGCGCTAGCAGGGCGCTCACGCCCACGTACGTCGGGAGGTCTCTATATACAATGGAGACGTTCTCCGCTCCGAAGGGATATGCCTCGGGCTTGGTGAGGCACGAGTGAAGGTCCTCACCGACGATCACGAGGAGGGCAAGGCAAGCTCCACCCCATAGATAGCCGAGGATCCGGCTCGTCCGTGATCGTAGTTCTTTCGTCATGTCTACACTATCTTCTTCGTCGAGGAGGAAAGGGGTGCTGAGTGCTTGCCCTTAGTTTGTGGAGTAAGGTCCTTCCTTTGGGTATGGCCACCGCCTTTCTCTCGGGGACGAAGTTAAAGCGAAAAGGTGGGTAAAGCAACCCTACCGCAGGTCATCTCAGCGACCTACCATAGGATGCTTGAGCGCCCCACCATGAGCGGACCTAATTCTATGGGTAAGAAAGCGTACTTTTACAGCAGAGCGTGTAGGGATTCCGGTGAGGAAAAGACGAGCAAAGTCCCCGCACATCTTCGGCGATCGCTCCGGGCCTAGATACCCTTAGCTGAACACCTAAATATGCCCCCTTATGATGACAAGACTTAGCCTTTACCTCACCCTAGTGAGTCTCCTTGGAGGCCTCTGCTCCTGTACCCAGAAGAAGCAGACACAGAAGGTCGAGATACCTCTCTCCGACTCGCTCCGTGTCGTGAGCTATACGCCGACGGAGCTCGATAGTCTCTTCAAGCCCCTCTATCGGGATAGCTTCATCCTTCAGGAGCTCCATGATGAGTTCCGTAACCCTGTCGAACGGATGTTTCCCATGGAGCAGCGCATGGCGCATAAGACTTGGATCCTGGAGTTCACCTGGCACGCACGTCGGGACACGCTACTCACGGTCTGGTATCTGAAAGAAGGTGATTCGTTGAGGACGCTTCGCCACTTCTGGTACTCCGAGTTCGCTGTGTTTTAGTTACCACCTACTTAGCCTCTTGATGATGCTTCGCTCCTTTCTCCCCAGGCTTCTTCTCCTAGTGTCCGTGCTCTCGGGGTGCAGACGTACCACCAAGCCGTCCGACCGACAGATGATGGAGCGCTTCGAGTGCCACGCCCCTGCCTTCGAGCGGCTACGAGCACTTGCCGCCAAGTATCCCCCCTTCCATTACCCGCCTCTTGACGAAGGGGACAGCACCGTCTTGCTCCTTGCCCCCGAAGACCGTCAAGCTCTGGACTCGCTCCTTGGGCTGACGGGCATCGAGCGCTTGTACTACGAAGGGGAGGCTGAAGTGCGCTTAATGGTCAGCACATGGGGGCTTGCGGTAAGCGGGGGATATAAGGAATATATCTATGCCCCAAGTCTTCAAGCTGAGATGAAGAAGTACAGTGAAGAGCTTGCTCAAGATCCAGTCCTTGCACGCTTCATCGTGAAGGGTATTACGAACGAAGACTTGGATCAAGTCGCACGAAGGTATTCCAAGAGCCTAGATCTATACCGCCCGCTAGGGAATGCTTGGTATCTACACCTAAGTCGGGAAGACTGACCTTCATCTTCCCCCAAGGTCTTCGCATTCCCCAAGGCCTCCCCATCAGACAGGAACAAACGACTCTCTACGAACTCAGTGAACAGCCCCCAGCCGTGATCTTAGGATCGACTGCTGGGGGCTTGCAGTAATTAGGTGGAGCAAGTAGGGGAGTACCTTCTTCCCCCGAAGCTCCATGTCTTTCCTTTACCTTCACCCGTCACACAAGGGCTTAGTTTATAGGGTCTTTCATCCGAACGTATACCCTTCCTCGTCCGAACGTATAGGTTTGGCGGGCAAAACGTATACGTCTTTTTACCATAGGCTTTGACGGTAGCGACTGAATGGCCTTGAGACAGCTGAAAAACACATTATCCTGCCCTTGTATAGAAAGTCTCCGACAGGGGCTGGGCGAACAATCTGGAGACACCTTAAATAATTATGAGTAAGAAAAACAAACCTATTGGTTACACCGTCGGCGAACGCAAGGTAGGCGTTGGCCCAAACAAAGGCAAGGTAGTCATCCAAGCCACACCTTCGAGCCGTCATCTCGTGAGCTTCGAGCGCTTCTGCGAGATGGTAGCCAAAGACACAACCCTCAATTACATGGAAATGCAGAGCGTGCTCAACCTCGCTGCTGATATGGCGTGCGAAGCGTGGCTAACGGCGACATCGTGGACTTCGGCCGTCTGGGGACGCTTTCGCCTTCGTTTAAGAGCAAGGTCGTGTCCGTCGGGAGCGAGTTCAATGCCAACGTGCATATCACCGAGCCTAGCGTGAACCTTCGCACGAATACTATGTACTTCCGTCTTCGTCCCGAAGAGGTCAGCTACGAACGTATGGAGGCCAAGCCCAAGGCTAAGAAGAAGGAAAAGAAGCCCGAAAGCGGCTCTACGCCCGAACCAGGGAACGGTAGCGGTCACGTAGGTATCTAAGCCTCCCGCGAAGCGCTAATTAACGGAGCCACCCGACGCGATGCCGAGAAGCATCGCGTCGGGTGGCTCGCTGTATGGGGAAGGGGAGACAGAGGTGGTATTTTACTCAGTATGCTGATATGTCAGTATAAGTTTATACCTTTGCTTTCAGGGTAGCTCTAAGAAGATCTAATGCCTTGATTGTAAGACTTAGTGACTCCATGAAAAGTAGGGCTCAAGACCAGTCTCAAATATTAATGATGATCATAACCAACTAGTTTTTCGTAGATATGGAAAAGAGAGAGATAGATAACCAGGTCGCATTGACCATTCGCATTTTTAACGTGAAGATTCTTCCCAAAGATGAAGAGTTATACTTTGATGTCTTTCAGAAGATCTTTGATAAAGAGGTCGCAATTAATACGAGGTCGGATAAATATATGGAGATCCACTCCTTGTCTGTTTTGGAAGATCGTTCGGCTATAGCCGGGGAGCTGATTTATTATACGAGGCTGAATGGTGATGATTGGTATAATAAGCGAACGAAGAATGTGGAAACAGTCCAAGTAAACCCTGATCTTAATCCCAATGCAAAGATTGGGGAGTTCTATTTTATACCTAGTGCTCATCGCTTTTGTTTTGTTCTCAGATCAGGGGGGATATCACCTTCTCAGGTTAAAGTTTTTATTGATAGAGCTTTGCGGGGTATTTATCCAGATAAAGAAGTTATTGTGGAGGAGGAAACCTCGCAAGACTTTATAGAGAAGATAATGCAAGCAAAGTCAATACAGAAGATACATGTCAGTATCACGTACACGAATGATGACTTGACATCAGACTTTGCTGCCCTTTGGGATAATGATTTGAAAGAGTCTAATGTCGGAAAGATGGATATTGAAGCAAAAGCTTCAGATAAAAAGGGAATTGACCTTTCAGAAAACAAGTTGATCAAGGGGGCCTTGGAGCTCTCGGCAAGCAATGGATATGCAGAGGTTGTTGTGAAGGATGGCAAGGAAAGAGAAGAATATAAGACCACAGAGTATCCCAGGACTGAATTGATTCGTACGACTATAGGGCAGAAGGTTATAGCTGTGCGCGATAAGATCTTATCTATTTTTAGGGAGACTAATGGAAAGTAGAGAGTTATTAGGCCTTTCGGGGCTGTTGGGTAAGGGGATTTCGTGTGTCAAATTCTATCGAGATCTGATTTTTCCCGTATTGATAACACTAGTCCTGCTGGCTGTTTTCTGGTTAGGAAAAATTGATACTTTTCTTCTGCTTAAAAAAATCTGCGATATGATTATTCCGACCACATCTGCATTACTTTCTTTTTCTTTAGCAGGATATGCACTGTTCGTTGGTATGGATGTGATCCCTCTTCTTAGTCCGAAGAAAGGTGTCAATAAAACAACTGGTGAAGTTACGTTGTATGAGAAAATTAACATCATGTTTGCCTGTTATTTGGTTATTCAAATTTCTCTGCTTGTAGTTTCTGTCATTGTGAGTGTTGCAATGCTATCTCCAGTCTCTATTCCAGAAGGGTGGCATGATATTGTCAATTATTTCCTTATCCTATGCAGCCTTATAGGCTTCTTCTACGAACTGGTTCTATTGATTCACTTAGTTATTATCATTTATAACTACGGTTTATTGAAAGGTCGCGTATAAGAGAGACCTCATTGTTCCCTTAATTTCATGACAATAGCGATATGTGCGAATCAAGTTTGTCTTGGTTCGTATAAGACTTGTGTGCATTGTCATAATCAATGTTGGCTTCTAGAGTCAGTGTATAGCTCTGCTTGACGTCGGGTGGCTCGCTGTATGGGGGAGGTGTTTGCTCCGCTCCATTATTATCGTACTTTCACGGGGAACAAAACCCATCGTTTATGAAGAGCAGATACAATAGATTCTTTATCGGGACAATCGTCCTCGTTGTCGTTGGCTTCCTCACGGGCTGTGCGATGCCACGTGTCCCGACTGTTCAGGTGAATAAGGGCCTTCGGGCATACAGCTACGTCTACATCCCAGCAATCCAACCTGTACAGGAGACGTTGGAGAAAAGGATCGAGTTGGTCAATCCCCGCGATCTGATAGCTGGAGCCTTTGCCAAGAAAGGCTTCATTATCTTGCCCAGTGTGGATGAGCGCTTTAGAACCAAGACCCTGATGGTGGGCTATGGTCAAGGTAGAGGTCGTAGCGTCACGTTGAAAGAGGTGACCATCCAGTTCGTGTCGGCTGAGACGGGTGAATTGGTAGCGACTGCGACCTCTGAGGGGTTGGGTGTTACGGAGGTCGACAAGGTTGAGGACGCCATTACGAGAGCTTTGAAGGCGCTACTCAAATAGTCCGGCTGTAATAAGGTCTTCGGGCCTCCAGACCTAATAGAAGAGCGAATCGCTGTAGGAGCATCTCCTACAGCGATTCGCTTTTTATGGCTGGGTGTCGTGGCTACTTGAAGCGGGCGGCAATCTTGTCGCCGAGGACGCAAATGGCTAAGCGTGTGAAGAGATAATACTTGGCGCACTTGGCATAGAGCGGTCGGTCGGGTGTCACGATGATGGGGGGGGAAGCCTTGTTGTAGTTGGCCTTGAGCGCTATCTTGTGGCCGTAGACACCTGCTGTGTCAAAGATCGAGTAGCGTAGGCCGATCTCTTGGGGCTTGTCGAGCATGCGGTAGTCTTACCCTTCGACCAGTGTGGAGCGCATGGCTTTGATGACCTTGGTGTACATGACGGAGCCGGTCGTTCGTAGGATGCCCCAGAGCCCTGCGCCGTGGCGGAAGGGCGTGTACTCGTCAATGTCGCGCAGCATCTGCAGGATGACGGTGCGCAGGAAGGGGTGACCCGCCACGGAAGCGATGCACCACTGGATATATTCGCCACGGGGCAAGGTGCCCAGCTCGGGGTAGACACCGATGCCTTCGTACTGCTCGCCGGGGCGGTTATCCCAATGCGTCAGGACGAACTTATCCTCAGCGCGAAGGCCGTCCTTGAGGATATTATCCGCCTCGAGCTGGGGCAAGCTGTGGTCAAGTCCTACAGCTATAAGCTTTGGCTGGCTGACTCGACACTTACACACGCTGCTAATCGCTCTGCCCCCATGCCCACTCCAGAGGGCGCAGTCTCGCCCTTCTGCTTCTACCGAGACTTGGCGAGTGGTCAGACTCGAGTGTGGTACCGGACGCCACTCCTCGGCCCCATCATGAGCTACGTGGATACGCCTACCTTCTCTTGGGTGATCACGTCCGAGAAGAAGACGATCTCGGGCTACGAGACACAGCTCGCTACCTGCCAGTTCCGTGGCCGGAGCTATGAGGCTTGGTTCGCCCCCAGCATTCCCATTTCAGCAGGGCCAACCCTCTTCGGTGGACTCCCAGGGCTGATCCTAGAGCTACGTACCACCGACGGCGAACATCACTTCCTCCTCGAAGCCCTACAGAAGCGAAGTGCAGACATCGTGGAGTGGAAGGTGCGACTGGCAAAGGTCGTGAGTCGCCCGCAGTTCCGTGACTACTATCAGCGCCTCCACAAGCACCCGATGCAGACCTTCAAGAGCAACGGCCAGCAGGTACATCCCTTGAATGCCCAAGGCGACTATGCCAGCGAGGCCGAAGCGATGGCTTGGCAACTGCCCTTCAACCCCATCGAACTCGAATAGCCCTCCTTCCCCTTCTCCCTAGGGACGTACCCCCAGCAGTGGTCGAAGTGCCTTCTGCTGGGGGCTTGCCGTATGTGGCGATAGCAGACGGGGGAGTGCCCCCTCTTTGGATCTGTAGGGAAGGGTAGAGCGGATAGGCTGGGTTGGGAGGTCAAGTAGGGTAGAGCCTTCACTTTCCCCGTCCAAGGACTTTGCCCTCGTCACCTCCCTTGCTTCCTCTCAAGAAGGACGCAGAGCTAAGCCCCCCCTTCGTCCTCTATCCATACTAATTGCCCTAGCGAGGTAATGCCCTCCCCCTCATCCTTCCCTAGGAATGCTATACGTCTTCCCCATAATCAACTCCCCCTTCCCACCGTCAACCTCCATCCGTCGATCGCCCAATGCATAGGGCTTCTCCGTCGAACATATACCCTGCTTGGGCATGAAACGTATACGTTTTGACCCCGAGGGGTAGGGCAAGGCCATTTGAGCCTCCTAGCTAGAGAATCAAGATGAGTCATCTTAGCTCGGGGAAGTACCCCATTCATGGGTCGGTCAGGTGACCCATGAATGGGTCGTCGTGGTCACCCATGCATGGGTCCCTTCATCGACCCATGATAGGAGGCTTTTGTCGACCCTCTGTGTGGGTCTCCTTCTCCCATAGGTAGATACTCCCTGTGCATGCCCTTGCCCGCCGATGCTCCAAGTAAGAGGAGTTGTGCTGGGAGGTATGCAGGGTGGGTGCGGTTTCTGAAGGGGATATACCTTGCTCCCAGTTCACTTCAATGGGGCTTATTTCTTAAAAAATCAGGTTATCTTTGCTTCAGTGAGGATAGCGATGAGCTATGCTCTTAGAGAGTAACTAATCAAAAGAGTAGATAACGATGGATAAGCTTATAGGCTTGATCGATGCACCATTTACCCCATTCTACGAAAATGGGGAGGTCAATCTAGAACCCATAGAACGCTATGCCCATATGCTGGCGAAGAACGGGCTCAAGGGAGTTTTTGTCAATGGATCTTCAGGTGAAGGATACATGCTGACCGAGGAGGAGCGCATGCGCCTGGCGGAGCGCTGGGTGGAGGTTGCTCCCGAAGGCTTTAAGGTGATTGTCCATGTGGGGAGTACCTGTGTGAAGTCCAGTCAGCGTCTGGCTACTCACGCCCAAGAGATCGGGGCTTTTGGTATCGGAGCAATGGCTACTCCCTTCCCCAAGATTGGTCGAATCGAAGAGCTGGTCAAGTATTGCGAAGAGATCGCTGCTGGAGCACCTAACCTGCCCTTCTACTACTACCATATCCCAGCTTTCAATGGGGCTTATCTCCCCATGCTGGACTTCCTGAAGGCTGTAGATGGACGCATCCCTAACTTCGCAGGTATCAAGTACACCTACGAAAGCCTATACGAATACAATCAGTGTCGCCTGTATGCTGGTGGTAAATTCGACCTGCTACACGGACAGGATGAAACCATCCTTCCTTGCCTAGCTATGGGAGGCGCACAAGGCGGGATCGGAGGTACGACCAACTACAATGGACGTTGCCTCGTGGGGATCCTCGACGCATGGGAGCGTGGTGACCTGGAGAAGGCACGTGAGCTGCAGAACTTTGCCCAAGAGGTAATCAATGTGATCTGTCACTTCCGTGGGAATATCGTTGGCGGGAAGCGTATCATGAAGCTCATCGGCTTAGACCTCGGGAAGAATAGAACGCCCTTCAATAATATGACTGATGAAGAAGAGGCTCGCATGAAGCAAGAGCTTGAGGCCATTGACTTCTTCAGCCGTTGCAACATCTTCTGATATTCGCCTAAATACCAGAACTGATGGATGTAAAGAAGTACCTTGCGTATTGGGCAGACCGATACCAAGATGATCTCAAGGAGAATATACTCCCCTTTTGGCTGAAGCATGGCTTAGATAGAGTCCATGGCGGTGTGTACACATGCGTGGATCGTGATGGTGCGCTGATCGACTCTACCAAATCGGTATGGTTCCAAGGGCGCTTTGGATTCATATGTGCCTATGCATATAACAACATCGAAGCGAACGAAGAGTGGCTTAGAGCATCGAAGAGCTGTGTCGACTTCATCGAGCAGCACTGCTTCGATACCGATGGGCGCATGTACTTTGAGGTGACTGCTGAAGGTAAGCCTGTCCGCAAAAGACGCTATGTCTTCTCTGAGTGCTTTGCTGCGATCGCGATGTCTGAGTATGCGATAGCATCGGGTGATAGAAGCTATGCTGAGAAGGCCTTGGTGCTCTTCAAGCAGATCCTACACTTTATCAATACCAAGGGGATCCTTGAGCCCAAGTATTGCGAAGGGGTAGAGATGCAAGGGCATTCGATTACAATGATCCTTATAAATACTGCTGCACGTATTCGTGAGGCTATACCTGCTGTCGAGCTAGACGAGCAGATTAGCCTGTCTATCGAAACGCTACAGCGCTACTTCATACATCCAGAATTCGAAGCTCTCTTGGAGACCGTCGGGCCTAATGGCGAGTTCATAGACACCATCGTAGGACGTACCATCAATCCTGGTCACTGCATCGAGACTGCCTGGTTCTTATTAGAAGAAGCAAAGTATCGTGGTGGTGACCCCCAGCTGACAGAGGTAGCCGTCAAGATCCTTGACTGGTCATGGAAATGGGGCTGGGATAAGGAGTATGGTGGACTCATCAACTTCCGTGACTGTAAGGGGCTACCCGTGCAGGACTATTCGCAGGATATGAAGTTCTGGTGGCCACAGACAGAAGCGATCATAGCGACGCTTTACGCCTATGAGGCTACCGGTGAAGAGCGCTTCCTACACATGCACCAGCAGATCAGCGATTGGACCTATGCTCATTTCCCTGATGCAGAATATGGCGAGTGGTATGGTTACCTACACCGCGATGGCACCGTAGCTCAACCTGCGAAGGGTAATATCTTCAAGGGCCCCTTCCATATCCCCCGAATGATGATCAAGGGATTCATGCTCTGTAGAGACATGATGCAGTCCTAGTCATTTAAGAACTTTAAGTACTAACCATCCCCGTAAAAGTCCCTTATTCCTACGCTCGCTAGTGAATAGGGGACTTTTGCATCTTAATCGATATATGAAAAGCCTAACAAATAGTAAGTATTATCCATGGGTTGTAGTCGCATTGCTGGGCGGTGTGGCCTTGCTCAACTATATGGATCGCCAGATGCTAAGTACTATGAAAGACTCCATGCAAGTGGATATCATAGACTTGCAGTCTGCGACGAACTTTGGTAGACTAATGGCTATATTCCTTTGGGTATATGGCTTGATGAGTCCTATCTCTGGCATTATCGCAGATAACCTAAGCCGTAAGAAGCTTATCGTAGGGAGCCTATTGGTATGGTCCTCTGTTACCTACCTTATGGGCTTAGCGACCACGTATGATCAGGTTTTTTGGCTACGAGCCCTTATGGGGGTTAGTGAGGCTCTTTATCTTCCTGCTGGGTTGTCTCTTATTGCGGATTATCATACTGGTGGTTCAAGGTCACTGGCCGTTGGCATTCACATGACTGGACTCTACCTAGGGCAAGCAATTGGAGGGTTTGGGGCTACCTTGGCTGCAGCCTATTCATGGAATACGACTTTCTATTGGTTTGGCATCATCGGTATCGCCTATGCGTTTGTCCTAGCAGTATTCCTGAAGGACAAGAAGCGAGTAGCCCCAGAAGAAGCGAAGGAGAGTACTCCGAAAAAGCCTCAGGCTAATGTCTTGCTTAGCCTCAAGTCACTGTTTACTAATCCTGCGTTTTGGGTGATCCTCCTCTACTTTGCTATTCCTAGTCTACCCGGCTGGGCAACTAAGAACTGGCTTCCTACGCTCTTTGCTGAGAATCTAAGGCTCCCCATGTCACAGGCAGGACCAATAGCCACCATAACTATAGCATTCTCGTCATTTGTGGGGGTAGTGTTTGGGGGGATCCTCTCTGATAGATGGGTTCGCAAAAACATCAAAGGACGCATCTATACAGGAGCCATTGGCTTATCTCTGACGATACCCTCGCTCCTACTGCTAGGTTTTGGTAGTAGCATCGTAGAGGTTGTCACTGCAGGGGTCTTGTTTGGGATCGGCTTTGGGATGTTTGATGCCAACAATATGCCCATCCTGTGCCAGTTTGTAAGCGTGCGTCAGCGTGCTACAGCCTACGGTGTGATGAATATGGTGGGGGTCTTTGCGGGGGCTATGATCACCTCGGTATTAGGGTCTTGGAGTGATGATGGCAATCTCGGTATGGGCTTTGCCCTTCTTGCCGCTGTCGTTGCTGTCGCCGTCGTGATCCAGCTCTATAGCCTGCGTCCCCAGACCGATGATAAGGAGTAATATCAACCAATAACATAAGAAGAATATGATACTTTCTGATCTGAAGTATAGTGAGCGAATCGAGATGCTACACCCTCTTTTTAAGAGAGCATTCGATTATGTGAAGACTCACGATCTACTGCATACTCCCTGTGGGCGTATAGAGCTAGAGGGAGACGATCTGTTCATTAACAATGTTAATCCTGAGTGTGTCGCCATCGACCAGCAGGTATTAGAAGTCCATCGCGAGTATATTGACATTCATATCTTGCTGGAGGGTGAAGAGAGCATCGGATGGAAGCCTCTCTGTGATGCCAAAGATGAGCGAAAGGAGTACTCAGAGTCTGATGACTGTGCTCTTTACGGAGATGCCTGCTTCACTCCGATCAAGCTTTTCCCTGGTCAATTCGCTATCGTCTGGCCTGAAGATGCACATGCCCCTCTTATTGGGGAAGGGAAGATCCGAAAGCTCATCGTCAAGGTCAGGATCTAGAATGCAGATCCCCCCTCTCCCTCGTCCTTGTCTTTACAGATAGAGGAGAGGGAGAGGACTTTTTCTGATGCCGTTCATTTATAGAACAAGAAATTGACAACTCCTTAAATCAGAAGATTGACCAATATGAAGACTCTAACTAAATGCCTCCTACTCCTCGTAGTACTACTCGGTAGTGAGCAAATTCTCTTAGCCCAAACTATTAAGGGCACCGTAGTAGATGCCGAAGGGAAACCTATTGAGTTAGCCCATGTTATTGCTCGTAAGCGTGCGGACAGTGCCTTCGTAGCAGGCTGTCTGACAGATGCCCAGGGGCGATTTGCTTTTGATGCTCTGTCTGCGCCTGAGCATATACTGACCGCCAAGTGTATTGGCTACAAGGCTCGCACAGTAGCTGCTCAGCCGGTCTGTAATATCATATTGGAGGGTAATGCCACCGAACTATCCGAGGTCGTTGTGCTTAGCTCCTATGTCAAGCGTTCTCCCTCGGGCGATCTCTCTGTGCGCATCCAAGGTAATCCTATAGCTAAAGGGAAGAGCCTCATGGAGACTCTACGCCATATACAGGGAGTCGAAGTGCTTAGTGGAAATATCTTGATCAATGGTAAAGACCATACAATCATCTATCTAGGAGATCGCAAGATTACGGCAGAACAATTAGGCTCCATCCCTACCAATATGGTGAAGCATATCGAGGTGATACCCAATGCAGGAGCTTCTTTTGGGCAAGAAGCCCAAGGAGGCATCGTGCGTGTAACTCTTCGACAGAAGGAGGGACTTATTGGGGCAATTGGCTTGACTGCACAAGCAGATGGAGAGGGTTTTGTAGATGCCATCCTCACTCCTACGCTACAATATCAGTTTGGTAAGCTATCTGTATATAACAACCTTAAACTGGGTTCAGGGAATTATCGCACAAGGTACAAGCGTCAAGATAACTACGGCACTCATCATGTAGATCGAAAGTTTCATTCGGATAAGGAGTCCTTGGCTCTTCTAGAGAATTTGGGGCTACAGTATCAGCTTACTCCGACGCAATCCCTGCAAGTTTATGGAGGGCTATATCTGATTAAGGACCGCATCAATCAAACCAACCACAACGGGCAGAAGCTGAGTCTGAGACAAAAGACCGATCGGTCTTTTGTCGAAGGTAATGCGGGCTTGCTCTATCGAGTTAATTTGAATGTCGGGAAAAACTCTTCCTTCTCTACCAAGGTCGAGTATCTCAGTCAGAGAAATAGCGACAATATAGACTATGAGCTCAATACTCATGACGAGAACGAATTGAGGCAGAGGCTGTCCTACCTCTATGTTGAGCCTCGTTTAGAACTGAAGTCGAGCAAGGGGAGTAGTGTAAACTTGGGGATTCGCTTTAGCCGTCTGAGAGACAGAAACGAAATGTCGGGTATCGCCAGCACAATACTCACTCAAGTAAAGCAACAAGACTTCCAGATCTCTGGAGGGGACTTTGCCCCGTGGGTAGAGTACAGTCGCATGATTGGTCAGCGAGCATTCGTGCAGGTAGGGCTAACCTATCAGCTAACAGATATGCAGTATAGCGATTATATCAATCGGATTGCGTCTATCAAGAACCGTTATTCGGGTCTGTATCCCAATGTCCAGTTGCAATACATGCTTAACCCGAAGAAGCAGTCTGGCATATCTATAGCTTATCGCCGAGACTATTCGCTGCCTAATTATGGCTACTATAGCCCTGTGGCTGTCTATCAAAACGAGAAGCTGTATAGCATAGGTAACCAAAATCTAAAGGAAGAAACCTTTCATTCTGTAGAGGCGAATTACTACATCAATCCCAATTGGATCCTGACTTATAGGCTAAAAAGCGGTGCGAACATCATACATCTGCTTGCTCATCAAGACCCCATGCAGCCAGATGTGGTGTACACGAGACCCGAGAATAGTGGCACGAGTCTACAGCACTATACTTCGCTCTCCTATACAGCCAGTGTGTCGGACTTTTGGCAGACTAATAATAGGGTCTTTGTGAGACACAACACAGAGAAGAGCCCTGGTAAGACTATCTCCAGTGCTTGGTTGGGCTGGAGTGCCACCCAGCAGTTTAGATTGAGTAAGACAATGGGGCTAACGCTATCGGCTACTGGACAGACTGCCGAGAAGCATCTAAGCCATGAAGTAGGGCTACGCTATGATATAGATGCAGGTGTCTATATGAGCTTGCTGAATGATCGGCTACAGATCAATCTTGGGATGCTCAACCTTATTCATAATAGAGCGGTCATGCGTGTCAAAACAGATTTTGCAGAGCTCGAGCGTACGGATTTGTCCCCTCGTAGACGCCTCAAATTAAGCGTGACATGGCACTTCTCCAGCGGAGATAAGATCAAGCGCAGTAGCTCGCGTACAGTTAATTCGCCCACTCGAGAGACCCCTACACTGTAAGGCTTGATATTGCTACACAAATTGCTATGCCCCGATTTGTGTAGCAGTTTCTGTAGCAGAATTTGACCGATTGATGACGATTAGACCCTAGGGGTAAGCCGTCAGGTCTATGGACTGCGTACAAAGAAAAATCGTTGTAAGACCGTGTCCTACAACGATTTCCTCTTGCTTTGAAGGCTTCTGTGATGACCATTTTGCAGTCACTTTGAAGCCTCTTTGCGGAGAGAGAGGCTCTTTCTCTTGAACTATCATAGATACTCATTTGATGTCAATGTGCTGTTTATCAGTGTATATGTAGGATCTTGATTAAAGTGGGATTTCATAGGGTTTCCCTTGTTATATCCATATTCGGGTGTATCTTTGGGTGTGTAAACTATACACCCAAGCGTTATGAATATCAAGCGTAATATCATCTTTGCTCTGGAGAGCCGTAAGAAGGACGGTGTCCTGATCGTGGAGAATGCCCCTATCCGCATGCGTGTGAACTTTGCCTCCCAGCGGATAGAATTCACAACGGGCTATCGTATTGATGTGGCGAAATGGGATGCAGACAAGCAACGGGTAAAGAATGGATGCACGAGCAAGCTTAAGCAATCAGCTTCGGAGATCAACGCCGCACTCCTAAGGTACTATACCGAGCTACAAAAGGTCTTCAAGCGCTTTGAAGTGGCCGAGGTCATGCCAAGCCCTGCGGATGTTAAGGACGCCTTCAATGCCCGTCATAGGTTTGACGACGTACAAGCGGAACAGACTTCCGATAAGCCTGATGCTTCGGCAGAGTTCTACAAGGCCTTTGATGAGTTCGTACGTGTCTATGGTCGACAGAACGACTGGACACACGCTACCTATGAGAAGTTTGCTGCGGTGAAGAATCACCTTAGATCCTTCCGGGCAGACCTTAGCTTCTCCTTTTTCAATGAGGCTGGGCTGACAGAGTATGTGCGTTACTTACGAGAAGTACGTGAGATGTGTAATAGCACGATCGGGAAGCAACTCAGCTTCTTGAAGTGGTTTCTACGTTGGAGCT
>ERZ772957.971-NODE-971-length-20198-cov-8.770342_pt1 | contig 20198 bp, 15 predicted proteins | sample MGYA00580682_ERZ772957 | MGnify/ENA primary metagenome ERZ772957 (study PRJEB29015, sample SAMEA2737921) | human oral metagenome | biome: human oral; feature: human-associated habitat; material: dental | place: China | collected 2025 ...
TAGCACCAAAATGCACTGCGTTTAGCACCAAAATGCACTGCGTTTAGCACCAAAATGCACTACATTTAGCAGCAAATAGCCCCAAAATGGGTGCAAAAGGCGTTTCTTTTAAATAAAAATTCATTTTGCCGCATGTGCATGCTAACCCTATTTTGTATCAAAACCAACCTTCGCGAGAATCGATTTTTTGCGACAAGGTTGGCGATTGGTGAACGGAAAGGGCACTCATAATGTTAAAATTCTAACTGAAAAATAGACAAAAAGCGATTGTGCCGTATATGCACGCATAGCAACGACACGGAAAGAATGTACGCTTGCGACGGCCAGCGCGAGCGGTTGCAGGGCTTGTTGCACACGGTCAACGGAAAAAGCATCATCGAAATGCAGAAGACATCTTCCATTGACAGCCCGTTTTCAACTTGTAGAGAATACATTAAATGACTTCCACTTAGTGGCTTTTAGAAACATAGCCACGTTTTGCCAGAGCCAAATGGGGCGGAATTTCATGTTTTATCGTATATTAGTCAAGTACTTCGTACATGAACGAGGAGTGTTTATCTTGGTTTTACAGCACAAAGACAATAAACTCCTTTTAATTTATAGAAAGAGTAAAAGTCAAGACAACTTCTATAAGTACGTGAGTCTGTGATTTCATGGGCTTATAAGTATGTGTGTTTATAAGTTGGGGAGTTCGTGGGGGGTGTTGGGTTTAGGAGATGGGGGAATAAAAAAAGAAGTGTCGATAACGACACTTCTTTATTGAGCCTCTTGTCGGATTCGAACCAACGACCTCAAGATTACAAATCATGCGCTCTGACCAGCTGAGCTAAAGAGGCGGGGTGGGTAAGCTACTTACATCGCGCCGCTACAACCAACTACCTTTGCTACGTTCCCGTCCTGGAGGGTTCGAAGGGAGCTGGCCGTGCAAGACTTACCCGTTTTGCGGTGCAAAGGTAATACTTTTCCATTAAAAACAGCAAGGGATAGATTGATTTTATACATATTTTAACGCTATAAGACTGTAAATAGAACGTTTTCGATAAGCCAAATGAACAATGTCGAGCTTGCTCGGAGATTGTCATGGCGAGAAAACGCACTTTTCAAGGAATGAAAAAGAACGTTTTCGTTAAGCCAAATGAGCAATGTTGAGCTTGCTCGAGCATTGTCATGGCGAGAAAACGCACTTTTCGAGGAGCGAAATAGGACCTAATGCCACGATTTCTTTGTGCTGCAACCCCCATCGGTAGGTTTTGTTGGGAGCTACTTATGCCTGTCTTCTTACATAAGAGCAGGGGGCGTTGCAGCCTTACTATTAGTGAAGACGTAGTTGTAAGTTGCTTTGTATATGGTGCAGCTGGTGCTCTTTGTTCGGTCTTTTACACAAAAAGTGGACATAAAAGGTCTGCATAATACATTTTTATTGTACCTTTGCGTAAACAATAAGCATAACTCACAGCTAAGCCCGTGGCGCATTCTCCGCGACAAGAACGCGGATGCACGGGCGAAAGCCATTGATTGGACGAAGTATGAAAACAACATTTATCGCTGGGCCTTGCGTAATAGAAAGCCAAGAACTGTTGTACACGGTTGCAGAAAAGCTGGTGGAGATAAACCAAAAGTTGGAGGTTGACATTATCTTCAAAGCCTCTTTCGACAAGGCTAACCGAACGTCAATCAGCTCTTTTCGCGGTCCTGGACTAGAAAAGGGACTCGAAATGTTGGCTAATGTGAAGTCAAAATACGGGTTGAAGTTGCTTACCGACATTCACGAAAGTTATCAAGCCGAGGCTGTGGGACAGCTGGTAGACGTGTTACAAATTCCAGCTTTCTTGTGTAGACAAACAGATTTGCTGGTGGCCGCTGCCAAAACAGGTAAGGTTGTGAACATAAAGAAGGCCCAGTTTTTGAGTGGGCTCGACATGAAATATCCCGTGGAAAAGGCAAAAGAGGCTGGCGCAGCCGAGGTGTGGCTCACCGAACGCGGCAATACCTTTGGTTATAACAACCTTGTTGTGGACTTTCGGAACATCCCTGACATGAAAGAAATTGTTCCAACGGTTATCATGGATTGTACGCACAGCGTGCAACGACCTGGGGCTATGGGTGGAAAAACGGGTGGCGACCGCCGATTTGTGCCGTCGATGGCCCTTGCTGCAAAAGCTTTTGGCGCAACGGGCTACTTCTTTGAGGTGCACCCCAATCCCAACAAAGGTTTGAGCGATGGCCCTAATATGCTTGAACTAGACAAGCTTGAGAGCTTGATTGCGAACCTAAAATAAAAATACGTTCATAGAGAACATATACGGAGAAGAAACACTTATGTCTACATTGACAACAGATTCGACAGAAAACAGGCTTAGCAATGTGAGGGCATACGCCACGCAATGCCTGAAAGACGAGGCGCAAGCACTGCTCGACCTTATTCCGCAACTAGACCGTCATTTCAACAAAGCCGTGGAAATGATGTTCAACTGCAAAGGTAAGGTGATTGTAACGGGCGTAGGAAAAAGCGGAAACATCGGTGCAAAGATTGCCGCAACGCTTTCTAGTACGGGTACTCCTGCCTTTTTTATTAATCCATTGGACGTATATCACGGCGACTTAGGCGTGATGACGGCCGATGATGTGGTGTTGGCACTGAGCAATTCGGGGCAAACCGACGAGTTGCTGCGCTTTATTCCTGCCATATTGCATCGTGGCGTGCCGCTTATTGGCATGAGTCGCAACCCCCATTCGTTGCTGGCCAAATACAGCGTGGCCCATATTACGGTGAAGGTAGACAAGGAGGCGTGCCCCCTGAACCTTGCTCCTACAAGCAGTACCACGGCAGCATTGGCTATGGGCGATGCCTTGGCGGTGGCATTGATGCAGGTGCGCAACTTCAAACCCACGGATTTCGCGAGGTTTCATCCTGGTGGCGAGCTGGGAAAACGGTTGCTTACCACAGCCGCCGACGTGATGCGGGTAGACGATTTGCCCGTTATACCACGCCAAATGCACCTTGGCGATGCCATCATACAGGTGAGCAAAGGCAAGCTGGGGCTAGGAGTGTCGGTAGAAGACGGCAAGATTGTTGGGCTGATTACCGACGGCGACATTCGTAGGGCGATGGAAAAATGGCAGGCCGAGTTCTTTAACAAGACGGTTAACGACATCATGACCACCAATCCTAAAATTGTGTTGCCAACGACAAAGATTGCCGATATACAACAGATAATGCAGAAATATAAAATACACACGGTACTCGTGGCAGATGAAAATGAAAGGCTTGTTGGCATTGTAGACCATTACCGCTGCATGCTGTAAGGCTCTCTGCAACACTTAACGAATTATGATTGAACCATCGAGAATACGCTCGCTCCTTTTATCGCTCCTCATATCGTTGGCTGCCTTTGCGCAAGGTAGCGACTCGCTTATAGTGCAACAGATGCGCGACGAGGGGGTTAAGTTCTCCCATAACAACTCGGTGGTGCTGCTCACCACGGGGCAGGAGAAGTTCGACGACATGTTTTCGGCCATATCAAGGGCGCGACATAGCGTACATTTAGAATACTTTAATTTTAGAAACGACTCCATTGCCGACCGCCTTTTCGAGCTGCTTGAAGAGAAGGCAAGCGAAGGTGTGCAGGTACGCGCCTTGTTCGACGGATTTGGAAACGACTCGAACAACCGCCCATTGAAGAAGAAACACCTGCGCACCTTGCGCGAAAGGGGTATCGAAATCTTTGAGTTCGACCCTGTTCAGTTTCCTTGGGTGAACCATGTTTTCCATCGCGACCACCGCAAAATTGTTGTCGTAGACGGCAATGTGGCCTATACTGGCGGCATGAATGTGGCCGACTATTACATCAAGGGCACAGAAGTGGTGGGGAGTTGGCGTGATATGCACTGCCGAATTGAGGGGCAGGAGGTGAATACCTTGCAGGCTATCTTCTTGAAAATGTGGAATAAGGTGGCCAAACAGAACGTACATGGGGCAGAATATTACCGCGGAAACGATAACCTTGGGTACTTTGACAACTTAAAGCCCGACACTTGTCAATCGGCAGGAAAGAAGATGGTGGGCATCATAAACCGCGAACCACGCATATCAAATAAGATTATCCGTAGTTTTTATACGAAGGCTATCAATGATAGCCAGGATAGCATTAAGCTCATCAACCCTTACCTCACGTTGAATAGGGCATTGAAGAAAGCGTTGCGCAACGCGGTTAAGCGTGGTGTGAAAGTAGAGATAATGGTATCTACCCACAGTGATATTCCTTTAACGCCCGATTGCGTTTTCTACAATGTTCATAAGCTAATGAAACGTGGCGTAACGGTTTGGATGTACGAACCGGGCTTTCATCATACCAAGGTGATTATGGTTGATGGTAAGTTTTGTACCGTGGGCAGTGCCAACCTTAATGCGCGTAGCCTGCGTTTTGATTACGAAGAGAATGCCGTTATTGTGGATAAGGAGACAACGCAACAGCTGTCTGACCTGTTTGATAAGGACAAAGCCGACTGCTTTAAGCTGACGCCCGAATCGTGGAACAAGTTTAGAACCCCTTGGCAGAAGTTCGTTGGCTGGTTTGCCCACTTGTTGGCGCCATGGTTGTAGCCCTTTTCGTTACATCAGCAGCAAGTCTTAGCGCGATTTGTTATTTCTTGTCATCTCACACCATATAATATGGTAATAAATGTTTACGTGCGTTTAGTGCTGTTTAGTGCTTTTGTAGCAATTTTGGAAGTGTGAAATGAAGAGGTTTTTTTGCTTGAATAGAGGGTGGAATGCAAAAGTTAAGCACTTAGCAAGTGGGGTGAATATCTATGTAGAGTACCTGTTGTTATGTGCATATTGCTTGTTGAAAAGTCTTTTATTGTGGCTGGTTTTGCCGATATGTCGCGCTCTTCTCTTAATGATGTGTGCGTAAATATTGAGAGGGCGAGGTGGGGTGAGCCGCTTAATGTTATGGATGTAGTGTTGGTTGCAAGGAGTGGTAGAGGCTTGGTTGTGAGTAGTTAGCGTAAAGCTTGGCGAAATTCGTTTACAGATTTTTGGATGTAATAGAGTTAAATTATCATTATATTTCAGTAAAATATTATCCAAAATATAACTTTATGCGTTTGAACTATGGGGGAAAAATCGTAACTTTGCATTCGTGATTGAACTACATAGACATATCGAAATCTTACTGCTGGATAACGACTGCGTCATCATTCCCGACTTTGGGGGATTTATGGCGCACCATGTTGAGGCTAGGTACGACGACGGCGACCATACATTTTTGCCGCCGACGAGAACGCTTGGGTTCAATCGCCAACTCCGTTTGAACGATTCTTTGCTTGCTCAATCGTATGTTGAAGCCTACGATTTGAGCTATCCTGAGGCCTTAACACGTATTGCGAGCGAGGTTGAAGAGATGCGGCAGCACCTGCACAACGAAGGATATTACGAGTTGAACGACCTTGGAGTGCTTTATTATGCAGATAATGGCACGTACACTTTCGAGCCTTGCGAGTCGGGCATCCTCACGCCAACGCTTTATGGGTTGGGTTCCATTGATATTATTCGCCTTTCTGTTCAGGATGCTTTCAGCGAAGTTCCTGCTGTTGAATCAGTCGGCAATGTGCAAGACATCGAAACGGCAAGAGTTCAACAACGCGAATCTAAGCCCATTCTATTAGAAATGGACGAAACGGCTAAGTCGCTTTCCAACAGCGATGCGGAAGAGGATAACGACGACGAAACCAACAATAGCGACCTTATCATTCCCGTTGCTTGGGTTCGAAACGCAGTTGCCGTTTGTGTGGCCGTCGTTGCTTTCTTGCTTTTCCCCTCTACCGTCACCGAGGGCGAAGTGAACACTGTGTCGCACAGCGTAGTAGATACAGGTCTGCTTACATCTGTGATGCCCAAAGAGATGATAAAGGGCACAGAGAGCATAGCCGAGATAAAGGCGCCTGCTCCTTCTGTTGCTAAACAAACGGCACCAAAATGCGAACAGACCAAGCCAACCGAGACCAAACACGCCAACCAGACGTTTTATTGTTTGGTTCTGGCTAGCAAAATAACTAAACGCAACGCCAATCGTTATGCCCAAATGTTGAAGGATAAGGGCTACGATAAGACCGAAGTGTTGGTTGATGATAAGGACGTGAAAGTAACTTATGGTCGTTATGAGACAAAGAACGAAGCTTATTTGGCTTTTGGAAAGTTGCATGTCAAGGCCGAATTTAAGGATTGTTGGGTGATGCGCAGCGAGGTTCGTTGAGCAGAATCGTCTTACATGTAGAATTAAACACACTAGCAAAGCATGAAGAGAGTAAGATGTCCGAAGTGCGACAATTACATAACTTTCGACGAAACACGTTATCAAGAAGGGCAATCGCTCTTTTTTCAATGCCCAGATTGTGGTAAGGAGTTCGGCATACGCATTGGCGTTTCGAAGTTACATAACAGTCAAAAGGAAACAAACGCCGACGAACTAGATTGCAAAGACCACTGCGGCACGTTAACCGTTATCGAGAATGTGTTTCATTATAAGCAGGTTTTGCCCCTCCGTATGGGCAGAAACGTTATTGGACGATATATGAAGAATAGCGGAATAAACTGCCCCATAGAAACTAACGACCCAAGCATCGACATGAATCACTGCGCTATTGAGGTGAGCAGAGATAAACGTGGGCGCTTGAAATATGTGTTAAGCGATGGTCCAAGCTACACGGGGACATTCGTTGACAATGAAATATTGGGCGACCGAGAGCGGCGTTTGCTCGAAAACGGTTCGCTGTTCACCATCGGCGCAACAAGCATTATCTTGCGAACACTAGACGAAGAGGACTAATTCTGTCCTCTTTTTTTGTGCTCGTTATTTTATGTTTCAGGCTAGTTCTCTTCTAAACAAATAATGTGAAGAAAAGTAAAGCGCACGTGCGTAGATGCAAACAAATTGCAGAACACGCGATAATAACCCCCATTTTATTTCGATTTTGTTGAACTTATCGCAATAAAATCACTAACTTTGCACAACTTGTACCGTGCAGGCAATTAATTGGCGCGGGCTATTGTATTTCATAACAAAACGAGATGGCCAATGCTTATAGAATATAAAAACGTAAATGTTTACCAAGACGACCGCGAAGTGTTACGCGGCGTTGATTTTCATGTAGACGAAGGCGAGTTCATCTACATTATAGGTAAGGTGGGGACAGGTAAGAGTTCTTTCCTCAAAACCATCTACTGCGAACTGGACATTGACGAAGAAGACGCCGACACGGCAGAGGTGTTGGGGCGCAACTTGAAGACTTTGCGTAGGCGAGAAGTTCCCGCACTAAGGAAAGAGTTGGGCGTGATATTCCAAGACTTTCAACTACTTCACGACCGAAGTGTATGGGAAAACTTGCAGTTCGTGCTTAAATCTACGGGATGGAAAGACAAGGCTGAGCGTGCCGAACGTATCGAGAAGGTGCTGGCCGACGTGGGGATGAGCGACAAGAAGCACAACATGCCCTACGAACTTTCGGGTGGAGAACAGCAGCGTATCGCCATTGCGCGTGCCATCTTGAATAATCCGAAGGTGATTATTGCCGACGAACCAACGGGCAACCTCGACCTCGACACGGCCACGAACATCGTTGCCTTGTTGCGCGACATCACACAAAGCGGTACGGCCGTGGTGATGTCTACCCACAATTTGTCGATGCTGAGCAAGTATCCTGGCATTGTATACCGTTGCGGAGACGGAAAAATAAAAGAGGTTACCGACGAGTACAGTAAGATAGACCTCACCGAAGAAGACGACATTTAAACATAGTTACACTTACTTTTAGCTTACATAGGGTATGAAAGTGATGAAATTTGGAGGCACTTCCGTTGGCTCCCCCAACCGTATGAAGAACGTGGCGTCGCTCATAACGGCATCGGGTGAACCCACGTTTGTTGTGCTCTCGGCCATGTCGGGTACCACAAATTCGCTTGTGGAAGTGGCCGATTACCTTTATAAGAAAAACCCCGAAGGGGCCAACGAGGTGATAAACAACCTGGAAAAGCAATATGTAAAGCATGTTGACGAACTGCTTGCAGACCCTCAACACAGGGAAAAGTTGCGCGCTTTCCTAGTAGATGAGTTCAATTACCTTCGTTCGTTCACCAAAGATCTCTTCACTAGCTTTGAAGAAAAGACCATTGTGGCGCAAGGCGAAGTGATAAGCACCAACATGATGGTTAGCTATTTGCAGGAAATTGGCGTTAAGGCCGTGTTGCTTGATGCCTTGGATTTCATGCGGACAGACAAGAACAACGAACCCGATATGGCTTTCATCAGAGAAAACCTAGCCCGACTGATGGAAGAGAACCAGGGCTATCAGATATACATCACGCAGGGATTTATTTGCAAGAACGCGTATGGCGAAACAGACAACCTATTGCGTGGAGGTTCTGATTACACGGCCTCACTGGTGGGCGCAGTACTGCCTGCCGATGAAATTCAGATTTGGACAGACATCGACGGCATGCACAACAACGACCCACGTGTGGTAGATAAGACCGAGGCTGTTAGGCAACTGAACTTTGAAGAGGCTGCCGAGTTGGCCTACTTTGGCGCGAAGATATTGCACCCCACATGCGTGCAGCCGGCCAAGTATGCTGGCATCCCCGTGCGATTGAAGAATACCCTGGACCCAGATGCCGAGGGAACCATCATCAACAACGAGGTTTTACACAACAAGATAAAGGCCATCGCCGCCAAAGACAAGATAACGGCCATTAAGATAAAGTCTAGTCGCATGTTGCTTGCCACGGGTTTCTTGCGCAAGGTGTTCGAGATATTCGAGAGTTACCAAACGCCCATCGACATGATTGTAACTTCCGAGGTGGGCGTTTCGATGAGTATCGACAACGACTCGCATCTTGAAGAAATCGTCGACGAACTTAAAAAGTATGGCACAGTTACCGTAGACACAGGTATGTGCATCGTTTGTGTGGTTGGCGACCTTGATTGGAACAACGTGGGATTTGAGACATTGGTTACCGATGCGATGAAAAACATCCCCGTAAGGATGATTTCGTATGGCGGTTCTAACTACAACATCTCCTTCCTGATCAAAGAAGAAGACAAGCAAAGGGCCTTGCAAAGTCTTAGCGACAAGCTTTTCAATTCCTAACAATGTGAGCTGCGGTGCCTGCACGAGGCCTTGTGAGGCAGGCCGCTGTCCCGTTATTAGGTACCGCGCCTTGTATCTGTTTTCACCCTGCACACTATTGCATAACACTCTTGGTTGTAATTTAATTAACGATGATTAGTTTACCTACACACGCATTTAAGCACCTGTCTACACCTTTTTACTATTACGATGAAGGCCTGTTGCGCGCCACGCTCGATGCACTGAACGAGCAATTGGCTCAACATCCCAACTTTATCGTGCATTATGCAGCCAAGGCCAACGCCAACATGCGCATTTTGCAGACGATGAAAGAGGCAGGATTGGGAGTGGATTGTGTAAGCGGTGGCGAAATAGAGACGGCATTGCGTGCTGGCTTTAAGGGCGAAAGTATCGTATTCGCAGGTGTGGGTAAGAGCGACTGGGAAATAAAGCTGGCCTTGGAAAACGGCATTTTCTGCTTTAATGTGGAAAGCACAGAAGAACTAGAAGTTATCGAACAGCTTTGCAACGAACTGAACCGAACGGCCGATGTGTGCCTGCGTGTCAACCCCAATGTGGCTGCCCACACGCATGCGAAGATAACAACGGGTCTGGCCGAGAACAAGTTTGGCATTCCCATAGACCAAGTTTGGCCAACCATCGAAAGACTACAAGTATTGAAACACATTCGTTTTATCGGTCTGCACTTCCACATTGGGTCGCAGATTGTAGACATGAACGACTTTCGCGAAGTCTGTACGAGCGTGAACAGTTTGTTGAACCTTTTGAAACAGCATGGCATCGAACCCGAACACATAAACGTGGGCGGTGGGTTAGGAATAGACTACGACAATCCCGACACGCATGCCATACCCGACTTTAAGGCCTATTTCGACACCTATGCTCGGCATTTGCAACTTAATGAGAAACAAAAGGTACATTTCGAGTTAGGTAGGGCGTTGGTTGGGCAATGTGGTTGGCTGGTTTCGCGAGTGCTCTACGTCAAGCAAGGACAAAGCAAACGTTTCCTCATCCTCGATGCAGGAATGAACGATTTGCTCCGTCCAGCCCTTTACCATGCTCGGCATCAAATCCTAAACCTGTCCAACCCATCAGCTCCAAGCGAAGTGTATGACGTGGTTGGCCCCGTTTGCGAGTCGAGCGACGTATTTGGCAGCGATGTTGTTCTTCCTGCAAGTCATCGTGGCCACTTGGTAGCGATATGTTCGGCAGGCGCTTACGGCGAGGCGATGGCATCGCAGTACAATTGCCGTCAGTTGCCTAAGAGTTATTTTAGTAACGATTTAAACATTTAAAACAAGCCTTATGGTTTTAACCTTATATATTGATGCAATAACGATAGTCTGCTGTGTATCGCTAATTATGCTGTTTTTCATCTCCCTGTTCTGCAATCCTTTCTTGCGGGGCAGACGCTTGAAGAAGTTGGCTTTGGCGAATGCTGAAATCGAAGTAGACGTTACCGACGCCTCCGCCACACCCGTATCAATTGTCATACCCATATTGGAAGACGCTCCCGAACTGGCTACTATGGTAGAAACGGTGCTGCAACAAGAATACGCCGCACCTTTCCGCGTGATACTGGTTGCCGATAAAGGCAATGCCCTAGTAGAGCGGTTGTCGGCCGAACACAAAGGAGACAAACACCTGTATTGTACATTCGTGCCCAATTCTTCGCGCTACATGAGCCGTAAGAAACTGACGTTAACCATTGGCGTAAAGGCTGCCGAAACCGATTGGGTCGTTATCATGGAACCCACATGCGTGCCAACGTCTTGCAAATGGCTCGCAGCGTTTAACCAAAGTCTCACAGACGACAAACGCCTGGTTGTTGGTTACACCGCGCTCGACACTGATGCCAAGACCTCTTGGCGCATGCAGCAGTTTAGGTCTAGCTTTTACATACTCACCCGAACCATCAAAGGCAAGCCTTATTGCCACGCAGGTGGAGTGGTGGCCATAAGAAAAGACGACTTTATGAAACGCGACGGCTTTTCTGGAAACCTCAATTTGTTGCGCGGCGAGTACGATTTCTTGGTGAATAAATTTGGCGACGAAGGCTCTGCTGCGGTGGCATTGCACCCCGATGCACATACGCAGACCAAGGCTCCCACGCTAAAAGAGTGGCGCACACAGCAACTTTTCTTTTGGGAAACACGCAAAACCCTGCAAAGGGGATGGCTTGTTAGGTTCTTGTTCAACCTAGACAACATCATGCTTTACCTCAACTACATCGTTGCCGCCATTTGTTTGGCTTACGGATTGATAGACGAAAGGTGGTTCATCGTGTCATTGGCATCGGCCAATCTGTTGCTCACCATCGTGTTACGCATACTATTTGCCCACAGGGCCATTAAGATATTCAAGGCTTGCATACCCGCGTGGCGCGTAATAGGGTTCGAATTGATGGTGCCTTGGCGCAAGATGCGGTCGTATCTCAAATACATGAAGGCCGACAAATACGAATTTACAAGCCATAAACTCTAAATGAGATGAACGTGTTGGTGTACATATCAAAAGGTGTATCAGATGTTGACAGGCAATATCTGACAACGCTTTTTGCCCTTTTAGGTACCAACCCCGACATCGAAATAACATACGATGCGCCCCTCTGGCGACACGATTTCTCCCTATTTCATATCTTTGGTTGCTGGGATGCCAAGGCACTACGCCTATACAACATGGCATTACGCACGCATACGCCCGTGGTGTTGTCGCCCTTTGGCGAACTTAACCCTTGGCGAATACACAATCTTCTGAAAGTAAAACGCATGCTGCTCAACATTCCAGTGCAACGAATGTTGAGTAGGGTAGAGGTAGTTCACGCTTGTGGACAGTTCGAGAGTGACACGCTAAAAAGCCTAAACGCCACTGCAAACATCGTGCGTATAGACAATCCACGTATCAGTGGAGCCATTGACACTGCGGACATGGCAGCCCAGTTTGTGCGCCTTTATCATAAAACGCTCAACACATGGCCTGCCACGATGCTCACCGCGGCCGACCTCGAACTAGTGGGCGCGTTGGTGCTTGCCGGCATAGATGCCGAAATGTTCGCCGCAATGGACTTGCGCCTCGAAACCATCGATGCGCTTACAACGCCCCAATGGCGGTACGTATTGATGTATGCCGCACAAGAACGCGTACTCGACCTGGTGAGAAAAGGACTGGAAAGGCTGCAAACCGAAACGCCTTCGACCGACCTTTCTAAGTTCGAAACCTTCTGTTTCGACCCCATTCCCGAAGACGACAACCTTGCTGAAGGCGAAGAACAAGAGGCCGAGGACGAACAACAAGAAGAGACGGACAACCCAGACGACAATTCCACGATCGATGGTATCGTCGAAATTGTGCGCACTTTGTACGATGCCCTGCCCAAAGACACGGCGCACCTGCAATTGTTGGCAACGCTTTACGCCAATTTGAGGCTCACCGATTACGACGAACAGGCACTTGTGCAAGCACTAAACAAGGTTAAGCTGTTGCCCTTTTTCAGGCGGGTAGAGAGCGTTATGCACCATCTGTTCAAACTGCCCGAAGGGTTCATGCCCATTCTTCCGCTCGACGACAAACAAACAAAAAGCTTAACGAACAAGATAACTAAGGTTTACTATTAGATGAAAAAGAAGAAATACGAGATAGAACGCGACTTGCGCTACCTTACACTCTTGGCGCAATCGTTCCCAACTGTGGCCGAGGCCAGCACAGAGATTATCAACTTGCAAGCCATACTTAACCTGCCCAAGGGCACAGAACACTTCTTGGCCGACCTGCATGGCGAGTACGAGGCCTTTCAGCATGTGCTGAAAAACGCATCGGGAAACATCAAACGCAAGGTGAACGAGATTTTTGGAACCACGTTGCGCGAGGCCGAGAAACGCGAACTGTGCACGCTGATATACTATCCTGAACAAAAACTGGAACTAGTTAAGGAGAGCGAAACCGACATTAACGACTGGTATCACATCACCATTCACCAACTTGTGAGCGTGTGCAGAGACGTGTCGAGCAAATACACGCGTTCGAAGGTGCGCAAGTCCTTGCCAACCGACTTCAAATATATTATACAAGAGTTGCTGCACGAACGTGTTGACGACTCGAACAAGGCCGCTTATGTAAACGGTATTATCGAAACGATAATCAGCACAGGGCGTGCCGACGATTTTGTCGTGGCCATTTGCAACGTTATTCAGCGTTTGGCCATCGACCAGTTGCACATACTTGGCGACATATACGACCGCGGACCAGGGGCGCATGTCATCATGGACACGATGGAACGTTACCACAGCTGGGACATACAGTGGGGCAATCACGATATGCTTTGGATGGGAGCGGCTGCCGGCAACGTGGCATGTATCTGCAATGTGATACGTCTGTCGTTACGCTATGCCAACCTCACCACGCTCGAAGAAGGCTACGGCATCAACCTTGTGCCGCTTGCCACTTTTGCAATGGAAACTTATGGCGACACCGCATGCAAGGAGTTCGTTCCGAAGAGCAGCGGCGAATCAATGAAACTCGATGAAAAAACAATGCGGCTTACGGCACTTATGCACAAGGCCATTGCCGTAATACAGTTCAAGGTAGAGGCCCAACTCTTTGAAAAGCATCCCCATTGGCAGATGACCGACCGAGCCGTGTTGCGCCACATCGACTATACAAGAGGTGTTATTACGCTCGATGGAAAGGAGTACCAACTCACCAGCAACGAGTTCCCAACGATAGACCCCAACAATCCGTTGGAACTTACGCCCGAAGAGAAGATGTTGGCCAAACGTCTACGCCACTCTTTCAAGGTGAGCGAGAAGTTGCAACGCCACGTGCGCCTGCTTTTGCAGCATGGTTGCATGTACGCCATCTACAACAACAACTTGCTTTTCCATGCCTCGGTGCCGCTAAACGACGATGCTACACTTAAAGAAGTGGAGGTGTTTCCAGGGCAAACCCTTTCGGGGCGAAAGCTATTGCACAAAATAGGCATGCTTGTTCGCACTGCCTACCAAAAGGATGCCGAGCCCGAAGAACGCGAATATGCCATTGATTACTTTCTTTATCTATGGTGCGGACCCGACTCGCCCCTCTTCGACAAATCAAAAATGGCCACCTTCGAGCGTTATTTCATCGCCGAAAAAGAAACGCATAAGGAGAAAAAAGGCAACTACTTTACGCTGCGAGACAACGAGGCGGTGGTTGACAGCATTCTTGATGCCTTCGACGTTAAGGGCGAAAACAGGCACATCATCAACGGGCATGTACCCGTACACGTGGCCAATGGCGAGAATCCAATAAAGGCCAACGGCAAGCTAATGGTCATTGATGGTGGTTTCTCTGAGGCTTATCACAAGGAAACGGGCATTGCAGGCTATACCTTGGTGTATCATAGCCGTGGTTTCCAATTGGTTCAGCACGAGCCTTTCGCCAGTGCAATGGATGCCATTCGCACAGGAAGAGACATTAAGAGTACCACGCAGATTATCGAAATGTCGTCGCATAGGATGCTAGTGGCCGATACCGACAAGGGCGTTGAACTGAACAAGCAGGTGGCCGACTTGGAAGAACTGCTCTATGCCTACCGACATGGCATAATAAAAGAGGCCGAACGGAAGAAACAAGAATAAAAGGTTAGCCCCAAGCAAGCATTGTCTTGCTTGGGGCTAATACTTTTAATAAAATAACACGGAGAATGTAAGTAACAAGTTAAGCCATAACTTAACAGGGGGCATTCTCTGCTTGTTGTACATCCGAAGCATTCTATTTTTCAGGTACAAACTGTACTTCTGTGTAGCAAGCGCGCACTTCCACTTCGCGATTGCTACGTAAAGCTCGAACCCTATATGAGATAGGTACAGCAGATTCAATGAGTGATTGTGCGCTAGGTGAACTTATGGCATCTATGAACGACTCATAACTAGTGACGGTTTTAGAATTAGACAAAGGACCGCCTGCAACGAGAATCCTTATCTTTTGCTCTTTAAACAGCTCCTTGCACTTGTCTACGATTTTTGTGTCAACACTTCCACTAAACTTGGGGAATGCTGCCGAAACACCAGCCTCGATACTCTTGGTCGTCGTTTCAGAATCTTCGGTGGTTTCAACCAATAAGTGCAACACGCGCCCATAATCTACATTGCTCACATACACGGGCTCGTACTCTCCCAATTCGCCAAACTTTCCCCATGAGTTGGGATCCTTTGGGTCTACCGCTATGCTGTAAAGGTGTTGTCTAACCTTAATAAGCACATACTTTTTCTTGTGGCTCTTAGTCTTATTATAGTTGTAATCAAAGTGTGCACTAATGATACCTTTCAGCACGCTAGCTTTTACGTGTATACCAAAAGTCTTTTCAAAGCTCTCTTCGGTATCCACTTCATTGCTTTGGTAAGTCATATATGCAGGTGCGTTATCGTACTTTATCATACCCTTATTTGGGAAAAGTATCTTATTGATAGACGCCCTTACGTTGCTCAGCACGGGCGGTGTTTCTTCTGACGCATCAATGCCTTTGCCCAACAATGTGGCAGAAATCTTAATGGGCTGTGGGTTGGTGATGGGAACTGGCGTATAATCTCCCTCCATAAAATGGTCGCCTCGCAATACGCATCCAGGGTAAACTACCTCTGACAGGTCGGCCGTAACCAGTTGTACAGGAGCCAACGTCATCTGTTTCCTGACGACTTGGCGCATTATTCTCTTATTTCCCACAACATCTCCTGTGGGTTCAGAAGAAATTACTTTGTCTGCAACAGCATTAAACTGCACAGGTTTAAGATTCTCTAACGCTGCGGGGCCATTATCATTTGAACACCCCATAAATACCAATGTCGCTGCAATAAGCGACATTCCTAAAAATGCTTGCTTTCTCATTACTCAGAATATCTTTGGTTCATTTTAATATCATAATACGTGATATTTATGGTTTCACGTCCTAACTCGGTAATATAAATGTTAATCGAAGTTATTGTTTGGTTATGTACGTTTGAGGCTTCACCTAACCTAGGCTTGTCTGAGTAGAATAGGATAGGTCGCCCTTCAACAAACTTGCCTCCATACTTGTTTCCATTATAAATTACAGAATACGTTATCTCCCTATTTTCTCTTTGAGTCAAGTATTTATCTGCGGCTTCATCGCCATCATTAATTTGGAAATAAAATTTATTATGGCTCTCAAAAAGGTGAAATACGCTCGCATCTTGATGGACAAACCACCAGCCCTCAACTTTCGTGCAATTAAAGCAAATTGGAATGTCAGCACCTATATTTTTTTCTTCCCCTTTTTTTGTTTTTGTACATTCTGCATTTAATTGGAATGTACCTGGGCACATTGGCTTAACAAGCATAACATATTTAGCGTTAGGCTGGATTGTCATGCCAGTTTCCTTTAACTCCGCTTCTTGCATTATTTTGTTTCGTTTTGCAATAGGTGTCTTCTGGTCTTTGTATACCTTGTAATTAGCTTCGGTAAACATCCATGCCTCGTAATCCTTTCCCAAACGTGCATGACGGCCATTTGGGTCACTTTTAGGATTGAATTTGTAATCGAAATCCTTTGCATCACCAGTTCCCGTTACTTCTAAATCATAACGCACAAGTTCTCCAACCTGAATGCTATTGATGTTGTGTTTGGGGTCGTCCAGGAAGTTTTCCTTTAACATGGCTTTAATGCCTGCCCCATTGTCATCTCCGCCATTAGCACTCCCGCCTCCATTCGGGTCATCATTGTTACCACAGGCCGCAAGGCTCATCACTACGGCACAGGTAGCTATTTTTGCTACTGTTCCCATTCTTTGTTTAAAAGTTTGCCACCTTGTCAAAGTGTAAAACCATTGTTGTCTTCTTAACATCATAAATAAATACAATTAAGATTCAACATTATGTTTATTAATACGCTGCAAATTTACTTCGTTTTTTTTTGAATGATAGCAATATCTTAATGTGTTATATAGCACGTTCAATTACCTTTAACTATGATAAATAAATATAATTATTTGTTTATGATATTTTATTTTGCTAATCAGATAACTTACTGAAAATAATAATGGATAAAACGAATAAACGCAAGTGCTAGGATGCCACGTCGCATCGATTTAGATTGCTGGTTTGGACAAAAGTTTTTCATTCTGAAGATAAATAAAGTAAGTTTACAAATTAGCAAGACCGCTTTTATGTATTGCTCTTCGGGATTTTTCTCGATTTTATCTGGTATCTTTGGTTTATTCCTTCACTAACACCATTCACTATACACATCTATAGGAAGTAAGCTAAATCTGTTCTCACCGACTTATAAACTTGTCAACTGGTTCATTTATGGCCTTATCAACTCGGATTTTGTAATGTTTTTACTGCGTTTTTTAACATTATGAGTGCCCTTTCCGTCCACCAATCGCTCACCTTGCCGCAAATAATCGATTCTCGCGAAGGTTGGTTTTGATGCAAAAAGGGGGGCGTTGTACATGCTGGCAAAATGAATATATATTCCCCAAAACCGCCATTTGCACCCATTTTGGAGCTATTTGCTGCTAAATGTACTGCAATATGCCGCTAAATGCAGTGCGTTTTGGTGCGAAATGGAGTGCGTTTTGGTGCTAAATGCAGTGCATTTTGGTGCTAAACGCAAGGTAAAATGGTGCTAAACGCAGTGCTAAATGCTGCTAAATGCGAAACGAAAAGCATAAACATCCACAGTAAATGTATAAACATAACCTCTTCGAACCATGAAACACATGGCCAAAAGGAGCGAAACAATAGTTAAAAAGTGGGGTTTTAGGGGCTAAAAGTGGGAAATTGGGGTTGAAAAAAATACGAGCTGGCAACCAAACTAGAAAGGCAAAATGGTGCAAAATGCAGGTGTTGTGCTTAAAAATAGACAAACCCCAAGGCGTGAAAAGCGATAAATAGTGGTCTTTTGCCAACTTTTTAACCAATATTTTCGCTAGAATGGAGTGAAGAAAAGAATGGTTTTGTAAAATAAAAGCAACGATTTAAGTTCGTGGGTTTATAAACCTATGAGTTTGTGAGTTGATGGGTTTTGAGTTGGTTAGTTGATGAGTTAACCAGCAAACGAGCTGACAAGGGTGGAGGGTTCGCCACTTTATGGGATGACAGGTTAACAAGTTGATGGGTTAAATGGTTTATGAGCTGACGAGTTAACAAGTTGACGAGTTGACAAGTGGATGAAGTCGACAAGTGGCTGCGTTAACAAGTAGGTGAATTGATAATTGGGCAAGCATTATGAGTTGTTAAGTTAATGGGTTTAGTGGTTTTGGCTTTTGAAAAACCTCACAATCTCATAAACTCATCAACTTACAAGCTCATAACAAATCTAGGATTGGCTTATAGCGCGGTGAACGCAGCGAAGAACCCGAAAATAACGCCTGGCGAATTGGCCAGAACCAAGGGAAGGTCGCGCTTTTCTTTGAACAAACCGTAGCAAACCCATAGCGTGCAGTTGATGCCTGCCATGAAAGGCTGAATAAACGAACCTTTGTTGCCGTTTAAATTCTCCTGTATCTGAGGAAAATAAAAAACGTACATAAGGATGGAGGTACACATGCCCACCCAGCCTACATAACCAAAAAACTTTTCTTTCTTCATCTCTAATTATCTATTTAACGTTGTGTGAAACTATAAATGGGTTGACCGGTTGACGAGTTGACCAGTTAACGAGCGAACTAGTATGATGGGTGCGTGCGTTTATGAGTTAATATTACATTCGGCCACAAGCTAAAAACTTATGAATATCAACAATTCACAATCTTATCAACTCACAACCTCATCATCTCACTAACTGATAAACGCACACGCTTACCATTCCCTTTATTCGGTGGAGAAGTCGGCCACCATCTTACGATACATGGCGTACATACGCGTGCGCGAAATAAAGCCTTGCAGTTCGTTATTGGCATCGACAACGGGCAGATAGGTGGCATCTGTCTTGTCGAACTTATTCATAACCTCTTCCATTGGGTCGTTACGTCCAAGCACGGCAGGCGTGGGAATCATTATTTGCGCCACACTAAACTTCTGATACAACTCTGTTCGGAACATGATATGCCTTATCTTGGTAACGTCTATCTCGCCAATGAGCCTTCCCGCATGGTCTAGTACGGGGATAAAGCTGGTGTGGCTGCGGCTGATGGCATACACCAACTTGCCCAAAGGCATTTCGGGATTAACGGCAATGTAGTTCTTGTCGATGATGCTTTCCATGCTCATCAGCGTAAGGATGGACTTATCCGTGTGGTGGGTGATGAGTTTTCCCTCGCGTGCAAGACGCATGCTATAAATGCTATGCGGCTCGAAAATGTTGATGGTGAGGTAAGAACTGATGCAAACAATCATCAGTGGCAACAATAATTGGTAGCCCCCGGTTATCTCGGCAATGAGAAATATGCCCGTAAGCGGCGCGTGCATCACGGCAGTCATTACGCCTGCCATGCCCAGTAGCGTGAAATTCTTTTCTGGAATGTACACACCGATGTTGTACATGTTCCACAAACGGGCGAAGAAAAAGCCGCCAAAGCCGCCGATAAACAGCGAGGGGGCGAACGTTCCGCCACAACCGCCGCTGCCATTGGTGGCCGATGTGGCGAATACCTTGGTGAAAAGCACCAGACCAACGTACACAACCAGCAGGTTGTCGTGGCCATAGAACAGCGAATTGTTGAGTATCTGGCTCCAATCGGTTTCGGTATTGCCGTTGAGTAGCGTGTTTACCGAACTTAAACCCTCGCCATAGAGCGAAGGGAAAAGGAAAATAAGCGAACTGAGAATGATACCGCCCAAAACTAATCGTTGGTATGGGCGGTTCTTCATCTTGCCGAATACGTTTTCGCAAGCGGTCATGGTGCGCATGAAGTAAAGGCTAATCATACCGCAGAAGATGCCGAACAACACGCTTGCAGGCACGCGTTCTATCATCCATTCGCCGTCGAGGTGAAAGGTGAACATCGAATCGGTGCCCACAAAAATGTAAGTAAAGCAAGTGGCTGTTACGCAAGCGATGAGTATGGGCAGCAAAGAGGCCATGGTTAGGTCGACCATGAGCACCTCTAAGG
>ERZ772957.972-NODE-972-length-20184-cov-6.860947_pt1 | contig 20184 bp, 17 predicted proteins | sample MGYA00580682_ERZ772957 | MGnify/ENA primary metagenome ERZ772957 (study PRJEB29015, sample SAMEA2737921) | human oral metagenome | biome: human oral; feature: human-associated habitat; material: dental | place: China | collected 2025 ...
GCGCCTCGGGCACCGCCCAGCCCCCTGCCACGGGAGCGCCCCAGTCCGGAGCGGCCACGGCCTCGCCGTCCCTGCCGCCCCCCGACGTGGAGGGGCTGCCGTGCACGGCCGAGGAGCTCCAGGCGTCCCTGGGGGAGAAGACGACGAACGGCGGGACCACCACGGTCACGATCTCCTTCTGGAACGGCAGCAGCCAGGAGTGCACCATCAGCGGCTTCCCGCAGGTGTCCTTCATGTCGTCGCAGACGAACGAGACCGTGGGCTTGGAGGCAATTCGCGACGGCGAGGACCCGGGGAACATCTTCAAAGTGCTCCCCCAGGAGTCGGCGCACGCGATCCTCACGCTCGACGACCCTGCCGCAGCCGGGTGCTCCACTGCTAGCGCGGACCTGGTCACCGTGGTCCTGCCCGGCGACACGGCGCAGGTGACCCTGAGCCACGCGGACCTCAGCGTGTGCTCGGACGCGGCCAGCGCCGTGGTGGGTCCGCTGGAACCGGGGGCCTGAATCGACGCGCGGGAAGCTCCGGCGGCCTCACTCCATCTCGATCGGTCCCGCCAGCAGTGCGCCCTCGGTGTCGAGGCGTTTGATCGCCAGGGAGGCGGTCGCCCCGTCCAAGCGCCCGGCGTTGCGCGCCTCGAGCACCCTGGCGCGGGCGAAGTCGATGCACTCCAGACGCAGGGCGGTCTCGTCCTCGTCGAAGAAGGAGAACTCCTCCTCGGAGGCGGCCTGGAGCATCCGCTCCTCGCGGCGCCCGTAGGACTCGCGGATCGCGTTGACGAGCTCCCCGTCCTCGACGCCGATCCGCTGGGCCATGGAGGGGAGTTCTTCGACGATGTCGCGCATGATCCCTGCCAGCACGCGCGTCTCCTCGTCCAACTCCTCCGCCTCGCGCCGCTGGACGGCTGTGGGGCGCGCATTCGCCCAGCGGACGACGTGGGGGAGCGCGATCCCCTGGACGACCAGTGACAGCAGGGTCACTCCTGCGGTGATGAGGACCACGAGGTCGTGCTCCTCGTAGGCGGTCCCCCCGAAGGACCCGGGGATCGACAGGGCCATCGCCAGGGAGATGGCCCCCCGGAACCCCGCGACCGTCGACACGAGGCGCCCCCGGATGTTCGTGCGGCGCTCGCGCCGCTGGGGGCGGCGGTCCAGGGCCCGGATGCTGAAGATGATGGCGTGGTGGCCCACGAAGCGCGCGGCCACCATCGCAGAGTAGATGATCGGGATCAGGACGAGGCCGCGGACCAGCTCCTGGTGGGGGAGGCGGCGGACGATGTCGGGCAAGGACAGTCCCACCATGATGAACAGCACGGTGTTCATCAGGTAGGTGAGGACCGACCAGAAGGCGATCCCGACGAGGCGGATGGCGGAGTCGTTGGCGTTCCGGTTGTACCGGGAGTAGACGATGCCGCAGGCGACGACGGCGAGCACGCCGGAGCCGTGGAGCTCCTCGGCGAGGAAATAGGTGGTGAAGGGGACTGCGAGCGCGATCAGGTTCGACAGCATCGCGTCGCTCCGGCTGGCGTTCCATTTCGCCCACAGCAGCACCGTGGCCGCGCCGCAGACAACGCCATTGCCAGGCCCGCCGCCATGATGATCGCCGAGGTGATGGCCACCAGGACGGTTGCCGAGAGGATGATGCCCCGTAGCGCCCGGCGCATGCCGTTGAGCGAGACGGACAGCGCCTCCCAGTACAGCAGGACCGGGAGGAACACAGTGAGGACGACCTCGCTGGGCAGTCCCGCGCCCTCGGCACCCGGCGCGAACGAAACCACTAGGCCAGCGACGATCAGCGTAACGGGACCGATCAAGCGGAAACGGTTGGTGAGCGCCGTCGCCACGATGGCCGCGACGCAGACGATGATGAGCAATTCAAGACTCATGGGGGTGGCTGATCTGCACGGGAATGGGCTGGGGCTGTCGACCTGTATGTCGGCTCCCGAGTGCCCGCCCAGCGGAGGCCGGTGGTGGTGCGAAAGCGCGCGGCGGCAACCTGTGGCCGATTCCGTTCCAGGTGCCTGTGCGCCGCGATCCACTTACGGAAAATCCACTGGACACCGGGACAGAGAAACGGACGTGGGCTAGCGCTACTGTCCTCCGTGCTCCGTGTAGATGAAGGACTGAGAAGTCGGAACGTAGGTGAAATCCGTGATGTCACCGTTGACGGTCATTTCAATGGCCTGGTCGATGGCCTTGATCGGGACTATGAACCATTCGGAGGGATTGTAGTTCTTCCCATGGGGGCCCACCTGACTGAGGTCGAGACGCACATCGGAGAAAACACGGTGGATCAGGCGCTCCAAGGCGGAGGGCCGCATGTTGTATACGCGGTAGTCGGCCACAACCTCAACGGGCGCCATCAGGTACGTGGGCTCGTTGATAGCGTTTTTGATGCGTTCATTGACCGAGGTCGTCGAGAAACCGATTTTGTGAAGGTGTTTCAAACCAGCGATCTGTGGATCGGTACTCAGCGAGCGCAACACGTAGATGTGTCCGGTCTCGCTGTCCGCATCCCCCAGCTCGTCCAAAGAAAGGACGTGATCGGCGGGAACGATTGCTCTGCCGTTCTGCTCGCCCAGTCGGATCGCCAATGAGGTTCGGTACATTGAGGATTCTGTGCCGTTCTCAAAGATCACCCGCAGGCGTTCACGGGGCCGGGAGGAGCCGCCGCTCCTTTTGTAGTCGCGTTCGCCTATCTCGGCGACGAACAGCATGATTCCTCCAAGCACGAAGAAACGGCCCTGTTTTATGGTGGAGATACCGCTGAAACTGCGCAGCACCGCGTCGCCAGCGGCCAGCTCGGCGTGCTTGGCTTTGAAGAGGTTCTCGAACTGCTTGAAATCGCGGGCTTTCTTGCGCTTGGCCACCTCCACGTCACGGTCGGTAACGATCCTCGTCGGGAGGGCGGTAATGTCGTAAATGTCATCGTCTCCGCCCAACAGGTCGAGGTCGTCGTGGGCAAGAAGCTCATCAACGTCCTTCGGGGAGCTCTCAGGGGCCAGCAGTCCGAAGTCGTCAAGGTCCGCCACTGCATCAGCACGGACTTGGTCAGCCAAGAATCCGTCCAGTCGTGCTCCCAGGCGGCGTTCAGCGATGTCGCGGGTTTGGGAGCTCGGGCGACGCCCGTGGGCGCGGTAGAACTCGGCGATTTCTAAGAAACCCCGGTCCAGCCGGTCTTCGGTGGTGAGTTTACGGGTTTTTCTTGGTTCCTCTAAGAGTCCATCCTCGTCACTGGCCAGGGCTGCATCCAGTAGGACATCGAGGTTGGGGTTGTCCTGCCTCATGCCCGGCCTTCCTGGTCCGCAGTGTTCTCAGTCTGTCGGCGGTCGCGTTCCTGTTTCAAGCGCCGCGCTACCAACAGGCATTCGGCGTAGTAGCGCTCGGTCGGGTCCTCAGAGCGACGGTCGGGGCGTTTTCCGTTGACTTTCACCCAGTGCTTGATTCGTGGAAACGCCTCCAGGGCTTCTTCGTCAGTGATGTCCAGGCGCGTGGCGGCGATGGTGTCTGAGATTAGTCGGAGCACATTGGGGGTGACGGTCTTGGAGATTACCTCGAAAGCCCGTTGGAACGGATTGATCGTGTCGATCAAATTGATGTTCAACTCGTCGAGGTTCACGAAGCGGTTGGCCAGCTTCACGAAGCGTTTGTCTCCAACTTCCTTCACTTCGCCGGTCTTGATGACGGAGTCCACCACTACGTGCTGGCGGACCTCTTCAACCTCGGCTTCGGTGAGGTTCGGGTAGCGTTCCCTGATGATTTTGGGGATCAGCACTTTGTTGGTCGTCTGCGCGTCGAGGCTCCCCGCGGCAGCCCGGGCGAAGGCATCGTCCTGAAGGATGTTGGCTTTGAGATCGTTGAGGTCGGACTGGATGATCTGCTTGACGCGTGCTGTGGATGGCTCTTTGAATCCCTTGACTCGCAGTGTTCCCGGAGCTGGGGCGTCGTCATTGCCGTGCTTGGCTTTGAAATCGAAGTTGGGAGCGAGCACCTGCTCCATGAGCAGTGAGGCGGTGATGGCCTTGAGCATATTGTTCACCGCCACCGTCACCTCAGCCTGGCTGGCGTCCGGTTCTGCGATGAGGTTCGTGAACTGGGCCCGGCTCTTACCCTCGCTGTCGCGGGTGACCCGCCCGATTATCTGGATGATCTCCGTCAGTGAGGCACGGTATCCGACGGTCAGGGCGTGCTCTGCGAAGGGCCAGTCGAATCCCTCTTTCGCCATCCCTAGGGCGATGATCACGTCAACGGCGTCGCGCTGCTTGGAGGCCACAGTCGACAGGTAGTGCAGGGTGTTTGCGCGTGCGTTCTGATCCGTGTCGTCCACCAGGTCCGCTACGCGAACGATGGTTCCGGTATCGCGTCGTCGTACTTCGATAATTCCCGTATCGGGTTCGGTGCGTTCGACGGCGCCGATGGTGTCGAGGATGAAACCGACCTCTTCGAGTTTGTCCTTGGTGGATTCACCGGAGTTGACGTTGGGGATGTGGATGATTGTCTTCTTATCCAGGTCGAGCACTTCGTGGATCGCGTCGGTGTAGCGGCCCTGGTAGAAGTGGTGGCCGATCCCCAGGCGCTTGAGGTACTGGTATCCGTTGAGCTGGTCGTAGTAGTTGAAAGTGACTGGGGTGAACTTGGCCTCGTCCTCCGGCAGGAGCACGGGAACACTGTCCCCTCGGAAGTAAGAACCAGTCATCGCCACGATATGCGCAGTGGACTTCGTCATCACGTCCCGCAGTAGGGCGCCCAGGCGCGAGGACTCAACGTCGGCTGAGACGTGGTGGAACTCGTCGATGGCCAACAAGCAGTCGTTGAGGGCGTCCGCTGCGAGTTTCTCGAAGGCGAACCGCAAGGTGGCATGGGTGCACACCAGGACCGGATCCGAGTTCTCCAAGAAATCCACGAAGGCTTGGACCTTGGACTGGCTGGAACCGGGGGTGCACAGGTTGTTGCAGTCCTCGACCTTCCAATCGGCGAAGAACCCGTGGGCCACCAGGTCTGTGCTGGCGAAGGACGCGCCGATAGAACGCTCGGGAACGGCGACGATGACCTTCCTAACGCCCTGGTTGTAGAGTTTGTCCAACGCCACGAACATCAGGGCGCGGGACTTCCCGGATGCGGGGGGAGCCTTCACAAGGAGGTACTGAGAGGCCCGCTGTTCGAAAACCCTGGCCTGCATGTCGCGCATACCCAGGCTATTTGTTTTCACTGAGGAGCGATCCTGGGCGTAGGTGACGTCGACGATGTTCGTGAAGTCCTCAATATGGGCGCTCATGACTGTGCCTTTCGGGTACGTCGGGTTCTTTTGGCGGCTGAGGCAGCTTGCTGGACGGATGCTTCCTCAGCGCTCATCTGCTGGTAGAGGTCGAAAAGCAGGCTGAGCCGCTCCTCAACGGAGTCGAAGGGGCGCTTCCGGTAGATGCGGTCCACAACAACGTCCAGGTCCGCGTGGGCTTGGCGCAGGTTCTCGGGCATTTTCTGCGGGTCGTAGAGCTCAGCCAATGTGTACTCGCAATGGTATTCGCGCACGTCGAGCACCCGGAACGCTCGTTGTATGAGGGCTTCCTTCACTGGATCAGTGAGCGGAGGAACAGGGAAGTTGTTGTAGACCAGTGTATTCGAGTACCGATAGTCGGTTTTCATGCGTCCTCCCACAGCCTGCAACCATACCACGTGCATCCGTGAGGTCAGCAATGCGAACAGCCAAGGCTCGGCGTCGTAGACAGCGTTTGCTGCGTCCGAGATCACGGTATCAGGGCCGAGGTAACCGATCGGGACATACTCGCGCCGTTCCGAAGAAACGCGCGGAACAATGATTGAATCAGTGGACTTGTATGCGCGCTGCACGAACAAATGTGGTCTGTTTGCGTACTTGGAAGTGGATGATGCGTCGCTGTTCTGTCGGCATTCTGAAACTGCGCGTAGACGGCGTGAAATCCAGGGGGATGCCTGCGCTTCTTGTGCCTGAGTGTCTGTAATCCACAGGCAGTATCGTTGATTTCCCTCAATGAAATCCTTCGCCCCGCAGTAGGTCTTTACGAAGCGTTCTGCCTGTGGATCTGTGCGTTTTAGATCACTTAGATCAGTTTCAGAAAGGATGAGATGTCCTCCGTCGCGGGGCATAGAACCGAATTTCATGGCGGGAAGATATCGGGTGAGAGGCTGTTTGCGCGTTTTGATATAAACGTCGTCAGCGTCGATCAGGTATCCATTGATATTCGTCACCTGTGTGTGCATGCTCTCGTGATAGAGGTATTTTCGCTCGTTAGTGGCGTTGCGCAGGCTGATGACTACCACGGTGACGCCTGCGTTGTGCTTGGCGTTGTTCGTCCATTTGAAGGAGGTGTACGCGTAGCCGATCTCCAGGCCCATCTCGAAGATCATGGGGAACATGAGGCTCACGTGTTCGCCCTGGGTCACAGAGTTCGTACTTACGAACGCTAGCTGTGCTCGGGTTCCGGCGATGTAGGCTGCCCCCTTGATGAACCACAGAGCGATGTAGTCCAGGTTTTTTGAGTAGGGTCGGTCGCCGAAAGCGTAATCGTAGTCTTCCTTCTGACTTGCTTTGAGTTTTTTTGCTCCGCCGTAAGGGGGGTTGCCAATGAGGTATATCTCAGTAATGCCCTCATTCGGGCAGATCGTGTTCCAGTCGATTCGGGTAGCGTTTCCGGCATAGATGGCTCCCGCTTCTCTCAAGGGGATCAGTGGGATAGTCGTGCCGAACTTGTCCTTAAACTCTCGGTTCATCTGGTGCTTGGCGATCCATAGGGAAAGAATCGCCACCTCCACTGCGAAGTCGTCGATCTCGATGCCGTAGAAGTGCTCAATGTTGATCACTGAGTCCGTGAAGAGAGTGTTGTGGGAGGGGTCGAGGTCCGCCAAGCGTTCCAAGATCGCGTGCTCCAGGCGGCGCAGCTCCTTGTAGGCGATGACCAGGAAGTTGCCGCTGCCGCAGGCGGGGTCGAATACCCGTATTTTGGAAATCCGTTTGAGCAGGTGCCTCAGTTTTTTTACGCTCTCCCAGGCTGCGTCGAACTCGGCGCGCAGGCCGTCAAGGAACAGCGGTTCGATGGTTTTCAGAATATTGGGAACGGACGTGTAGTGCTGGCCGAGGTCCGAGCGCTTTCCTGGGGTGACGATGGCCTGGAACATGGAGCCGAAGATGTCCGGGTTGATCTCCTGCCAGATCAGTTTCCCCAGCCCCAGTAGCATGGCGCGTCCGGCCTTCGTGAATGTGGGGACGGCCAGTGTGTGGTCAGTGCTGAAAAGTCGGCCGTTCACATAGGGGAAGTCCGCCAAGTACGCGGGCTTGTCCTCTGGGTTGGCGGTGTCCAGGGCTTGGAAGAGGTCTGTGAGGAAGATATGGACGTCCGAACCGTCCTCCAGGGTGTGGGAGCCCACGGCGTTGGTGAACTGGTTGTCCGTGAAGATTCCGGTGTCCTCAGCGAAGAGGCAGAACAACAGGCGGGTGAAGAATACGTTCAGGCCGTGGCGCTGGGTCTCGTCTTCTGTGACAATCGGGTTGGCTTTGAGCAGCTCGTCGAAGAGCCTCCCCATCTGCTCTGCCGCCTTGACATCCGCATGTCTTTCGGCCAGGTACTGGGTCTTCTCCATGCCCGCCCAGGGCAGGAAGAAGGCGAAGTGCTGGGCGATCTCCTGTAGGGGGAAAACCGTGTTCTCACCGGTCTTGGTGTCCCAGGCGAGCAGCGTGGTGTAGTTGGTCACCATGATGAAGCGCGGGTTGTATCGCAACACGTGAGCCGCGGTGCGCAACTGCTCCCCTGCTTCCAGCAGGGAGGTTTCCGTGGCCTTGAGGACTTCGCGGAAATAGACCACGTTCTTCTGGGCAACCTCATGGGCAGGATCCGCTGCCACGTTCAAGGAGCCGTTGCGCAGGCGGGTGATTGAGCTCTTCGGTTTGCCGTAAGCGGCCAGCAAATTGAAAAGGAATTCGCGGTCATAGGTCGCACGATCCCCGAGGGGAGCGACGCGGGCTTCAATGTCCTTGAGTGTCAAGCGTGCCACCTAGCTGTCCTCCTTGGTGTATATGAGTGATGTTCCAATTATGGCGCGCCCGTGGTCCCACGTCGATACGCCGACGCGGCTGTTTGCGGGGAACCTTTGACTGAAACACTACACCCACGCACGTGCGTCGTAGAACCGTCGAAGCCCCCCGCCTCGAACCTGCGCAGCCCCAACGCTTTGGCGTCTCTTCGCGCTGAGATCGGCGCATGGCCGCATCAGCCGCCACCGGACCCGCCCACGACCAACCGGCTTCAGCGATCGTCGGTGGGGCCCTCCGGATTGACAGAACCGCCCGGATCGACGGGACCCTCCGCATCGGTGGGACCACCCAGACTCCTCGGCTCGGCGGTTCCTCCCGAGCTCACCGCGTGGATGATCTCCCGCAATCCCCAGGCCGCGAACGCGGCGCCGAAGTGGAAGGGCAACCATCTGGCCACGAGCTCCCAGTCGGAACCAACGAGCAAACCGTACAGGATCCGCCCCAACCACCATAGGACCGCCACATCGGAGGCCATGGCCCCCATGATCACCACGGCTTTCCATGCTCCGGCGTGGTCGAGGAACTTCTGGGAGATGGACGCCAGCACCTGGATGAAGGTGAAGAAGCCCATGAATCCGAAGAAGTAGAACAGAACGAGATCCCCGCTCACAGAGAGGAGAAGCCCGATCAGGAATGCCACGTGGAGCAACAGGTAGCGGATGATGAAGGTGAGGATCCCCCGGGGGTCTTTCGCGCGCGCCATGCCACTAGGCTAACGGGTTCGTGCCATGGGGGTGAGCCCGTCAGGGGCCGTCCCGATATGTGGGTGTTCGATTGATCGTCTGGCCCAGTGCTGCGGAACGGCGCCCGTCCTTCGCCGCGAGAACCGCGGGGCCTCGGGATCCCGTGTTCGAGTTCCGGTAACGGCGCCCCGCGGCCGCCGTCGCCACGATGGCCGCGACGCAGACGATGATGAGCAATTCAAGACTCATGGGGGGGCTGATCTGCACGGGAATGGGCTGCGGCTGTCGACTGTATGTCGGCTCCCGAGTGCCCGCCTCGCGGAGGGGCGCAGTGACGCGAAGCGCACGCGGGGAGGGGGATGCGCCGGATGGATGCGGGGCCCGGTTCCGCGGATCCGGGGACGAGGCTGGGGCCGGGTTCCGTGGGACAGGGGGGAGGCTGCCCGGGCCGCAGGGAGTGGACGCGCCTACTCCAGTAGGCGCCGGTATGTTCTGCGCGCTTTCATCGCATGGATGATTTCCTCCGTTTGATCGTCCCAGCGCAGGACAACCAGTTCAAGGAAACGCATGGATTGGTCGAAACCGAGGCGAAACTCCCGCTGGGGATGGTCGTCGTCAAGCGAAGCCGTGAATCGGCACCCGTTCGTCGCCGCGAATACCGCGGCTTCTTCGGAGATCCCTTGTTTCAGTGCCGATGGTCTCAAAATCATGAGATGAAGGCGCGCAGGGCGTCGCGTATCACCGTGGAACGCGTGCCCCCATTCTTATCCGCGTAGCGGTCGATGCCGTCGATCTCGTCATCAGTGAGGCGCACCGAGATGGTCCGCGCGGGTTGGTCTCCACGGCGGGGGCGCCCCCGGCGCCGGAGGGCTTCCACGTCGTAGCCATGCTCGGCCTCCGCGACCCAGTCGTCGATCTGCGCCTCGGAAACGGGGTGTCCGTTCATCGCTCTCACTCTATTATCGTAGTACGAAAATGTGGTGAGGGGAAGTGGGGCCACTGTCGACAGCCGACGGCGCGCTCCCCGCCGGGATCCGCGGACCGGCGGGCGTTGACACCCCTGTGGCGAACGCCCTCCAGGCGCGTGTGCACTGGGATACACTTGCGGGGAATCCATCGGCCTGGGGAAAGGGATGAGAACGTGGGGAAAGCGGAGGAGCGCGCGCAGCTGCACAAGGCGATCTGGAAGATCGCCAATGACCTGCGCGGCAGTGTGGACGGCTGGGACTTCAAGGCCTATGTGCTGGGGTTCTTGTTCTACCGCTTCATATCGGAGAACCTGACGGACTACCTCAATGCCGACGAACGCGCGGCCGCGGACGGCGACCCCGATTTCGACTACGCCCGCCTCGACGACGCCGATGCCGAGTTCGCCCGCGAGGAGATCGTGAGGACGAAGGGCTTCTTCATCCGTCCCTCGGAACTGTTCTGCAATGTGCGGGCCGTGGCGCGCTCCGACGAGAACCTCAACGAGAGGCTCTCCAGGGTGTTCCGGTACATCGAGGGCTCGGCCCAGGGCACGGGGTCGGAGTCGGACCTGCGAGGTCTTTTCGACGACATCGACGTGAACTCCGCGAAACTGGGGAACACGGTGGCCGAGCGCAACGCGAAACTGGTCAAGATCATGGATGCTATCGGCGACCTCGACTTGTCTTACGGACGGTCGTCGATCGACGCATTCGGTGACGCCTACGAGTACCTGATGACCATGTACGCCTCCAGCGCGGGCAAATCGGGTGGCGAGTTCTTCACCCCGCAGGAGGTTAGCGAGGTTCTGGCGACGATCGCAGCCGACGGGCGCGCCCGTGTTGGCCGCGTCTACGACCCGTGCGCGGGCTCGGGGTCGCTGCTGCTGAAGTTCGCGAAGGTGCTGGGGACGGAGAATGTGGGCGCGTTCTTCGGCCAGGAGATCAACCTCACGACCTACAACCTGTGCCGGATCAACATGTTCCTCCACGACGTGAACTTCTCACATTTTGACATCGCTCTGGGCAATACGCTGACGGCACCGGCTCACTGGGACGACCAGCCCTTCGACGCCATCGTCTCAAACCCGCCGTACTCGACGAAGTGGGTCGGCAAGGACGACCCGGCGCTCATCAACGACCCGCGTTTCTCCCCGGCGGGCGTCCTGGCGCCCAAGTCCTACGCGGACCTGGCTTTCACGATGCACATGCTGGACTGGCTGGACGTGGCGGGCACGGCCGCCATCGTCGAGTTCCCGGGCGTGCTCTACCGCGGGGGAGCGGAGGCGAAGATCCGCCGCTACCTGGTGGACAACAACTTCGTGCACGCGGTCATCCAACTGCCGCCGGACTTGTTCTTCGGCACGACGATCGCCACCTGCGTCATCGTGTTGAAGAAGTCCAGGCCGGATTCCCGCGTCCTCTTCGTCGACGCCTCGAAGGAGTTCGTGCGCGAGGGCAACAAGAACCGCCTGGCCGCGCCGAACCGGGAGCGCGTCCTCTCCCTGCTGGCGGCCAGGACCGACGAGGCGCACGTGGCGGCCATGGTCTCCCAGCAGGCCATCGCGGACAACGACTACAACCTGTCGGTGTCGAGTTACGTGGAGCCGGAGGACACCCGTGAGGAGGTCGACATCGTCGCCCTCAACGCCGAGATCGTGCAGATCGTCGCCCGCCAGGAGCGGCTGCGCGCCTCCATCGACCAGATCGTCGCCGAACTGGAGACCGACGAAGCGGGGGCCGGCTCTGTGCGGACCAGTCCCGTCGGTTCTGACGCGTCGGGCGCCGCTGCGGTGGGTGCTGGCGACGGCGCTGGGGAGGAGGGGCGATGAGCCGTCTATCCGAGTTGATTCGGGATCTGTGCCCGGACGGGGTGGAGTACAGGCCGCTGGGTGAGGTGGCCGAGTTGCAGCGGGGAAGCGGAATGCCCAAAGCGCTCTTCCGAGAGCAAGGGGTCAAGGCGATTCACTACGGTCACATTTACACAACGTACGGGGTGTATATTCGCGACACCATTGTCGCCGTCGATGCCCATGCGGCAAAGAAACTGACTACCGTGCATCCGGGAGACCTGGTTGTTGCAAATACGAGTGAAAACCTGGAAGATGTTGGGAGCGCGGTTGCGTGGTTAGGTGATGTAGACGCTGTCACCGGAGGGCATGCCACCGTTATCAGGTCGACAATGGACCCACGTTTCCTCTCATACTACTTTCGCACGCCGCAGTTCTATTATGAGAAGCGCAGGTTCGCAAACGGCACGAAAGTCATCGAATTGTCCGCCGCCAAGTTAGCTCGCATACGGATTCCTGTTCCACCGCTTGAAGTGCAACAGGAAATCGTGAGAATATTAGATCAGTTTACGACGCTGGAAGCGGAGCTGGAAGCGGAGCTGGAAGCCCGGCGCAAGCAGTATGACCATTATCGGGATGTCCTTATCCGCTCCGTGTCGTGTGAGAGCGGGAATCGCCGGGTTCAGCTGCGGGATCTTGGGTCCTGGGTTGGTGGTGGAACGCCGTCGAAAGAACGTGCTGAGTTCTGGGAGGGGGGCTGTATGCCATGGGTTACTCCAAAGGATATGGGAAACTCGGTAGTTCGAGACTCGCAGGACCATATTACTGAAACCGCAGTGATGGGCTCGTCGGTCAGATTGGTTGAAGCGCCGTCTTTGGCCGTCGTTGTCCGCTCCAGTATTCTTCAGCGTACGCTTCCCATTGCGGAAGTGGTTGTCGATGCCACCTTCAACCAGGACATGAAGGTTCTTCGAGTGTTTGATGATTACTGCCGCCGGTATGTCTTCCACGTGTTGCAGGCTTCGTCAGATCGTCTGTTAGTGGAGTGCAGGAAGCAGGGGGGATCGGTGAACTCGCTTGTAACGAGTCGTTTTATGAAGACTGAGATTCCGGTCCCTCCTCTTGACCGGCAGAGGCGCATCGCCGACATCCTCGATCGTTTCGATGCGTTGGTCAATGACATTTCGTCCGGCCTGCCCGCGGAGATCGCAGCCCGGCGCAAACAGTACGAGCACTACCGCGATCGTTTGCTGTCATTCCCAGAAAAAGAGGCCTGACCGCGGTGGTGGGCAAACACATCGAGCTCTTCCTGGTCGACGGGGAAGCAGGCGGCATTACAACGGCAAACGTGTCCGGGTGGACCGGGCACATCCTGGTTGGCCCCCGCACTGAACTCGCGCGCCTGCTTGGTCGTAAGGAAGCGTCGCGCAATGGCGTTTACCTGCTGCTCGGCGACAATCCCGAGTGCGTCGACGGTGTGCGCTGCTACATCGGTAGAACGGAGGATTTCAGCAGGCGCTTCCGCGACCACGACCGTCAGAAGGACTGGTGGGACCGGGCCGTCCTGGTCTCCTCGCGGGAAGACGCCTTCAACGAAGGGCACTGGGGCTACCTGGAGGCGCGCATGGTCGAGGTCGCCATGCGCGCGAAACGGGCAACCCTCAAGGACAACTCCCAGATCCCGCAGGCGCGAAAACTCTCGGAGGCCCAGCAATCCGACGCGGAGGCATTCTTCACCCAGATGCGCTCGATTCTGCCTGTCCTGGGGGTCCAGGTGTTCCGTGAGACCCAGCCCCTGCCTCGCGAGGAGGAGAGTACCACGGCGGAGGACAGTCCTGTTTTCTGTTACGTGCTTTCGAAGCGGGGAATCGATGCCCGCGCCCGGGTGATCGGCGGCGAATTCGTCGTCCTCCAAGGTTCGCGCGTTACGCCTGAGGTCACCAGTCCGCAGCGCTACCAGCGGATCCACGCGCTCCACTCCCAGCTGGTCGCCGACGGCACCATACGGGTCGAGGGGGATCATGGGGTACTCACGCGCGACGTCAGCTGCTCCAGTCCCTCAGCAGCCGCCTCACTGGTCGTGGGCCACTTCAGAAACGGGCGAAAGAGCTGGAAATGGGACGACCACGACCAGGAGAAGACCTACGCTCAATGGGAGGAGCGCGGCCTCGGGGACTGATCGCCGGTTCCGAGATCGGTGACGGTGCGGCAACGCCGTGACGAGGAGTCCGGAAAACAGTAGGGGACGCGTGACGATCACGCGCCCCCTACTACGTCTGGAGGACTCAGTCCTTCAGACCACCAGAACCGGGTTCTTGCTGTAATATTCGCGAATCGCGTCCTTCGTGATCACGGTGGTCGACGGCTCCGAAGGCGGGAGGTCGCCACGCGCGTCCTTCCACGGCGCTTCGCTGTGCGTGCGCTCGGAGAGCTCGGCGCCCGAATAGGTGCCGAAGGCGGCGCACACCTCCGCGATGAGGGATTCCTCCTCGGTGCTCAAAGCGCCCTCGGCGAGCGCGCCATCCAGTTCGCCGGGCCGGATGAGGAACTTCCCGGCGTGGAGTGCGAAGAGTTCGGGCGCCACAGGGCCCCCGCGCCACGCGCGGAAGTCCTCGGGGAACAATGGCTGACCCGTGCGCACGAGGTGCTCCGCCTGTGCGTAATACGCGAGTTTCTGCAACTTCATCGTCGTGACGGTACCGGTCTCGGCCAAAATGCGCGCTGCGACATCAACAATGCGTGCCATGGTCTCCTCCTCTCGAAGTCACAGTACACTGTACGGCATGAAGGGAGAGACTCGGGCACCTGTCAGTAGGACACGTGCCACGAAATTTGGAAAACGCCTGCGCGAAGATCCGGACGACCGCGAGGCGCTGGGTGTCGCCCAGCAGTGGCGGGTGCAGCACTTCCCCGCGACGGGGGTGTGTTTCGGGGAGGTCGTCGAGTGTGCTGAGCAGTTCGAGAACGCGGTAGCTGTCTACAGGCTGAAGCGAATGGCTTCAATCATTAAGAAACTGCAACGTCCGGAGCGGAAGTTCGAGCTCGGCGCCCTTGATGACATCGGTGGCTGTCGGCTGATTGTTGAGACGGTAGACGATGTTTACGCGGCCGCCAAGTGGTTGAATGACCGCCTGGAAATAAAGGCGATCAAGGACTACGTCGAAAAGCCGCAGAATAGTGGGTACCGTTCCTACCATGCAATTTACAAGGTTCCTGTGAACGCGGTTGTGTATCGTATCGAGGTTCAGATACGCACACGGCTACAGCACCTATGGGCAACGGCGGTGGAGGCTGTTGGAGAGATATACAACATAGAGTACAAAAGTCCGCACGTTCGTAAGGGGCTGCGTGGCGAGGAGGCGTTGCACGACAGTTTTTGCGTCTGGCCTCACGGTTGTTCGCGGACGAGGAGGGAACTGCGGCAGTACCGGGTACTCCGGAATCGTCGGATGGAGTGCGTAACGAGTTGCGCATGCTGTCCGAACGAACCTCGCTGCTTGCCGATCTGAAGGTGGCGAGGAACGGGGTTTCGGTCGTTTGTTCAAACGCGGACGCGGAGAATTACTTCCTTCTGTGCTTGGTGCGAGAGCTTCAGTTCTTCGATATTGTGGGATACTCGCATTTCGAGGATGCCGTTGACGAGTATTTTAAGATAGAAAACCCCGAGCTGTTCGGAGAGCAAGTTCAGGTGGGTAGTGAGGTTTCAGCGGTGGAACCCGGTTTTGATAACGTTGTGCTTGTCCGCGCACAGAGTGCTGAGCAGGTGAGTGACAGTTACTTGAACTACACTTTGGGAGTCGGCCAGTTCGTCGACCACGTCGAACGGTTGATCGGGGGTTGAGCCGGGACGTGACATGATCGCGCGTCTGTCGTCCATGCTACGTCATCACAGGCTACGCCAATGCGCGCGATGTCCGGTGGCCCGTCACCGTTGGGCGCCGCAGGGGAAGCGGACGCAGACGCGCCCGCCCGGGGCTACCATCGTTCCAGTCGAACCACACCAGCAGAAAGGTCCCCGGATGGCCGCCGAAGCCCACCACCCGATCATCGAGCCCATCGTCCTCACCGACGACGCCACCGTGGTGGGCCTCTACGAGCCCGCGCCCCGTGAGGGCGGCGCGCACCAAAGCGAAGCCGAACTGGAGGCGGCCCTCATCCGGCAACTGAGGGCGCAGGCCTACGAGTACGTGCGGATCACCGACGAAGCGGCACTCACCGCGAACCTGCGGGCCCGCCTCGAGGACCTCAACGACTACCGGTTCAGCGATGACGAATGGAAGCGGTTCTTCGAGGCGTCCATCCGGACCCCTGGCGACAGCGTCATCGAGAAGGCGCGGCGCATCCAGGAGGACCATGTCCAGAGCCTGATCCGTGACAACGGTGAGACGAAGAACATCTACCTTATTGACAAGCAGAACGTGCACCGCAACTCGTTGCAGGTCATCAACCAGTACGAGGCCACGACCGCCTCGCGCTCGAACCGCTACGACGTGACGATCCTGGTCAACGGGCTGCCCCTGGTCCACATCGAACTCAAACGGCGCGGAGTCGCCATCCGCGACGCCTTCAACCAGATCAGCCGCTACCAGCGCGACTCCTTCTGGGCGGGGGCAGGACTCTTCGGCTACGTGCAGGTCTTCGTCATCTCGAACGGCACCCACACCAAGTACTACTCCAACACCGTGCGCCTGTCCCAGATCACTGAGAACCAGTCGGGCAGGCGCGAGGTCAAGGCCGCCGCCTCCAAGTCCTTCGAGTTCACGTCGTGGTGGTCCGACGCCGCCAATAACCCGATCACCGACCTCGTGGACTTCACGAGGACGTTCTTCGCCAAGCACACGCTGCTGGCGGTGCTCACCCGCTACTGCGTCCTCACCGTCGAGAACCAACTTATGGTCATGCGGCCCTACCAGATCGCTGCCACGGAAGCGATCCTGCGGCGGATCAACTCGGCGACCCTCAACAAGCAGACGGGTAGGCTTGCGGCCGGGGGTTACATCTGGCACACAACCGGATCGGGTAAGACCCTCACGTCGTTCAAGACCGCGAAACTAGCGGCGGGAATGGAGGGCATCGACAAGGTCCTCTTCGTCGTCGACCGCAAGGACCTGGACCACCAGACCATCAAGGAGTACAACCGGTTCGCCGCGGGCACTGTCTCCGCGAACCAATCGACCCGCCAACTCGCCGGGCAGATCAACGACCCCGGAGTCCGCATCATCGTCACCACGATCCAGAAGCTCTCCAACTTCGTGTCCAGCACCACCAACCGGGGCCACACGATCTACGGCGGCCACGTCGTCATCATTTTCGACGAATGCCACCGCAGCCAGTTCGGGGACATGCACGCCGCGATCACCAAGGCATTCCGCAACTACCACCTCTTCGGTTTCACAGGCACGCCCATTTTCGCTCAGAACGCCTCGAGCGGCGGGAATGCCAACCTGCGGACCACCGCCCAGGCGTTCGGCGACCAGCTGCACTCCTACACCATCGCAGACGCCATCCGCGACAACAATGTCCTGCCCTTCAGGATCGACTACGTCAACAGTTTCTCCGTGGCCCCGCACGTGGACGCGAAACTGGTGGCGGGCATCGACACGGAGACCGCGTTCATGGACCCCCGGCACATCAGCCAGGTCGTGACCTACATCCGCGAGCACTTCGACCAGAAGACCCTCCGACACTCCTCCTACACTTTGAGCGATCGCAGGGTGCGGGGCTTCAACTCCCTGTTCGCCACCGCCTCCATCAAAGCGGCGCGCGCCTACTACCAGGAGTTCGCCCGTCAGCAGCGCGGCCTGCCGCAGGCCCAGCGCCTCAGCGTTGGCATCATCTACTCCTACGCGCCGAACGCCGAGGCGCCCGACGCCGGCGGCTTCCTCTCCGAAGAGGGGATGGACCCCTCGGCCCTCACCCATGACGACCGTGACTTCCTGGACATGGCGATCAGGGACTACAACCGGCAGTTCGACACGAACTTCGACTCTTCCGCCCAGGGTTTCGAGGGGTACTACGCGGACATCTCGCGGCGCCTGTCCTCCAAGCAGATCGACTTGGTCATCGTGGTGGACATGTTCCTCACAGGTTTCGACTCCAAGTCGCTCAACACCCTCTGGGTGGACAAGAACCTGCGCAGCCACGGGTTGATCCAGGCGTTCTCGCGCACCAACCGCATCCTCAACTCCGTGAAGACCTACGGGAACATCGTGTGTTTCAGGAACCTGGAGCAGGAGACCGAGGACGCCATCGCCCTCTTCGGCAACAAGGAGGCGCGCGGGCAGGTGCTGCTCAAGTCCTACCAGGAGTACCTTGACGCGCACGCCGAGGCCGTGGCGCGGTTGCGCCTCGAGTTCCCCCTGCCGCTGGGACTCATCGCGTCCGAAGACGCGCAGCGGGGATTCGTCGTCCTCTTCGGCAAGATCCTCCGCCTGCGCAACATCCTCGCGTCCTTCGACGACTTCGCCGCCGACGACCCCATCTCCGCGCGCGACATCGAGGACTACCGCAGCGCCTACCTGGACCTCTACCAGGAGATGCGCCAGCACGACGCCGCTGACAAGGAACCCATCAACGAGGACCTCGTCTTCGAGATCGAGTTGGTCAAACAGGTCGAGGTGAACGTCGACTACGTCCTGATGCTGGTCGAGCAGCACCGGGCAAGCAGAGGGGACGGCAAGGACGTGGAGATCCCCGTCGAGATCACGCGCGCCCTGAAATCCAGTCCCTCACTGCGCGACAAGCGCGACCTCATAGAGGACTTCTACAGGCGCGTGTCGTTGAGCGGGGACGTGGCAACCGAGTTCGCGCGCTACGTTGCCGAGCGCCGAGAGGCCGAACTGGAGGGGATCATCGAACGCGAGAACCTGCGCGAGAACGCCAGCGAGTTCGCCCACCGCGCACTGGCGGAGGGGTTCGTCTCCGAGGAGGGGACCGGTTTGTCGAGCATCCTGCCCCATATGTCGCGCTTCGCCCGGGGTGGTGGCCGCGCCGAGAAGAAGGCCAGGGTACTCGATGCCCTGCGCGCCTGGGTGTCACGCTTCATGAACCTGGGCGGGCGGTGACGCCAGCGCCCCACGGCCTCACCGGTCGTCGGCCTTGGGGTTCGTGTCCGTGGGGCTGACCGTCGGGGCGTCTGCGTCTTCGGAACCGCTTGGGCTCGCGGAACCATCCGGATCGGTGGGACCACCGGGATCTGCGGGACCACCCGGATCGACGGAAGCACGCTGATCGGTGGGACGACTCGGAATGATGGGACCACTCGGGTTCCTGGGCTCGGCGGTTCCTCCCGAGCTCACCGCGTGGATGATCTCTCGCAGCCCCCAGGCCGCGAACGCGGCGCCGAAGTGGAAGGGCAGCCAGTTGGCCACGAGGTCCCAATCGGAGTGGTTGGGGGACAGGCCCCTCAGCATCCAGCCGAAGTACCATAGGATCGGCACATCCGTGGCGATCGCGCAAAGGATCGCCACGAGTTTCAATACACCGCCGTGGTCGAGGAACTTGCGGGAGATGGACGCTAGCACCTGGATGAAGGTGAAGAAGCCCATGAAGCCGAAGAAGTAGTACAGAGCGAGGTCGGCTCTCGCGGAGAGGAAAAGCCCGAGCAGGAACACCACGTGGAGCACGAGGTAGCGGAAGATGAAGGTGAGGATACCCCGGGGATCTTTCATACGCGCCATGCCACTAGGCTAACGGGTTCCAGCCACGGGGGTGAGCCCCTAACAGCACTGTTCTGCCGTTGGCCCCGGGTCCGGGCCGACGCCGGGGACGGGCTTGCCGCTGCGCTCATGCCCCACGGCGCACAGTGCCTTCCTCGGGATCGAGGCGGTCAGCGCACCGTCAATCGAGCGCGCGGTCCTGGTGGACCGCACTAGCCAGGATGGCGGCGATGTCGGCGCGGACCACCAACGAGCGGTCCGCGATCTCCTGCGGAGCGCAGGCATCGAGGGCCACCGTCGCGTAGCGCGCCTCCGGGTTCTCCAGTGTGCGCCGCCAGAACGGGTACTTGATGATCCCGGGGGTGTTCGCCCCCACTCCGAGCTCGAGGTGGAGGACGCGCCCGCGCTCATGGGAGGCGCAGAAGTCCGCGTAGCGGCGCGCGGCCGCCTCCCAGCCGTCGTCCTGGACGAAACGCCCGTCAACGCGCAGGTTCGTCGTCATCGGGCCCGAGCAGCGGGGGCAGCGGGGGAGCAGCGGGGAGGGCACGCGCATCGCGTGCTCGGCGGCGAGCATCGCCTCCACCGCCCCGCGGTTGTCGTAGGTGGCGTTGTGGCACGGGGTGGCGCATTGGAAGAGCCCGTAGTCGCCCTGCGTGTAGAAGAGGTGCTCCTTGGGGAAGCCCGCCATTTGGAAACGGTGGTCGACGTTGGTGGTCACGACGAAGAAGTCGCGGTCCCGCACCAGGTCGAAAAGGTCGCGGTACACGTGGCCCGCGGTGGCCTCGTAGCGCAGCAGGGAGATCATCCGGGCCCAGAACGCCCACCGTTCCTCGGGGGTCGGGAAGGGGTAGAAGCCGCCCGAGTACGCGTCTGTGATGCCACGGGCCTCCATGAAGTCGGCGAAGCGCTCCTCGAAGACCGGGCCCGCGTGGGCGTCGCCGTCCGCGATGGACAGGCCCGCGCCCGCGCCGATGACGATGGCGTCGGCCCACTCCACCAGCGAGGACAGAGCGGCGCCAGCCCC
>ERZ772957.975-NODE-975-length-20128-cov-2.645942_pt1 | contig 20128 bp, 18 predicted proteins | sample MGYA00580682_ERZ772957 | MGnify/ENA primary metagenome ERZ772957 (study PRJEB29015, sample SAMEA2737921) | human oral metagenome | biome: human oral; feature: human-associated habitat; material: dental | place: China | collected 2025 ...
TCCGGACAGCTTCTGCGGAAGCTTGTGCTTCCGGATGCCGTAGTGGTAGTAAAGACCTGCCTGCGCACCCCAGCAGATGTGGAAGGTGCTGTGGACGTGAGTCTTGGACCACTCCATTATCTCGCAGAGCTCGTCCCAATAATCGACCTCTTCAAACTCGAGCAGCTCGATAGGCGCGCCCGTGATAATCATTCCGTCGTAGTATTCGTTTCTGATGTCGTTAAACGTCTTGTAAAAAGCAAGCATATGCTCCTGCGATGTGACATGAGGCTTGTGGGTTGCCGTCTGCAACAGCTCCAGCTCCAGCTGTAACGGCGTATTACTGAGCATGCGGGTTATCTGCGTCTCAGTATCGATCTTGGTAGGCATCAAGTTGAGGAGCAGGATGTGCAGAGGACGCACATCCTGCGTCATAGCTCTAGTATCGGTCATTACGAACACGTTTTCATTGGTCAGCGTCTCTATCGCCGGCAAATTATTAGGTACCTTAATCGGCATTGAAATCTCCTCCTGTCCCTATTTCTTCAGCTGAGCAGCGATGCCGCACCATTCGCCCTGTTCAGCAATCTCTAAGCATTTAAATCCGTTTGCCCTTAGCATCTCCAGCACCTTCTCCTCCTGTGAGATGAGAATGCCCGACATGATGTAGATTCCTCCATCATTGAGATGTTTACGGACGTCTGCAGTGAGGCGAATAACGAGATTGGTAAGAAGGTTGGCTACGACTATGTCAGCCTTGTAGTCCAAGCCATCCGTCAAATCGCCCTGCTTAATCGTCACATTCCGAACATCGTTAAGCTCCAGGTTTTCGTTTGCCGCCGCTACAGCGTCGTTATCTATATCTATCCCCAGCACATCGCTAGCCCCGAGTCTGCTGGCAATGATAGACAATATGCCGGTACCGCAGCCGACATCGATGACCCTAGCGCCTTTCTCTGTATATGCCAAAAGCAGGTCAGCTGAAAGTGAGGTCGTCTCATGCAGACCGGTTCCAAACGCCATCCCGGGGTTGATGCTAATCACCTCACGGCTCTGCTCGAACTCGTCAGCATACTCGTTCATATCTATCCATGGAGGTGCAACTACAAAGTCACTGCCAATACCGGCCGGCCTTATAAACTCCTTCCACCTGTCTTTCCATTCGTCATCATCGCGGACCTCTGCTATGATATCCAAGCTGCCCAGGTCCACCCCTTCGCCGTACACACCGTTGGAAGCATTGGTGCACACAGCAGCTACTGCCCTCTTGACGGAAGCAAACACCTCTTTACTCGCATCCTCGCTGTCAGCCGGTGCATACACTACAATGCTCGGCTCCTTGCCGGATTCCTTATCGAAATCCTCCGGCGCAAGATAGTCCGTCTCGCCGAGCATGTCGCTCATGAAAGCCGCGTCAAGCGGATCATTTACCTCTGCTGTATCAATACCCTCGCATATAAGCGCAGCGAGCGTCGGTTCGATTCCTAACTCTGACACCATAATTGTTATCTCGTAATATTTCATCTCAATTTCTCGATCTCCGCTGCATAGCCGGCCAGGCTGTCCTGCGGTGTTTCAAGTATGCATGGGAGCCCTATCACGTTGGGATTATTCACTACGGTCAGCATCGCCTCGAGCCCTATTTCTCCCTCGCCAATCTTCTCGTGTCTGTCCTTCGCGGCTCCCGTCGGGTTCTTGCTGTCATTGATATGCAACGCCTTCAGCCTATCTATGCCTATAATTCTATCAAACTCGTCAAGCACTCCCGCAAAATCATATTTGACATTGTAGCCGGCATCGCTGACATGGCAGGTGTCCAGGCACACGCCAAGCTTATACTTGAGCTCAACTCCGTCGATAATCGCACGTAATTCTTCAAATTTTCTGCCCACTTCACTACCCTTACCGGCCATAGTCTCAAGAAGAATCACCGTTTGCTGATCCTCCCACATGACCTCGTTAAGAGTGTCCACAATCATCTGAACACCGGCCTCTACACCCTGTCCAACATGACTTCCAGGATGAAAATTATAGTAATTTCCCGGCAGATATTCCATACGCTTCAGATCATCAGCCATGCAAGTGCGTGCAAATCCTCTGACGCTTTCCTTCGCCGAGCACGGATTAAATGTATATGGAGCATGTGCCACGAGCTTTCCGAATTTATTATCCTCCATCAGCTTGATTAACGCTTGAATATCCGCCTCATCGATGGACTTTGCCTTGCCGCCGCGAGGATTTCTGGTAAAGAAAGCAAAAGTATTTGCGCCGATCGATAACGCCGCCTTACCCATAGCCTCAAATCCATCTGATGAAGACAGATGACAGCCTAAATATTTCTCCATCACTATTCCCTCTTTCCTGTTATCAGCTCTTATTATCTGCTAGAAATTCTCTAATCTCCTTAATCGCAATTTCGATATCCATTATAAACTCTCGAGACGATATTCTGAGCGCCCCGTGGCCAAGTGACATCTCCTGCACCAGTGCGTCAGATGACACAACCGTTACACTTTCACTCTTGCCAAGCTCCTTGGTGAGCTCAGCTATATACGCATCGGCAGTCTCATTCTCTTTGGTATAGATGACCTCCGTCCCATTTTCCGTGTGCGAGCGCACCTCGCTGTAAGGTACACGATATGCGTCGAATACAACAGTCATCCTGCAGCCGAGATAGCCGCGATAATTGGCAAGGATATTTACAAGATGCTCGCGTGCAGCACCGATATCCGTATGTGCAAGCTCTTTCATGTGTGGCTCGGCATTGATCAGGTTGTACCCGTCGACCACAAAATGCGTATCCGGCGAAGTAACTCTATCGAGTCTGTGAAGCGATTGTTTGCGCTCCTCCATCGCCCGGTATTCGGATTCAGAGGGCTTCGCCTTGCGCTTCTTGCCCTTGTCCTTGTCGATACTTCCGTAAGTTCTTTCAAAAATCGCGAGCAGCTCCGCTTCGCTCGCCAGCTTACGTCCGGCCGACATGGTCCCGGCTCTCACATCGGAGCTTTGCCCCGAACAGTTCTCCGCATCAATATCCCTGAGCATTGCTGGAATATGCATGTGCTCCTTCACTTGGTCCCATCTGATGATACGACCTGCGCCGTGGCAGCAGAATACCGAGTCACCTGTCTCAAGCTCATCATGATCCGGATCGTAGGCAATCTGTTTGATGATTTCATCCTGATTGTGACAGGTATCATAGCCTGCGAGAACGCAGCTGATGTGCCCCCTTCCGCCGGTATACGATGTCAGCTTGCGCTGATAATCCAGAAGCACGACTGCCGGAGCTCTGCCCTTTAGAATTGACAGTTCACCGTCTACCTGCGGTTCACCGAATGAACCCGCACCGTTCTTGATATCTGTCATAGCCATGCCTATATTTGCACCGGGCAGCTTAATCTCAAATTCAAACCATGGCTCAAGTATCCGGCTTTCCGCCAGCAGCAATCCATTTCTCACAGCCCTGTACGTCGCCTGTCTGAAGTCACCACCCTCGGTATGTTTGACATGGGCACGACCTGCAGCAAGAGTTATATGTATATCTGTAACAGGTGCACCGATCAGTGCACCTCTAAAGCTTCTCTCATCCAGATGTGACAGGATGAGGTTCTGCCAGCTTCTGCTAAGCTCATCCTCCGACACCATACTATCAGTAACGATTCCGCTGCCACGTTCACCGGGGCGCATAATCAAATGAACCTCAGCGTAATGCCTGAGTGGCTCAAAATGTCCGACCCCCTCAACTGCACTGCAGATCGTCTCCTTGTAGATGATACCGCCCGACTCAAAGCGGACTTCATATCCGAACCTGCTCATTATCTGAGCCTGCAATATCTCCTGCTGCACATCTCCCATCAGACGAATGTTGACGCCTCTAACAGAATTAGCACTATCTATGTGCAGCTTAGGATCCTCCTCTTCAAGCTGAAGCATATCCGCAACAAACCTGTTTTGATCTATATCATCTGCCGGGATTATCCTGTAAGTGAGAAACGGTTCAATCACGCCATCTCTCATATCTTGAGCTGCCAGCGAGCCGATGCCCGTGCCTGCCTTTGATGAGCTGATACCTGTTACAGCACAGATTTGTCCTGCCGAAGCAGATTGCACCGGTAAGTATTTCTGCCCTGAATAAATCCTTATCTGATTGATCTTTTCAGTTATCGGTTCTCCGCTATCAGTTATGACTGATACACTGTCCTTGACATGAAGCGTTCCGGTAATCACCTTCACAAAGGATAGTCTCTCGTCCCGCTGATCCCTCGCTATCTTATATACAAATGCCCCCGGTTCAGCTGCATCCTCCGAGGAATCCGTGTGGAGTTCCGAATATCCGTATGCATATCCAGCTATTGAATCGAGCAGTCTATCTACCCCGTCCTGATGCAGAGCCGAACCGAACAAGCATGGGTATATACTGCATGCTCTGATTGCGTCCTTGATGCTTTGCTCTGACAGTTCCATATTCTCAAGGTAATAATCCGCAAGCTCCGGCGCATACAGAGTTACCTCATCTATGAAACCCTCATCTTCGGGAGATGGGCTGAAATCAACAAAGCCTTCGCCGAGGGTATCAAACAGGCGTTTTATCTGCTCACCTCTATCCGCGATTGCGAGATCCATCTTGTTGATGAACACAAAGGTCGGAATCTCTCGCGCGCGAAGCAGTCTCCACACTGTCTCCGTGTGACTCTGCGGTCCGTCTACACCGCTTACCACAAGTAACGCATAATCAATGACATCCAGAGCTCGCTCCATCTCAGCCGAAAAATCGTCGTGTCCCGGAGTGTCAAGTATGGTGATATTCACGTCCTTCCAATTTAGTCCTGCCTGCTTGGAAAAAACGGTAATGCCCCTGTTCTTCTCTATTTCGTGATTATCTAAGAACGAGTCGCCCTTGTCGACTCGTCCCAGCTTCCTTATTGCACCGGCGGAATAAAGCATAGCCTCGCTGAGCGTTGTCTTGCCCGCATCCACGTGAGCCAATATTCCAATTGTCAGCTGCTTGCTCATGCTCCCTCCCCTGTTCTAGATGATGTAGAACCACTCATCCTGCTTGCGTTCGCCGGCCATGTGTGTCTGCTTGTCATACATCATTTCAAGCGTCTTAATTGTTACAGTCGTGTGCGGATCCACAGATCTGGTTACAAAAGCATTTCCGCCTACAACCGCCCCTTCTCCGATTACCGTCTTGCCGCCGAGAACCGAAGCTCCTGAATACAGCGTTACGTGGTCCTCGATAGTTGGATGCCTCTTGGTACCGTGCAGCTTCTGGCCTTCCTTAGTGGATAGCGCACCGATTGTAACGCCCTGATATACCTTGACGTGCTCTCCGATTATCGAAGTGGACCCGATTACAACCCCCGTCGCGTGATCCATACAGAAATACTTTCCGATAGTCGCACCGGGATGGATATCTACGCCGGTTTTTCTGTGAGCATACTCCGTCATAATTCTAGGAATCAGCGGTACGTCCAGCTCGTGTAGCTCATGAGCCAGCCTGTAAATTGCCGTTGCGTACAGCCCGGGATAAGCGAGCACTATCTCGTCCTTGCTATTTGCGGCCGGATCACCCTCAAACGTGGCGATTATATCTGTATTTAGATACGCTCTAACCTTAGGAATCTGCCTAAAAAAGCTCATCACAATCTGCTTGGCTTCATCCTGCCTAACAGCAATACAAGCATCCTCGAACTCCGGATTGTATATCAGCGCCTTCTCAATCTGCTTGCTCATCATGTACATCACATCCTCGAGAATCACCGAGATTTTCTTCTCAACACTATATGTACGATACGATTGCTCACGATAATACCCGGGAAGCAAGACCATCATCAGCTCACGGATGATTTCTTTAATTGCTCTCTGATCCGGAATTTCAGACATCCTGATCGTATCGATATCGCGATTCAGCTTATAGTCCTCTAGAAGCTGCTCAGCCAATTCGCTCATATCCTTATTAATATCCTCAAAGCTTCTCTTGTCGACGCTCTGGCAAGGCTCTTGCATCATCAAATCTCTGTCCACTTCGTACTCCTCTCTAGATGACTTTGCATCAATACATTCTCAAATATTCGCTACAGCTCCGCGCCGCAATCCATACAGTACATGGCACCCGGCTGAACCTCCATTCCACACACCGGACAGGCTTCAACCTCGGACTTATCGACCACATCCATGATTGCCAGTTCCACTCCGTCCATGAGCTTCTCCGCTATCCTGTCGGCATAGCTTGATATCTTGAAATTCTGTCTGCTAAATCGCACGCTTTCAGCCGTCTGCTGCAATAGTGAAAGTACATCGTCGTAATCCGCACCGCTGCGAAACACCAGTACTATAGCACATGGTGACGGTCTCTTGACAACAAGGGCTATCATATGAAGCTTCTCATAATACAGCACGGTATATAGCTGCTGATTGGAATTAATCCTAGCCCCATCGATCGGCACGCCTTGCACATCAAATGCAACCATATAATCTCCAACGAAGCTAAAGGCGCTCACCTTCCGAGTCTTCCTGTTGATGACGAGGATGCACTCTCCACTGCATTGTACCTTCATAGCTCCCACGATTTCCTCCATTATATGCCTATAGCTCTTCCTGCTTTTAATGATTCAGCTCCAGACTCACGCCTCATGAAGCGGCAGCCTGCTGCTCCGAGCTGCAACGCTATCCTAATATCGCAGCTACCAGCTCATCCATATCAGAGCAAATATGTTCTGCGCCTGCCTGTTCCAGAAAATCCCTGTTTCTAAAGCCCCAGTCTACGCTTATACAAGGTATTCCGGCATTTTGTGCTGTCTCTATATCCACTTCTGTGTCACCGATATAGACCGCATCATCCCGTGAGAGCCCCATCAGTTCAAGTATCCTGAGCGTCGCATCCGGATTTGGTTTGCGCCTGATTCTGTCATCCACTCCCTGCACGAATTCGAACTCTCCCGGGAAATATCTCTCAGCTAATATCACTGCCGCCTCATGCATCTTGTTAGATACGACAGCAGTGCTAATTCCGGCAATCTGAAGCCGCCTGACCGCAGTCGATATACCATCAAACGGCTTCGTCCGGATATCACAGTGCGCCGGATACCACGCTTCAAAGGAAGCAATGACATTTGCCAGCTCTGACTCGTCACCTTGATATGTTGCTTCCGCCCCTATAGCGTCAATCTCTGAAGCTGTAAGTCCTGCTTCAGCTGCGAGAGCCCTGGCCACAGCTACCCTGACACCGCTTCCAAAAAATCTACAGGTATCGGCAGCAGTATAATCACACCGATGACCGTTGACCTCAAGTGCGTGATTAATGCTGTCCTTTAAGTCAGCGATAGTATCCAAGATAGTTCCGTCCATGTCAAAAATTGCAGCCTTATACATTATTTCCCTAACTTCCCTAAGCCCTTCTCAAACGCTGCACGCACCGACTTCATCGAGACGCCGAGCTCTGCAGCCTTCTCTCTCATGCTCTCATACTCCGGATATGTGTACTCGCAGCCACCTGCTGTGCACACCTTCTTGGCCTCAATTGGTCCAAGTTCTGTATTAACAGCAACCTTTGATCTCACGAGCTCTTCACGCTGCACCGGATAGTATCTGATGCCTATGGTTGTAGTCTCCTCGAATATTATTTCAGAGAGCCCGGACCTGTCCCCGGTCCTGCATATGACCTCCAGCCTGTATGCCGGTCTGTTCTTCTTCATAAAAATGGGCGCATACGACACGTCGAGAGCCCCTGCTCTCATGAGTTTCTCCATCACATACCCGAGCTCTTCACCGGTCGAATCATCGATGTTGGAATTTATGACCATTATGTCGTTGTTATGTGCTGCGCCGCCGGCTTCCATCACCTCGCCGAGGATGACTCTGAGCGTGTTAGGACCACCTATTTCACGGCTGCCGACACCGACTCCGATTTCTGAAATATTCATCTCCGGCATCAGCCCGTATTGCTCCGCAAAGGTGGAGATAATTGCCGCACCAGTCGGAGTAACAAGCTCGGTAGGAATATCAATCTGCTTAAACCTAACCTGCTCACTTTTGTAGATTGCAGATGTTGCCGGCACAGGAACGCTCAGCACACCGTGTGCACATCTGATAGTACCGTGACCATCTGAAACGACACTGGAAATCACATGGTCAGGCTGAATGTAGTCCATCAGAATAGCGACGCTTATGATATCCACAATGGAATCGAGAGCGCCGACTTCGTGGAAATGCACTTCATCTATAGGCCTGCCATGCACCGTTGCCTCCGCAGCAGCAACCTTGTGGAACATGGAATTTGCAAGCTGCTTAGCTCCATCCGTGATACCGCTCTGTTCGATTATCAGCCTTATATCACCATACGTCCTGTGCTCGTGTTCGTGGTGATGTCCGTGATCATGAATGTGGTCATGATGATGTTCGTGATCATGCGAATGGCGGTGATGTTCATGACGTTCTTCGTGTTCATGAATGTGAGGATGCTCATGGTCATGGTCATGATGCACCTGACTGCGATCATGCGGTCTCATCCCCATCATCTCATCCGGTAGTGCATCGACAGGAGTGTTGGTGCCTGTCTTGAGCACCTCCACATAAGTGCCGTTTATCCCATATGAATCACGCTTAACAACCTTGAGATCATATCCTCGGACTCCGAGCTTATCGAGCTCTGTTCTCAGGTACTGTTCTCCATCACACACTTCTAGAAGTGCTCCGATAGTCATATTGCCGCTGATGCCATTCGCGCAATCAAAATAAAGTGTCTTCATGTATACCTCTTGATATTATATATTTAATTTAATGCAACAAAAATGTCTACCACTATAATAATAGAGCATTGCGCCGGGCGCAATGCTCTAAATCTCACCACATTAAAGTTTTGCTCAAATTACAGTGCCTTTCCCGCACAGCCGAGAACATCTACGAGCTTATGTCTCACCAGCTCCTTGATATTAGCCCTAGCCGGCTTTAAATACTGTCTGGGGTCGAACTCCGATGGGAACTCCACCAGATGCTTTCTAACGGAACCCGTCATCGCCAACCTGAGATCCGAATCGATATTGATTTTGCACACTGCGGAGCGTGCAGCCTCTCTGAGTTGATCCTCAGGAACGCCAAGCGCATCCTTCATAGCGCCACCATATGTGTTAATCATCCGGACGAATTCCTGTGGAACAGAGGATGCCCCATGAAGCACTATCGGGAATCCCGGCAGCTTCTTCTCGCATTCGTGAAGAACATCAAAGCGAAGCTGTGGCTTAGTACCCGGTTTGAATTTGAAAGCGCCGTGACTGGTTCCGATTGCAATTGCAAGCGAATCACAGCCGGTTCTGCGTACAAATTCCTCAACCTCTTCAGGGCGCGTATACGACGAGTCCTCAGACGAAACATTTACGTCATCCTCTATGCCAGCCAGAGTGCCGAGCTCTGCTTCAACTACAACGCCATACTTGTGAGCATAATCTACAACCTGCTTGGTAATCTCTATGTTCTCCTCAAAAGGCTTCGAAGAAGCATCAATCATAACCGAAGTAAACCCGCCGTCTATGCAAGACTTACAAGTCTCAAAATCAGGACCGTGATCGAGGTGCAGAGCAATCGGGATGTCCGGGCAATCCAGAACTGCTGCCTCAACCAGCTTCATCAGGTAGGTGTGGCTGGCATAAGCGCGCGCGCCCTTTGATACCTGCAGGATTACAGGGGCGTTTTCCTCCCTGCAAGCCTCAGTGATTCCCTGAACGATTTCCATATTATTGACATTGAAAGCTCCGATAGCATAGCCTCCATCATATGCCTTCTTAAACATTTCTGTAGTAGTTACTAGAGCCATTGCTGACCTTCCTTTCTCCGGATCTCATACCTAACATCCGTAGACAATATAGTTATTTAGTATTATAACATACGAATTTAGTATTAAAAACTAGTACAGCAAACTAAAATATGATAGAATGACTTGAAAATTTTTTTATTCAAGAAAGGATTCGGTATGACAGAACAGAGTATTGCTAAAAAAGGTATCCTTCTCGATACTATACTAATCATTGCTACGATTATCGCCTTTGCTGTAATTAGAATTACTAACAGAACACTTGTTACAGGATCGTATTCAGGCAACTACATGGCGGCCTATAACACGCAGAGATTCACTTTCATCGCGCTTATAGTCGTATCAATCGCTGTTATGATAGGTGCGATTATCCTGCTCATCAAAAGTAGCAAAAAGTCGACAGGCTTTGTCCTTTTAATTATATCTGCCATTGTTACATTAGTGCTTGCATTCTTCGGGCTTGTGCTCGGCATCATTACATGGATTCTCTGCGGTGTATCAATCAGTCAGCTCAGAAAGCTTCAGGGCGAGAGCGAGTTCGAGAGCAGCGTTGAGAGCAACCTTGATTTCGGCGCGGTTGCAGACCTCAAGAAGGCTGCCGCAGCAAAGACTGCAGAAACTGCTGAGACCGCAGAAGCGTCTGCTGCAACTGAAAGTACTGCAACCGCTAACGCTGAAACTGTTGTAGATGTTGATTACGAGGTTAAGACGGAAGCTCCTGATGCATCCGTTCAGAACGAAACTCCCGGCACCGAAGCGTAAATAACATCAAACACACAAATACAAATGTATGGGGCAGCGCAAGCTGCCTTATTTCACAGATTAAGACACGACACCCATGAATAACATTGAAACAAAATACTATTCCAAACATGAACAGACAAGATCAATACGGCGTTATGTCTACACTTATATAGGTTTCGCCATCACGCGTACAATCCTGTATATCGTATTTGCACTTACTATAAGCGACGATTTATCACTCAACGACGCTTATTTCTACTACTCGGATATCTCCGTGCTATTTAAACTGGTTATATTTGGAATTCTCTACCTTATATTGTTTATAGCATCGATATCACTTCTTGCCGGCTGCACGCACTATATCTCAGATATGGATGAAGACTCCGACATCAAAAAGCGCTGGGGGCTATATCTGTTTCCGATGATCCTCGATGTAATTGCCGGACTGATTTTTGCAAGTGTAACCCTGCTGCAAGTCACAGCGTCCATCGTCGGTATTATAATTTGCCTGGCAGAGATAGGAATGTTTGTGTGGCTTCTCCGCACATCTGCTGCTGACAATACTCGTAAAGGAGATCATTAATATGGAAGAAATACATGGAGCGGTAAACATCAAAGCTCCTGTGGAAGTCGTTCAGGTAGCTCTTAAAGGGCTTCTTGGCTACAAGGGAATTGAGACACCCGAGAGTTATTCGTTTGACCGATACAGGATTAAACAGTTCACGAAGACGCCGGAAGGAAAGAATCTTTCCAATCTGTTGATCAATTTTAAGACGCTTGAGCTGGATCTCGCATCCACCTCAAGTGAAACTACAGAGCTAAACTACAAATTTGAGACGCGAGGCTTGAAATCGCCTATCCCGATTATGCTGCTCGCAGAGAGTGCTATCCTATTAGTGATCGGAATAATCGTGCAGCTTATGACACCGATATTTGCAATATCAGTGATTTCCTACGTATTTGCGATACTGCTCGCAGTACTGGTGTTTGCTGTGTTCGTTCCTTCCGGCGGAAAGCTCGAAAGGAATCTACACAAGATGTTCCTGCCCAGACTCGACAAGTATATAGACATTGTGAAGGATCATTTGAATGAACAACCGTAATCGTGTGCTTTAACCCGTGTATATTTATAACAAATAAGCAGCGACTCAAGACTTATAGAAACTGTTTCAAGCTTTGAGTTGCTGCTCTTTTTATTCCAAATCCCGTTTCGGCGCTGTGATTCAACTAGCGATTCCACACCTCAACTTCTCCCTTTAGCCACTCCTCGAGCTCAGCGAAGCCTTCTCCGGTCGCAGCTGATACCGTAAAAATCTTGATGTCCGGATTTCTCATCAAGGCATATTCCTTGACTTTTTCCATATCGAAGTCAAAGTAGGGAAGCACATCCACCTTGTTTATTACGAGAGCCTTGCATACTTCATACATGAGAGGATATTTGAGCGGCTTATCGTGCCCTTCGGGTACTGAAAGAATGGACATGTTGAATACTGCACCAGTATCAAATTCAGCAGGACACACCAGGTTACCGACATTCTCGAGCACTAACAGATCAAACTGCTCCGATTCAATCTCATCCAATCCCTGTTCTGTCATTCCCGCATCGAGATGGCACATACCGCCTGTGTGAATCTGAATAGACCTTGCTCCGGCCTCGGCAATTGCCTCAGCATCAACAGTCGAATCGATATCCGCCATGACACCATTTGCATCTGAACCCGGAATCTCAAGACTTCCTCCAGACTGTAATCCTATTGCAACATAGAAGCCCTTGTACCCCTGCTCTCTGAGTTCAGAAACAGTTACATCCTTGCCCACTTCTATCCCGCATCTGAATTCGACACCGAGCTCATGCAGTACATTGATCTCTGCTTCTATTATGTCCTTCTCCAGCCTGAAGCTTGGAATTCCGTTCATGAGCATACCGCCGGTTCTGTGTTCCTTCTCAAACACCGTCGGCTTATATCCTTTGACTGCCAGATAATACGCACAGCTGAGTCCGGCCGGACCGCCACCTATAATTGCAATTTTTTCTTCAAATTCTCCTCGAACCTTTGGGATGACCTTGCTTGGGACGAATCTCGTCTCGCTGTCCAAATCCTGCTGAGCTATGAAGCGCTTTACCTCATCAATCGCTACAGCTTGATCAACAGTACCTCTGGTACATGCGTCTTCACATCTCCTGTTGCAAATTCTGCCGCAAACTGCAGGGAAAGGATTGTCCCTCTTAATCAACTCAAGAGCTTCAGTATACTTTCCTTGAGCCGCCAGCTTCAAATAACCCTGAACAGCTATGTGTGCAGGACATGCGGTCTTACATGGTGACGTTCCTGTATCATAACAATTAATTCGATTATTGTCCTTATAATCAAGATCCCATTTTTCTCTGCCCCATTTTTCCAGAGATGGCAAAGACGACTTGGGATACTGCACGTCGGTACCATCCGCCTTACATAGCTTCTGTCCGAGCTTAACAGCTCCTGCAGGGCAATGCTCAACGCAGCGTCCGCATGCAACACACTTATCTTTCTCCACTCTTGCAACGTATGCAGAACGTGACATATTAGGGGTATTGAAGAGCAAAGATGTACGGAGTGCATAACATACATTTACGTTACAGTTACATATAGCGAAAATCTTCTGATCACCGTCTATATTTGTAATCTGGTGTACGAACCCGTTGTCTTCCGCCTTCTTAAATATAGCAAGTGCTTCTTCCTTAGTTATGTAGCGTCCGCCCTTCTTGGTCTCTACTACGTAATCAGCCATATCTCCGACAGCTATACACCAATCATTAAAATCATCAGCACAGCCTTCATCGTAAGTGCGATTAGACTTACGACATGAACAAGGACTCGCTGCATACTTCCCTTCGTATTTTTCCAGCCAGTGCGAAATGTGCTCTACCGATACAGATTTCTCCTCCATAGATATTGCCTGCTCTACGGGGATTACGTGCATCCCTATACCCGCTCCGCCCGGAGGTACAATCTTGGTAACATTTTCAAGCGGCAGAAATGTCATCCTTTCGAACAGCCTGCCGAGCTCCGGATGCTCTGCCATATTGGTTTCATGCATTGCTGCAAATTCGCCAATTCCCGGCACAAACATAGGCACTAGATACCTCTTCTTGTGCTCCGGATTTGTTCCATCAAGATTCTCATAGTTATACTCTATTACACCTTGCTCCGACATATGATCTATAAGCTCCCTGCAATGCGACTCATCCATTCCCGACAGCCTATGAATTTCCTCAAAGGTCTTGGGTTTCCTCACGCCCAGCTTGAGCGCCAGCTCAGCTTCCTCGTCGGAAATCAGAGCGGCAAGCCCCCAGTACTCCGGATCATCCTTCGTAATCTTCTTAAACCCCAGATGCTGGGGTACCCTGTCTGTCACCTGCTTCGCGAGCTTAGCTATAGGCTCGCGAAGCGGTCCGTCATCCTTTACACAGTCCGGTCTCATGTTGCCGGCAATCTTGTCATAATCTATCATACTGTTCTCCTGTCATCCTGTAATTATATGATCGAATATTCTACCTTAGGCGGCTCTCAGCATAGCCTCTTCAAAGTCGTGTGTGCCGCTGAATACCTCGTGCTTGTATGGATTAATTCCCTGTGCCTTGGCTCTCTTGATGATATAGGCTAATGCTGCCAGATTTACCAGAATAGATGCGACAGCCACAATGCCTCCGGCCCTCGGATCGACTGCAGTTGGATGAACACCACTCTTCATAAACCCATCGGCATATAGGCTTGGGATAACCGAGAAATTGCTGTAATCCTGGAACATTGGGAACACCTGCGCAAACATGCACCATGTTGCCAGTGTATTTGCACGATTCTGAATCCATCCGCCTTTGTTCCAGAATATTGCTGCAAACGTAGGTGCGAGCAGCAATGCAAAACCGCAGTACCAAGAGTGGGTAGGCAGATTAAGATATGTGTATTCGAAGTTCCATACGTCATAAGCAACGATAAATACCCATGTCATATCCGGCCATAGCATGTCATCACGCTTTTTGGATTGATAGATTCCCCACCAACCGGTCATACAGAATATGTTGATAAGTCCTGCTATTCCATTTGCGACGTTCCACCAGCCACCGTAAAGCCACACGCCCTCGGAAGACAACCACCATCTCAACCCTGTATTTGCAAGAGCCACTGATCCTCTGATCGCACTCTCAAAGTCACTACATACGGCGATGATGATGTTGATAGCAACAATTACAAACGGGAACACCTTGAACCACTCCGTCTTACCGATGCCCTTCTTATATTTAAGCATCATGAACCCGATACAGCCTGCTGTTGCTGCATACAGCTTCGCATAGTGGAACCAGCTGGTCATGTGGACGTAAGTTGGGTTGTTAAGAGCCCAAGATGCGCCATGAGCGGCTCCAATCGATGAATTATCAACCAGCGAAAAAAAATATTTGAACTATCTCGAACAATTTTCGCTTGGCAAAGGTAAGAAGCCTGTCAGCACAAGCATGTGACAGAAAAGAGCCTCGATGGGCTCATACTCCTGTGCGAACAGCTTCTTAATTATTGTGCCTTCGTTCAATATTCTCTTTTCTTTTCCGCAACCCTCCGGTAATCTCCCTGTCCAGAACAAGCTCCTTAATATTGAGGTCTACGCGCTTGACCTGAAACGAAGTCATACTCTCAACGCTTCGCTTGACATCTCGCTGCAGATTGATGCAAGACCGCATGCAGTCAACTGTCTTGCGTATCTTGAGATCGAGCACAATAACGAAGCTTCCTGTCCTGCTATTGTTATAATAATTGGTCACCTTGATATTGCGCCCGTACTGCCGGGAAACAATTCGGATGATATCCCTGACCACATTCTCATTAATCGTATAATTTCCGTTGAAGCTGTACTGTGGCATCACGACAGTTTTCTCGTAACCGTCGGTCTCATCGTTGCTGAGCGTCAGGTTCCTGATAAATCTCTGAGGATTCATGAAATATCCTGCAAAATCGCGCTTCAAGTCTCCCATCGGTGCCGGAATCACGTGTTCCCCGTGATTATTCCGGCGGTCAGAGGCTATCCTCCTCTCACCGGCACTGGTAAAATCTTCTATATACAGCCTCTTGACAGCTCTGGGGAGCTCCAGCGTATCTGTAATGATATCTACCATGCGGTCTGAGGTGCCCAAAACGAGTATCCTCTTAATCTTTAGAGCTTTAATCTTCTTCTGCACGTCATTTCTCTGATCTTCATAGTTAAAGAGTGCTGTACGCATCGCCTTGGCTCTGGATTCACATTTCTTGGCAGAACTGCCGGCTACTATTTTATTTCTGTATATCAAAAGGCCATCATCAATGATGGCTGGCACACCGTTTTCCTTGGCAACTCTGATAGCTTGATAGCTCTTTCCTGTTCCACTTTTTCCTGTAAATGAATAAACCTTCATACCTTATAAGACCGTTGAAAACTTTATAAAAAGTTAACTTTATCAAACCTATTGTATCATGTTACAATGCAAACGTAGAAAGACAAATGACGTTTTAGACATAGGAGGATTTATTATGGCTTATAAGATTAGCGAAGATTGCATCAGCTGCGGTGCATGTGCAGATGGTTGCCCGGTAGAGGCTATTTCAGAGGGCACACCTTACGTAATCGATGCAGATGCTTGCATTGACTGCGGAGCTTGTGCAGATGTATGCCCTGTAGGCGCACCTTCACAGGAGTAATCCCTAGGGGATGAACCAAAGGTAGAATATTTCCCCCTGCGTGATGCGCAGGGGATTTTCTTTTTGCCTAGACGGTCTTTCTTCTGCATAAAATTACCGGAATTAACTACCAACACGTTTTATCCTATAATCCTTCTATAGCTCCAACGCGTTTTGTCCTATAACTCCGATCCTAATCTAACAGGCTATGCCGACGGTTTATTGATTCACATCGCTATCGCTCGGCAAATCCACTGCTACAGCAGATACAAGAAAACGACTGTGGCACTGCCACAGCCGCAATTTTCTTAAGCGCCGAAAACTACTTGTCAGATTCTTCAAGCTCATTGCTTCTGATCATAAACGATAACGTATGCAAGCTGTCGCTCAGATGAACATTTTCAACCGCAACGTGCTCCGGTACGTCGAGATCGAGCGGAGCAAAGTTCCAGATGCCTTCTATTCCCGCATCGACAAGGACATTTGTAACCTTCTGCGCATTCTCACGATTTACACAGATAATCGCGATATCAATATTGTTCTCCTTAACGAAATCGCTCATCTCAGAAAAATCGCGAACAAGCACATCATTGATGCTTAGTCCAACAAGCTTAGGATTAACATCGAAAAGTCCTACGATATTGAATCCAATCTTGTAATAATAAGTGTAGTTCGTGATTGCCTGACCAAGATTACCAATACCAACTACGATCGTCTTATACTCACGGTCAAGTCCTAAAATCCTGTTAATCTCATTGAATAGAGAATCAACAGTATAACCATAGCCCTGCTGGCCGAAGCCACCAAATGTATTGAGATCCTGTCTAATCTGAGATGCAGTATAACCAATAAGCTCACTTAATTCATTAGAAGATATCTTCTTGACCCCCTGCTTGCGTAGTTCGTTTAAATATCTTCTATACCTTGGTAATCTGCGAATAATCGCATTCGATACCTTTGTGTTGCTGCTTTTCATAAATACTTCCACCCCAATTTGACAATTTTCATATTATTACTTATGTGAATCTACGTACTCAACCAGATCCTTTACGGTCTCAAACTTCTCAGCATCTTCGTCCGGAATATCGAGTCCATATGCTTCCTCAACACCGAGAATAATCTCTACAGCGTCGAGCGAATCTGCTTCGAGATCCTTCATCAGGTTAGTGTCCATCTGAACCATATCAGCATCTACACCAAGCTGCTCGACTACAAGATCTCTAACTGTATCAAAAGTCATAGCGTAACCTCCTTTTGAAATTCAACGTTAATTATAAATTATACAATTGATACTTGCAAGTTTTTTATCAATCCTGTAACATCAGCCATTCGTCATACACGCCTTCCAGCTCGGCCTTGAGCGCATCTGCTCTATCTCCTGCCTCCCGCAGATAGAATACATCGGTGCCGTGCTCCGGCTTGCACATCTCTGTCTCAATTTCATCTATCTTGGCCTCGAGATCATGAATGACACCCTCCAGCTCGACAATTTTGCGGGCTCTACGGCGTTCTTCAGCCTCCTGCTCCTTGCGCAGCCTGCGTTCCTCTTCTGCACTTAGCGCGGAAGTCTGCGTGGTAGATGAAGGTTCATTTATATTAGGATCCTGCTCCTCCTGATCCAGCCGGGCACTCTTCTCCAGATAATAGTCAAACTTGCCCTTGTATTCCCTGATGCCGTCCCGCCTAAGTTCGAGAATCCTGTCCGGAATTTTGCTAAGCAGATAACGATCATGAGACACAATCAGCACGGTGCCCTTGAACTCCATGATGGCCGATTCGACGATTTCCTTGGATTCGATGTCCAGATGATTCGTCGGTTCGTCGAAAATTAAAGTGTTGGCACCGGACAGCATCAGCTTGAGCAGCGACAATCTAGCCTTTTCACCGCCCGAAAGCGAGGAAACGCTCTTAAACACATCGTCACCTCTAAACAGGAACCTGCCCAGAATATTGCGCATCTCTGTATCGGTGTACAGGTGATAAGCGTTTTTTATCTCACCGAGCACTGTCTCGGTGTCGTCGAGCAGGAGCTGCCCTTGATCGTAATATCCAAAATCGACATTATGCCCTATCTTGAGATACCCGTCATCAGCCTCCTCTTCTCCCATGATGATGCGCATAAGAGTTGTCTTGCCAACTCCGTTTTCGCCGATAAAGCAGATTTTCTCGCCGCTCTTGACATCGAATTTGACGTTCTCAAATAGCTGCTTATCACCAAAGCTCTTGGACAACGCCTCTGTCATGATTACGTCCTTGCCGCTCTGAAAGTCGGCATCGAACGAAAGCTTTAGCTCTGCCTGCTTGAGCTCCGGCCTATCGAGCACGTCTAGGTGCTTAAGTCGTTTTTCTCTTGACCGGGCACGTTTTACCAGATGCTCCGTGTTATGCTGCTTGAATCGGCGGATGATCTCCTCCTGACGGGCTATTTCCTTCTGCTGTTTCTCATACTCACGGCGCATCACCTCTTCACGTTCATCGCGCTTCACAAGGTACTCTGAGTAATTTCCACGGTAATCCACGAGGTGAGTTCTGCGCATGTCGAAGATGCGACTGACGATACGGTCCAGAAAATATCTATCGTGAGATACGGCTATAATCGTCCCCTTGTAGCTTCTGAGGAACGACTCAAGCCACGCCAACATCTTGAGATCGAGATGATTGGTCGGCTCGTCGAGCATCAGTATATCCGGCTTCCTCAGCACCATGCACGCAAGCGCCAGACGTGTCCTCTCTCCACCCGAGAGCATGCTTATCTCCTTGTCATGAGTCTCAGGATCAAATCCCATGCTCGCCAGCACTCCTGTAAGCTCACTCTTATAAGTATACCCTCCCGCCAAATTATACTCGTCCATCAGATGAGTGTACGTCTCCAGATTCTGATCGAACCCGGGATTGCCAGTATCGGAGATAGCCTTTTCCAGTCTGGAAATTTCCTCTTCCATCTCGTGGAAATGCGTAAAGGTCTTGGCCGCTTCTTCAAGAACTGTCCCCTCTGAGAAGAAATGATTTTTCTGCTTGAGATACCCGACGACGTAGCCGCTGCGCACAAAAACGCTGCCGCTTGTCGGTTCATTCTCACCGGAAATGATGCCGAGAAGCGTAGTTTTGCCGGCTCCATTCGGACCGACAATGCCGACTCTATCACCTTTATTGATGGAAAACGAAATATCCTCCAGGATGATGTCAGTTCCATATGACTTGCATATATCTTTTGCGGACATTACAAGCATAGCTAAAACTCCAGTCCGGGACACGCGTCCAGCGACATATCCGCGAACTCTCCTTTCTTCATCTGATAATATGCAGAGCAGGCAATCATCGCACCGTTATCAGTGCACAGTATCTGCGCCGGCTTGAGAATCTCGATCCCCTTCTCAGCGCCCTTGTGCTCCAGCAGCTCTCTCAGCCTGCTGTTAGCTGCAACTCCTCCTGCTACGACAACCTTATTGCTGTCGTACTCTACCGCAGCAGCTATAGACTTATCGGCAATAACCTCCATTATGGACTCCTGAAATGATGCCGCAAGGTCCGGTACATTAATCTCGCGTCCCGCCTGTCTCTCGTTGTTGATATAGTTGAGCACCTGAGTCTTGAGACCGCTGAAGCTAAAATCATAGCTGCCATCCTCGAGGTACACTCTTTTAAACTCTATTGCACGCTTGTCACCTTCCAGAGCCGCCTTATCTATCTTAGGTCCTCCCGGGTATCCCAGACCTACAACTCGGGCAACCTTATCCATAGCCTCTCCGGCTGCATCATCGCGCGTCGCGCCGAGTATCTTGCACTCGTTGTAATCATTGACCTTAATAATATTTGTATGGCCGCCGGAAACCACCAGTCCGATAAAGGGGGGCTCCAGCTCCTTGTACTCCAGATAATGAAGAAGCACGTAAATATGAACAATGCCCAAATG
>ERZ772957.976-NODE-976-length-20120-cov-15.397508_pt1 | contig 20120 bp, 20 predicted proteins | sample MGYA00580682_ERZ772957 | MGnify/ENA primary metagenome ERZ772957 (study PRJEB29015, sample SAMEA2737921) | human oral metagenome | biome: human oral; feature: human-associated habitat; material: dental | place: China | collected 2025 ...
CCTACAACGAGGACGGCCGCCTGAGAATCAAGGCGGAGCGCGTCGTGCCGGAGGAATCCGAGACGAAGTATCTCTGCCACGAGCGCAAGGCAGGCACGTTCGAGCGTTCCTTCCTCATCGATGATGTGGATGAGGCGGAGGTGTCTGTATCCTATGAGGCGGGGATTCTCCATGTCATCCTGCCGAAACTCGAGGTGAAAAAATCCTGCCGGGTCTTTACGATCCAGTAAGATGAAAGAATGTAGGGATATATGAGCGGAGGGGCATCTATGGCGGAAGATCGTGACTGGGAGCAGTTTAAGCAGAAGCTGAAGGCAAAGACGGAGATTGATCTTGATCTCTACAAAGAACCGCAGATGAAACGGCGGATCAACAATCTGATTACACGCGCAGGCTATAAGGGGTGCGTAGAGTATTTCGATCATGTCTGTGGGAACAAGGATGACTTTGCGGCGTTCATCGAGTATTTGACAATCAACGTATCGGAGTTCTTCCGTACGCCGGAGAAGTTCAGCAAGCTGGAGACAGATGTTATCCCCGATCTCATGACGCGCTCGTCGAAACTCAATATCTGGAGTGCGGGCTGCTCCATCGGTGCGGAGCCGTACTCGCTCGCGATCATCATGAAGGAGATGACCCCGGGGACGCGTCACCGTATTCTCGCTTCCGATCTCGATGTTGAGATTCTGGCTAAGGCGAAGCGCGGTGTCTACACGGCGGATGAAATCAAGAGCATGACACCCGAGCGCCGCCGTAAGTATTTCGATGCGGACGGCGACCATTTCGCCGTGAAGCCCGAGATCAAGAACATGATCGAGTTCAAGCGGCACAATCTTCTCCAGGACAAGTTCGAGACGGGGTTTGACCTGATTCTCTGCCGCAACGTTGTCATCTACTTCACGGATGAGGCAAAGGATCAGCTTTACCGTCATTTCTTTGAGGCATTGAAACCCGGCGGGATCCTCTTTGTCGGTGCGACGGAGTCCATTCTGAACTTCCGCAAGATGGGCTATACCAGCTTTCAGCCGTTCTTCTACCAGCGGCCGCTTGAGTCATGACGGCGGCAGCACTCAGCGAGGAGCAGCGGCTTGCACTTCTCCTGCGCCAACTGAAATGGGCGGAGGAAAAGACGGAGTTCTACCGTGATGCCTTTGTTCGCGCGGACATCCGTGCCGCGTCCGTCACGTCGTTTGCGGAGATGGCAGGTGTGCCGTTTTGGGAAGATGCTGCGAAAGAGGGGGCGGATGCCCCTTTTTTCATGCTTACGCTTCCGCTCTCCGGACTTCTGCGTGTGAGTACTCTGCATGATGATGCAGCGTGCGGCAGCATTCACTGCTATACGCAGGGGGATGTAGCACGGCAGGTACAGACCGCGACCGATCTGCTCACTGCATACAGGGTGAACCGTGCAAGTACGGTGCTCCTGGCGGGCGATTTCACGGACGGTCGGACGCTTGATCTCCAATACGCCCTTGACATGATCGGTGCAGCAGTTCTGCCGTGCACGGGCGGGACTGCTGCGCAGCTGCTCCGTGCGGCGGTGCCGGATACCGTCATCGCATGGGAGTACGAGCTGCCGGCGATTGCAGAGGCAATGGGCGGTCTGAGTCTGAACCGCCTGATTACAATTGGAACGCATCCTGCGCCACAGGACTTTGCGCGGGAGATGGCACAGCGCATGGGCGCACGCCACACACATATCTTTACATTGGCACATATGGGGACTCTGATCGGCGGCACTTGTTCTGCGGGTGAGGGGATTCATATCGAGGAGCGGCTGTTTTTTGCCGAGGTCGTGGATGATGTCGGGACGAGTTCGCGCGCTGATGGGGCGCGGGGGGAGCTCGTCCTCTCTACCCTTACGGCAGAGGCGATGCCTGTTCTGCGCTATCGGACGGGGCTTTCGGTGCGTTTTGTGCGCGAACGGTGCGGGAGCGTAGATGCTCGGCTGCGCATCATAGAGGAGTGAAAACATGGCAGATGATCGGTTGATTGCGGCACTCGACGTGCCGACACGGGAGGATGCGGAGTGCCTTGTGAAGCAGCTGGGCGACAGCGTCAGCTATTACAAGGTCGGCATGGAGCTGTTCTATGCGCTTGGCGGGGACATTGTGACGTGGCTGAAGGAGCAGGAGAAAAAGGTGTTCCTTGATCTGAAGCTTCATGACATCCCCAACACGGTGGGGAACGGTCTGTGTTCGCTCCTGCGCCTTCGTCCCGATATTCTGAACGTCCACACTGCCGGCGGACTGCGCATGATGAAGGCTGCACGTGAGGCACTGCAAGCGGCGGCAGACAGGGAGAGGGTATCCTGCCCAAAGCTGATCGGCGTGACCGTGCTCACGAGCATGGATGCAGAGGACTGGGCGGGGCTCGGACATACAGGTATAATTGCGGACGCGGTGCTGCGCCGTGCGCGGCTTGCACAGGAGGCGGGACTGGACGGCGTGGTCGCGTCCCCTGCCGAGACGGCGGAAATTCGCCGTGCGTGTGGAGATGATTTCCTGATCGTAACGCCCGGCATCCGCCCCGCAGGCATCTCCCATGACGACCAGCGGCGCGTGATGACACCTGCGGGGGCAATCCGTGCGGGTGCTTCGCAGATCGTGGTCGGTCGTGCGATCTATGCGGCAGAGGATCCGCGCATGGCGGCAGAGAGTGTTTTAAAGGAGATGGAGGCAGTATGATGACGCAGGAGGAGGTACGCGCCCTGCTGGTCAAGACGGGCGCGATCATGGATGGGCATTTCTTGCTGACCTCGGGGCTGCACAGTCCGCACTATGTTGAGAAGTTTAACGTGCTCCAACATCCTGCCTATACGGCGCAGCTCTGTGCGGCGATGGCGGAGAAGTTCAAAGATGCGAACATTGAGACGGTGGTCGGTCCTGTGACGGGCGGCATCCTGCTCGCGCATGAAACGGGAAAGTCACTCGGGACGCGAGCAATCTTTACGGAGCGTGTGGACGGGAAGATGACGTTTCGTCGTGGCTTCTCTCTGCGCGAGGGCGAGCGCGTGCTCATCGTTGAGGACATTGTGACGACGGGCGGCTCGATCAAGGAAGTGATCGAGGTCGTCAAGGCGGCAGGTGCAATCCCCGTGGCGGTATCCATGCTCGTTGACCGCAGCGGCGGCAAGGCAAATTTCGGCGACGTACCGCACACGGCACTTCTCACAATGGATGTAGAAACATATGCGCCCGAGAGCTGTCCGCTCTGCGCGAAGGGGATCCCTATGACGAAGCGTGGGCGCACGGGCAAGTAAGAGGCAGAGCCGATGGCTGAGGAATTCACGGAGAAAATTGATGCGGCGCTTGCGGCGTGGGCGGTGCTCGATGAACTTCCCGCCGAGATTGATGGGTTCGTCCTGTCGAAAGTGCGGGAGCAGCGTGAGGCGCAGTACGATTTTTTCCGCTACGATCATGCGGCGGAGCACCGTGCCGTTGTCGGTTTTTACGATGCCGCGACGACTTCGTACAAGCTGCGCGTCGCGATCGGCGTGGTGAGTTTCGCCCTGCCATCCTTTGTCTATGCGGATTTGGAAACGTTTGGGCGTGAACTGCAGCGCAATTTGTCGAACGTGATGCAGGAAATGCACGCGGATACGCTTCAGACCCAGGAACTCCTGCCCATACGTGCGAGCATCGAGACATGGGCATACGGTGCGGAGCTTCCCGAGGAGCTTGAGGGGTATACGCTCTTTGTCCGTCCGTCCGCACCCGCGCAGCTGACGAATGGCTCGTTTCTCGTTGTCGATTATGTGAATTTTGCACGGGGAAATGATGTCGGTATCTATTACAACTGTTATCGGAACGAGTTCTTCGGCGAGTATCATGTGGGCGGAATGCCGTATGTGAGCTATTCGTTTGATGCGGCGGATCTTGAGGAACTGGAACAGCGGCTGAAACTGCATCTCGTGCGCTATCTGCGTACGACGACGGAGCAGTGGGAACAGGAACAGAATGGAACGTGAGGAAACTGTGCAGAGGGATGAGCTGAAGGAACTGCGGACAGCGGTTATGGAGCGGGCGCGTGGGGCGTTTGCACGCATGGATGAGACGGCGGAGATCAATACGCGGAAGGTACTGGACGCTATGCGGGAGTGCCGTGTCTCCGATGCACATTTCGGCGTGAGTGCGGGATATGCGTACAGCGATCTTGGGCGCGAAAAACTGGATGAGCTCTACGCCCGTGTCTTTGGAGCAGAGCGGGCGCTCGTGCGGACGCAGTTCGTCTCGGGGACGCACGCACTCGCAACGGTGCTGTTCGGCATCCTTCGTCCCGGGGATCAGCTCGTCTCGATTACGGGGATGCCGTATGATACGATGCAGACCGTCATCGGGTGGGCGCATGAGAGCGTCGGCTCCCTGAAGGAGTTTGGCGTAGACTACGATGAGCTGTCCATGCGGGACGGTCGTGTGGACATGGACGGCATCGACCGCATTGTGACGGCGCGGACGAAGGTTGCACTGGTACAGCGTTCGCGTGGCTACAGTGAGCGCGAGCCGCTCAGCATCGAGGATATTCGTGCGGTCAGCGCAAGGATCAAGGCGGTGAATCCCAACTGCATCGTATTTGTTGACAACTGCTATGGTGAGTTTGTCGATACTGTCGAACCGACGGAAATCCCCACGGTCGATATTATGGCTGGCTCGCTCATCAAGAACCCCGGCGGCGGCATTGCACCGACGGGTGGTTATATCGCGGGGCGCAGTAAGCTCGTGGAGATGGCATCCTATCGTCTGACCGCGCCGGGGATGGGGGATGAGCTCGGCGCGAGTCTGATCTCGAACCGTCTGCTCTTTCAGGGGCTTTTTCTCGCGCCGCACGTCGTCGCGCAGGCCCTCAAGGGCGCAGTGTTCGCCGCAGGGATCTTTGAGGGGCTGGGCTGCCGCACGTTCCCGCGTTTTACGGACGCGCGCAGCGATATCATACAGGCAATCGTGCTTGGGGATGCGGAGCGGATGAAGGCGTTTGCGCGTGCGATTCAGGCGATGTCTCCCGTGGACTCATTTGCCGCGCCCGAGCCGTGGGATATGCCCGGCTATGCCGACCAGATCATCATGGCGGCGGGGACGTTCGTGCAGGGCGCGTCCATCGAGCTGAGTGCGGACGGACCGATGCGCGAGCCATACTGCATCTATCTGCAGGGCGGACTGACATTCGAGCACGCGGCACTCGGTGTGATGGCGGCGGCGGAAGCGATCCTGTGATTTCTGTTTCTGTATGTGCGTGTGTGCTCCACGCAAACACCTCGTTACACAAGTGGTCGCACACTTATCTGCCTAAATACCTGCGGACTTCTTAAACGCGCTTCGCTTGGACGAAAGAAATCCGCAGGGGGCAGAATGCACTTTCCCCGTTTGCTCCACTAGGGGGTGTTTAGGCGTACTACTGCATTTCCAAGAGTGTTTACGAAGGAGAAAGAATGAACGTCCGAACGCATAAGTTCAAGCAGAACGATATGTACATCCTCGTTGATGTCAACAGCGGCGCAGTCCATGTCATCGACGAGATGATTTATGATATGATGGATGATTTCGACGGTACGAACGATGACGCTGTGATTGCGCGCCTTGCAGGGCGCTATCCCGCCGAGGAGCTGCGCGAGGCCGCCGGGGAACTGCATGAGCTGATGGCGGCAGGAGCGCTCTTTGCCCCCGATATCAATGTGCCGCCGACGTTCAAGTCGCACGGACTCGTCAAATCACTCTGCCTGATGGTAGCGCAGGACTGCAATCTGCGCTGCAAATACTGCTTCGGCGACGGCGGCTGCTACGGCGGCCATCGCGCCGTTATGAGCCCTGAGGTTGGGTGCGCGGCGGTGGATTTTATCGTGAACGGATGCGGGCCGCGTAAGCACTGCGAGATCGACTTCTTCGGCGGCGAGCCGCTGATGAATCTGCACACGGTGAAGGAGGTCACGGCGTACGTTCGGAAACGCGAGCAGGAGACGGGCAAGGAGTTCAAACTGACACTGACGACGAACGGCATGCTGCTCTCGGACAAGAATATCGCGTGGCTGAACGACAACAATATCTCGGTGGTCCTCTCCTCAGATGGACGGCGCGAGGTTCACGATGCGATGCGCCCAGATTCGCGCGGGAACGGCACCTATGATGTCGTCATGCGGAATTTCCGAAAGCTCGTAGAGGCGCGCGGGGGGAACGACTACTACCTGCGCGGAACCTATACGCGCGAAAACATGGACTTTACAAAGGATGTGCTCGCGATGAACGAGGCGGGGTTTGACATCCTTTCGATGGAGCCGGTCGTGCTGAAGGACAGCCCGCTTGGTTTTACGGAGGAGGATCTGCCGTGCATCTTTGCCGAGTACGATCGCCTGACGGAGACGTATCTCAGCCGCGTGCGCGCGGGAAAGGGGTTCTTCTTCTTCCACTTCAATATGGATCTCAATCACGGCCCCTGCGTGGCAAAGCGTCTGGCGGGCTGCGGTGCGGGACACGAGTACTATGCCGTCGCGGAGAACGGCGATCTCTATCCGTGTCATCAGTTCGTCGGACGCGAAAACTACCGTCTCGGCTCCGTCTTTACGGGCGTCGAGAATACGGAACTGCCGACGTATTTCCGCAACTCACATGTGCTGAACAAGCCTCTGTGCCGTGACTGCTGGGCGCGGTTCTACTGCAGCGGCGGCTGTCACGCGAACGCAGATCTCTTTCACGGGGATATACGGCACCCGTATGAGGTCGGCTGTGCGATCCAGAAGAAACGCCTCGAGTGCGCTATCCTCGTGCAGGCAGTGCTTGCGCTTGAGAAGGAGGCGGCTGAGGAAGCGCAGGAGGATATGCGCAAGAGGGCGTGATTCCTTCATGCAGCTTAAAAAATTCCTTGACAAGCATTGCTGTATCCGTTATAATTGCCCATGTTGCCGAATGAGCGACATAGGGGTATCGCCAAGTTGGTAAGGCACGGGATTCTGAATCCCGCATGCGTTGGTTCGAGTCCAGCTACCCCTGCCATTTGTGAATGCAGAGCCGCAGTTTGTACTGCGGCTCTTTTATATTTTCATGACATTTGTCATTGAAAATTATTTCCGATTTTGTTACCATATTTTGAAATGATTTGCATACGTCGATCAAAGGAGCTGTTGTTATGAACCGTGGAAAACGCAGATTTGGCATCACGGACGTGCTGCTGCTCGTGCTGAATCTCATATTCTTTGTCGGCATTCAGACCGTCTTTGCGCCGTGTGAGGCGCGTCCGGACGGGACGTGGATGCCTTGTCACCATACGGGAGAGGCGATTGCGGGCGTTGCCGCCGTGCTTGCGGCGATGGCGCTGCTGCATCTGATCATCCCGCGCGCGCACATCAAATGCGGGCTGGCGATTGCCATGATTCCCGTGTCTCTCCTTGCGCTCCTGCTGCCGGGGCATCTCATGGATCTGTGCATGATGGATCAGATGCGCTGCCATACGGTTACGGCACCGGCAGTGACGAGCATTGCGCTGCTTGACATCATGCTTGCCGCCGCCGACATCTATGTGTATCGAAAGGGGGACGCGGCGTGACTTCTTTCCCGCGTTTTCTCGCCGTCCGCAGCTGTCGGACGCACTCCACGCGCGCCGCTGCGCTCGGTCTTGTGGCGGCGGTTCTCGCGTGTGCTCTCTTTGGCGGCTCCCTCGTTGTGCTGAGCCTTCAGCATGGACTGGCGCGCTTTCAGGAACGACTTGGGGCAGATGTTATTGTCCTGCCGCGCGAGGCGGCGGAGATGGGGGCGCTGGAGGGCGTTCTCGTGCAGGGGGTGCCTGCACATTTCTATATGGAGGCGCATTATTTGGACGACCTGCGCGGGATGACGGGGGTCGCGCAGGCAGCGCCGCAGTTCTTTCTCGCCTCGGCACACGCGGGCTGCTGCTCAGTCGCAGTACAGCTGATCGGCTTTGATCCTGCGTCGGATTTCACGATTCGCCCATGGATGCAGGAGAGCCGTGATGCGGAGATGGGGTTCGGCGAGATCTTGGTCGGCAGCGGCATTTCCATCCCCACAGATTCCATGCTGACGTTTTACAACACCCCCTGCCGCGTCGTCGGGCGCCTGAGCCCGACGGGCACGGGGATGGATACGGCGGTCTACACGAATATGGAGACGATGCGCACGATGATGGCAAATGCGGCGGCGCTCGACTTTGACTACTTCAAGGACATTCCGCCCGAGGCTGCTGTCTCCGCCGTGCTGATTCGGACGGCGGAGGGGTTTACACCGGAGGGGATGGCAGCCGCGATCAATGAGACCTATCCGACGCTCTCGGCAAAGGCGGCGCATGGCATGGTGCATCATGTGGAGGAGGGGCTGGACGGCATCACGGGAGTGATCGGCATCCTGCTTAGCCTCGTCTGGCTGTTTGCCGCACTCATTCTCGGCATCGCATTTCGCATGGCGGCGCATGAGCGGCGGCGGGAATTTGCGATACTGCGGATTGTCGGAGCACCGCGTGCCACGCTCATACGCACTATGCTGACGGAAAGTGCGCTCATCTCCGCAGCGGGAGGTGCGGCAGGCATTCTTACGGGAGCCGTCGTTCTCATCCCGTTCGCGAGGCTGATGAAGGAGAGCCTGACGCGCCCCTATCTCCTCCCGGATCTCTCTGCGGTCTTGCTGCTCGGCGCGGGTGTGCTTGCGGTGACCGTGCTTGCGGGCGTTCTGTCCGCGGTGTGGACGATTCGGCGTGTGAGTGCCGGGGAGCCGGGCGAGATGCTGCGGGAGGACGGATAATGGAGCTGCGTGCAGAGAAGATCAGCAAGGATTTTTTGCGGTACAGTGCAAAGAACGGATACTTTATCGCGGTGCAGGAGACCGATCTGCATCTTGCTGCGGGGACCCTCACGGCGGTGACGGGACGCTCGGGCAGCGGCAAGAGCACACTCCTTAACATGCTCGGCGGACTGATGAAGCCCGTGACGGGTCGCGTGCTCGTGGATGATGCGGATCTCTACGCCCTTAGCGAGGAGGAGCGTGCGGAACTGCGCAGGCGCCACATCGGCATTGCGCCGCAGCAGCTGATGGTGCTCTCCGGGCTCTCGGTGCGCGAGAATATCCTCCTGCCCGCCCTCCTCGCGGGGGAAGAGACCGAGGCCGCTGCCCGTGCAGATGAGCTCATGGAATGTCTCGGCATCCGGGAGCTCGGCACCGTGGATCCGGCGGAACTCTCAGGCGGGGAACTCCGGCGCGTGACGATTGCGCGTGCGCTGGTGATGCGTCCCGAAATCCTGCTCGCGGACGAGCCGACGGGCGACCTCGACGAGGAGACGACGAGGAGTGTTCTCTCACTCCTGCGCGCAGCGGCAGACGAAGGGACCGCCGTCCTCCTAGTGACGCATGAGCCTGCGGCAAAAGACTATGCGGACTGCTGCCGGCGCATGGATGCGGGGATTCTCACACAAAGCGCATAGAAAAAACCGAACTGTGACAAAACATCACGGTTCGGTTTTTGTTTTTAGGAACCACAAGTCATATGCGAGATCGTCAGTCCGCGAGGAGCATCAGCTCCTCGGCGGGAAAGCGGAAATGCAGAACGGCACCCTCAGCCGCATGGAGCGATCTCCATACGGCCTTATCCGTTTCCCAGCGGATGGGAACGGCACCGTCCGCGAAGCGGAGCATGACGATGTAGGTAAAGGTGCTCTCAATGACCTCAGTGACACGTGCGGGAAAGACGTTCTCTCCGTCCGTCTGTGCAGGCATCAGGCTGTGCGCACGAATGGCGATGTGCTGTACGTCCGAGGTGCTTTCCGCGGTGCGGAGCGTGATGCCCCAGTCCGTCGCTTCGACGTGCTCTGCGTCCGCGCGGCGTGCGGCGGAGATGTTCTTGCAGCCCGTGAGTATGGTCGCGGCGCGTGTGCCGGGACGCCGAAACAATTCGTGCTTGTCTATGGGCGGCGTGAGACGTCCCCTGTCCACCACTGCAATCTCCTGCGCGATGCGGAATGCCTCGTCACGATCGTGGGTGACGAGGATTGCCGCTAAATTCTGCGCGGACAGAATCTCGCGCAGTGCCGTCTCGATCTGCCATTTCAGGTGGGTGTCGAGTGCGGAAAGCGGCTCGTCGAGGAGCAGGAGGTCTGCTCCGCGCGCGAGGATGCGCGCAAAGGCAGCACGCTGCTGCTGGCCGCCCGAGAGGCGGGCAGGATAGGCATTTTCGATTCCTTCCAGAGAGAAGCGCGCGACGTTCTCGGCGAGGATGCGCTCCTTTTCCTCCCGCGTTCCGTCCAGCGCGAAGATGATATTCTCGTGTACGGTCATGTTCGGGAAGAGGGCATAGTTCTGGAAGAGATAGCCGACCCCACGCGCCTGCGGCGGGAGGTTGATGCCCTTCTCACTGTCGTAGAGCGTGCGCCCGTTCAGCAGGATCTGCCCGCGGTCCGGACGTTCGAGGCCTGCGATGCACTTGAGCGTCATGCTCTTGCCGCTGCCCGAGGCGCCGAGGAGGGCGAGGGTTGTATCGGTCAGCGTGAAATTCGCCGCGAGCGTAAAGCTGCGCAGACGCTTTTCGATGTTGACGACAAGCTTCATTCACGCACCTCCCGTTTCAGATAGAGGTTCATCGCCCCGATAAAAAAGAGCGAGAACAGGGAGATGATGACTGCCCAGCGAAACGCGAGGTCGTAGTCGTTCGCCTGCACCGCCGCGTAAATGGCGGTGGACATGGTCTGCGTACGCCCCGGGATATTGCCCGCAAACATGATGGTCGCGCCGAACTCGCCGAGTGCGCGGGCGAATGAGAGGACGAGCCCCGCAAGGATGCCGTGGCGCGCATTCGGCAGGATAATCCGCCAGAAGATGCGCCAGTTGCTGACGCTGAGCGTCTGTGCGGCGTGGATCATGTTCCGGTCGATTGCCTCGAATGCGCCGCGCGCCGTGCGGTACATGAGCGGGAGGCTCACGATCACCGCTGCGACGACCGCCGCGCGCCAGGTAAAGACAAGCGGCAGGTCGATCGAGAGCAGGGCGCTCCCGATGGCGCTGCGCTTTCCGAGAAAGAGCAGGAGGAAGAAACCGACGACGGTCGGCGGCAGGACGAGCGGGAGGGTGATGACCGCATCGGCAATCGTGCCCGCGAGGCGGCTGCGGATCTGCAGCACGCCGTAGGCGAGCGCAATGCCGAGAAAAAATGTGATCACTGTTGCGAGTCCTGCAACCTCGAGCGAGATAATGAGCGGAGATAACGTTTCGTCTGTCATTACTTCACTTTGAAGCCGTATTTCTCAAAGACCTTCTTTGCCGTGTCGGTCTGGAGGAAGGCGAGGAAGTCCTTGGCCTCCTTCATATTCTTTGCGTCCTTGAGCACGGCGGCAGGGTAGACGATGGGCTTATGCGTATCCTCGGGAGCGACGGCGGCGACCTTTACCTTGTCCGAGACGGCAGCATCCGTCGCGTAGACAACACCTGCATCTGCATCGCCCGTCTCAACCCATGCAAGTACCTGCCGGACATCGGAGCCGTAGACGGCGCGCTCCTTCACCTGATCGAGGATGCCGAGCTTCGTAAAGACCTCCTCGCTGTACTGTCCGACGGGTACTCCCTTCGGCTCGCCGAGGGCGATGTGCGCGACTGCGGGGTCGAGCACTGCCTTGAAGTCGGGGAGATTCAGCTTGCTGTCCTTCGCCGTGATGAGCACCACTTCATTGATGAGCAGATCGGCGCGCGTGCCGTCTGCGAGGAGCTTCTTTTCATCGAGCGCATTCATCTGCTTCTGTGCGGCGGAGATGAAAACGTCGGCGGCGCCGCCGTTCTCAATCGCCTGCTGGAGGGCGCCGCTGCTGCCGAAATTGAAGACGAGCTTCGTATTCCCGTGCTCCTTCTCGTACATGCCGCCGAGTTCCTTCATCGCGTCGGTAAGACTCGCCGCCGCAGAGACCTGCAGCTCAGCGAGACCTTCCTTCGGCGTGTCCATCTTATTTGCTGAGTTCCCGCCGCCGATGCAGCCTGCGGTGAGCATGGCCATCGCGGCAAGCGCCGCTGTTAAAGCATTTTTGATCTTCATGTGATATACTCCTTTACAAAAGCAGGCATGCCCGTTTCCCGGCATACCCCGTGACGGAATCCGTCAGGCAAGGGCTCATAGCGTCTGCCTTAGATGCGCCTTGCTCGGAATATGACTCAGCGGACGAATGTGCCGCTCTTGCCTCCGGACTTGCGTTCAAGACGGATGTCGCCGATCTCCATGCGCTTGTCGATTGCCTTGCACATATCGTAGATGGTGAGGAGCGCAGTGCTCACGGCATGCAGTGCCTCCATCTCTACGCCGGTCTCGCCCGTGACCTTGACGGCCGCCTCTGCACGTACGGCGCGGCGCGGCACCTCCTCGAGCGCGAAGTTGAGCGTGCATTTTGCGAGCGGCAGAGGGTGGCAGAGCGGAATCATGTCCGATGTGCGTTTTGCCGCCATGATGCCCGCGATGCGCGCAACACCGAGCACATCGCCCTTTGCCGCCGCGCCTCCTGCGATGGCATCATAAACCGGTTCGCTTACATAGATACGGCCGCTGGCAACGGCTTCGCGGTGTGTTTTCTCCTTCCCGCTGACATCGACCATGACGGCGGCGCCTCCCGCGTCGAAATGCGTCAGTCCCAGATTCGGCATCCTTCTTCCTCCTTTCCCTCCGAATGTTTTAATCATAGCGCAACACGTTTAGAAAATCAACGGAATCTTCAGCAGTGAAAAAGGAGACAAAAATATCTTCTGTGTGCAAAAAGTCATAGAGAAAAGTTATTTTATATGCTATAATCTATAAAAAGAATATATAAATGAGAATGATTTTTACAAAGAAATTAATTTGGAGTGAAAAAATCCGAATTAACATAAATGTGTATTGTATGGAACACTTCTGAACGGTTGATGGGGAATACCGGCGGAGCGGGGAGAAAATTATGCGGGAGGTTCGTGTTCAGGACGCGGTAGGGACGGTTCTCTGCCATGACATTACGGAGATCGTACGCGGTGAGCGCAAGGGCGCACGGTTCCGCAAGGGGGATATCATCCGCCCGGAGGATGTCCCTGTATTGCTGCGCCTTGGCAAGGAGCATATCTACGTCTGGGAAGACGACGAGGATATGCTGCACGAGAACGATGCGGCGGAGGTCCTGCGGGAGCTCTGTCAGAACGAGCATATGTCGGCGAGTGCGCCCAAAGAGGGCAAGATCGAGCTGACGGCAACCGCAGACGGCGTGTTTGAGATCAACGAGGATGCGTTCGACGCCGTCAATGAGATCGATGATGTGATGATTGCGGCGATTGCGCAGCACTTTCCGGTCAAGGCGGGGATGAAGCTTGCGGGCATGCGCGTGATTCCGCTCGTCATTGAAAAGAAAATTATGGAAGAAGTACGTGCCGCAGCCGGGGATCAGCCTTTGCTGCGGATTTTGCCGTACAAGAAAATGAAGGTCGGCGTCGTGACGACCGGCTCTGAGGTCTTTCACGGGCGGATCAAGGATACGTTTACGCCGGTGCTGGACGCGAAGCTGCGCGCATTCGGCCTGCAGGTAGATGAGCATCGCCTCTCGGACGACGGGACGGAGCATACGCGCGCAGCGATTGCGGAACTGCTCGATCTGGGCATGGATATGGTGCTCTGCACGGGCGGTATGAGCGTCGACCCGGACGACCGCACGCCCGCCGCGATCGAGGCGACGGGGGCGCGCATTGTGACCTATGGGGCGCCGGTGCTGCCGGGGGCGATGTTCCTGCTCGCCTACTATGAGCAGGGAGGACGGCAGGTACCGATCATGGGGCTGCCGGGCTGCGTCATGTACTCCCCGGCGACGATCTTCGACATCATCCTGCCGCGCGTCATTGCGGGCAGCGAGTGGACGCGGCGGGAGATCCGCCGTCTCGGCATCGGCGGGCTCTGTATGGAGTGCAGGGTCTGCCATTATCCTGTCTGTCCGTTTGGGAAATGAGGGATCATATGCGGGACATAGAACTCGAGCAGGCGATTGATCTGCTGCTCGCTCATGCAGCGCCGGTCCGGGAGACGGAGCGCGTTCCTCTGCTTGATGCCGTGGGACGCACGGCGGCTGAGGAGGTGCGTGCGGGCTTTGACAATCCTCCGTTTGACCGTTCGCCGCTGGACGGCTATACCTTTGCGGCGGCGGGCACGCGTGCTGCCTCGGCGGAGCATCCCGTGCGCCTGCATGTCATCGGCGAGGAGTGTGCGGGTGATTTCTTTGCCGGAACCGTCGGTGCGGGCGAATGTGTCCGCATTATGACGGGTGGTGCAATTCCCGCGGGCTGCGACTGCGTTGTGCGGCAGGAGGATGTGCGCGAGGACGGGGATGCGATCCATGTTTCCTTTCCGTCCGAGCCGTATGAGAATTACTGCTGTGCGGGCGAGGACATCAAGAAGGGGACCCTGCTCATTCAAAAGGGGCAGGTGATCACCGCGGCGCATATCGCCGTCCTCGCGAGCGAGGGCTATGGCGATGTGTCGGTCTATCGCCGCGTGCGCGCGGCGGTGGCGAGTACAGGCGATGAACTCCTGCAGCCGGGCGAGCCGCTGCAGCCGGGCAAAATTTACAACAGCAATCTCTATCTGCTCGCAGGCCGCCTGAAGGAACTCGGCGCTGAGGTCACGGTGCTCGGCTCCGTGCCGGATGATGTTGAGCGGGCAGCGGAAGTGATTGCCTCCTATGCGGACCGTGTCGATCTCTTCCTGACCTCGGGCGGCGTATCTGTCGGGAAGAAGGACATCATGCACGGTGTGGTGCCCGCACTCGGCGCGGAGCGCCTGTTCTGGCGGGTCTGCATGAAGCCGGGCGCGCCTGCGATTGCCTACACGCGCGGTGCGATGCTCGGCATTGCCCTCTCGGGGAATCCGTTCGCCGCCTACGCGACGTTTGAGCTGATGGCGCGGCCGGTGCTCGCGCGTCTTTCAGGGAGGTCGGAGGTGCTTCCTGTTCGGCGGCGGGCCGTGCTCGCCGATGCGTTTCCGAAGGACTGCCCAGGGCGGCGCTTTCTGCGTGCACGGATCGAGGCGGACGGGCGCGTCTCGCTGCCGGATCAGCACGAGTCCGGCACGCTTTTTTCCGCGGCGGGCTGCAACGCGTTTGTGGATGTGCCGGCGGGGACGAAGCCGCTCCCGGCGGGGACAGAGGTCGATATTGTAGTGCTTTGATGCTGCACAGCGGCGGGGCTGTTTCCGCGGCACATGCCTGTGCGGGCATCACGGCGCTGTCGGCATACAGAGTTTGAATGATAGAAGAAGGCGCATCATGCAGGATCAGTTTCAGCGTAAAATTGAATATCTGCGCATCTCCGTGACGGACTGCTGCAATCTGCGGTGCCGTTACTGCATGCCTGCACACGGGGTGAAGAAGCTAGCGCATGCAGATGTGCTCAGCTACGAGGAGATTCTGCGCAATGTGCGCGCACTTGCAGAGATGGGCGTCCGCAAGGTGCGCCTGACGGGCGGCGAGCCGCTTGTCCGGCGCGATATCACGCGGCTTGTGCGCGGGCTGAAGGAGACCCCGGGCATCGAGACGGTCGCCGTCACGACGAACGGTGTTCTGCTCGGCACGATGCTCGATGAGCTGATTGATGCGGGGCTTGACGCGGTGAATCTCAGCCTCGATACGCTTGACGGCGGGAAGTTTTTCTCGATCACGCGGCGCCCGCTCTTCGGTACGGTGATGGAAACGCTGGAGCGCCTGACCCGGGAGACGCGGCTCGATGTGAAGATGAACTGCGTGCCGATTGCGGGCGTCAACGACGATGAAATCACGGCGCTCGCGGCGATTGCGCGGGACTATCCGATCAAGATGCGTTTCATCGAATTGATGCCGATCGGCTGTGCCCGGACGGAGGGTTACCGCGGGGTGCCGATGGATGAGGTGCGGGCGCATCTGAAAGAAGCGTTCGGCGCGCTGCTCCCCGTGGGCGAGGCGACGCATGGGAACGCCGTCCCCATGGGGCCGGCTGCCTATGTGCGGCCCGCAGGCTTTTTAGGAACGCTCGGCTTTATCGACGCGATGGAGCATAAATTCTGCGATACCTGCAACCGCGTGCGCCTGACGGCAGAGGGGTTCCTGAAACTCTGCCTGTACAGCAATGCGGGTCTCGATACGCGTGCGCTCCTGCGCGGCGGCGTGACGGATGCGCAGCTGCGGGGGCGCATCGCGCATGCCGTGTTGAAGAAGCCTGCAGAACATTATTTTGAGATGGACAGTGAGACGCGCGATCAGCGCGCAATGTATCAGGTAGGAGGTTAACATGGGAGAGATCCGTGCACTGTGCATCAGCGAGAAGCGCGGCACGCAGAAACACGCACTGGACCGCGTATTCTTTATGACGGAGCATGGCATTGACGGCGACGCCCATGCGGGAGACTGGCACCGGCAGGTGAGCCTCCTCGGACTCGGCGAGATCGACGATTTCCGTGCGCGCGGTGCGGATGTGGACTTCGGTGCGTTCGGCGAGAATGTCGTAGCCGAGGGATTCCGGTTCAAGGAGCTGCCTCTTGGGACGCGCCTGCGCGTGGGAGATGTATTTCTTGAGATCACGCAGATCGGCAAGGAGTGCCACAGCCACTGTCAGATCTATCATCAGGTCGGCGACTGCATCATGCCGCGCGAGGGCGTCTTTGCGCGCGTGCTGCACGGCGGATGGGTGACGGTCGGCGATACGATGGAGATCACAACGGAGCCGATACCGCTCGATGCCGCCGTGATCACGGCGAGCGACAAGGGAGCACGGGGTGAGCGCGAGGATAAGAGCGGCACCGCGATTCGTGAAATGCTTGCGGAGGCAGGCTATCACGTCGCGGGCTTTAATATCGTGCCTGACGAGAAGGAAGTGCTGGTGCGCGAGATGACGCTCTGGGCGGACCGCGGTGTGGCGCTTATCCTCACCACGGGCGGCACAGGATTCTCCGTGCGCGATGTGACCCCGGAGGCGACGCGTGCCGTGATCGAGCGCGAGACGCCGGGCATTCCCGAGGCGATGCGGGCACTCTCCATGCAGATTACGCCGCGCGCCATGCTCACGCGGGCAGCGGCGGGCATTCGGAAACGCTCGCTGATCGTCAATCTGCCGGGCAGCGAGAAGGCGGTCCGCGAGTGTCTGGAGTTCATCCTGCCGCAGCTGCAGCACGGCGTTGAGATTCTGCGCGGCGATACGGGCGAGTGCGCACGATGAACATCTCCGATCTGACGCTCGTCGTTGCGGCGGGGGGCAGGAGCACGCGCATGGGCCGGGACAAACGATTCCTGCCTCTCGCGGGGGAAAATCTCCTTGCACGCACGCTCCGCAGAGGGCGCGATGCGGGCTTTGCAGCCATTGTGCTCGCGGCGGAGGAGGCGCGCAGCGATCTCACGGTGCTCGCCGAGGAGTTCGGTGCCGTGCTCGTCACGGATGAGACGCCCGCACAGGGGCCTGCAGCGGCGCTCGCAGCGGGGCTTTCGGCGGCGAAGACGGAGTGGTCGCTCGTTCTCTCGGGCGATATGCCCTTCTATGACTTCGCGCTCGTGCGTGAGCTCCTGCCGGAGGCAGCGGGAGAGACGCAGGTTGTGCTCCCGACTCTTCTCGGATACTGGCAGCCGCTCGCGGCGCTCTACCACCGTGATGCGGGCGCGGTCTTCGCCGCAGCGATTGCGTGCGGCGACCGCAAGCTCGGCATTATCCTGCGGGATCTTTTCGTGCGGGAACTGCCGCTTACGGCAGACGCGGGGCTCTTCTTTAATGTGAATACGCCCGCCGCCTACCGGCTTGCGCTCGGGCGTCTGGCGAACGAGGGGCGTGCGCGCCCCATCCTCTCGATTGCCGCGTCCGCTTCGGGTACGGGCAAGACGACCTTCATCGAGCGGCTGATTCCTCTCCTCGCCGCGCACGGTGTGCGGACGGCGGTCATCAAGAGCGACAGCCACGGGTTTCAGCTGGATACGGAGGGGAAGGATACGGCGCGCTTCTCCGCTGCGGGGGCAGAGGCCGTTGCTGTGAGTGCACCGGATGGTTACTTTATTCTCCAAAAAACGCGTGAACGGCAGGATTTTCAGGACATTATAGAGAAATTAGACGATGTGGATTTATATATTACCGAAAGCCGGTCGCGCGGCGTTCTGCCGACACTGATACTGGACCGCGGCCTTGCCGCACCGGAGATTGACGAGCGCACGGCAGCGCTCTTTGCAAAGGAGAAATCGGCACAGGACACCGAAGAAATCCTGTGCTGCGATCTCGACGATCCGGAGACAGCGGCGCAGATCACTCTCTTTCTTATGGGGCGGCCGCTCTATGGGGCAGACGGCATAATGTTTTTGACGATGTAGGTGCTCGCGTGAGAGCATGCAGTATACGAATGGAAGAATAGAAACGATGGAAATTCAGCGCAGTGACTTTATCGACGTACCCGTGACCCGCTATGTCTCTGAGGAGAATGCGTTTGTCGCGGATCATAAATATACCTCGGAGGAGGTCTTCTTCGACATCAACCTCAACGGGGAGAACTTTACGACGGCGTTCTGCTCACCCGTCGACTTCGAGGATCTCATCGTCGGGATGCTCGCCCAAATGGGGCGCATCCGCAGCTTTGACGATATCGTGGAAATGACGGTGGACGCAGAGCATCTGTGCGCCGCGGTCAAGACGACGACGGATGCGCAGTGGTGGGCGGCGGACGCGGTGAAAAATCCGCGCTACTTCTCGGCACGGCGCATCCTGAAGCTGCGCCCCGAGGAGATCTTTGAGCGGCCGCGCGACGTGCGCTTCAGCGCGAAGGATATCCTCGCGACAGCGGATGAGCTGCTCGCACATCTCTCCAAGACCCACGATACGACGAACGGCGTCCACAGCGGCGTCCTGTTCGATCAGGCAAACAGGAAAATCCTTGTCTTCCGTGAGGACGTCGGCCGCCATAATGTCTTTGACAAGCTCTATGGCTGGGCGCTCAGGAATCACGTGGAGATTTCCGATAAAATCATCATCTTCAGCGGGCGCTGCTCCTCGGAAATGATGCTCAAACTGGGGCGGATGGGGATCTCCACGGTTGCGGCGAAGTCCGTTCCGACCACCCTCTCGCTCAACATCGCGCGCAAACTCGGCATCACGCTCTGCGCGCGCATGGCGCCGGGCTCGTTCTGCATCTACGCAAACCCTGAGCGCATCACCCTCTGACGGTGTACCTCTGTACATTGCTGAAACCGGGGATATCCTCGTTTCATATAGAAGTTTAGGAGAGCCTGTCGGCGGAATCCCGCCGATACGAAAGGAGAATCACGATGAACCTTAGCAGACGTGACTTTTTGAAAGCCACCGGGCTAAGCGGCGTCGGGCTGGCACTCGCAAGTCTCGGTCTGGACGTCGGCAAAGTCGAGGCGGCGGCGAAAGAGTACAAGCTGACGGGCGGTCGCGAATTTACCTCCGTCTGCCACTTCTGCGGCTGCGGCTGCGGAACGATCGGCTACGTCAAGGACGGCAAGCTGATCAACCTCGAAGGTGCGGCAGACAATCCCGTCAATCGCGGCGGTCTCTGCCCGAAGGGCATCGGCTATGGTCACATCCCGAACGCGGAACTGCGGCCGAAGTGCCCGCTCTATCGCGCACCCGGCAGCGACCATTGGGAGGAGATCAGCTGGGAGGAGGCCATCGACCGCTCTGCGCGTGCCATGAAGAAGGCGCGTGATGAGAACTGGATCGGGCAGGACGAGGCGAACGGCTACAAGTTCATGAGCAACCGTACGGATGCCATCGGCTTTGTCGGCGGATCGCAGGTCAACAACGAAGAGTGCTATCAGCTCATCAAGATGGCGCGTGCGCTCGGTGTTGTCTACATCGACAACCAGACGCGTGTCTGCCATGCGACGACGCCGCCGGCGATGAACGCCGCCTTTGGACGCGGCGCGATGACGGGCTCATGGTACAACCTCAAGAAGGCAAAGATGATCTGGATCGAGGGCTCGAACCTCGCAGAATGCCATCCGCTCGCGATGAAGCGCGTCATGGAGGCAAAGGACAACGGAGCCACCATCGTTCACGTAGACGTACGCTATACACGCACCTCGCGCGTTGCCGATCATTTCTTCCAGCTGCGTCCCGGCACCGATATCGTTTTCCTTGGAGCACTTATCAATTATATTATTCAGAACAAGAAATACGATGCCGACTATCTGC
>ERZ772957.979-NODE-979-length-20047-cov-5.332833_pt1 | contig 20047 bp, 18 predicted proteins | sample MGYA00580682_ERZ772957 | MGnify/ENA primary metagenome ERZ772957 (study PRJEB29015, sample SAMEA2737921) | human oral metagenome | biome: human oral; feature: human-associated habitat; material: dental | place: China | collected 2025 ...
AAATCGTACCTTTGTAGGTTAAAGAAAAAGTTTCACCACGGTGCAACTAAATTAGCACCACGGAGAAAAATATTTTTTACCGTGGTGACACCAATTTTTCACCACGGAGAAAATCTAAAACTATGCGTTGCGCGGCAAAAAGATGAGTAGAAAATTGCGATAAGATGCATAGGAGTTGTAACGAGATGCGCAGGAAATTGCGGCAGGGTGCGTAAGAAGTTGCAACAAAGTCCGCAGAGACTTTCGGAAAGATACCTAAGGAGAGCTAAGAAGCGGAGCGGGCATCGCAAAATATGCACAGAGTGCTCAGTTGCCAGACGCAGAAGAGAACTGAATAATACGAACAGAAAAACAAATACCAGCTTATGACTGTAGCTTACAAACTATTGAAAACAGGAGGAAAACTCCCGAAAAACAAAGACTTACGTGTAGTAGTACACGAAAATATGACGGTCGGAATGGACCGAATGGGGAAAAACATCGAAAAGGCTACGACGCTAACCACAGCCGACCTCACGGGCTCGCTCGATGCACTGAAAGCCGAAATTTCCTACCAGCTGATGGAAGGCAACCGCGTGCATCTGCCCGGACTCGGTTACTTCTCGCTCGCCGTCAAGGGTGAAATCTGCGAAGATGCCAAGACGCATCGTTTCCGCTTGCGCAATCCCGAAGTGCGAAGCGTAAACTTCCGCCCTGAAAAGGACTTTATGCGCACATTACACCAGGCACAATTTGAGAACGCCACCTATCGTAGTCGCCTCCACGCTACGCCGTCACCGGCGGAAGTCGATACCGCCCTCACGCGCCTCTTTACCGCCGCGGATTACATCTTCCCAAACGATCTGCAAACGGCGCTCCACCTATCCAAATCTATGACCTATCGCCTCCTCCGCAGTCTCGAATCCGAAGGCAAGCTCCGCAACGTAGGCTCACGCTATCGCAAAATGTATATCAAGGGATGAAATTGCGACTGACAACTAATCATTAACCATAAGAATTAAAGCGCATAGAATTATGAACAAACATCGGAATAAGTATTGGCATATACAGATGTATAAGCCTTATGGAAAAGAGAATGAAGCGAGAGTTGATTCCAAGAAAATGTTAGAAAGAGAGGAATCTGTTATTGGAACCGGTGAATGGAACCACCATCAATGCAAAAACTTTAAGGCAATTGAGAAAGGTAGTATTGTGCTTGTTCGAGAAGGAAATGAGGCTATTGCTTTATGCCAAATTATTAGTGATAACTTTACGGATAGAGAGCTGACCGATGAGTTTCTTCATAAAAATTTCAGGCGGGTTAAAATATTGGCGTGGGCAAAGGATTATAAACAACCTTCTAATTCTAAACTCTTCACGCAAGGAACTTTTTTCTCATGCTGCGACCATACAAAACAACAATATGAATACATCAATAATTGGTTAAAGCATATAGAAAATATGGAATTTACAAACAAATGTGCACGCCTATTAGAGTGCAAGCGCAATATCATTATTCAAGGTGCGCCAGGAACCGGCAAAACTTATAATACGGCCAGTATAGCCCTGAAAGTTTTGGGCGTAACTGATATAGATTTAACAGATCACGAGGCTGTGATAAGGCGATATAAAGAACTGGCGGGTAAGCGCATCTTCTTTACTACGTTTCATCAGTCTTTAGATTATGAAGACTTTGTCGAGGGGTTAAAGCCGCGTGTGCAAACAAATGAGCAAGGGGAAAGCGTCGGCGTAACCTACGAGCCGGAAGACGGAATCTTTAAGCAGGCCTGCCAGGCTGTAACGGAGGACGAAAGTAAAGATATAACCGAATGTATTAACGATTTCTTACAGCATAAGATTAACGGATTCGAGAACAGGAGAGTGATTCCTACAATTACAGGAAAATCTTCGTTTTATGCTTGGTGGAATGAGGGTAATACTACCATTAAATGCAGAAGTATACATTCAACAAGCACACGTGACGAAACACACAGTCCATCGCCTCTTAATATAGAAAAAGTAAAACTTCAAGCTCTAGGAGAAGGAATGGAAAACAATTGGCCTGCATACGCCAAGGCTTTCATAGAAGCTGTAAAAGAGGAATACAATATACATGGCAACAACAAGGTAGTCCTCATCATTGACGAAATAAACCGAGGCAATGTAGCCAAGATCTTTGGCGAATTGATAACGCTGTTAGAAATTGATAAGAGGGAAGGAAGCGAGCATCCTATTCAGGTTACTTTGCCTTATTCCAAGGAGCTGTTCAGTGTACCCAAGAATTTATACATCATCGGAACGATGAACACCACCGACCGCAGTACGGGCACGATTGACTATGCACTGCGCCGGCGTTTTGCTTTTGTTACATTAAAATCTGACAAGTCGGTTATTGAGAAACATTATACCGAGCCTACACTAAAGAGTCAGGCGCTCGCATTGTTCAAGAACATCAAAGAATTCATCCGGAAAAAGCAGTGCGGAGACTTGGGTATAGATGATTTGATGGTTGGTCATAGTTACTTTATGTCCGATTCAGAAGAGGAGCTAAAAGACAAGATGGAGTATGAAGTACTGCCACTTATTGCAGAATATATCAACGATGGTATCTTAAACGTGAGCAGCAAAGAGAAGGAAGCCGCGTTTTGGGCCTGGCGCAATTTGCAGCCTGCTACGATTGAAGAAGTCAACGAAGAAGAGGAGCAAGAGGAAGAATGAGTGTGATACGGCTTCAAGAACACGAACAATTGCCTGTCAGTAAGAAGGAGGATAAATATGACAGGTTGGAGCTTGTTGAATGGTGTAAGTGCACGGACAATTCGCCTGAAGCCTATTATGCTTCATACAAAATTGGGGCAGAATGGATCGATGAGCAAGAAAGTTTGATTGTAACGACAAAGCACGAGATGGAGCAGATTGACTTCGTGAGGATGTTTATGACCTGCTTTACTTCTGACTTATCCTTAGCGTCATTCTCTACCATCTACGAGATATACATTGACAAGCCATGCATAAAGGCGCCTGCACTTCAAAGTGTCGTAAGTCCGCTACTTGTGCTGCACTTTCTTGGCGTCGTAAGCAGAATTAAGGAATTGAAGAAAGGATACGTCAGTCGAAGTGAGAACCTGAAGAAGGTAAAAGGGCGAATCAGCATCTTGAAGAATGAGCGACAGAACATTGCTATTAGGCGCTACGATAGGGTTTTCTGCGAGTATGACGAATATTCGGCCGACATTCCGGAAAACAGATTGATAAAGAAAGCACTCTTATTCTCTCAGCGCTTGCTTCAAGGCTTAAACGAACGGTCCGCAGCTGTAGCAAAGTTGCGATTGAATAAAAGTCTTGCACTATTTAGTGAGGTCAGCGACAAGGTTGAAATTAAACAAGTGAAGCGACTACGCGCTCACAAGTTGTTCACAAATTACAATGAGGCAATTCGACTGGCAAAACTAATCCTTCGACTCTTTGATTATAACATTAGCAAGGTAGGTAGCCATGAGGGAAAAGTCGTTCCATTTTGGCTTGATATGTCGCTACTCTATGAGCATTATGTATATGGGCTGCTTCATGAAGCCTATCGCGAGAGAATTACTTATCAATTCAAAGGTAAGACGGGATTTCCTGATTTCTTGTATAAGTCAAAAGAATACAAGGCCATCTTAGATACAAAATATATTCCGAAGTACGATGAGAAGTCTTTAGATAAGGACGTCGTTCGCCAGTTGAGCGGCTATGGTCGCGATTTGCGCATTCTCACTCATTTAGAATATAAAGATGTGTCACCCATACCTTGTATTATCATATACCCGAAAGAAGGGAAAAGAAAAAATAATCCTTTCTTAGGCAATAATCTCAGGATGTTATGTGGAAAGTCATTAAAAGGTCTCTTAGAATTTTACAAGATAGAAGTATCGCTTCCAACGATAAGGTAAACAGCATAGAATGCAAGTTTCGTTACGCCTATTATCCAAGTTCTCATCAGATATGGTAAGCGTATAGCCTTTGGGGCGGTATTTCAAAAGAAATACCGCCCCAAAAGTTTCTTGTAGCTTAAGAAATAATGAACTATGCGTGATGCTCATTATTTTGCCGCTGCGCTAAGGCTGCTTTCTTCTGTTCATATAAAGCTATGCGCTTGCGGCGCGAAGAGATGATTTCATAACGGTAGACAAACAGTGTTAGGATAAAGTAGCAAAAAGCTTGTATCCATAAAGCGTACCACTCTGTCTTCACGCTGATCATCTCGCCGCCCATACTATTGATCTTCACAAAGGCATTGATACCGAATGTAGAGGGAAAGACATAAGAGAAGTATTTCCAAAATGTGGGAATAGCTGTTGCCGGCCAACTGATACCGCTCAAAAACAACAGCGGGACGGAAAAGAAGACGACAATGATAAAAGCCATCTCGCGCTGTCGAATCAATACGGAAATAGTCATAGAGAAAAAGATAACGGCTAAGATGAACGGAATAATGATCATCCATATATAGGCCGGGTTTCCTATTTGCGGCAAGTTAAAGATGTGCGGTATGACGCCTAAGACGTATACGATATTCCAAAGATAAACAAGCAAGTAAGCAAAGCCCTTACCTAAGACAATGCGCAAAAGTCCGTGGTGATGACGATGAATCAAGACCAGTTCGTGATAACTATTTTTCTCGCGCGCCGTTCCCGCAGCTACGCCAACACCTAACACGAGCGTTTGCTGCAAGATTAAGATTAAAACAGCGGGGATCAGGAACGCAGCATAGCCACTCTCCGGATTGTAGATGTCTACCTGTTCGTAGGCTATCGGATAAGTGGTTACCTTATCTTGCTCATCGGTTGTATTGCCGGCCCTTTGCACTTTAATATCGGCATTCATCGCCAGCGAGACGTTGGTATTAGCCAACAACATCGCTTTGTAATATAAAATGCCACTCATATCCACGAAGATGCTCACCTTTGTTTGTTGCATACGCGCCAAGTCCCTTTGAAAATCCTGCGGGATATAGATAATGCCATAGACCTCGCGCCTTTTGATCAATTCGCGTGCGGTCTGCATATCCGGACAACGATAAGTAATTGCCACATCGGGCGTCGCATCAACTTTACGAAGGTAAGTGCGACTGAGCGGCGTAGCACAATCGTCTACTACGGCTACCGGCACATCACGGATGACTTCATTATTATAAATGTAAGTATAGACCAAAGGATAGGCCAAAGGGACAATGATAAGGAAAATCAAGATGCCCGGATCGCGGAATATCGTTTTCAATTCTTTGCGAAAGACATAATTCCAATCCTCCAAAGCTTCCTGAAAACCTTTCCGCCCCATTCTGAACGGATAGGTAATATAGCGCCACAAACTTTTCAATGCCTTGCGTAAATTCATAATCCGGTTCTCCTTACGGTTGATATTTGATCGTCAGCACTTCCTTCTTTAAGAACGGCGCTGCAACCAGCGGAATGCAAGCAAAGGCTATTAGTCCGCCAATAAAAGGTAACGCATTAGACAAGTCATAACCATCCAGCGCTCCGTTGACATAAAGCAGATAATAGTAACGCAAAGGGAAGAGATAAGCCAAGCCTTGCAAGGGCGTATCCATCGCTATGCACGGAAAGGCCATACCGCAAATACTAAATGATAAGACGCCCCATAACGAAGCAAAACTTAAGCCTAAACGCAGCGTCGGCAGCAACGTAAACATCCCGACGGCCAGTCCTTGACAAGCAATGATAAACAGCAAGGCCACGATTGTCATTTGCATAAACCCGCTATGGCAGGGGAAATGCAGGAAGCCATACAAGATCACATTGAAGCAGCAAGCCGTGAAGAAGAAAACCAGCGTCTGCGGCAAGAGTTTGCCACCCAAAGCTGTCAGCATATTCCATTTAGAGAGAGACAACCATTGCCTTGCCGTCCCCTGTTTAATTTCCATACCTATACTATATACCGTCAGCATAAAGATAAAAATCCCAAGAATGCCGTAAAGGATAAGATTGCTCAAGTAAATATTATAATTCAACCAAGGATTACCTATCGGGTGCGTATCAATAACGATCGGTTGTATAAACGCCAGCGTCTGCTGCTCCGTAGCCCCCTTGGCGCGCAAGGTTTTTTGCGTGGCGGCTGCAGCTGCTAATTCCGACATCATACGCATATCTCGCGAAGCAAAGGCACCGCCCATAAAGTAACTCATATTCGAGTAAAACGATATAGTCGGCTGATCGCCACGCGTAGCCTGCTTCGTCACGCCCTTTGGAATATAAAAGAAGCCGTAAATCTTTCCCTCCTGCATAGCGCGGCGAGCTTCCGTCACGGTCGGGTAAGTAGCGACAATCTCTGATTGCTGAAAAGCGTCAAGGTTGCGCAGCAACTTCCGCGTTGTCGGCGTGTTGTCTTCATCTACGACGCCCATCGGCAGATCTGTTGGCAGGCCCTGCCACATCAAAGTCGTGAAAAACAGGCAGCAAAATAGCGGAGCCAAGATCAACCCAAACCAATAAATGGGTTGATGAAGCAGTCGTTTATATTCGCGTAGCGCTACGTTCCACAACGTTCTCATATATTATTGTCTATAAATGTTGGTCAGAGAGGCAACTATCGCCTACGCTCTCCTATGTATTATTGATGTTGATAAAGTGCCGTCATACCCGGACGCAGACCTTCGATCTTTTGCGTGGGGCGCACGCGCACTTCAAACGTTTTCATATCAAATTGGCCCGTACTCTTCGTTGCTTTCCACGTAGCATAGCTGCCTAAGGCCTTGATATAGAAAACCGTTCCCTCAACCGATTTATCTTTGAGGCCGGGAATCGTCATCTTTACCTTTTTATGGAGGCCGAAGTCTGCCAAATGGTCTTCACGCACGTTAAACGTGACCCAAATATCATTGATGCGGGCCACATTCATAATCGGCGCGCCCGTCCCGACAAGTTCTCCTTGCTCCGGAAAGATTTCCGTTACTTCGCCGTCTTCTGATGCAATGAGATAAGTCTCTTTAATATACGAACGCACCTCGTTGACTGCGCCACGTGCCTGGCTCACTACGGCGCGGGCAGCTGCTTTATCTTCATTGCGAGCGCCGTTGCGTGCCATGTCGTATTGAGATTCCGCGGCGCGTGCCGTAGCAATGGCCGCTTTTAAGTTGGCTGTGGCTTCGTCGAGCTTCTGTGCGGTCACGACGCCTTCATCTGCCAACTTCTTTACACGGGCATACGACTTCTGCGCTATTTCTACGCCCGCTTGCGCCTTTTGCCACATATCGTAAGCGCCGCGAATCTGCTCTTGGCGGGCGCCATTATCGGCTTTCAAGTTTTGCGCTTTAGCGGCCGACTCCAAGCCTTGGGCCTGTTGGAGTTTGGCTTGTACCTCGGGAGCTGATAAGATGGCCAGTGTATCTCCTTTATGCACATAATCGCCTTCGTGCACACGTATTTGAGCTATGCGTGCAGGAACTTTGCTTGATACGCGATATTCCGTGACGTCTGCTTGGCCCTGAATAGTCTCCGGTTCACTTCTGAAAGCGTAAAGCGAGCCGATGATCACCAAGATGATCACTCCGACAATAATTAAAATAGCCGGAATCAGATTGATTTCCCTCTTTTTAGCTGACATATCTGTTTGTTTTTTCTTGTTTACAAGTAAATAAGTGGCAACCTTTCACGCTGCTGTCGCAATTTTTTATTGTGCGTTCAAGATACCCAAAGCCTTTTGCAAGGCAGAAGCAGTCAACATACTATCTATCTCCGCGTCAATTCTATCACTCTGCGCCTGCAACCAAGCCGTTTCGGCCGCCAAGACGTCAGTCGTGTTAATCACGCCTTCTTTGTAGCCCAGCGTAGCCACGCGCAAGTTCTCATTGGCTTTTTCCAAGTTCTTTTCCGCCAAGCGCAATTGCTTGTTGGTTTCCTTTACGCGAAACATTTCTTGGTTTACCTGCAGCCCTATCTTTTCGCGCACTTCTTCAGCGCGTAAAGTAGCGATCTGAGCCTCAGCCTTTGCCGCTTTAATCTTATAGCGACCTTCTCCCCAGTTCCATACGGGCACGCTCAACGTAACGCCGACGCTCCAGTCGCCTCTAAATTTCTGCTCAAATCCATTATACATGGCCGGATTCGTTATCGTGTAGCCGCCCATCAAAGCTAAGTGCGGCAAGTAATCGGAACGGACGATGTTCACCTTTTCTTGTGCAATGTTGATCGCACTTTGCAGTTGACAGAGTTCGGGGCGATTCTCGTAAGCCGTTTGCTCATCGACCTTGACCACGGTTCCGCCGACTGCCAAATCGTCTCTGTTCTCGTCAGCCGTTTCTATATTCTCGCCCGGTGGGAGTCCGCAGAGCTGACACAAGAGCATGCGCGACAATGTCAAGCCATCCTCCACCTTGGTCACCATCATATCGGCCTCGTTCAGTTTTACGCTTACCTGCAATTGGTTAGCTTTCGTTGCCACACCGGCGTCGATCATCTTGGTCACATCTTGGTCCAAGTGGGTCAACATATCTCGATAACTGCGCGCCAGTTTCAGTTTGTTAGACAAGGATACCGTCTGCCAATAAGCGCGATCCGTTTCTAAAATCAAGTTTTGCTCATCCACGCGCAGTTGCTGATTTGCCACGTCCTGAACATAATGCGTCAAACGATCGTAGGCGCGAATCTTCCCACCCATATAAAGAGGCTGTGTAAGGAGAATATTGCCCACAACGAGGTTACGCGAGTCCGTACGGAAAGCATCTGCGATGCCGCGCCCTGCCTGATTCAGTGCGCCGGCAAAGGCTTGACCTACGCCGCCTAACTGCTGCACGAGCGGCGCCAACTCGGGATGTCGGGCAATAATGCCTTGGGCGATCTGTCCAAAAGTGCCGGAGAAAGCATCAGAGAGACTTGTCCCCATATTGGACAATGCATTTTTCTGGTCCTTATTCAGCACCGAAATCTCCTTGCCGGTGCGTATGTAAGCCGCCTGCGCCGTCAGTTTGGGCAGGTAATTGGTGCGCGCAGCTTTATGCGTATTCAGCGCCACGTCGCGATTGGTTCGACTAATGGCTAAATTCTTATTATTTCGTAAGGCAAGTGCCCGACAACTATCGAGCGTGAGTACTCTTTGTGCCATCAGCGAAACGCCGGAGCAGGCTATGATCACCAGACACAAAACAATTCTTCTACACATCATTGGATATTATTGTTTATTCACCCGTCGTGATACCGCAAAAATAGTAATTTTGATTGAGAACGACCAGAGAAAGGAGAAATATTGACCAATAACGGCGCCTCTGTTGGGAAGAAAAAGAGGCCTCAGAGGTAACACGAAGCCGGCAGTGTGCAATATCCACCCCTAAGTATTGATATAGTGTTGGCCTCGAACGCCTTTCGAGCTCTTTAACTTTGTGCTCTATAGAGAGTATCTGCATTAAGCCAGTGCAGACGAGCGACCAAGAAACCAAGGAGTGAGATGCAAAAGATCAAGGACTTTGCATACAGCAAGTGAACCTATTACGCAAAGTGGGAGGGCTATAAATAAAAAGAGGAGGTGGGTAGAATCGAAGGCAAGATATCGTGGGAGCAAGATCTTACACACCTTAACGAAAAGCGGAGAAAAAAGAAAGATCACGAGAGAGTTTCGCCCCAAGAAGAGAAAGAGGCGTTTCAGAACCCGAGGCAGGCGAGGATAAAGGGCTAAGGCTGTGGCAATCACAGCATAAACCGTAAGCATACCGCCCAAGGTTCCTTTATGAAAGGTGTCAGGTCGGCAAGCCAACAAACCAAGCACAGGGAGCGCCCACCACGAAGGGCGAAAAACTTGGAGGAACGTGAGTCCGCTCTGTCGCACAATAAGACCGATTGCGAAATAGAGGCTCATATCCCACGCCACCAAACCCACGTAAGCCAAACTCAAATAAGCGAGTCCCAAGGCGAAGATGCGCGATAAGGTAGGCCCCTTCAACCACCGAAAAACACCGAAATAAAGTGCACCACATAAGATAAGCGTGTGCAAATACCAATACGGCCCGACTGGATTGAAAAAGATTTTTTCGACAAAGACAAGAATGGTGAGGTCTTTGATAGGATCATGTACCGGAACAACAGTCGATAGCACTATATAGGCCGACTCTAAAAACAAATAAGGCACAGTAAACCACCACAAAGTGCGTGCGATGTGTCGTCCCCCCTTATTTACGGGCATCAAATAGCCAGATATGAGAAGAAAGCCCGGCATGTGGAAAGTATAAACCCACTGTTTAAGCAGCGGATAGTGGTCGGCAAAATACAGTAGATGAAAGGCCACCATAAGCAGAATAAAGATGCTTTTCAAGAAATCCAATTCTTCAATACGCTTATGCGTGGCAATAGAGAGCGAAGGGCTAATCATAATGCAAATATACAAATCTGTCATTACATATAGCTGCTTATCAAATATGATTTTTGGGTTCCGGAGGGCATACAGTATTTTCTCCGCTGATCACCTTAGACATATGACGGTTTCCAACTTGTTCTCAAAGCGGGCGATCATAAAATGCAGCAGGGAGAAAGCGATAACAAACAGTCCGGCTTTGCATATCTCATTGTTTTATAGCCCCATTTGCGATTATCCGCAGCGGACTTCTTTCGTTTGGTGGCAACAAACGATGGTTTGGTGGGAGCAAACAATGGTTTGGCGGGAGCAAACGATAGTTTGGCGGCAGCAAACAACACAACAAAGCACAGAAGAAACAGAAAAATGCGCCAACAGACAAAAAGAACGAGACAAGGTGCATGCACTAACGCCTCATCGTCAATAAAAGCGGAGGAGGAGGCAAGAAAAAACAAGTCAGAAGACATCGGTAGTCTCACTTTAGCAACCACTGCTAAACGCGAAAAGCGGGCCGACCGAAAAAACGGTCGCGCCCGCTTGTAGAAGGCGGAAACTATCTAAGTGTTCCGAAAAACAGAATGCATCGTTCAGGCGTGCACGTAAGTGCCGATCGGCTCTCCGTCGATCACTTTGCGCAAGTTGCCCGGTTGGTCCATATTGAAAACATAGATGGGGAAGTCGTTTTCCTTGCACATCGCGATGGCAGTTATGTCCATTACGCGCAAACCTCTGCCGAGCACTTCATCATACGTGATTTTCTCAAATTTTTCTGCACTTGGGTCTTTCTCCGGATCAGCCGTATAGACGCCATCTACGCGCGTCCCCTTCAGCATTACGTCGGCCTCTATTTCTATTCCGCGCAAAGACGAACCCGTATCAGTGGTAAAATACGGATTGCCCGTCCCCGCCGACATAATCACGACCTCGCCGCGCTCCAAAGCCTCGCAAGCTTTCCATTTACTATAAAATTCGCCGATCGGCTCCATACGAATGGCGGTCAGAACGCGGGCTTTAACGCCGATAGCACCAAGCGCACTACTCAAAGCCAAACTATTGATCACCGTAGCGCACATTCCCATTTGGTCACCTTTGACCCGATCAAAACCTTTGCCCGCGCCGCTGAGTCCACGGAAGATGTTGCCGCCCCCGATCACGATACCGATCTGCACACCGAGGTCGCGAATCTCCTTGATCTGCGCCGCATATTCGTTTAATCTTTGTACGTCGATGCCGTAACCTTGTTCGCCCATCAAGCTTTCGCCGCTCAGTTTGAGCAAAATGCGTTTGAATTTTGTCATATCTTGGTTGTATTGTTATTTTTATGATCATCATCGGCTGAAATCCGTCGGTCGTCCACTACTATTGCGAGGGTCTTTTACCAGCTTGCATCCGAATCGTTTGCAGGCAAAGTTAAGCAAAATGTTTGGCCTGACTTCAAAAGTAAGGTGCAAGACTTAGCCACTCCTGCCGGCCTCCTGCTGCATCGGCGGCAAGATGCGCTTGAAATAGAAAGCTTGCACCAGACCGCGCACCAAGAAATAGCCGGCAAAAGCGACCCACAAGCCATCGTTACCCCACAAGTAGACAAGGAAGGATTGGAGAAAGAAAAAGAACACGACGCCCGAGAAAACCGAAAGCAGCATTCCGCGCGTAGCCGTCGTACCAATGAAGAGGCCATCCAAGAGAAAACCGGCCGTGCCTACGATGGGGATAAGACAGACGTAGACCACATAGCGCCGAGCAGCCTCAATCGTAGCCGCATCGTTGGTCAAGAGGCGGATCAATGCGTCGCCACCAATGATATAAGCCACCGAGAAGCATAAGGCCAAGCCTGCGCACCAGCGGATCAAAGCCCGCGTGAGGCGAAGAAAGGCGGCGCGATCGCCCATTCCGTAATAGCGGCCGCCAAGTGCCTCTCCGGCATAGGCGAAACCATCCATCACGTAGGAAAGCAGCGTATTAAACTGCAAGAGTAAAGCGTTGGCCGAAAGAATGACAACGCCGAGCCCCGAACCGATAGACGTAAAAGCCACCTGCACAGCCACGATGCACAGCGTGCGAAAGAAGATGTCCGTATTAACCGAAAAGAAGCGAGCGAGAACGCCCCCTTGCCAAAGTCGATGCAGGTCGACTTGCCGCCAATCTGCGCGATAGCGATGCCACCAAACGACGGCGAAAAGCAGCAAACCGACATACTGGGCCACAAGTGTACCCACGGCGACGCCGGCCACCTTCCAATGCAAAAAAAGTACGAGAGAGGCACTCAAAAGTATGTTGCAGACGTTTTGTACAATAGCCACAAGCATCGGCACTTTAGCGTCTTGCATACCCAAAAACCACCCCGTAAAACTATAAAGGCCAAGGACGGCGGGCGCTCCCCATATCAGGATGTGGAAATATAGACGCGCCTGCACGGCAACTTCGCCGGAGGCTTTCATCATCAAGAGTCCGAAATCGACCAAGGGAAGTTGGGCGGCAATCAGTAAGGCCGACACGGCGCCGGCCACGAGCAACGAGCGCGCCAACACGCGGAGGGTCTCCGCTTTATCGCCCCGCCCATAGGCTTGCGAAGTGAAGCCGCCCGTACCCATACGCAAGAAGTTGAAGAGCCAATAAAGCATATTGAAAATCATACTCCCAATGGCGATGGCACCGATATAGACGGTCGAACCCAAATGGCCGGAGATGCCCATATCAACCATTCCCAACAAAGGAACGGTAATATTGGAGATGATACTCGGTATGGCGATGCGAAGAATTTGACGATTCATCGTAAAAAACAGCTTCAAAACGAGGCCAAAGTTAGGCCTTTTCAAGTGCTAAGGAGGTGAAAGCGGCCTTAAATCTGCCGAAAGCTCCCGAACAAGCACCGGGAATCACTTACAGCCAGGTACACATTATATATATAGGTATGGAATCTTCATAAAACGAAACGCACTTCTTTGAAAGCATACTTTCGTAAGCGGCCGGCTTCATCTTCCAACTGCAAAGTGCCATCGGGCGATACGCCAATCAGACGGGCACGGAATGTACCTTGTGCATCGGCGTAAGGAAATAGACCTTCGCGCCGATATAAACGTTGGTGATATTGCCAATCTATGCTTTGGCGCGCGCCGGAACGGAGGGCGGTATAAGCTAATGAGAAGCGCTGCAAAAATTGGTGGAGAAAGGTGGTCAAATCGGTATCGTGACCGAGGATTTGATAGAGAGAAACAGGATTGGGTGCGTCGCTAAAAAACTGTTGCTGATTGATGTTGATGCCGGGTCCAATACGGGTGCAGGCAATCTCAGACCCGCGCAAATCATGTTCTAACAACATGCCGCAGATTTTGCGATCATTCCAATAAATATCATTGGGCCATTTGATCGAAATTCCATCCGTATAAAGATCTAAAGCCTCCGCGATGGCTAAAGCCGTAACTTCAGACAAGCGAAATTGTTCATCGGCTTTCAAAAACGTAGGGTAAACACGCAAACCTAAAGTCAGATTCTTGCCCGATTCAGACTCCCAATGCGTCCCGCGCTGTCCGCGACCGGCCGTTTGCGTCTCCGCCACCACCACATAAAGATCGTCGGTGGTGACGTCGTCAGGAAGACGCTGCAAATAAGCCATCGTCGAATCGACAGACGTCAAAAACTCCAGTTGCATTGTTGTTTGCGTTTAATACTTTGGGGAGAATAAGCATCGATATAGTGCGTAACCTGAAAGGGCGCCTCTCGCCCGACGACCGTTATGATGTCGAAGCGACAAGCGGCATCCAAATGGTGCAAATGCATATAATCGTGAGCTGCACGCACGAGGTGCTTTTTCTTCGCCCGATCAACGGCTTCCAAAGCCGTATATTCGGCTTCATAACTGCGCGTCTTCACTTCTACAAAAACAATCTCTCCGTAATAATCTGCAATGATGTCGACCTCTAAATGCCCCGTACGCCAATTGCGCTCCAAGAGACGATACTCGAGTTGGGACAAATAATGCGCCGCCACCTCTTCGCCGAGTGCGCCGAGTTGATTATGAAGTGCCATTTAGCGTCTGCGTTGAAAAAAGTCCTTCATTAAGTTCGCACATTCTTCGGCTAAAACGCCCTTTGTCACCTCCGTGCGCGGATGCAATGCGTTGGGGGCGAACACAGAAAAGCCTCGCTTAGGGTCGGATGCGCCATAGACAATCCTACTCAACTGCGCCCAAGCCAATGCTCCGGCACACATAACGCAGGGTTCGACCGTGACGTAAAGTGTGCAATCGGTCAGGTATTTTCCGCCTAACGCGTTGGCTGCAGCTGTGATCGCCTGCATTTCTGCGTGAGCCGTAACGTCGGTAAGCCGCTCCGTAAGGTTGTGGGCACGGGCAATAATGCGGTCGCGACAAACGATAACAGCACCAACAGGCACTTCGCCCTCTTCGAAAGCTTGCTTGGCTTCGATTAGGGCCTTTTGCATATATTCTTGATCGGTCATTAGTAGCCTATTTCTTTTTGATGCGTAATTTTACAGGAATACGCTGTTTTTGAAGATGCGAAGGTAACATATTCTTAGATTTTCTTTGTATCTTCGCCGTCAGAAATTAAATCTATTAAATATGAGTATCACACAAAATCTGATTGAACGGGCGCGTGCTAATAAGCAACGTATCGTACTTCCGGAAGCTTTAGAAGAACGCACACTGACCGCTGCCGACAAAGTCTTGGCCGATGGCTTTGCCGAAATCATTCTGATTGGCAACCCTGACGCGATTCACACGCTGGCAGCCAAACTGAACCTACAGCATATCGACAAGGCGGAGATCGTAGATCCGGAAAACAATCCTAAAATGGAGGAATACGCTCAACTGTTGTTTGAACTGAGAAAGAAAAAGGGAATGTCTATCGAAATGGCGTGCGACTTGGTGAAGGATCCGCTCTATTTAGGATGCTTGATTATCAAGAGTGACGATGCCGATGGGCAGATCTCTGGCGCACTCAGTACGACGGGCGAAACGCTGCGACCGGCTTTGCAGATTATTAAATGTGCGCCGGGCGTTTCTGTCGTGAGCGGTGCAATGCTCTTGTTGACTCAAGCTGAAGAATACGGACAGGACGGCATTATAGTAATGGGCGACGTAGCTGTTACGCCGATGCCGGATGCTGAACAGTTGGCACAAATCGCTTATTGTACGGCGCAGACGGCTAAAAGCGTAGCCGGAATTGCCGAACCACGTGTGGCGATGCTCAGTTTCTCTACGAAAGGCAGCGCGAAGCACGAAGTCGTGGATAAAGTTGTTGAGGCTACACGCATCGCAAAAGAAATGTATCCCAACCTTCAAGTGGATGGCGAACTGCAAGCTGATGCAGCACTCGTGCCGTCTGTCGGTACGAAGAAAGCGCCAGGCAGCAATATTGCCGGCAAAGCGAATGTTTTGATCGCACCCAACTTGGAAGTGGGAAATATTGGCTACAAACTCGTGCAACGTTTGGGCAAGGCTGAAGCACTTGGCCCCATCTTGCAGGGTATCGCGCGTCCGGTCAACGATCTTTCGCGCGGCTGTAGTGTAGAAGATATTTATAAAATGGTAGCCATAACAGCCAATCAAGCTATTGCTGCCAAAGCAGAAAAATAAGTAATATGAAAATTCTTGTAGTCAATTGTGGTAGTTCATCCATCAAATACAAATTGTATGAGATGGAGAATCATAGCGTCATTGCTGCCGGTGGTATAGAAAAGGTCGGCATTGAAGGTTCTTTTCTTAAAGTAACACTCCCCGATGGCACGAAGCGGGTCATTGAACACGAATGCCCGACACATTCTGAAGGTATTCGCTTGATGTTTAAAACGCTGCTTGATCCTGAAATCGGCGCCATCAAGAGTTTGGATGAGATTAGCGCCGCCGGCCATCGCATTGTCGCGGGTGGTATCTTCACGAAGAGCCAAATCGTCTCAGACGAAATGATCGAACAATGGAAGCCTTTTATGGAATTGGCGCCACTTCACAGCGAAGCACACTTGAAGGGCTACTTGGCTGTTAAGGAGCAGTTGCCTGATCTCCCGCAAGTCTTCGTTTTTGATACGGCTTTCCACCAAACTATGCCGCCTAAGGCGTATATGTATGCACTTCCTTACCGCTATTATTCAGAAATGCGTATTCGCCGCTACGGCGCTCACGGCACAAGTCACCGCTACGTAACACAGCGCGCGGGCGAATTCCTGAACATGAAGCCTGAGGATCATCGCTTCATCACTTGTCATATCGGCAATGGCGCATCTATCTCTGCCGTAGATCACGGAAAATGCGTAGATACATCTATGGGCTTGACGCCGCTTGAAGGCCTTATGATGGGTACGCGTACCGGCGACATCGATGCGTCTGCCATTCTCTATATTATGGAGCGCGAACATCAGACGTTAGAAGAGGCTGTCAATCTTCTCAACAAGGAGAGCGGCGTCTTGGGTATCACTGAGATGTCCAGCGATATGCGTATCATTGATGACGCGGCAATGGCTGGAAATGAGCGTGCACAATTGGCGCTTGATATGTATGATTATCGTATCAAGAAGTACATTGGCGCTTATGCAGCAGCGATGAATGGCGTAGATGCTATCATCTTCACAGCTGGTGTCGGTGAACACCAATGGGATGTGCGCGAGGAAGCTTGCAAAAACATGGAATATCTTGGCGTAAAACTCGATTTTGAAAAGAATCGGAAAAACTTTGGCGAGGAGGAAATCATCTCTACGCCTGACAGCAAAGTTATCGTAGCCGTTATCCCGACTGATGAAGAATTGTTGATCGCTAAGGATACCGAAGAATTGGTAGCAAAATGTTAATCTACAGTTAGTCCTATTGAAATTTACTCGCCCTCGGCCTTTTGGTACGAGGGCGAGTTGCATGTATTTAAGATCAAAGATGCCATAATACGTGGGTTCGGTATAAGAACGCGACTGAAAACGCTATAGGAGTAGAATCGTTTTCATAACTCTACACGAAATCTCTTTCAGATAGAGGGACTTATTTGAGTAAAACGGATCTTTTTAATCGAAAATAGGAAGTATGAATCAGGGGATTGCTTTTCTGCTTGGCGGACTACTGTTGTTCGTTTGGATGGGCATATTATGGGCTTTTAAGGAGCTTTGTTTAGAAAAGATAAAGAGTGGAGTTCTGAAATATTCACTGGGAATGATGTTTACCTATGTGATGTTGTTCCTGATTTATGTGGCTTCGGAACATTATTTACCTCTAAAAACTCTTTTACTCAACTGGTATATTGGGGGCGTTCCTGGCGGAATCATCTTGATTCTTGTTCCTGCCTTTTATTCTATCTTCCTTATAGGGAAAGGCTACGTCAATGAAGGAGGCAAGAAAGCTCCCTTTAAGTGGAAATTAAAGATGATGGCGTCTGTTTTCTTAAATGGGTTCCTGGCACTATTCGGCCTGATGTTCTTTTCTTTCCTACAGCGGAGCGGCACTTTTTCGGAGTTAGTGGCACTTATCCGAGAGACGGCACAGTCAATCAACTGGGGCTGGATGCTTGCTTTCGTGGCTTGGTGTGGGCTCATCGTGCTGATTGTGTGGCTCGACCATAAGAAGCACTCCTCAAAGTCTAAGCATAAAGAGTAAATATGAGGCAGTTAAAATTAGCACCAGTTCGGTATAAATCAATGTAAAATCCTTCACGAACAGGCTCTTCGGAAAGCTTTTTGCGGTCAGAAGATATGCCAAACTCACATATTATGCGAGTTTTGGTTAAGAAAATCCTTTTAAAGGTTAGAACTATTATACTAAACTTATCCCAAACTCACGCCTATCATGCACCATATAGTTTCAATAAATAAATAGTTATCGCGTGCTACTAAAGCTATTGCCGATACATCTCAATGTCAAAGCTAATCTTATTTTACCGTAGTCTTTACGATTTGCTGCGCACGTTCCAGTGCTAAATTGATATGGCTACAAATGTTCTCACGACCTAAAAGTTCGTCGAATTTGGCTTTCAACAATACGCTTTCTACATTCGGTAGGACACCCGACAGTACAATTGGTATGCCTTGTTTACGCGATTGTTCACACATTACGGCAAGATTATGAAGTCCCGTAGAATCAATGAACGGCACTTTACGCATACGAATAATACGGACTTTCGACTTATCACCCATAGTAGACATAAGTTCCTCGAAACGGTTGCCAAGTCCAAAGAAATAAGGACCATAGATTTCGTACACTTCTACACCATCGGGAATGGTAAGATACTTCTTATCCAACAGCACATCGGTATCATCGTTCAAATTAATCTTATCGGTGATAAGACGCACGTCTGTTATTTCCGCTACACGACGCATCAGTAGCAAACAAGCAATAAGCAAGCCTACTTGAATAGCAACCGTAAGGTCGAATACCACCGTAAGGAAGAAGGTTACAAGCAAAATAACAATATCCGACTTAGGTGTTTTAAGCAAAGCTGCAAAAGTTCTCCAACCGCTCATATTGTAAGCCACTACAACCAATACACCCGCCAAACACGACATAGGTATATATTGCGCCAAAGGCATCATAAACAAGAAGATGAGCAAGAGTACAATAGCGTGAACAACACCTGCAAGAGGCGATTTACCGCCGTTGTTTATATTGGTCATTGTACGTGCAATAGCACCCGTAGCAGGTATTCCGCCAAACAATGGTACAAGCATATTGGCAAGCCCCTGCCCTATCAGTTCAGAATTAGAATCGTGCCGTTCACCTGTTACACCATCAGCAACAGTGGCAGAGAGCAACGACTCGATAGCTCCAAGCAAGGCAATTGTGAGCGCAGGAGCTACCAAACCTTTCATAATTTCAAAGTTGATAGTTGGCAAAGATAGTTCGGGCAATTTATTGCTAATAGTAAAGCGGTCGCCAATAGTTTCTATAGAGTTCACCCCACAATATTGCTGCAATATCCAAGCTGCCAAAGTCATGACAACAATTACAACTAACGAACCCGGAATTTTCTTTGAAAAACGCTTTGTGTTCGTAATAATAACTATGCTTAAAAGCCCAACAGCAGTGCTCCACCAATCGATGGTACTTAACGATTGACCGTATGCTACCCATTTGCTCAAGAAGTCTGAAGGCATATTGGTTACTGTCAAACCAAATAAATCTTTCACTTGAGTTGTGAAAATGGTAAGAGCAATGCCAGCTGTAAACCCTACTACAATAGGATAAGGAATGTATTTTATGATGGTTCCCAATTTCAGAAAACCAAATAAAATAAGAAATAGACCAGCCATAATGGTGGCTACCATAAGCCCATCGAAGCCATAGTCTTGGATAATGCCATAAACAATAACGATGAAAGCACCAGTAGGACCACCGATTTGCACTTTACTGCCACCAAAAACAGAAATAATGAATCCCGCAATTACGGCTGTTATAATACCTTTTTCCGGAGAAACGCCCGAAGCAATTGCAAAAGCAATGGCTAAAGGCAAGGCCACAATACCGACAATGACGCCGGCCATCACATCAGCACTCAAATTCTCTTTGTTATATCCGCGCAAAGATGTCCAAAATACAGGAGCATATCCCAAGAGCTTCATTCCTCTTAAACTAATTTAGAATTAACTTGTTACTGCAAAGTTAGCAAAAAAAACGACCACATAGCAAAGTTAGCGTTGGACAGTCGTCAATACGATCTAATTCTGAGTTTAAGTCCCTAATTAACATGAGTTCGACGAATTCAGAACAAAGTAAGCTGTGTATCAATGGTCCTTTGTACAT